>Ga0187893_10003424_pt1 | contig 32258 bp, 36 predicted proteins | sample MA1701074metaG_FD_139574 | JGI IMG/M metagenome (GOLD analysis project Ga0187893, IMG submission 139574) | White microbial mat communities from a basaltic lava cave in the Kipuka Kanohina Cave System on the Island of Hawaii, USA - MA170107-4 metaG ...
AAAAGAAGGAGGACGCACGATGAAGAAGACGATTACGACGGAGGAGCGGTTCGTGAGCGGAGACGGGAATACCAGCGTTTCGGTCTGGCGGCGCGATGGCGGCCCGCCGTCCGTGACATGGCAACCGCCCATCATCGTAACCGCCCCCAGTGATAGCCTATGGCGCGCCCGCGAGTTCCACGCCCTGCTCGGCGTGGCCCTGGCCGCGGCAGATGGCAAGGCCGCCGAGGCGATGGAGAGTCCGAAGGACCCACCGGCCGGCCTGCTGACCACGCGCGACGTGGATGCAGCCGCCAAGTATGCGCGCGAGCGAGCCAGCCCGCCCACAGAAGTCGTCGGCAAGCTCTGCCTCGATGAGGCCCGCGACGCCTTCCTCGCTGGCGTCAAGTATGCCCGCGGCAAGTAACCGCCAGCGATCAGGAGAAGATCATGCCGACGAAGAAGAAGGCCGCGCGCTTGGAAAAATACAGCGTCGAAGTCTACCGCAGCAAGGACTGCGACTGGCGCTGGCGAGTCTGGTCTGATCGCAACGACAAGATCGTGGCGGATTCCGCTGAGGGCTATCGGCGTCTCGATCATGCCACGCGCATGGCGAGAACGCTGTTCCCGACGATGATGATTCTCCGTCCGTTTCGCTTATAGCGCGATTCTCTCGGTGAGGATCGAACATGACCGAACCAGAGACCACCTACACCTGCGGCTCGTGCGGCTCGCGGAAGTTCACCATCCACAGCAGCGGCGAGCCGCTGATGATCTGCTGCGACGGCTGCACGCGGATGGCGTCCGCTCTCCGTGGCGAGACGCTCGCCGATCTGTGGAAGCGGATCACACGGCCCGAACCAACGGAGCGAAAGACATGACCGAGACCGACCACGCGAGGCTCTACGCGCGCGAGCACGCCGAGACCATCACCGCCAAGCCGCTCGACGACCTGCTGCGCGGCGAGATCACCCGCAAGGACTTCGCCAGGCTCATCGCCGACGAACTGCGCGGGGCCTGGCTCGAGGGCGCTGCTCACGCCTGGGCCGAGGGCAACGCGCACCTCGCCGGCATCGCCAGGATGCGCGACCGCAACGTGGGAGACCCATGACATGCCCTTCCTCGTGGATCTGGGCACCGGCCTGCAAGCCAGGGCGCACTCCTCGTGCGGCAAGTGCAAGAGCGCGCTGTGCCCGTGCAAGGAGGGCATGGTCTCGGCCTCGTGGGCGTACAGGCGCTACGGGGGCCGCGCAATCTGCGAGCTGCTGGCGAAGAACTGGATCTTCCGGTTCAAGGCGAGGAAGGAGCGCATCGCTGCCGAGGAGCAGCTTGCCCGTTCGCGCAGGGCGATTCTGCGGGCAGCGACTAGGGGGATGGTCTCGCCTTCGGCTCGCCAGGAGATGGTCTCGCCTTCGGCTCGCCACTTGACAGCCAACCACCAAGAGGTATCATAGGGCACCACGGCCGGGATGGGTCTGCACGAGGAGGCCGACATGGACAGCCGACGGGCTTACTGGTACGCGACACAGCACGCCGAGATCGCGCGGATGTGGCGCGTGATGATTGCGAGTGGTATCGCGGGGAATCCGACCGCAGCAGCATGGCGATTCGGCCATGCCGTCGAGTGCACCATCGCCCTCGCGCGCAGGTGCCGCGTGCAGCGCGTGGCGCAAGGTGTCAAGCGCGAGATCGCCGAGCAGGAGCGGATCGACAAGTGGCAGGAGGCGTGAGGTGCCTCGCGTCGGGGCTGTCGCGGGTGGTTCACGCGGAACAGCGCCGGCCTCGGCGCGCTCTCAAGCCGGCGGAGGAATGGCGATGGACACGTTCGACGGCGCAACCTATCTCGCCAACCGTGACGAGGAGCGGCTCGCACGGCAGCTAGCGCGCGTGCGCGGGGCGGTCGCTGACGGCAACTGGCGCAGCCTCGCCGAGATCTCGCGCCTGACGTCGGCTCCGCAAGCCTCCGTCTCCGCACGACTGCGCGACCTGAGAAAGCCGCGCTACGGCAGCCTGACCGTGGAACGTCGCTACCTGCGCAACGGCCTGTGGCTCTACCGCGTCACCGGACCAGCTTGAGGAGGAGGATCATGCTGCAAGAGATTCAGTCTGAAGTGCTTGCTCGGTTGGATGCGCTCTCGGCCAAGATCGGTGTCGCCGTCGATCACCTGTGGCCTGCGCTCGTGCGGTATGAGGTCGCGGCTGCGCATGGAAAACTCGTGGTGACCGCCAGCCTGTACGCCGTGGTGATTGCTGCGTGGTGCGGTGTAGTGCTCCTGTTCAGAAAGGAACACGATGCCGCGGAAATGGCGATGATTGGCACAGGCATTCTTACGACAGCCGCCATCTTTGCCACCATGATGGGACTGCCTGAGATTCTCGCGGCGTTGAGTGCACCAGAGGCCGCAGCACTCAAGGCACTGCTGTGATAAGATCGCCATGAGTCCGACGCAACGCTCGCTCGCTGACCTGCGCGCGCGTGGCTACATCGCCCGCACCGTCGAATACTGGCACGCCTACAGCAAGCACAGAATCGACCTGTGGGGCTTCGACCTCGCTGCCGCCAAGCCAGGAGAGTTCCTGCTGGTCCAGGTCACGACCGGGACCAACCACGCCGCGCGACGCAGCAAGCTCGCCGGACTCGACTCAACCCCGGTCCTGAAGCAGACCCCGATCAAGCTCCTGATCCATTCCTGGGCCAAGCGAGGGAAGGGCAAGGTGAAGCGGTGGGAACTCCGAGAAGAGAGGCTCGCATGACGTACTTGCTAGCTGTCGTCTTCGCCTTCGTCGCGGTGGCGCTGCTGATCGCGGTCGATCACATCTCGGAGAAGATGCGGTGGAGGAAATGACCTGTTCGTGCGAGGAGGGACTCCAGCGCGAGCCGTGGCGTTGCTGCTCGTGCGAGCGTGGGCGTGCGCGCGCGCGCCGGGTGGTGCGTGCGATCGAGATGGATCGGTTGCAGGCCGAGAGGGTGGCTGCCGCGCGACAGAGGGTTGGAGAGGCTGGAGAGTGTGACGACGAGGAGATGCACACATGACCATGGCGGAGATTCGTTGCCGACTTGATGCGGGAGAGGAACTGGTTGATGGATGGACCATGAACCCGTGCGGCGTCATCGTGCATTCGCTGGCGATCATTGGCGAGGGAGCGATCTTTGGAATGGGGACGATCGTGGGCGACTTGGCTGTTGTTGGCGAGAAGGCGATCGTGGGCGAAAAGGTGGTCATTAGCGAGTGTGCGGCCGTGGGCCGCTTGGCGACCGTGGGCGATGGAGCGGTCGTGGGCAAGGGAGCGACTGTGGGCAAGGGGGCGACTGTGGGCAAGGGGGCGAACGTTGGCGCACATGCGATCGTCCACCATGGCGCGCGTGTGGGCGACAGCGTTCATGTGTGCGCTTACGCTGAGGTGCCCGCTGGGGCGATCGTGGAGACGGATGCCGACATTCTCGTCGCGTTCATCGGGCGCTTCTATCTCACCGCCACGTGCAAGCCCACGCTGCGCGTCGCGTTCGGTTGCGAGGTGCATGGCATCCAGGAGTGGCGAGACAGCGTTGAGGACATCTCGCGGCTCCATGTGCCCGGGCAGGCCGACTTCTATATGACGCGCCTGACCGCGGCGTTCGACTGGGTCGAGGCGTCGTTCGGCTCACCCCTTTGATACCTTGCTACCATGCTGTATCGTAGGTGGCATGGAGCCTGCCTATGGTGGAGCCCAGGAGACCGACCATGAACTACGACGACTGGCTGGAGGAGCCCTACGTGCGCATGTACGCCAAGGAGGACGCGATTGGCAAGGTCGCTGAGCGCCTCCTCGACCGGAAGGGCTGGTGCGACGAGAAGGCCGCTGAGTGGCGCCAGGAGAACGAGCCCGAGGATCCCCCGAGCGGCGAGGCATTCGAGCGGTGGCTGGAGCAGGAGGCATGGCGCGAGGCCGAGAGCCTGCTTAACGAGCCGCTCGACATGGACGATGACCGATGAGCCTCAACCGCATCCACCTGCTCGGCATGGCGCTCAAGCGCCAGGAGTTGCGCTACCTCACGAGCGGATCGGCGGTGCTCAACGCCAAGCTCCTCGTCTCCAAGACCTACACGGACCGCGGGGGAGTCGAGCAGCGCACCGAGACCGAGGTGCCGCTCACGTTGTGGGGCAAGCACGCCGAGCAGTACGCCAACGAGGTGGCGGAGGGCGCTCCGCTCTACGTCGAGGGCGAGCTGACCAACCGCAAGCGGCGCAACGAGAAGACCGGCGGGGAGTTCGACAACGTTTCCGTCTCGGTGAGCGTGTGGCGGCTGCTGACGGCGGCGGCTGCGGGCGCATCGGCGAGGACTCCCGCAGCGCCGGTGCAGCGTGAGCGACCTGCGCCGCACAAGCTGGACCAGGAAGAGGATGACCTGCCGTTCTGAACGGTGGGAGAGGAGACCAGACATGAAGACATCGCAGACGATCGGCAAGCTCGCAGCCGCCATCGCGCGGGCGCAGGCGGCGATGCAGAACCCGGTGTTCGACGCCGTGAACCCGCACTTCAACTCCCGCTACGCCACGCTCGCGGCGGTGCGCAACGCCGTGATCCCGGCGCTCTCGACGCAGGGCGTGGCGGTGATGCAGTCGGCGACATCGACCGAGCGCGGGATCCGCGTCCACACGCTGCTCGCGCACTCGGACTCCGGGGAGTGGATCGAGACGGACGGGGTCGAGGTGCCGGTGGCGAAGGAGGGCGCGCACAACGTGGTGGCGGCGACCACCTATGGCAAGCGCGTGGACTTGCAGTCGGTGACGTGCGTGTGCGGCGATGCCGATGACGACGGAAACCATGCCGAGAGCAATCCGCCGCCGCCGCGCGCGAAGGCCAAGGCGGCCGCCGTCTCGCGTGGCTCCGCCGCGGAGGCCGAATGGATCAAGAAGATCGCAGACTGCGCGACGCTTCAGGCGCTCGCTGAGGTTGGCACCGCGGCCAAGGCGGCCGGGTGCATGTCGAGCGAGGTCATCGGCGCGGGCAAGCGGCGCAAGGGCGAGCTCGAACTCGAGGCGATGATGAACGAGCCTCTCCGTGGCGAGGGAGAGGACGGCGAAGCCCAGCGCATGTCCGCAGAGACGGTTGCCGCCCTGGAGGGCAAGCCACCGAGCGCCCGCTCGGCTGCGGCCGCGAAGAAATCCGCGCTCATGGCCGCGATCGAGACTGAGACTGCGCGGACGGCCGGCGAGTGCATGACGGTCATCACCGGCCTCGTCTCGCACTTCGGCAGCGAGGCCTGGGCGCGGCTCGTGCGGGATGGCGGAGGTACGATCGCGGCGCCGCTTTACGGGTTCGAGGGACGGCTGGATGGACTGCGCGCCCTAGCTCAGAAGATGATCGACGCCATGCCAGCGAAGGCGGCCCCCTGACGGTCGCAGGCCCCGCCGGCCCCCTACAATCCCAGGCGAGGGCGTTCCTCGCGGGGGGCCGGCGTGGCTTTCTTCTTGCCGCGCAAGCAGAGCCGCCGCCCCGGTCCCCACCACGGCCCACGCCGTCCCGGACAGGCCCTCCTCGCCCTTCTCCCGCTCCGGCACGGCTGCCACCGGCACCCCCATCCGGTCCGAGATCCGCTCCACCTGCCGCAGCAGCGCGACCTGCGCCTCGTCCGCCTCATGCTGGGCGCCAAGGTGCCACGTAAGCGCCACGGTGGCCCCATACGTCGTCGAATCGTAGACCGAGGTTTCGGAGGGATAATCCACCCGACCGTCCCAGGCGCCCACCGTGAGCGCGTCAGGCCCACGGCAGCCGGAGCACGAGAGGACGATCAGGAGCGGGCGGGCAAGCATGGGGGCCATGCTAATCTCAGCTAGGCCGTGGTCCCTAACCGCTACGCGGCCAGGGCTCCGGCGCGGGCGCCGCTCCCCGAGAACGGCGCAGGATGGGGCGTCCCTCTCCAGCGCGCCGGGGCTTTTTTCTTGCTACCATGCCGCCGCCCGGGCTCACGCCGACAATCCGTTCATTCCTTCTTCCTCTCCATTCCTCTTGAGCACTTGGCCTGACGTGGGTCCGGGCGATTCTCACGCGAGGAGACCTACGTGCGCCTAGCCCTGCTAACGACCACGCTCGCGCTCGCCGGCTGCGCCACCCTGGGCGAGATCTTCGGCTCCGATCCAGACAGCGCGGCGAGCGCGCTTCAGGGCGCGCAACAGACCATCCGCGAGGTCGGGGGCCTGTTCGGGGTGAGCGGGGAGATCATCGCCGGCGGCGTCTCCACCATGCTGCTCGCCGCCTATGCCGTATGGAGCAAGGCGACCGAGAAGTCCCGCCACGCCAAGCATTCCCGGGCAGCCACCACTTGACGGACGCCACCACCCTGCGCTACACTATGCTGGCATGAGCCCAGCAAGGCGCAAGAAGCAGGAGGTCGTGGCGTGGCACATCCGCGTGCCCGTCACGCTCGACGCCGCCATCCGCAAGGCCGCCGCCGAGGGCAACCGGCCGCTCATCCGCGAGGTCATCTCCCGGCTGGAGGTGAGCTTCGCCAAGAACGGCGCCTAGCGCGACTTCACAAGCGCGTCGATCATCACCCCGAGCTTCGCCGTCGTCGTCACCAGCTCGCGCACCTGAAGCGCAAGCTCAGAGATCTGCGTGGCGTTGCGGCTCGCCAGCGATGCCACGATCGGGAAGTCCACCACCCGGACACTGAGCGACTGCACCGTGTCGGCATTGCTCGCAATCAGCGTCTCGATCCGCATCAGCCGCGAGTCGGTGGACGAGCCGTACTCGAAGCTGCGCACGACATAGGCCCCTGTCGCCGTCAGCAGAAATACGATCAGCCCCGTCCACGTCGCCAGCGCCTTCTCGGCAGCCATGACTGTTTCCCCCTTGGCTTTCGCCGCTATCTCTCTTGAGCCTGCTCCATCGCCTGCTGCGAGCGACGATGCGCTCGCCGTGAGGCGGAGAAGAAGCTGTATTCCTTGACCTCGTCCATCCCGAGCACCTGCTTCGCCTGAATCCCGGACGCCGTGTTCACCTTCTCGGGCCGGACGTAGTAGTACCAGCGACCGTCCCCAAGATCCGCGAGCGCGATGACCCCCTCGCTCCACCAGCGGTCGAACAGCTTCTCGACCGGACTCGGGCGATCGAGCGCCTTGAGCGGCAACCCTCCCACCGAGACGATGAAGTTTCGCAGCGCCGATCGCTCGTCCTCCGGCAGATCCAGTTCGGCGAGATAGGCATTGATCGGTCGCGTGATGGTGGCAGGCACGAGCAGGCCGAGCACGGGCGCGACGCGCTCGAAGCCGTCGGTCGGCAGGTAGCTGTAACTGCGCCTCGCCACCAGCTGCGCCCCGGTCCCGGTCGGGATGTTCTTCTGGAGCAAGCTCCACCACAGCGGGGTCCGCGGCCCGGTGGACTTCACGAGCGAGATGAAATACATGAGCGAGGTGATGTCCGGGTTCATCTGGCCGCCATCCAGCGCCACGACCCTGCCCGTCTTGGTCCGACCGACCGGGAGTGCGACCTGCTGCATGATCCAGCGCACGAAGTCGGGGGCATGGCGGTAGTTGCTCGCCACGCGGCGATCCAGGTCCTCCTTGCTCACCCCCGTCACCGGGAGCAGGGCGCGCTGGGCGAGGTTGAGCACGCCCATCCAATGGGCTGCTTGCATGGCGACGTGCGCCAGCCCGCGCGTCACCAGCGCAGCCTGCGCCTTCCTGGTGTGGCGCAGCCGCGGGTCCCGGATGATCCGGTCCATCGGCGTCGGGATCTTCACCCCGAGGATGCTCGGGCGCGGCAGGAGCCCCTTGGTCAGCAGGGCTTGCGCGACCTTCGCCCGCCAGCGCACCCAGTTCAGGAACATCGCCGACTTCTGGATCTTCCTGGGCAAGAGCGAGTAATCCAGCACGCCGCGCACGAAGTCGAACGCATCGCGCCGGGGCATCGGCCCGCTGTCTTCGATCCCCCTCAGCTTGGCGACCCTGAACATGGCGAGCGCGGCCGCTTCATCGACCCAGGCGCGTCGCGCCGTGCTCACTCTCCGGAGCAACGGCACCCTGCGCCACCATTCCGGCACGCGCTGGATCACGGCCGCCGCCTGCAACATGCGCGGGCGCTCCCCGCCCTCGATCCGCTCGCGGATCCTCCGAGCCAGCCCGGCGCTCGCCGAGTGCTCACGCACCGTGACGTCGCTCGCGCCTCCGAACGACGCCTCCGACTCCATCGCCAGGAACTCGGCGTCCGTGGCATCCCGGGGCCGGCGAGTCGCCATCGTCTTCGCCGCGCGGATGGTCTCCCTCGCCGCCCTCACCCAGCCCACGCCGGCCTGTGCCATCTTGTACCAGTTGCCGACCCAGTCGAGCATGATCTGCGCCAGATTGAACTCGACGTTCATCGACTTCGCGGTGCTGGTGATCGTGCTGACCAGTTGCTCGAAGTCCCCGAGCGTCGGCATGGACTGGCGCACCTGCGACTCGGCGAACGGGTGCAGATAGTAGCCCTCGTACCTGCCCCACTCGCTGCCCACGAGCCGTCTGCCGCCGTTCGCGCGCACGGAGGCGCGCAGGCTCTCGCGCAACCAGATCATCGCGGAGATCTTGCCGGCGATGTCGAGCGCCGTCCCGGGCGGGGCCTTCTTGGCCGCAGCGCGCAACTTCACGATCTCAGCATCGAGATCGCGCGCCTCCTTCAACGCCTGCTGCTGCTCCTTCGACTGCGGGCGCTCCTTCAAGAGCAGGCCCTCGCGCTCGAGGCGCTCCATCCGCGCCATCCTGCGCACCGCGCGCAACTCTTCGCCCATCACCTCGCGCATGGACTCGAGCGATGTGTCGAGCACGCGCTTGGCAAGCGCCTCCTCCGGGGTGTCCTCACGCCCGCTCAGGTGCCGGCGCAACAGCTCGCTCGACAGCGGCGACTCCACGCCACCGCGCCTTCTCACCGCGCCGAGGACGCCGCGACCGGCGAGCTCGAGCCCGCGCGCCTTCTTCGCGCGCGCCGTCTCCTCGGCAATGGCGGTGATGATCGGCATCCACTGCCCGCGCTGCTCGTGGAACAGCCTGCCGCCGACCAGTTCGTAGCCCGGCCCCGGCGTCGGCTCGCCGCGCATCTGGATGACATCCGGCTCGTCCGCGGCCGCCCCGATCCTTCTCCAGCGTGCGGTCGGGAGAAGTCCGACCGACCACAACGCACGACCGATCGCAAGATTGACGGCCCCCTCTTCGCGCATGACCGCCACCACTTCGTCGAACGTGGCGGGGAGCAGTTTGCCGCGGAAGATCGACGAGGCGCGCCCATCGGTCTGGTTCTCTATCCAGCCGACAGCCGCGATCTGCCGGCGAAGTTTGGCGTCCTTGCCGGCCACGCGGTCGAGCACGCGGTCGGTCGCCGCCTTGGCGGCGTTCCATCGCTCAACCAGCGGGAGCAGCTTGGCGTCGAGATCAATCTCGATCTGCTTCAAGACGCCAGACCGATCCTGCGGCTGGCGCAGGGCCGAGCGAATGTCGGCAATCAGCCCATCCATCACCGCCCTGGCACTCTCGTAGTCCGAAAGTGGCCGCGCAGGAGCGCCCACCGGCCCAACGGGCGCTCCCACCGGCCGCGCAGGAGCGGCTCCGGCCGGCTTCCCGGGGATTGACGGAATCCCGGTGGTTGCTCCGGCCTCTCTGGTCACGACCGTCCCCGGCTTCCCAGGCGCCCAGGTGACCACGGCCCTTCTTGGCGTTCCAGGTGCCCAGGTGACCACGGCGGCTCGCGGCGGCGCCTCGCCAGGGCCGGTCTCCGGCAGCTCCGCGCGCTCACGCGCCAGCTCCTTCCCCCTGGCCTCGCGGAACGGCTGGCGCGCCTCCTCGCGGGCCTCCCACTTCGTCCTGATCCTCGGCTGCGCCTCCACAGGACGCCCGGCTCTCATGCGCTGTGGGGGCGCGCCGACGTGCATGGCTGCCGCCGTACCGACCGTGGCGGCCGTCTTGGCAAGATGCTCCGCCAGCGACCTCCACAGCGACTTGTCACGGTCCCTGCCCACGTCGCCGGTGATGATCTTGTGCGCCAGTCCCGCACCCTCGAACGTCGAGAGCGCGCCCGTGGTGCTGGCAAGATGCGGGCTCTTGGGGAAGGCGCGCGCCATCCGCGCCCCGGCTACCGAGGCGCCGCCCATCAGCGCAGCCTCGCCTAGAAACTCGCCTAGGGACGGCTCGGCGCGTGCGCCAGTCGCCAGTCCGAGCGCCTGCGTGGCCGCGTTGTAGGCCGCCCCACCGGCCACCCCGCGCACCAGACTGGACAATGTCCCGACTCCACGAGCCGCCGGGGCAAGGAACGTCGTCCCAAGCCTTGCTCCTTCGCCGACGCCGGCAATCCCGCGCCGCGCGATCGAGTCGGGGACCGCCTTCTCCTGGGCCGCCACGCCCTCTCGGTGCAGATCGTTCCAGAACGCCGCAGCCATCTCCTCCTCGGTCCACGGCGGTCGTGTGATGCCGGGCGGGCCATGCGTCACCTCCGTCCCGTAGCGGCCCAGCTGAACGTCCCTTGCCGTCTGCTCAAGCGGCCCGATTGACGTGAACGGCTTGCGCTCAAGCGGGGTGACGTGGTCCTGTTCCGGGCGCGGCAGGATCTTGATTGGCAGGTAGTCCTTACGCGCCGGCTCCGCGGACGCGGCCTGTCCGGCCTCTGCATCCTGCTGCTCGCGGAACTGGACGATGCGGCGGGCGACGTCGTTCCAGTCCGGGTTCTCGCCGTACAGACGCGACGCCATGGCGATCTGGCGTGCCCTCTCGTCCTTGTATGCCTGCCACTTCTTCGCCATCTCCGGGTCACGAGCGGCGGCTTCGTCGAACTCCTTGACCCCTGGAGTACGGCCGACGAACGGCACGTTCGAGAAGATGTACGGCAGGCTCTGGCCGCCGCGCGTATCGCCAGCAACCCGCGCTGCGGCAGAGACGCGGCCAGGCGGCGACACGGTCGCGGACTCGAAGATCATCTCCCCGATCCGGCCCGTTCTGCCGCCAGGGCCGAACCTCTCGGGTGAAGGTCCCGCTTGCGGCGCGGCAGCCGTGGCCGGCGCTGCCGGTTCGGCCACAACGGTCCGCCCCGCCCTGATCCGTTGCGAGAGGGATTGAGTGCCACGCCCAGCTCTGATCCGCTGCGAGAGGGGCTGGGTGCCACGCCCCGCCCTGATCCGCTGTGAGAGGGACGACTGTTCAGGCGCGGCGCCCGCCTGCCAGGCCCGCCGTGCCCTGATCCGCTGCGAGAGAGTCTCGTCAGCGATCAGCGCCACCAGACGCCTCCCAGGCCGCGATCATCTCATCCTTGTCGCTCTCGCTCAGCGTGTCCTCCGTGAGACCATTCTCCGCCATCCAGTCGGCATAGAACTGGTCCTCACGGGTGACGATGCTGGCAGCAGCGCGGCGCTGCAACTCGGTGTATGCCTCGTAAGCCGGGCGCTTGTCGTCCAGGATCCTGTTCATCTCCTTCTCGCGCGCGTCGATCAACTTGAGCAGTCTCTCGGCGATCACGGTGCGCTCGGACTCGTTTGCCGTTGCAAGCGCCTCGAACCAGCCGGCACCCTCCTCGTCGCCGGCCCTGCGCTGCTGATCCGCAAGACCCCGGTAGTTGATCTCCACCTGCCCGGGCTTGAGGGCCAACTCGACGTTCCGGCGGTGCGACGCCAGAGTCGTCAGGCGCTCCGTGGCCCTCTGGTAGTCGTCGTTGCCCTGCTCCAGCCGCTCCTCTCGCCGTGCTTCATCCACCCGTCCGGCTCGCGCCCCGACTTCGGCCTCCCTCGCGCCGACCTCGCGCGCCCTAAGTCCGAGCAGGCTCTCCTCGCGCGCCTCCGCCGCGCGGCCCTCGCGCGCAGCGCGGGCCTCTCCGATCAAGCTCGTCGCCGCCCGCGGCGTCAACTGGCCCTCCGGCCTCCCGAAGATGTTGAACGTCCTGCCGAAGTTCTCGATCGCCGTCGCCGGCCGGTACTGCGCAACCTCCTGCCCGATTGCCGACTCCCACGGCTGACGACCCACTCCACCGGGCATCCCGCCGTGCGGCGGCACCGCGAACGACTGCCCCTCGGGATTGGCCTGCATCTGCGCCAATCGCTCGGCGTAGACCGCCTCGTTCGCCTGCTCCTCCGAGCGACGGCGCCGCTCACCAAGCGCCTGCACCATCGTCCCCAGGCCGAGCATGAGTTCGGCCACGTTGTTGTTGCGCATCTGCTGATGCCGGAAGCGACGCTCGGCGGAGGAGTAATACCCAGCCGTACCCGGTGAGAATCCGCCCATCGTGACCTCCGATCAGCTGAGCGCGCCGATGGCTGACGCAGCTAGGTTGAAAGACGGACCGATCAGGTTACTAGGACCCACCGGCCCAGTAGACGTCCGCGTGACGCCCGCGGACTGCAACATGGCGGGAGCCAGCAATGCCTGGTAGCGTTGACTGAGCGAGTTCAGGTAGTTCCTGGACGCCTCGGCTCGCGCGGACTGCGCCTGAAGCACCGACTCTCGCGCGGCGGAGCCAAGCACTCCGGCCCGCGCCTGTCCCTCGAGCTGCAACTGCTCGGCCTGGAACGGCGAGATCGTGCCGCCGCCGCCATAGCCGGCGCGCGCGAGCGCCTGCTCTCTCCGCCTGCGCGTGTCAGAGAACTGCGCCTCGGCCACGTCGCTGCTTGCCGCATAGAGATCGCCGGCCCAATCCCTCCCGGCATCTCGCCGCTGCTGCTCGAGCACTGGCGCCATGTCCCCGGCGTATTGTAACGACGGGGCGAAGGCATACCTGGATGCAGACTGCCAGCCCATGAACGCTTCCGGCAGGCCATACAGACCGGACCCGATTTGATCCGACAGGTTCCTGCGGACGAACGGACCCCAGCGCGTCTCCGGGGGTACCGGGGCTCCGAAATAATCCGACGGCCGGAAGTCGGTGAAAGGACCTGTCACCGGCGCATTGCCGGTCGGTGGCGCCACGCGCATGGACGGCTGCATTGTGGCGATCTCTCGATGACTTGCCATCTCGTTCCCCTTAGGGGAGTTCCGTTTCCTGCACGGTCCCGGCCGTGACCACCCCTAGCTGCTTCGTGGATACGCCTGTTGCGGCGCGATAGGCCACGTTCCCGGCGCTTGGAATCGTCCGGCTGGAGTAGCACGCGAGCACGGCAACGACCTCCTGCACCTGCGCATCGTCATCCACCTGGAAGACGGTGCGGTTGTCGTCCCAAGCATACAAGAGCACCCTCCCGCTGCGCTGCTGCTGCCCGTTCGATACCGTGATGGAGCGCGTCTTGAGCGCGAAGAAGACTTCGACCGCCCGATCAAGCGCATAGCCCTTGCCGTGCCGGTAGATCGCCAGGCCGTCCGTGGTCCCCAGGCCCTCGGCACTCGCGTCCGCCGCAGTCAGGACGTTGAACTTCGTGGACCCGGTGCGCGAGTCGATCAGGAACAGATTGGCGTCCTTGCCGAATGCCGCCCTCTCGCGCGTCTCCTTGAGAAGCGCCGTCACGGCGTCCTTGACCGAACTCAACTGGCGCTGGAGTTCGTCCACGAGCAAGCTCTGCGGACCCGTCGTAGGCAGCGCACCGTTCTGCCCCACCCGTTGCAGGCGCGACGCCAGTACATCCAGGATCTCGACGTTCATGTGGCGACGTAGCTCCCGCGACCGCGAGGCTGCACGTCCGTCTCGATCCGCGTGACCTCCCAATGGTTGTTCGGCAGTCCGCCGTAGAGCGGGCTGTCGTAGAAGCGGTAGCGGAACCGCTTGCCGCGACCGAGCACCCCGGCCACGATCCCGCGATCAAGCGTCGGATCCAGCGTCCGCGTGGTGGCCGGCATGCCGTCGTAGCCGACCTCGGCAAGCAACGTCGTCCCCGTGGACGGGTTGAACTTCGCCTGATGGCGCAGCACGCGCATGTTGCGCACCTCGTCCCCGTAGCGGCCCGACTGCCAATCGGATGCGATCGCTCCCAGCCGCCACTCGAACCCGGCCGGACTCGACGCCGCCGCGCGCGAGTAATCGACCAGCACCCAGTTCTCGTCGTTCCACAGGATCTTGAGCGGCAGCGAGTTCACCGACCACGGAGACCCTGCGCCGTTCGTGATGTAGAGGTTCACCCCGCGCAAGCCGTCCCCAACGACCGGGAGCGAGCTGTTCGTCACCAGCTTGAGCCGCGAATAGACCGCCGAGAACGGCGAGAGTCCCACGTCCTGCACCGTGCCGCTGTACGGCGCGGCGACCACGCCGTCGGCGTCCACGTTCTGATCGGGCGGGTCGAACTCGAAGACGTTGCCCTGGATGGTCGTACACCAAGTCCGCTCCTGGCCGGTCGTCGGATCGGCGATGGTGGACGCGGAAAGCACGTCGCGGTTGGTCTGGAACGTGATCGCGTTGCGTCCCCAGTCCCACACGATCGCCCGGTCGTTCGCGCTGTTGGGCGAGGTGATCGTCGAACAGAACAGGATGTATTGCTGCTTGCGCCGGTGCGCAACCGCGACGAAGTTGCGGGAGGCCGCCATCTTGAGCGTCTCCCAGAACCGCATCACCCGGTCGATCGGGCGCCCGAAGATCGGCCGGAAGTTCACCCCGTCGAACAGGTACAGGCCGCGCTCCGTGGGGATGACCGCCCCGACGCCCTCCACCACCACGATGCTATGATGGCTGATGCAGCCGAGATCGTCACGCAACGACTCGATCTGCACCGGAGGAAGCGACTGCTCGGCGATCGAGATGTCGCCGCCGGCGTCGAACACCGAGTAGGTCGCCGTCCGCGTGAAGATGAACGCCCGGCCGTTGAGGACCACGCCGCCGGTCAACTCGGTGGACTGCCCGGAGGTGACGCGGATCTGATACGCCTTCGGGCAGGCGCCGGGCTGGTCGGAGAGCGAGTAGTAAAGCGTGTCCGGCGCGCCATCCACGCCGAAGTAAAGCGCCCGCGTGCCGAAGGCCAGACCGATGCGCGCGTGCTGGGGCGGCGGATAGTTGAGCCATGAGGTCAACTCGCTGCCGAGCTTCAAGTCGGTCGTCGAGTCGGTGAAGATGGCGTTGGAGACCTCGTCCCCGACCTGGTTGTTGGGGATGCGGCCGATGAACTTGAAGATCCCGCCGTTGGCCGTGGTGCGGTAGACGTTGACGTGCGACACCTGCCGCTGCACCGGACGCGGCACGTAGGCGAGCCACACCGCCGTCCATCCCGGATCGCCGCCGCCGCCGATGTCGTAGGGGGTGATGAACGTCGGCCGCGACGGCGCCCCCTCGATCCCCGTCTCCGAGTCGTAGGGGGTCACGATCCAGCCGAACTTCTTCCCGTTCGGGAACGGCGGATTGGCGCCCTCGAAGACCGCAGTGATTGCGAACGTCCCGTCGCGGTCGAACTCGCGCCACCCCGGATTCGTCTGATCGTCGCCGATGTCGCCGTACATGGGCGAGATGCCGGCGTCGGCCACCTTGTCGTTCAGGATGCGCTTGACCGCGCCGAAGCCGGTGCAGACGTAGACGGCATCGCCGAACTGGAACGCCGTCGGCAGGCGCCAGGAGGTCGTTGCCTGCTGCCACTCATCCGGGGTCGCGCACGCACCGATCGGGCGCAGATATCGGCTCGCCCCGCTGCCGTCCACCTTCAAGATGACCCCGTTCGAGATCCCATAGACCGACTGCGTGGTGAGGCCGGACGTGGACGCCTGGCGCTTCTGCCACAGCGAAAGCAGCGGCGGACGGTTCACGCGATCGAGCGCGCCGGCCATCACGCCCCCGGTCGGGAACGGGTTGATCCGCAGGTGATTCTTCAGGTAGCCGCGGTCGAAGGCACAGCAGCCCTGGCCCTCCTCGAAGTCCCAACTGGACAGCATGGCCGCGCCATCGCGCTGCATCTCCTCCGGGCTCGGGTCGCGCGTCGCCAGCTCGCGCGCCTCGCTCTCGCCGACATAGCGGTGCCACGCCTGCACCGAACCGATCAGGCCGACGAACGGGTTGTGGCCCCGATACCCGACTCCGTCGTTCACGCCCTTCACGGTGTCGTTGGTGTTGAAGGCCCAGTAGGGCCGTTCGGCGCCGAGGATGCCGATGCTGTCCACGCCCCACGAACCGAAGCGGAACGCCCACGGATCCGGGCGCGTCGCGGCCGGGGTCGTGACGCTGTAGCCGAGCGTGAACTGGAAGCAGGAATCCCTGCCGTCTTCCGTGTCCAGGTTCGGGCTCACGTTGTCCGAGGCGGTGGTCTGCGACATCCACGGCTTGCTCGCCACCGCGCTGTTGGTGGCCTCGCGCACGCCGTTCAAGAACAACGACATGACGCGGTTGGAGGCCCCCGCGCTGTCAAACTTCACCGCGGCGATGACGACGTGCGTGGAGCCTCCCACCATCGTCGTCGTGGAGTCGAGGTTGGTGAGCACGCCGGCGCCGTCGGACATGGTGAAGCGCAGCACCCAGTTCACCCCGTCGTGAACGATCGCCACCCGCATGATCGGCAGCACCGCGTAGCGATCCTCCGTCCCCGCCCCGCCCTGGCGCACCACGCTCAGCTCTGCAAGCGTGCGCTGGATGCTCGTCACCGCCGGGATCGAGTCGGCCCGGAACGCGAACCGCAACGACATCTCGGAGGGGAACTGGAATCCGGTGCCTGACGAGGAAGTGGATCGGTTGACGTAGGCGAGTGCGTTGGGGATGCGCACGCCGCCGCAGAAGAGGCGCTGCCCGTAGCGGCTGTCGGTGTCTCCGCTGCGCATCACCTCGGAGAAGATGGTGTCCTGCGCGGCCGGTCCGGCCGGGATGAATCCCAGCGAGTACGACCCCAGCACGCCGCTGGTAGGCACCCAGGTCGCATCCGCCCCGGTGATCCATGCCTTGAGATCGGAGGCGCTGCCGTTGCGCAGGAAGCGCGGCCGGATGAATCGGTGGTTCTCCCCGGCGTTGGTGCTGCCATCCGGGTTCGCACCGATCAGCTCGGGCTTGAAGGAGTAGTAGCGTTCGAGGTCGAAGTTGCGCGCGATGCTCGAAGACAGGACGGAGGCATCCAGCGTCAACTGCTCGTCCTCGATCTCGCGCTCGACGTACCAATCCGTCGCCGCCGGCGGGGAGGACGTGACCGTGGCCCAGTTCGACGGCAACTCGAGCGTGGTCGCGCCGCCCTGCGCGGTCTCGAGCCAGAACCGGATCTCGCTCACCGAGCCGACGAACCCCATCTCGTCGATCACCTTGTCGTTGACTGGCGCCACCGCGGCGATTCCGGCCCTTCCAGCGGCCTGGTAGGGCCGCCGTCCGACCGTAAGGGGATACTCGACCGTGGTGACCCCGTTGATGCGCAGCGTCCCGCCCACCGCCTGCGACGAGGAGACGACCGAGGCGGCGCCCTCGATCCAGTAGTACGAGGTGATGGTGGGGGAGCCACCGTCCGTGTATTTCCACGCCACCCAGACCCGCTTGCCGGGCTCGATCCACGCCCGGTTCGCGCCCGAGGAGTAGAAGAAGTCCACGCCGGCCGGCACGCCTGCGGTCCCGAGCACGGCACCCTCGTAGAGCGTCAAGACGGCGAGCAGCCGATCCGTACTGGTCGGATCTGGGATCAATCTCAGCGCCCACTGACCGACGTTTTGCTGTCCCTTCTGGACGACGATCGGCTTCAGGATCGGTGATGCCAGCGAGCCGGAGTAGCCGTGGATGATCGGGAGCATCTCCGCCTTGAAGCAGAACTCGATGGCCCAGTCCGGGTCGCCGTCCCGCACGTCAAGCGCGAGCGCCTGTCCCGACGCGGCGGTGCCGACCGGGATGACGATGATGCTCGGCCTCTCGTGGAAGAAGTCGCGCCGCCCCGTGCGCGGCAGGTCGATGGCGGAGGGCTCCATCAGCGCCGTCGTCAGCTCGATCGGCCGATGGAGCCACCATTCCTCCCCGACGACGCGGATGCTCTGCGCCGGCGCTCCGCCCTTGAGCACGAGGTCCGCGGAGCCCGTGAGCACGTTCTTGTAGCCGCGACGCTTGGCGAGCGTGCCGTTGGCGTGCTCCACGTTGTTCGCCACGACGGCCTCCCCGAGGCCGATGGTCTCGGGAGGGTTCAGGTTGATCCCGCCCACGGGGCGCTGCCGGACCGGCGTGTATTGCGGCATGAGTCTTAGCACCACGTCCTGCGGCAGCGCCGTGTTCTCAAGCACTACCACGGTGATTGTGAGTGCCGGCACGCTAGCAAGGCTGAGCTTGCCGGTCGATGGATCGAACGTGACGTCGCCCACGGCGCGCGCGGACGCATCCACGCGGCGGAAGGTGATCCGCTCCGACTCCGCGCTTCCAGGCGCCCCGAGACCGAGCGTGGCCGTATCAAGCGTCCCGGACCACTTCGCCGCCGTGTCGGTCCAGTTCGCAAGCGCCACGCACACGCCGCCATCGGACGCCTTCCAGACCCCATGCACCACCCGCGGATACGCAAAGCGGTCGTAGAGCGTGTCGTAACTGAAGTAGTCGTTGGCAAACGGCCCCTGGGCCAGCCCGGTCGTGAAGTCGGTTCCTGCAACGTCGAGGACCGCGGGCGCGTGAAAGTCCCCGTATCGCAGGTACTTGAGGAGCCCGCCGCTCTCCGCGGTGATGATCTGCACCCACATGTCGCGCAGCGATCTAGCCACCGGACTCGCCGGGCCGGCTGGCTGGTAGAGACTCTCGTCCCACGGGTTCTTGAGCGAGACGACGTCGTCCTCGTAGAGCGAGAGCGTGGGGAAGGTCAGTCCGTAGACCCATTCCGAGGCGAGCACGTAGCCCTGGAAGGCGAGCAGGCCGGGATCATTGAAGAACGGGAGATTCGGGTCCAGGATCGCGGTCGAGAACTCCTGCAACAGCGAGCGGCCCATCATCTTGCCGCCATGCACGACGGCGTAGAGCGGGATGGTCAGGTAGCGGTGGATGGCCGGGTCGAATCCCGTGGTGTTCCGCCACAGCCGGCCGGCGGAGACACCGTGGAACACGAAATCGAAGCGATCCTGCGCCGTCTCGTCGATGTCCTCGCACGAGAGCCAGAAGAATGGGGTGCGCCCGGCGGCGACTTGCGCGGTCCTCACCGATTCCTTGAGCGCCCCGAGCAGGCTTCGCAGCGCGAGCTTGTGCCAGGATCCTGCGCCGTAGGGATGCCGGACGTAGCCGCCATTGATCTTCGACCACGTCGAGTGATCGCGGTAGCACAGCGTCGCGCCGGAATGCTGAAGCGCGAGCAGCGGCTCCGAGAACACGTCGAAGTAGCGGCCGCAGGCTGCCCACGAGTCCCACAATCCGAGCGTCGAGTTGTTCGCAAGCTGCGTCATGTGCGACGATGAGTTCACCTGCGCGTGGAAGCACGGCCCCGACGGCAGGCCGAGCAGGCGCAGAACGGCAACCGTCATGGTCGCGTCGGGCGTGACCACGGCACCCAGGCCGTCGAGGAAGTCCGACGCCACGGTGACCGAGGCCGCTCCGAGCGATACGACTTCCGCGGATGCGAGGCGCGCGGTGGAGGAGGCCGGGATGATGACTGCGCGCAGAGTGCCGGTGAATCCGTCCGCGGATGGCGTCCCGGTCACGGTCAGCGTCTTGGTCCCGCCATCCCAGGACACGACCGGATAGATGCGCTCGCGGTAGTAGCCGCTGTCCTGCTCCCAGAGCCGGTCGTTGCCGCCGCCCTCGAGACGGCCGGTGCGCGACATCCGCAGCGAGCCGACCATGTCGTTGTTCGTCCACCAGCGGTACTCGGCGGAGTCGCCAAGCGACTGATGCCAGCGCGCGGTGTCCCACAACTGCGGGCCGAAGTATTGAATGTGCCAGAGCCCGAAGTTGCTGGCTCCGTCAGCGCTCTCAGCCGCCAGTCGAGCGCGCAAGCCCGTCGCGTCGGCCTCCCCGACGTGCTCGAGGGCGTAGCTGTCGGCCTCGATCACCCCGGCAATCGGTGTCCCTGGCGGCGCCCCGCAGTTCTCCCGCACCGCCTCCAGGATGGACTCGAAATCGCCGGGCTTCCCAGGCCCGGTAGAGTCGTCGAACAGCAGGTCGATGAAGATCGAGTAGTTCTTCTCGAGCGAGGAGATGTCGGTGCGGTGGACCCTCTTCTCGACGTAGAACTCCGGGCGCAGTGCCTCCAGGCGCGCGCGGTACTGCCGGCCGATGTCCCACCATCCGTGAAACTGGGTGCAGAGCATCGGCCGCAGGCAGAAGGTGTAGCCGGATCCCAGGAAGCGGCCGTTGTTCGCCACCAGCACGCTGTCCTGCTGCGGCTGGCGCGCCTCCCACTTCAAGAGCGAGCCGGTTGACTCGAAGGTGACCGACATGACCTCGAGCGACCAGTCCTCGACCCACGCCATCCACGCCTCGAGCGAAACGGTGTCGTAGTACCCCCAGAATCCCATCGACCAGCCCCGGCCGGACGGGTACTCCCAGGTGTTCGTGGTCAGCAGCCCGAAGCCGAAGAACGGCTCGCCTCCCACCGGGTTGTAGCGCAGGTGCGCCACCGGATCACGCGAGAGGATGCCGAACACGGTCGGCAGCACCGCGCAATCATTCGGACGCTGCAGCGGCGGCAGCAGCAGCGGAAGCGGCGTGATGGAGTCGATCGCGTACTTGGTCACCACGCCGCTCCAGTGGGCGAAGATCTGGGCGCGCAGCCAGTCCTCGCCGTTACGCAGCTCGAACGTCATCGTCACGCTCAGGCGATCCACGCCGCCGACCAGGAGATCGGTCCACGAGATCACGAGGCGCTGCCCGCCGTCGTGGCGTGTGACGCTCATCGGGCGGATGCTTGCCAGCGTCGGTGTCACCGTCGCGGTCGGGAACGGGGAGCCCGCGGTCGTGTCGAACACCTCCGCCCGCCACAACTCCGCCACCGAGTTGATCCAGTGCGTGAGCGTCGGCTTGCGCGTGAACTGCACGAGCCTCGCCCCGGTCGTGGCATCCGCGACGAAGTGGAAGGCGACCTGATCGTTCTTAAGCGTGAAGATCGCGTCCGGCAGGATGCTGCCGATGCCGACCCCGGTAAGCGCGGGGAAGACTCCTGCGCCGGTTCCGGTGACCGCGGCCACTGGCTTACGACTCCGGCAGCAACGCCGTCAGCGCGGTGATAGAAACGGTATCCCCGACCGTGATGGAGGTCGTGTTGAGGATGATCTCGGTGCCGACCGTGCCGACGCTCAGTTGCAGGCGCGCGACGCGGTTGCGGTCGAGCACGCGGGCGAAGGATGCCGTCCCGGTCGCGTTCGCCGAGGCGTCCGTCGTGATCGCGTTGGCGATTGAGATCGCGCCCGGGTTGTTGTCGCTAGCCGCCCCGAAGGCCGGGTTGCTCATCACCAGTTCGGCGAGCAGGGCGTTGCCGCTCAAGGCGGTGTCCACGTTCGCGGGCGGCGTCCCGCTGTAGATGTTCAGGATCGCAGACGGATTCGTGCTGCCGAGATCGCAGTCATCGACCGCCTTGTCCAGCATCACCAGGGCGGCGGCATTGGTGAACGACGCCATCAGAAGTCCCAGCACGAACTGGTCTCGTGGATCGTCTTGGGCTCCTGCACGTTCATCCTGGCCAGGAAGTCCATCAACTGCCCCTCTCGCCACAGCCGCTCCTGCCGGATGCGATCGGCCTGCGGATAGGCTTCCTCCTTGTTCAGGCACATCTCGATGGCGTACTTGCCGAGGATGTCGTGAAACTCCTCGATGTTGTCCTTCCCTGACCCGCCGGCTCCGGCGACCTCCTGGAACGGAACGTGGGTGCCGGCTGCCATCGCGGCTGGGCGGTAGATGTAGCCGATGAGCAGCGAGTTGGCCGTGGTGGCCGAAGGGGTCGGCAGCAGCTCGATCTGCTTCTGGCCGTGCTGCCGGTAATACATCGGGTAGGCGGTGGTGTTTGGGCCGCCCAAGAGGAAGAAGGACCCGTCTGCGCGCGCGAGCCACTGGTGCTCGACCGTGCGCTCCACCTTGGTCAGCCTGAGCAGATTGCTGGTGGACGCCCCGAGCCCGACGATCCGATCGACTTCAAGCGTCCGATACAAGTTGGTCGGCAGGTCCACCAACGCCTGATTCGCGGTCACCGAAAGCTGGCTGGTCGTTCGGAAGAAGTTCTCGTACTTCTCCGCGATCATCCCGTGCGTCATCAACTCGCTGTCGCGGATGTATTGGTCAATCTCGGCCTGCGTCCAGTTGCCGGTGGTGAAACTGGTTTGCAGGAAGTTGAGGACGTAGTTCTCGATCGCCGTCAGAGTCATGCGGCATCCGCCTTGGACGGGAACAGCACCGCGGTCCGCACCCTGCTCGGGTTGCCCTGGTCAGCGATCGACATGGCATCGCTCACCGCGGCATCGGCGAGGTCTGCGATGCGCTTCTCGCGGTCAGCCTCGGCAGCCAGCGCCATCTTCGTCGCGGTGTCTGCGCCCCAGTTGCCCCCAGGCTCGAAGCGCGAGGAGTGGGAGCCCGCCAACTCGTGGAAAACCCACCCTGCCGGTGGTCGCCCGACGATCTTGTATCGGCGAGCCCCCATCTCTTCGTACAACTCCATCGCCTTGCACTCAAGCACGATGTCGATGAAGCGGTAAAGCTGCGACAGGCCGCGCTCAACGCGCAGCGGTGCCGGCGAGAAGCGGAAGATCACGAATCGCCTGCGCACGCGATCGAAGCCCAGTTGAAGCTCGGGGTGAAGGCGCCGCAAGGTCTCGTCGAAACACTGATACCAGTGCGGCTCAGAGTGGGGACAGGAGTGGTTGACGGTCTCGATCGCCTCGAACCGCTTGCGGCCGAGGAAGTCGTCGTACTGATTGGTGACCTCGCTGCCCCAGCAGAACACGGAACCAGCTCCAGGTGAAATGGATCCCTGCCGGGAGCCAAGGAAGGCCCCCGGCAGGGGGTTGTGGCCTAGATCACGAACTGGCGAAGTCCGAGGCGAGGAGGGCGTGAGCCGCAGCGTGGGCGTTGCGCTTGTTCGTCACGCACTCCCAGGTGTGCTCCAAGGTGCCCTCGATGAACGGCGAACGCTCGAACATGCGCCACATGAGCCCGTCGTGCTCCATGAACCGCAGGTCGTGCCACTCGCTGATCTCGAGGTAGTGGCTGTTGAGCGAGAGGCAGGTGGCCGCGAGCTGCGTGGTCACGTCGCCCGGGGTCATGCGGTAGCTCGGCGCGTACCGGCTCGGGATGACCGGCCGATCGGCGTACTCGGGGAACTTGCGGCTCTCCGCGTTCTCGCGGAATCCGCCGCCGGTGTTGCCGGTGACCTCGGTCGTGTTGACGGTCCTGCGCACGCCGAGCAGCGTGTTCACGAACTCGGTGCGCAGTCCGAACGTGGTCACGAACAGGTCCGGCAGTTCTCCGCTCGAGATCTCGGGCATGTCGAGCATGGACTGCATGATGAAGTTGTTGATCGTGCGCGCAATGGACGAGCGGCTGTTGAACGCCTGCCAGTCCAGTTCGCCCCCAGTGTTGGCCGATCCGGGCGTGGCGGTGTGCGGACCGGCGAACTGCGTGGTGGCGTTGATGCCGAACAGGCCGCCGATCGTGGTGCCGTTCTCCATCGGCGTGTCGCAGTCGAACGCGAGGCCCGTGAGCCCCATCGGCTCGTAGCGCACCGAGGCATCGCGGGCGCCGACGCGCGACGTCGTGTTGATGTTGTCGTTGCCCTTGGTGAACACGTCGCCCTGGGCGAGGTTGGTGGCGGTGATCGTGCCGCCGTCGATCGCGCCGAGGATGATGGTCGCGGTCGATCCGCTGACGCTCACGTTCACGACCTTGACGCAGTTGGTGGCGGCCGTGCCGGCCGAGACGATGGTGCGCTGGGTGGCGCCGGCCGTGCGCGCGGTCCAGCCGTTGATGAACTGATCCCTGGCGAACTTGCGGCCATCCTGGAAGTTGTCGAGAACGACGGTGATCTGGTTGGCGGCGACCGAGGGGGTGCCGGAGACCACGCCGAGCGTGCCGGAGCCGTCGCCCATGAGGATCCGCTCGTTCTCGTTCATAAAGTCGTTGCCGGTGCGCGTCGCGGCCTCGGTCAGGACGCGGGCGTAGGCGGCCGCGGAGCCCTTGGTGCGGTTGATGGCGGCCATCGAGACCTGGGCCGACCAGTAGCCGGTGCGACCCTGCTTCAACCCCTGCCGGTAACGCTGGGTCCCTGCCGACGCCCACTTGCCCTCGGGGTCCTGGAACGTTCCGGTCGCATTGCGGCCGAGGTGGACCGCGAAGTTGCAGGTGCGGGGCGGCATCACGCCGGACGGGTAGGGACCCGTCGAGCCGATAGTGACCCCGCCGCCGTCGGCGGGCCGCTTGGGGATCCACTTCCAGATCCGCGTGTCGTTGTTCTTCAGCTCCTCGATGACGCCGACGTACACCGTCTTCATGGCGTCTACGAACGTGCTCAGATTCTCGGCCATGGATCAGATCCTCGTGGGTTGGCCCGTCAGACCTCGGACGCCATCTTGGGCGCCAGCATCTTGGCGAGCTTCGTGGCGTAGTGATCCTCGATCTCGGCGAGCGAGGCGTTCGCCCGCGGTCGAGACTGAGGCTCGGGCGTCCCACGAACGCTCGTGGTCGGGCCCTTCATTCCGGGCGGCGCGGACTTGTTCAGCTTCTTGCGCTCCTCGCGGTACTCGTTCACCGCAGCATCGCGCAGGTCGCCCCAGAAGGCCGCCTCCTTCTTGACCTGCTCCTGCACGACATTGCGCAGGGCCCTGGGGTCGAACACGTTCAAGGACTGCGGATCCTCCTGCACCCTGCGGAAGATCGACTCGACCACGCTCTGCGTGGCCTTCTCGGCGATCCCGAGCTTGCGCAGGCGCTCGCTCTGGAACACCGGGGTGCGCTCGATTGCCTCGATCGCCGCGTTGGTGACGCGGCTGTGGCCGTCGCCGAAGGCGTACTGCTGGTAGCCCTGCTCGAGCCGTTCCAGCCGCTTGACCACCTCGGATCCCTGGCCAACTTGAGTCTCGTAGGCGGCCGGTGTGCGCGGCGCGCTTGAGCGCGCGCGAGTGCCGGCCATCTTGAGTAGCTGAAGGGCCATCTCCGAGTTGTCATCCGCGGCGAGCGAGGCGGCGGTGTCGAGGAGCTGCTGGTCGCGCTCGAAGGTCGCGTTGACCTTGGCCTCGAGTTCAGCAAGCCTTTCTTCGCGGCGCGCCACCGATTCGTTGCGAAGGTGCGACTCTCGCCGCATGGCCCTCGCGTTACGCCCGGTCTCCACCAGCTCGCGGATCTCCTCGGCGCTGAGGCCGAGTTCCTTGAGGGCGGAGTAGGGGTCATGCTCGGCCTTTGCCGCCTTGTCCTCGCCGCCCTGTTCGCTCTGTTCCGGGGGGCTCTCGCTCTCCGGATCGGGAGGCGTGGGCGCGCCTGGAGCTGGCTCACGCTCTCCCTCAAGCGCCTTGGCTACGATCGCCTCGTACTTCTTCTCGTCTACCATGTCGTGTTCTCCTGGGCGCCTGGGCCCGATTGCCCGGTTGGCCCGTTTGGTCAGGTGTATCGGCCGGACGGGGAGCTGGCTCCGCCGCCGCGGCAGATCGCCACGAACTCGAGCCGGCCGGCGTTGACGGAGGTGGCGTTGGCAACCTCCGTCTCGGACGGCTGCGCGACGCCAGGGGATCCCGTGGTGCGCCCGAGCAAGAACAGCTTGATGGCGCCGTTGGTCGGGACGTAGCGCGCGGCGGCCTCGCCGGTGGCGATCTGGGCATCGGAGATGCCGCCCATGAAGGCGATCGCGCGCACCGTGTTGATGCCGAAGGCGAGGCGGAACTGGCCCATGAGCCGGCGTGCGCGCACGTTGGCATCAGCGTTCTCGCCGATGCCGCCGGTCAGATAGGTGTCCGCGCCACCCCAGGTGATCGTCCCGCGGCAGCGCACGTCGGCGCCGCACGTGGTGGTGCTGATCGCGGTGACCGTGGCTGCCATGTCAATGCACCTTCGTCGTGCCGCGCCCGAACAGCACGCACGTCAAGAACAGGTTGTTGAGGATGCCAGCCGTTCCCAGCAGTTCGGTCTCGTTCTCCTGCACGATCGGGTCGGCGCCGCTGCCGCCGACGCTGCGCAGTTCGAGATACTGCCCGGACCGGTTGAAGACCACCTTCACCTTGCCGGTGGGTACTTGCGTGTCCGAGGAGGAGCCGAAGCACTCGGCATTCTCGACGAACCTGAAGCCCCAGTTGTTGAAGGTGGAGAATCCCTCCGGCGTGTGCCGGAAGCTGGTGGTGAGGTGATTGGTCGGGTCGTAGGTCGTTCCGGCGATGCCGCCCACGGCGGTCGCGTCGAACGTGATCAAGGCCACGCCGCCGATCAGGCCATCGCCATACTGGAGGATGGTGTCGGCGCCGGACGGGTTGGCCCCGCTCGCGCCCAGGTCGTTCAGCTTGCTCACGTTCATCATGTCAGTTGCGCTCGCGGTAGAGGATTCTGGCCTCGCCGTTGCACGCTGCGGCGAAGGCGGTCCCGTTGTTCACCTCGTTGTCATTGACGATGGAGGTGCCGTTGTTGCCGCGAGTGCGCAGTTGGACGCGCTGGTTCGACAGCAGGGACATCCCCAGTTTCCCGGTGGCGAGCGCCGCCGTGGCGACGTCGTTGCTCGGCATCAAGAACACGACGTTCTTCGCCCCGCCGTAGGCGCGAGAGAAGTCGGTGTTGGTGTCGGAATGCACGAGCAGGCAGCGATCCGTGGTCGAGTAGGTCGTGCCGGCCGGAATCGTGATCTTGGCGAACGCCTCGCGCAGGCCGTTGTCGTACTGGACGATGACGGAGCGACCCGAGGGATCCAGGATCGGTTCGACGGTGAGGTTGATGACTGCCATGAGATCCCTTGCTCAGGAGAATGGTTGAAGTCCGCGCGACTCCGGGGCGGGTTGCCCTGGCGGCGGGCCGGCACCCCTCTGCGGCGGACCTTCGCCCTCGAAGTTGGTCTCTTCCGGCGGCACGAGCCCCGCCTGCGGCATCCCCGGCGGCAGGGACGCGCCGGCGGTGGGCATGGCGATCTGGTAGTGCCCGAGGCAGTGGCCGTCGATCAGGGCGCGGATGATGGGCGGCGCATTCTTGTATTCGTCGCTCTTGCGCATCTTGTTGTGCGTGACGAGATGGACATCCTGATCCTGGTAGGGCGTGGGCGGCTCGATGGCCTCGCCGAGCAGCATCCTGCGGTTCTCGAGCATCGCCTCGCGCTCGTCGATCGACTTGTCATCGGCCAGCCGGCTGTCGTCCTCCATGCCCAGCATCCGCCACACGCGCACGCGGTCCTGGGAATCCGCGGCGCTCAGCCAGCGCTCGCCGGGCGCGAGCATGGCGAGCAGCTCAAGCGCCATCGCCTTGCTCTTGGGCTGCATCGAGTCCACGTCGATCGAGACATCCGTGTTCCCGAGCAGGTCGGCGCCCTTGAACTCGACCACGTCAAACTGGTTGCCGCGCCCGACGATCTTGATGAGACGGTCCTCGATCGCGTAACGCTGGAGGTATTCGAGCACCAGCGTCCCCCACTCCGTGAAGCCATCCACCATGCGTTCGATGACGGGGCTGCGGTTCTGGTTCTCCTGCTCGATCAGGGACAGGTAGGCGCGGCCGGAGATCTTGCCGGAATACTGGCCGCGTCCGGGGCCGAAGGAGGAAGTCACGCGGTCGAAGTCCGCGATGACGGAGGAGCGCAGGTCGGGGATGCTCGCCGGCAGCGGGGGCGGGGCCAGCCAGTTTGGGCGCTCGATGCCGTTCCACTTCACGCGCTCGCCGATCTCGGTGATGAAGGCGGTATCGGGCAGGCCGTTGGTGCGGTGTTCGAGAAGCGCCGCATTGGCGGTCTTGACGACGTGCTCGATCTCTTTGTTCTGGACCCGGTTGTAGGTGCGCTGGAGCGGCACCATGTTGTCGAGGTTGGGCTGGCCGTAGAGGCCGTCCATGTTCAGTTCGTCGCGGATCCAGATCAGCGAGCGCTTGCCGGATGGGTGGGGGTTGTCACCGAGGAAGAGGACCACACCGTTGCATTCGATGATCAGCCGGCCGCGCGGGTAGTAGATCGACGGCGTCTCGACGAGGCGGCGCGCGAAGCACCAGTTACGCCATTCCTCGCTGCCGCTTGAGCTGTCTCCTCCCCCGAACATGCCGAGGCGGTGGAAGAACCACCGGCTGCGGTCGCGGCCGTAGCCGTCGCGGATGATCCCGGGCGGGACCATCGCGGCCTTGTCGGGGAAGTGGCGTTCGACCCACTCGATCCGTCTCGGGCGGGCGTCGATCCACCAGGTCAGGTCATCGGGCCGCGTGGCATAGGTGTCCACGAAGACGTGGAAGGGGGAGAGCACCTCGGTCTCGATCTCGCCGTCCCATTCGACGTCCTCCACCTCGAGGATCTCGCCATCCGTGGTCATGATCTGGCGCGGCTCGGCGATCATTTCGCCGCCATGGGGGTCCCAGCCGACAGCGAGGAAGGCGTTGCCGGTGGTCTTCAGGCTCTGGAGCAGCTCCCACTTCTTCTGCGGCATCCGCAGGAAGTCCCAGTAGTGGGCGAGGGCCTTCTCGGCGACGTTGGCGGCCTGGAGGTCTTCGGGGTCGGTAGTCTTGGGGCGGGACTTGAAGCGCGGCCGGAAGGAGCCGATGTTGGAGATTTCCTGACGGGTGTACGGGCGGCAGAGGTTGTGCGCGAGGCGGGAGCGCCAGCGCAGAGTCGAGGCCGTGGGGCGCACGAGGGAGCGCGAGACCGGGTCCACGTCGAAGAACTGATACCCCGCGACGAAGGCGCGATTGACCTCCCATTGGGCCTCGAGCCGCAGCCGCAGCGGGTCGGAGGGGGCGAAGCGACGGTCGAGTTCGGCCAGCGCGGCCTTTTCCTCATCGGATGGGCTGTACGGCGCCGTCTGGGAGCGGCGCAGGTCGCGCGGGTGGGTGAGTACGTTCACCGGGTCGGGTTTCTATCCCACCCTATCCAGGTTGTAAAGCCTGCGCGGCTTACTTCTTGAACGGGTTGCGCATGAAGCGCCCGAGCGCCATGGCCGTGTCTTTGGCAGGGTGTCTTGAGTCCTTGTAGGTACGCGAGGCACCCAGTGCGCCTCCTGCACCCCCGAGGATGCCGCCGATGACGGCTCCAACGGGTCCATACGACAAGCCACCAAGCGCGCCCGATGCTGCGCCGGTCCCGCTTGAGACCATCTGGCGGTTGAACGCCTTCTGGCGCAGATCATCGACCTTGGACTCTGGCATGTTGGGGTTCTGGCGAATGACCCGGTTGATGTCGCTCGCGCTTTTGAGTCCCTGTTCGATGCCCTGATAGGAGCCGTAGAGGGTTGAGGCCACGCCAAGCACCGGCCCGGCCACGCCTGCAACCTGGCTTAGTGTGGACCCGGCTACACTGGTAGCGGCCTGCGTGGCGCCGATCTCGCTCTGGCTCAATAGGGTGGCGAGAGCTGCGCCTTCATTGGTTGCGGTCGCGGTCGCGGTGGAGATGGTCGGTCCCGCGGAGCTTGCCATCCAGTTCGTGACCAGCTGCTTGCCGGTCTTGACGAGGAGGGCGGCGCCAACGTTCGCGGTGCTTTCTAGGTTGTCTTGAGCCTGCGCCGCGAGCGCGTTGCGCAGCGCCATGCTGGTCGCGGCATCCTGCGCATGCTGCATGGCGGCCTGCTGATAGGCTTGACCCCAGCCGGCAAGCCTTACGTCCCGTGGCTGCTCTCCCTGTGCCCGCGGGCCGACGGTGCGCAGGAACGGGTTGTCCAGCCCAAGGTCGGTCATTGCGCGGGTCCGTTGCGGTCGAAGTCGAGCGTGGTGAGAACCGGGCGCTCGGCCTCGGCGCGGATGGCTTCACGGGCCTCCCTGGCCTTGTCTGCGGCCGCGGAGGGAGCGGGGCCGTCACTGCCGGGGCTTTCCGCGAAGTGCTGGCGAGTCGCGTATTGCGCACCCTCGACCAATCCCGACCTGTCGCGCATGTTCCCGTAGTTGTTGGGCGCCGTCATCGCCATCCAGCGGTCGAGCACCTTGTCGCTGTTGCGCATGAAGGACTTGATGCGTTCATCGGTCTGCGCCATGAGGCGCATGATCTCGCGCATGAAGACGCGCGTGCTCCACGCCGAGGAGAGCACGAGCACGGCGAGCAGCAGGGAGAGCACGATCTCGGATGCGGTGACGTTCATGGTTCCTCCCAATCGCCTCTCATGGCGTTCGCGCCGCCGGGTACCAGGAATCTCGTGGCCTGAGAGTACCACCTTTCCGCGGCGGCCGTCTTCCTGGGCGCGGCGGTAGCCGGATCGACCGAGGCGCAGATGTATAGGAACGTGTCGATCATATGGTCATCCCGTTTGACCGGCTCCTCGGTCTGCGGCTGCTCATCGGAGCGACGGGTCTTCCAGCGGTAGCGTTGGATCTCGCTGATGAAGTTCTCGCAGTCCGAGGTCACCTTGAACCGCGTTTGCATGTTCTCGTCGAGCGCGATCAGGGCGGCGGCGGCAGGGATCTGGTCCTTCTTGCGCCCGGCCCGGTAGGCCGGGTTCACGCGCACTCCGGCCGCGACGAAGAGATCTGCGATCGAGCGTCCCGAGCCGGCGAGCGTGTACGCGAACGCCGAGGGGTCGATCAGCGTGTATTCGTAGGTTTCCTTGCCGGAGAGGGCCTTCACCTTCTCGGCGATGCGCGGGACCTCGAGCTGGACCTCGTAGAGTTCGCGGTAGAGGTAGAGCGTGCCGTCGTTCACGGCATACCAGCCCACCGCGCAGGCGTTGTGGTAGCCGGGGTCGATGACCCGCCACTTCGGCCATTCCGCGATCAGGGCGGGATCCAGCGGCGGGATGACGTGCTTGGCGAGCGAGAAGTGGGGGAAGACGAGGCCGCCGGAGCGGGCGGCGAAGTCGCCCTCGTATTCCTGCCGCCAGACGTCCGATTGTCTGCCGTTGTACTTCGCGGCCTGGGCGTTCGCCCACGCCTCGTCGTGGTCCTCGTCCGCGCGCCAGTTCAGATCGCAGACGGTGGTGTTCGTCCGCGTCTGCCAGATCTTCATGCCCTTCATGGGCTCCTGATAGGACTCGATCCTGATCGGGGCCTTGTAGAGCGTCTCGAAGAACCCCGGCGCGGCGGTGGAGATGATCCAGAGCATCCCGCGCTCGCCCAGTGCCGGCAGCAGGGCGAAGTAGGCCTGTCCTGCGTCTTCCTGGTAGGCCATCTCGTCGGAGACGAAGTAGCGCCAGGTGTATTGTCGGACCTGGGCTTCTCCCTGGGGGATGGCGTGGATGTCGGAGTCGTTGTCGGGGAAGCGCAGGTGCAGGAAGCGCGGTTCGCAGGGAGCCTCTTCCCGCGCCACGGCCGGCAGGCGCTCCCACATGCCGAAGATGCGCTTCAACATCTGATCGGTGTCTTCGGCCTTCTTGCCCTGCCAGCCGCAGCGCACGGCCTTGCCGGTGATCGCGTGCCACAGGAGCATGGCGCAGGCGAACCACGACGCCATGACCTGTCTCGACTTCAGCATGACGTGGATCTTGTCGGCGCTCTTGGCATCGGTCGAGAGCCACTGATCGAGCATGATCCGCAGGTACTTCTTCTGCGGGAACGGACGGTACTCCTCGCCCTCCTTCGCCAGTTCGTTGCGGGTGAGGGCGAGGTGGGTCAGGAAGTACCAGGGGTCCTCCTGCGCCGCCTTCCAGTTCCACGCTTCCCAGGCGGCGCGCAGCTCTACAAGCGCGAGGGTGGAGGTCTCGTGCGCGATCTTGGCGCGCAGGACCTCAAGCGACTGAGCCGTTTTGCTGGTCAGCGCCACGGTCTACCACTCTGCCTTCGATCAGTTTGAGCGGCGTGTCGGACACCCGTTCGAGGTCGAGGATGCCGGCGTCGATCATTTCCTGCTTCCACTTCTGCATGGTCGCCTCGTCGGGCAGCTTGCGCTCGTGCTTGACGGTGGAGGAGTCATGCCCGTTGGCGCGCCGCAGCATCTCGAACATGTGGACGATCGAGCGTTCATCGTCAGCGACCATCATGTAGTCGAAGACCATCTTGTTCCATTGTGCGAGGACGGAGACTTCTCCCCGCGCGATTGAGGCGACGCGCTTGACCTCTTCGTAGAGGTCGGATTGCAGTTCTCTGAACGCCTCGAGCCGGCCGATGCGCCGCCAGACCTGCCGAGCGCGGGTCTCGGCCATCTCGGACGTCACCCCGGTTCGCCGGTAGAGTTCGACGAGTTCCGGCGGAGGATAGAGCCTCTCCTCGATCCTCTGGATCATGCGCCGAGCGCGCGGAGACGGCCCCGCCTGCGGCTCTCCAGGACAAGGTCTCGCTCCGCTCGCCCCCGGGTGCTGGCTGTTCGCGTCCATCCTCAGCTTCTTACACGATTCTCGGTCAGGGATTGCTGCTCTGGCTTTCGCGGAGCGCGCAGCGCATGGCTCGAGCACGAGAACCACGGTGCCGTTCTCAAGTAAGGCTTGGGCGGGACGCCGTCCTGTCCGGCGCCGCCATGCAGGGGCCCCACCGAT
>Ga0187893_10003425_pt1 | contig 32255 bp, 22 predicted proteins | sample MA1701074metaG_FD_139574 | JGI IMG/M metagenome (GOLD analysis project Ga0187893, IMG submission 139574) | White microbial mat communities from a basaltic lava cave in the Kipuka Kanohina Cave System on the Island of Hawaii, USA - MA170107-4 metaG ...
ATGTCCGCCAGGGCATCGGATCGACTGCTCGGAAGGGAGATCTCTCTTCTTGCGATCTCATGATCAGAACCCACGATGACTGCAGCATCGCCTCTGAGCTAGACCTCGGTTCCTTCTTTCAGAAGTCTGCTGGCACAATGAGCTTGGGTTCTTCGGCCTGGGTGCGGGCAAAATCTCGCGCGATGCCCTCGATGTGATCCAGAAAAGCCCGGCTCTTCGGACGTGGGAGGATAATCTCTGCAGACAATTCTTTCATAAACTGCAAAGCGTCCAGGATTTGGCGCGTTGTCGGGCGTGCTTCCGCAATCACTCTGGATTCCGCAGGGCGATCGAAAAATTCCTTTAGAGCCTGGTACAACTCCCTCTGAATGAGACGCTCCGGCGCAGAGTCGTAATAAATCCCTTTGTCGAGGGTATTGAAGGTCTGCAAGAGCGCGTCAAAAGTAGCCTGGACATCACTGTCAGCGAGTTCTGGCGAGTTCCGGCGCACCGCTACGATGACTTGAGACACACCCATCATGAGTGGATAATGCGCGCGCAGAAAGGACGGCTCCCAAAGCCTTCCAGTGCGCGGCGGCGGAAGCACCGTGCGTGCGTGCTTGTTGCTTTCATATTCCCGTCCTGCATGGAGGTAGACACAATTCGAAGGGCAGTCGATTTCGACTTCCCGCTTGGTCCCGCAGCACACAGGACAAATCTGTGCTGCTTTTGCAGGGCAAAATCGCTTGGCTTTTCGAGACTCACACAGCGGACATTTCATGGATTATTCCCGGCGCTCGTCTGAGGCAATCTTGCCGTCGCGGATGTGGATGGTGCGGAACGCATGTTGCGCGACATCGTGCTCGTGTGTCACCAGAATGATGGTGTTGCCCTGCTCGTGCAGTCTCTCAAACAAGTTCATGATCTCCACGCCGGTTGCAGAATCCAGGTTGCCGGTTGGTTCGTCCGCCAGCAGAATAGAGGGATTATTTACCAACGCTCTCGCGATAGCGACCCGTTGCCGCTGTCCTCCAGACAACTCGTTTGGTTTATGCATCATACGCTGATCCAGCTCCACCATCCGCAACGCTCCCTTTGCCCGTTCAATGCGCTCCTGCGCCGGCGTTCCGTTGTAGATCAGCGGCAATTCCACGTTATGGAGTGCGGTGGCGCGAGCCAGGAGGTTGAAGGTTTGAAAGACAAACCCGATTTCACGATTCCGAATGTAAGCCAGTTCGTCGTCGTTCATGGCGCTGACAAGCCGTCCATTGATGTAATACTCACCTTGGGTGGGCGTGTCCAGGCAGCCGATGAGGTTCATCAACGTGGACTTCCCTGAGCCGGAGGGGCCCATGATGGCGAGATATTCCCCCTTGTCGACCGAAAACGAAACGCCCGCCAGGGCATGGATTTTCTCCGCACCCATTTCGTAAGTCTTCCAAAGGTTATCGGTCTTGATCAGGTGGCCGTTGGCCGTCGCAGTTAGTTGAATTTCAGACATACTCGTTTCGACCCTTTAACCTTTTCAGGCGCCTTGAGAGCGTAACTACGACTTCTTTTCATCCTTGCCCGCTTCCTTGTTGTCGACTTTGACCTGGGTATCAGTCTTGAGCGTCCGCAAGGTCTTGTAACTCCCGGTGACGATCTCTTCTCCGACCTTCAGTCCGGAGAGGACCTCGATTTCCGTTTGTCCGGTGATTCCTGTGGTCACAGGAACAAACACTGCCTTCCCATCTCGCAAAACGAAGACACCTTGTTCTTCTTTCTTTTTGGACGTCTTGAAAGCCGAAACAGTTCCTCCTTTCAGAGGATCATCACTATTTCCGGCAGCTTTAGCCGTGCCTGGATTTGAAGACGGCGGTCGGCTGTCGTTCTCTTTGTCCGTTTCGCGGATCGTGAGCGCCTGAATCGGAATTGCGAGTACATTCTGGCGAGTTGCAGTCGTGATTCGTGCGGTCGTTGACAGTCCAGGCTTGAGTTCTGCGGTGGGTTCAAGCAACGTCACGACCACCTTAAAGTCTTTCGCCTCCTGACTGGAAGTGCCGCTGGTGTTGCTGGTTCCGGCTGCCTGCCCCGAGCGTGTCAAGGCACTGCTTCCCACTTCAGTTACGGTTCCCCGAAAGATTTTGTTGGGAATGGCATCGATGGTTACTTCCGCTTCCTGCCCCAACTCGACGTTGATAATGTCCGTTTCATCGACCTTCACTTCGGCGGTGATCACGGACAGATCTGCCAAGGTCATAAGGCCGCTTCCGATGGAATTCTGGATTCCAGGCACAGCAGATTCACCGACACGCACGGGGAGATTCGTGACGACCGCATCCAGCGGTGCTGTGTAGATCGTTTTGTTCACGACATCCGTACTGCGTGCAATGGACGCCCGCTGTTGGGCGATTCGCCCGCGTGCTGAAGCTCGCGCCCGATCGGCCCGGTTCACTTCTGCTCTCGACTGCAGAATGCGAGCCTGGCTGGCGTCAATTTGAGCCTTGGCAACCTCGAAGGTCGCGTTGTACTGGTCGAACTGGGCCTTCGAGATCAAACCCTCCTTGAGCAGGTTCTCACTGCGTTCGAGGTCCAAGCGCGCTTTTTCGAAGTCTGCTTCATTGCGCACCAAATCTGCCTGCGTCGTCTTCAAAGTGGCTTCGGCAGCTCGATAGGCTGCTTCCGTGCCTTCCGCATCGGTCAACGCCTGCTGCAACATCGCCTCGGTGCTGCGCAGTTCCGCCGAGGACTGAACAGACTCCTGCTTCAGCAAAAGATCGCCCTTCTTGACGCGATCGCCCTCCTTGATGGGAATCTCAACGATGCGCCCGTTGGAATTCGCAGTGATGTTGATGTACTTCAGCGGCTTGATTTCGCCTGAAGCAGACACCGTCCGAACCAGAGACTCCATCCTGACGACCCTGCCAGTTTGTACCTTGATGATCTTACCTTGCTGGACCTTATAGTACGCGAACCCGCCAATCGAAATCGCGAGCACCGCAACGCTCCCGATAACGATCTTCTTGGTTTTGCTCATGAGTTCTCCAAATCAAAAATGAAGGGCCAGGCAGACATTCTTCGCCGGGGGCAACAGCCACCATTGCTTACCTTTATACGACCGGCGTGGTAAGAATGTTTCAGGAACAGAGTGGTCTTGAGTGGGGGACCCGAGCGCTCTTCACCCGCTATAGACGAATGATATCAAAAAACCAACCTGCCGCCGTAACAACTTCCATCCATTGACCCTGAAGTAAGCTCTGCACACTCCAAACCATTTACTTCCCCGAGCCTGAATCGACGAAATTTCGTATGCTCTTACAAAACGTACGGAAAAACGTACAAAAGTGACTATGAATGAGTCTTAGCTAGGTCCTCTGTACAATAGACTAAGTTCCGTGCCATGTTCAAGATCGAGCCAAGTAAATAATCAAGACCACTCAGGTAAACGTTTGGTAAGAGTTGTGCAAATAGGCGCACGACCTCCTCGGCGGGTCATTTAACCCGCATGCAGCATGACGCTCCCCCGCGAGGCTATCTTACCGCGATGTTGCGCCAACCGAAGAATCTCAAAGCAGCTTCGACCGTCCACGAGCACACCCAACTTCACTTGCTGACGCTGCGACCACGAGAAATCAGCGCACTTCCTATTCACTGTAGATCGATAGGTCAGAACCACCGGGTTTCCAGGAACCATTGAAGAGAAGCTCCGTCGAGAGCTCCTCCACAACTGACTGTCAAAAAGGAGAATGGGCATGACCACCAAGACGACGTCGCCGATCTGGCTGCGGCCAAGTGTTCTGATACTTCTGGCTGTCTCTCTGTTGTTCTCAATTGCGGCAAGCCTGACCGCTCAGGAAACGACCGGAAATATTGCCGGCGTTGTTAAAGATCAAAGCGGAGGAGTGCTGCCTGGCGTAGAAGTAACGCTCACCAACAAAGCCTCAAACCGAATTGTCAACACCAAGACCGACGCTGTTGGTGCCTATATTGCTCGCGAGCTCGAACCCGGGCGATATTCCGTGAAGTTCGAGTTGGCGGGTTTCTCCAACGCGGTCGTTCAAGACGTGATTCTCTTGCTGGGAAGAACCATCGATGTCAACGCTTCGATGCAAGTCGGTGCGGTTGAGCAGATTGTGGAGGTGAGTAGTGGCGCTACGCTGATCGATACGATCAGCACTGCGGTTTCGCACAATGTCACCGCAGAAGAATTTGACCGAATGCCAAAAGCCCGCACCTTTCAAGACGTCGCTCTGACTTCCCCATCGGTCAATTCGGGCCGCATTGAAGGCGGCATCCAAGTGAACGGAGCCAGTGCGGCCGAGAATAATTTCACCATTGACGGACTTTCCGTTACGGGTGTGCTCAATGGCGATTCCCGTCAAGACGCAGTCTTTGAATTCCTTCAGGAAGTGCAGGTCAAGACTTCCGGCATCGAAGCCGAATATGGCGGCGCCCTTGGCGGCGTCATTAGTGCCGTTACGAAGTCGGGTGGCAATGAATTCCACGGCGAAGCTCATTGGTACAACTACGGCTCCAATTTGAGCGCCGGTCCAACGAAGCGGCTCCTGACCAATCCGGCGGATGACATCACGACAACGTACTTTCAGGACAGCAAGATCAAGGATCACAATAACGAATTCGGGGGATCTTTGGGCGGACCTTTCCTCAGGAACAAGTTGTACTTCTTTACGTCCATTACTCCGCTTTGGAGACGGCAGGAAGCGAATATCAAGTTCTCGGATGGCCCGAGCACGTTCAACAGCGATCGGAATTCCATCACCATGTTCAACAAGCTGTCGTGGGATCCGGTCAACCGTGTGCGCACGAACTTTTCCTGGCTGTATACCACGCAGAAGAGAACCGGCTTGATCCCAACCTTCACAGGGTATTGTGCCGATTGCAACTTGAACCCGAGCAGAAACTTCGAGTCCTTTCGCCAACAGGGCTGGTATTTGCCCAAGAGCAGCTATACCGGAGCGGCCGACGTCACTTTGTCCAGCAGCAGTGTGTTGAGCTTCCGGGGCGGTTATTTCTGGGACAACTTCAAGGATCGCAATACTCCGACGCGGCATCAGACACGTTATAACGTGTCCGGCGTCGGGCTTCCTTTTGAGATTCCGGTAGCTTTGCGGCAGCCCAGCGGCTACTTTGACGTGCCGCTCACAACCGTGAGCTACTTCGATGTAACCACTCGCGGTTTCTATATGGCTGACTATGGCAAGACTTTCCGCTTTGGAGGGACCCACAATCTGAAGGCTGGCACGGGCTTCCAGAAAATGGTCAATTCGGTCAGTACTGGCTATCAAGGCGGTGGCTACAACGTCGCCATTTACTGGGATAGGGCTTACCGGAGCCTTGCTACAGGCATTACGGATCGCGGCCAGTACGGCTACTATCGCGTGCGCTCAATCGGCACCGAAGGCTCCGCCAGTTCCGGAATCGCCCACATGTACATTCAAGACCAGTGGCAGATTCATCCTCGAGTCACGCTGAGTCTGGGTTTGCGGACGGAAAGAGAGACAATTCCTTCGTTCAACCGTGCCGTGAAGGACATCGCCATCAAGTTCGGTTGGGGCGACAAGTTGGCGCCACGGCTGGGCGGCAGCGTGGATTTGTTCGGAAATGGCAAGACGAAGGTCTTTGGCAGCTGGGGTCGGTTGTACGACTGGACCAAGTTTGAACTGGTGCGCGGCTCCTTCGGCGGTGACATCTGGAGAGAACGATGGTATTCCCTCGACACCCTGGATATCTTCTCTTTGGGACTCAACAATCTTCAGGGTCGAAATCTCTGGTCTCCCGTCCCCGGTTCCTTCCAAGACTATCGCCTCCCCGCCTTTGATGCCGATTCGGTCGATCCCAATCTCAAGCCGATGTACGCCGACAACATGGTGATTGGCGTCGAGCACCAGCTGAATCCACATTTGGTTGTTTCCGCACACTATGTAAGAAATCGATTGAAGCGGACCATTGAAGATATCGGTCGACTGGTGAATGGCAGTGAAGTGTACACCATTGGTAACCCTGGTGAAGGCCGGTTTGTCAACCAGACCAATCACTACACAGCGACTCCGGACTACCCGATGCCTCGGCCGGATCGAAGATACGATGCTTTGGAGCTGTCATTGAATCGGCGCTTCTCCGATGGATGGTTTCTCGGTGGCAACTACACGTTCAGCCGGCTTTATGGAAACTACGCTGGTCTGAGCAGCACCGATGAAATTGTGAGCGGAGGTCTGCCCAACCAGACTTGGAGTGTGGACCAGTCTCCTTTTACAGCACTAGCGCGTCCGGGAGGCAATGCGAATCGCGACTACGATTCGGATGACATCCAATTTGATTCTCGAGGCAACCTCCTGTTAGGCCGCCTGGAGACCGACCGCCCTCACGTATTCAAGTTATACGGCTCTTACAAACTCAAATTCGGAAGCGAACTCGGTGCACGCTTCTATGGGGGCAGCGGGACGCCCATCACGACCCGAGTTGAGAATAATCACCAGGTTCCGCTCTTCGTGAATGGACGCGGTGACGCAGGCAGGTTGCCTTTTCTGAATACCACTGATTTTCTGGTTTCCCACGAGTTCAAGATGGGTGAAACAAAGAGACTCCGCCTCGAGTTCAATGCGGTCAATGTCTTTAACCAGAAAACGGCCCGCTACATGCAGAACATTGTGACTCGCTACCGCGATAACAGCTCGGCAATTGTTTTGGACAATGAGAATTTGCTTAAGGGCTATGACTGGAGGGCCCTGCTCGCGCAAACGACGTACGCCAAAGACAGGACCCGCTCGTCGGATCCAAACTCCCTGGACCCAAGGAAGAACTGGGCGGTCGCCCCAACTTACGGGCAGTATAGCGTGTTCAATGACGGGTTTGCCGGCCGGTTCATGGTGAAGTTTATCTTCTGAGCTCCTGATTCCTTGAGCTCCTGTGGGCTTTGAGCGGATGAGATTAACTCATCCGCTTTTTTTTGGGTTCGAGGTTCGAATCGACTCCTCTGTTCTCAGTTCCCATCCTGACTTCGTGGCGGTCCGACCAACGGTAAGTGTTGGGTGGGCTTAAGGACGACAGTGCCCGCCAGAGTGGAGCAGGTCGATGTCTCCAACGGGGGAGAGTCGGGAAGAAACCTTTTTTGGAAAATGTGCATCAGATAACGCATCCAGAAGATGGTTTCAGAGGTTTTGCGCTCGAAATTTCTTTCGCGGACAGCGATGCGGTGGAACAGAGTAAAGCAACAAAATCATTGACTCGACGATCAGCTGATCTATAATCAGGGTGTGCTAATCCTGCATAGAAACCTAATAAATTCCTCAAGATCCCACAAGGCCCGCTTATGAAATACCCATCAAAGCTTCAGCGATTCCTGGCTTCTTTTCTGACTCTGATCTTGGTGTGTTCTTCAGCCCTGCTCGTGCTCGCAGACAAGAAGAAGGACAAAGATCGGGAAAAGTCGCTAAGGCAAGAAACATCTGACCAATTTCTAAAGAAATGGCTGCAGCAGGATGTCGTGTACATCATCACAGACGAGGAAAAGGCCGCGTTCAAACGGCTGACCACGGATGACGAGCGCTATCAGTTCATCGAGCAATTCTGGCTGCGCAGAGATCCCTCGCCTGACACGATCGAGAACGAGACTCGCGACGAACACTATCGCCGCATTGCGTTCTCCAACGAGCGCTACGCTTCGGGCAAGCCCGGTTGGAAGACAGATCGCGGACGGATTTATATCACTTGGGGGCCGCCTGATCAGATCGAGTCACACCCGAGTGGTGGCAGCTACCTTCGGCCTCAGGAAGAGGGCGGCGGCACCACCAGCACGTTCCCGTTTGAGACATGGCGCTACCGCTACCTCGAGGGCCAGGGGCTCGGAAACGAAGTAATCATCGAGTTCGTGGATCCGACGATGAGCGGCGAATATCGCATGACGATGGACCCATCTGAGAAGGATGCCCTGCTGTACGTGCCGAATGCCGGTCTCACGGACATGGAAGCAATGGGGTTGGCAAGCAAGGCGGACCGTTTCAACAACACGGACGGCACTCGCATGGGCCAAGCCTTAGGCGGACGGGGTATTCGTTATAATCAGTTCGAGCGGCTCCAGCAGTTTGTCGCTTTGCAGCGCCCCCCACAAATCAAGTTCAAAGATCTGGAAACGGTCGTCAACACGAAGATCTCTTACAACCTGATGCCCTTCGACTATCGCACCGATTTCATCAAGATCACCGAAGACACGGTGCTGACTCCCATCACCATTCAGCTTCAGAACAAGGACATGACGTTTCAGAACAAAGAGGGTGTGCAGCGCGCCGCTGTCAATATCTACGGACGTGTTTCTACAATCACAGGCCGGGTGGCCCAGGTTTTTGAAGACGTTGTGATCCAGGATGTACCGGAATCTCTGTTCAAGCAGGCACTCGAGCGGCGGTCTCTCTACCAGAAGGCGTTGCCCCTGCGGTCTGGACTGTACAAGCTCGAGCTGATCGTGAAGGACCTCAACAGCGGGAACATGGGAACGATTTACAAGGGTTTTAACGTGCCCAAGTTCGAGGAAGACAAACTCTCAACCAGCAGCATTATTCTTGCGGACAATATCGAGAAACTCTCCCTGAAGCAGGTCGCTCACGGACAGTTCGTCATTGGCGGATCGAAAGTGCATCCCAATGTGAACGTCAGTTTTTCGCGGGACAAGATGATGGGCATCTATTTCCAGATCTACAATCTGGCTCTGGATGAAAAGACGCACAAGCCCTCAGCCACGATTGAGTATGTCCTGAGGAAGGGTGAGAAAGAGGTTTCCCGCTTCATGGAGGAACAGGACAAGCTGACCGGTGCCGCTCAGCAGATGACATTGGAGAAGCTTTACCCCCTAAACGAATTGGAACCTGGCCGGTATAGCTTGGTTGTAAACGTGACGGACAATTTGACCAAGAGGACGATTTCACCGGTTGCGAAGTTTGAAGTGCGGTAAGGTTGGTTTGGCTTATCGCCGCAGAATATCTCTCCTTTGTGTTTGCAAAAATACCGAGGGCGACGAGGAACATGAAAATTCCCAAAATTCTGCCCGGGATGATGATTCTGATCGGTAGTCTGGCGTGTGGCTTTGATGGCCGGCTGTTGGCTTCCGATGCTGGCGGTCTCGCCGGCATTGTCAAGGACTCCCGGGGCGCTCCATTAGCTGGTGTTGCGGTCACGCTGCTTCGCGGCCAGTTTAATCCCCGGGTTGTGCAAACTGCGACCACGGATGGGACTGGGCGTTTCGAAATGCGGGGGCTGGTGCCAGGCCTGTATTCACTCAAAGCGAACCTGGCCACTTATCTGCCGTCTATCCAAGCCCAAGTCGGAGTGGTAGCCGGTAAGATTGCGGACTTGAATCTCATTCTTGAGAATCTGTACCTGCAATCGATTCTCGGTGTTTCGGGCGGAAGCCTTCAAGAGCCAGTCCGGGAGGACATCGAGTCGGTGCTGCGAAGCGCCTCCTCCACTCGTCCCATCCTGCGCGTATTCGAGGCCGATGCAAGCGGCTACGAAGCTGAGTCCGGACGGGGGGTGGCAAGGGACAAGAATGGCATTCGGGGTGTCGTCGGCTTCTCTACAGCGGCCTATTCCGCGCCGGAGCTGGCGAGCGCGGGCAGCACATTCACGGATTTTGCCTTCATCAAGGATGTCAACACCTCTACAACCTGGGTTGTAGCTGGCGTTGTCTCAGATTCAGGATTCGCCGAGCTGGATTCCTTGCTCAGATTTCGAGACTCTGATCGTCACAGCACTTCAGTTCGACTGAGCTTGGGAATCCTTCCCTATCTGGCGCTTCCGCTCTCTCCCGTTCCAGATCAGAATGTACGACGTCTCAACATGTACAATGTTGATCTTCAGGATGAGCTAAAGCTTTCTGAAATGATGTCGGTGATTTATGGTGCCGAACTCCAGCTGACCCATCCAAATAGCGGAGCTTCCCGATTCCGACCCCGGTGGGGATTGCGTTTCAAGCCCTCCACCGGCAGTCGCTATAGCTTTCTTCGCACGAACTCACTTCCGCAATTGCACCGCACATTACAGCTGAACGAGGGCGACGATCTGGAGCTTTGTTCTCCTTTTCAGCATGATTTTGGGAATCGCCTGAACCTCGGCTGGAATCGTGTCACACACACAGAGGCAGAAGCAGAGCAAAGCTTGGGTTCTTCGCGATTCAGTGCGGGGGCCTACACTGACGAAGTAACTTCGAATTATCTCACCCCATTTGACGTCGCAGGCCATGAGCGCTTCCCAGACTCTCGCGGAGTCCGCCTGGCTTTCCATCAGTCGCTTGGGGGAGCGGAAAGCGTCGTTGGCTATACTTATGGCTCAGGCGTGCAGTCCGACCGGAACTTTTCAGAGTTTACGTCGAAGAGCTTTCACGTGGTTGCGGCGCGCATTCGATCAAAGCTGCCACTAACACGCACCCAAGTGGCCGCTACCTACCGTTGGATTTCGGGCGATTCGATCACGATCATCGATCCTTACCAGACCGTTTTTGAATCGGGTTCTCCAGGATTGAGCTTGTCTTTCGTGCAGGGCATCCCTTATTTCGGGAAATTTATACCTGGGAAGGTTGAAGCCCAGCTCGAAGTCAGGAATCTCTTTGGTCACAGCGATCCTGAGCTCTTCCAGTCAGCCAATCTGAGACGTGTGGAGTTCTTGCAGCCTGCTCGGTCCGTGCGTGGCGGGATCAATCTGAAGTTCTAAAACCGTCTCAGTCACCCCTCCTACCTGTTGTAAGCTACAGCATCTCAAATCGATACGATATTTAGTATGAGGAATTCTAAAAAGCGTATCGCATGTGTCTATTGCTGGTTCTACTGGCACACCGCCTGAATAAATTAATGTAGTTGTTGGCTTTAATCGCTGCCCTGGGTAGTAGTGCCTTGGCATCAAAACTGCAAAAGAGAGTCTTACTGATCTTGATGTCTGGCGAGGAATATGACCGTACGGTTCAGTTTTAGAACGGCCATAATCGTTTTGGTAACGGCAGCGTTGACTGTCTTGGGCCTGATCAACAGTGTTCAAAAGGCCCGCTATGTAACACCCGACGATGGTTGCGGCTGGAACGCGACGGTCCGTGGGGTTGAAGCTTACATCGTGGAGCGCCGGGGTCCGGCGGAAAGAGCCGGAATTCAGCGCGGTGATCTTCTCGAGGCCATTGGGAATAAGAAGGTCACCACTGCAAGTGACGTGTCCCGAAGACTTTATGAGCTCGGTGTTTGGTCAAAGGCCACGTATGCTCTGAAACGAGGCGAGACGCGCTTTACGACGACAGTCATTATCGCGCCCCAGGACACGCATTTAAGATTCAAACGTTTCCTGGAATTTGTGGGGTTTCTCTATCTCTTCATCGGGGTATTTATCTTTCTGCGCCGGTGGCAAGCGAGCGGTGCGCTGCACTTTTACGCGATCTGTATTGTTTCATTCGTTCTCTATGCCTTTTCACATACCAACAAGTTCAACGACTTTGATTGGACCATCTACTGGCTGGATGAGGTAGCCTTTCTTCTTTTGCCCCCGCTGTTCCTGCACTTTTGTCTTTGCTTCCCCGAACGCAAAAGCCTGCTGAAGTCATTTCCATACCTCGTATTCGCAGTCTATGTGCCGGCTCTGGTGCTCGCTGTTGTCCATGTCTTGTTCATCTCCGGCGGTTTGAACCTGCTGCAGGCGCCCCTGTCACTCCGGGTCTTACTCGACAAACTGCACACGCTGCATTTTGCGATCCTGTTCCTGCTGGGTGTTGTGTCTCTGTGCAATACCTATGCAACCAGCTCCAACCAGACCCTGCGGCAGCAGATGAAGTGGATTGTCATTGGAACGACTCTGGGGGCCTTCCCCTTCTTTTTCTTCTATGCGGTGCCCTTCTGGTTCGGTGTGATTCCGACCTTCTGGATGGAAGCGACCGTCTTCCCGCTGGTTTTTATTCCTCTGACGTTCGGCTATGCAATCATCAGGTATCGCCTGATGGACGTGGATATCATCTTCAAGCGGGGAGTGTCTTCCACTCTGGCATCGCTGGCGGTTGTTGGCTTCTACTTCGGGCTCATCGCTTTTGTCAGTGAGGTGTTTCGCGCCTCGGGCGCCAGCCGAATCTGGGTCATCATTTCGATTGTGGTTGCCGCATTTATCTTTTCCCCGCTACGAAATTGGATCCAGGTCAAGGTTGACCAGTACTTCTACCGCGAGCGATACAACTATCGTCAGACACTGATCGAATTCGGCAGAACGCTCGGAGCTGAAGTTAACTTGAAACGCCTGCTGGACACGGTAGTCGAGCGATTGAGCCGTACGTTGTCGGTGGACAAGATCGCTCTCTTTCTGCAGGGACAAGACGGCCAGTTCCGGCTTGTGAAGTCTTTGCCTACCATGCCAAGCGTGTCTGAGGCCGATTTGGACTTTCTGAATCCGCAGCGCCCAGCCTTGGCCAAGGGTTACCTGTTCTATGAGAATCTCAAGACACTCGTCTCGGAAGGTCCCCAACATCGCGAGGTGCTGAAGCAGCTGGACCTCAACTACTATCTGCCTTGCGTCACGAAGGGGCAAACGATTGCTTTCATCGGCTTGGGTCGCACTACCCGTGGCGAGCTGCTGACGAGCGAGGATGTTGAATTGTTGATGACAATCGCCGGCTACGTCGCCATTGCGATTGAGAACAGCCGGCTATATGAATCAATTCACGAGAAGGCCTAAGAGCTGCGCCGCCTCAAGGATTACAACGAGAGCATCGTGGAATCCATCAGCGTTGGAGTGGTCGTTTTGGGGCTGGACGACCGGATTGAGGGCTGGAATACGCGGATGGAATCTCTGATGGGCGTCGGACGGGCCGAAGCCGTCGGTACCAGCCTGACAGACCACTTTCCAAACAATCTGATCGATGCAATCCATTCCCGCTCCAGGGCGAATTCGCAGGGCGCTTCGAATTCGTTCAAGCTTTATAAGTTTCCACTTCGAGTCAAGTCGGAAACGCTGGTAGCAGACATCACTTTAACGCCGCTCTTTGGTCGGACCGGCGAAGTATCGGGTCAGTTGATGATTCTTGATGACAAGACGGAACGAGTGAAGATGGAAGATCAGCTGATCCAGTCTGAAAAACTCACTTCAATCGGGTTGCTCGCCGCGGGAGTGGCGCACGAGGTGAATACTCCGTTGGCGGTCGTCTCCAGTTACAGCCAGATGCTCTATAAGCAGCTTCACCGGGAGGATCCGAAGGCGAAAATCCTTGACAAGATTATTAAGCAATCGTTTCGCGCTTCCGAGATCGTCAACAGCCTCCTCAATTTTTCCAGGACCAACGGGTCAGAATTTAGGTTGGTTGAACTGCACGGGGTGGTCGGTGACACTCTTTCATTGCTGGAGCATCAGTTCAAAACTGCCAAGATTCGGGTGAGACGTGAATTCAGTTCCAACGTTCCGCAGGTATTCGGGAATCCTGGGAAACTCCAGCAAGTCTTTCTCAACCTTTTCATCAATGCCAAAGACGCGATGCCCGATGGAGGAGAGCTTCTGGTGCAGACCTCATGCCATGATTCTGTTTTCAGAATCGAAGTGGTGGATACAGGCGTCGGCATCGCGGAAGAGCATTTGAAGAAGGTTTATGACCCGTTCTTCACGACAAAAGAGCTCGGAAGAGGTACAGGACTTGGCCTGTCTGTCACCTATGGAATCATTCAAGAGCATTCCGGCAAGATCTCCGTGGATTCCAAGCCCGGCCACGGAACCCGTTTCACTTTGGAATTTCCCGCCGCAAGAAAAGTTGCCAATGTCTGATCAAGAGGGATTCGATGCCTAGCCACGAGGGATCCATCCTGGTGGTGGATGATGAATCGGCCATCCGGGAGAACCTGGAGCTTCTGCTGTCTGATGCCAACTACAAGGTTACGTTGGCTGAAAACGGCACCGAGGGTCTGAAAAAGCTGGAATCGGAATTCTTTGATCTGGTCCTCCTGGACGTGATGATGCCGGATAAGAACGGGCTGGAGGTGCTCAGGGAGATCCATCTTTCTTCGCCTGAAACAGCGATCATCATGATCACAGCATTTGGAACGATCGAAAACGCTGTGAGCGCCATCAAGGCGGGGGCCGCCGACTATGTCACCAAGCCTTGGGACAATGAGAAGTTGTTGCTGGATATTCGAAATGGCATCCAGCAGCGCAAACTTCAGCTTGAGAACCGCGAGCTCAAGAGAGCTCTCAAACAGCGCTATGGTTTTTCCAACATCGTCGGCAAAAGCGAAAAGATGCTCAAGATCTTCGATCTGGTGACTCAGGTTGCCCAGAGCCGCAGCACTATTCTCATTCAGGGAGAGAGCGGAACAGGCAAAGAACTCATTGCCAAAGCGATCCACGCCAACAGTAACCGCTCGGAGAACGCCTTCGTCACGGTCAACAGCGGAAGCCTGCCGACGGATCTCCTGGAAAGCACACTGTTCGGACATCTCAAGGGCGCCTTCACGAGCGCGGTCTCTTCGAAGAAAGGGCTGTTCGAAGTCGCTGATCACGGCTCCATCTTCTTCGACGAGATCGGAACCATCAGCCTGGAAACCCAGGCCAAGCTGCTCCGGGTGCTGCAGGAACGAGAGTTCATGAGGCTCGGCGGTATTGAGACAATTAAGGTCGACGCCAGAATCATTGCGGCAACGAATGTCGATCTGAAGACGCTCGTTGATCAAGGCCGGTTCAGAGCTGACTTGTACTACCGGCTCAATGTCATCTCGGTACAGCTGCCGCCGCTCCGCGAGCGGAAGGAAGACATTCCTCTGTTAATCGGTCACTTTGTGCGAAAGTTTTGCGATGAGAATGGCAAGGCTCACTGCCAGGTTGCTTCCGAAGTCCTGAAGCTGCTGGTGGAATACGACTGGCCTGGCAACGTGCGCGAGTTGGAGAATGTCATTGAGAGAGCTGTCGTTCTATCGCCGCATGGCGAAATCACAGTGGACCTCGTTCCGGAACACTTGACCGCTCCGCATGCAGGAAGAAAGCTGGATGAAATCTCCATCCTTGATGGCCAGTCGCTGTTTGAAATCGTCGATTGCTTCGAAAAGAAAGTCATCGTGCAGATGCTTGAGAATGTTAACTGGAGCCAAACGGAGGCAGCGGAAAAATTCTCGGTGCCACTCTCGACGCTGAACTCCAAAGTCAAGCGTCTTGGGATTGACATCAAGCGCAAAGCCGCACGGTAGGTTCATTCTCGCTTGGCTTTGCAGGTTCTGTCCCCTCCCACACGGATTCCTTCTCGCCTGCCCTCATCCAGAATGCCTCGGCGATCAGATTTTATTGCCATGAACTATTCCGGGAAACTCTCTTGACTGCTCACTTGCTCGAGAAACTGAAGACGCGAGTCAAAGTTGAAACGAAGAAAAGAATTGTGCTTCCTGAGGGAACGGACGATCGCACGCTCGCTGCTGCTTCACAGCTCGATAGAGAGCAATTGATGGAGGTGATTTTGCTTGGCCAAGCCGACACCGTGCGGAAGCGCGCCAAGGAAATCAGTGTGTCGATTGAGAATATTGCCGTGCTGGATCCAGCCAACTCAAGCGACCTGGAACGCTTTGGGTCTCTCTATTACGAGAAGATGCGAGCCAGAGGAATTACGCGGGACGAAGCTTTCCGTCAGGTGAAGCAACCTCTTTACTTCGGTGCTATGATGCTCGGAACCGGGCAGTGCGATGGATCTGTGGCTGGAGCCACCAACACCACTGCAGAAACGGTGCGCGCGGCGATTCGCTGCGTTGGCCTGCGAGACGGTTGTTCTCTGGTTTCCAGCTTTTTCTTAATGCTTCTCAAGAATTCTCTGATCGGGAATCAAGGCTCTCTGTTGTTTGCGGATTGCGCCGTGGTTCCCACACCCGATGCGTCTCAGCTGGCAGACATCGCAATCGCTACCGCGAAAAACACCCAGCTTCTGCTCGGGATAGAGCCCAAAGTGGCCTTGCTCTCCTTCTCAACAAAAGGGAGCGCTCAGCATCCGCTGGTCGATAAAGTCGTCGAGGCAGTTCGAACTGCAAGAGAACGCTGCTCAACACTTCAGATCGACGGAGAACTGCAAGTGGACGCCGCTCTCGTTGCCATGGTTGGTAAAACGAAAGCTCCGGGCAGCACCGTGGCAGGCAGCGCAAACACACTGATATTCCCAGACCTGCAGTCAGGAAACATTGCCTACAAGTTGGTGGAAAGGATTGCCGGGGCGGAAGCGATAGGGCCCATTCTGCAAGGACTGCGAAGGCCCGCAAATGATCTGTCGCGGGGGTGCAAACCGGAGGATATCGTCAACACCGCGGTAATTACGGCGCTGCAAGCCTCTTTAAATCCTTCCTGAAACAACAAAGCCCCCCGTACCCGGAGGGCTTTGATATCCAACAAGAAATCTTAGCAATCCATCAAGCGGTCGCAGAAACCTGCCGTTGCTGCAAGAAACATTCCCGGCAGTAAACAGGTCTCCCCTGGGTCGGCTTGAACGGAACGGTTGTTTCCTTGCCGCAGCTTGCGCAGGTTGCCGTGGTTTCAACCTTGGTTCTTGGAGTACTCAAGGCCTGATTCCTCTTAGACTTGCAATCCTTGCACCGCTTGGGTTCGTTCTTGAAGTTCTTGGTCGCGTAAAACAACTGCTCGCCAGCCGAGAAAACGAAGTCACCACCGCATTCGATACATACGAGCGTCTTATCCTGATAATCCATTCGGATCTCCGATCGGTGAACCCGCCAAGAAATCTGCTAAGTTTCTTCCAACTCCCTTGGTTTGAGCACTGTCTACTGCAGCTATCAATCATAATCTCTGCGGATCTTCTTTCGATTCCTCTTACGGGCAAGCGCCTGTTTCACGCGTTTTTTTTCTCCCGGCTTGAGGTAGAAAGAGTGCTTCTTTACTTCTTTGATGATGTCCTCCGTCTGCACCTTGCGTTTGAAACGACGGAGCGCGTTCTCCAAAGACTCTCCCTCTTGAAGCCTGACTTCAGCCACTCAACTGACACCCCCCTGCTGTTTTAAAGTTCTTATCTTTTTACAACTGGCAGAAATTAATGAATTTCGGAATCAATGTCAAGAGCGAATCCGATCCTTTTTCGACTTCTTCAACCGCCGAAATGACACGACATCAACGTCACAAAGCCCCTAATCCAGGCAAAATTGACAGCGCTAGTGGTTTTGGCTACAGTCTAGCTCCCTTTGGAGCGAGAGAGGATGATGGCATTCGCAGAACAGAATCCCTGATTCCTCCACGTCCGGCTTTCGTCAATGACCGTTCATAGAATCTCCGAATCAGCCCTCCCCACAAAATATGGGAAGTTTCGCATTCTGGGTTATGAAACGGCTACACGCGGCAGAAAAAGTCCTTATGTTGTCCTGGTGAAGGGTGTCGTCTTCAAAGCTTCATCGGTTCTGGTTCGGATTCATTCGCAATGCCTGACGGGTGACGTTTTCGCTTCCACACGTTGTGACTGTGGAGATCAATTGAAGTTTGCCATGCGGGCAATCCACAAGTATGGCGTCGGCGTCATTATCTACCACCCCGAAGAAGGACGAGGGATCGGTCTGCTCAACAAGCTGATCGCGTACGAGCTTCAAGACAAAGGTGCCGATACGGTTGAAGCAAACCGCAAACTGGGCTTCGAAGCCGATGAGCGCAACTATGAAGCATGTGCCGCAATCCTTAAAGATTTGGGCGTGCTGCGAATTCACCTGCTCTCAAACAATCCACGAAAAGTTAAAGCACTCCAAGCGAGTGGTTTGCAGGTACTCAAGCGCGTCTCCATTGAAGTGGCTCCAAGACGATCCACCCACAATTACCTAAAAACGAAGAAAGATAAACTGGGACATTTGCTGACTCGCGTCTGAGCAGTGCACTCTGGCGCTCGTTTCCTGGCAGCCGGGCTGCCAGAACCGGAGTCTCATCGATCGTTTCTGGAGAAGATGTGTGAAGACATTCGGGAACTTTCAACGATTTCATGGCCTGCTTCGAATCTCTGTGCTCATGCTCGCAGTGACGATTCTCTTTCAATTTTCGTCACGTCACACTTTCTCCCTTGCCGCCGATTCGTCGTCCAACGCGCCCATCTCCGAACCTGCCGCTGAGCATGGCAGTTCGGTGTCTTTAATTCTCATCTCGCTAGTGGTCATTCTCATTTCGGCTAAACTCGGGGGAGCGCTTATGGAGCGCTTTCAACAACCGGCTGTGCTGGGCGAGTTGATATTTGGTGTCCTGCTGGGAAACGCTTCCCTGGTCGGGTTTCACCACTTTGAGTATCTGAAGTCAAACGAAGGAATCGGTATTCTGGCAGAGCTTGGAGTCATTTTCCTGCTGTTCGAAGTGGGATTGGAATCCAACCTCAAGCAGATGATGGAAGTCGGGCTCTCATCCTTTCTGGTGGCTACCGTCGGTGTCATCGTTCCGATGCTGCTCGGCTGGAGTGTCGGCGCCTGGTTTTTACCCCAGTCCAGCACGCTCGTGCATGTGTTCATCGGAGCCACGCTCTGTGCGACCAGCGTTGGCATTACCGCACGCGTTCTAAAGGACCTAGGGAAGACCGCTGCGAAAGAGGCACGAATCATCCTTGGCGCCGCGGTCATCGACGATGTCATGGGACTGGTCATCCTGGCCGTGGTTGGCGGCATCATTAAAGCCTCAAACCGCGGAGGAGCGGGCATCTCGATTCTTGACGTGGCATTCATTGCTCTCAAAGCCGCTGCCTTTCTGGTCATCGCGCTTTGGATTGGCTCACGGATTTCACCCAGAATGTTCTCAATTGCCTCGCGATTGAGAGTTCGCGGCATGCTCCTCGCCGTTAGCATTTCCTTTTGCTTCCTCCTCTCCTATTTGGCAAACCGGATCGAACTTGCTCCAATTGTGGGGGCCTTTGCCGCGGGCCTGATTCTGGATCCGGTTCACTACCAAGACTTCCGGGACCCGGGGGAACACTCCATCGAAGAATTATTGCGGCCCATTTCGTCGTTCCTGGTACCAGTGTTTTTCGTTTTGATGGGCGTTAGAGTGGACTTGAAGACTTTCGCTGACACAAGTATCTTGGCATTTGCACTTGTTTTGACCGTCGCAGCTATTCTTGGAAAACAGGCGTGTGCGTTGGCGGTCCTAGAAAGAGGGCTAGACAAAGTCTCCGTTGGAATCGGTATGATCCCGCGTGGCGAAGTCGGACTGATATTCGCCAGCATTGGTGCGGGACTGATGTTGAGCGGAAGTCCGGTGATCGGCAGTTCCACCTACTCCGCCGTGGTCATCATGGTCATCCTGACCACTATGGTCACTCCGCCACTGCTCAAGATCTCCTTGGCACACGGCGATCGCAAAAAGAGTCTGCAAGGCAAACGAGAGCCGACTGGCGTTTTCACACCGGATCCACAGGACTGAGATCGGCTGAGGCGGGCCCTCCCGCTTCACAGGGAGCGAGTATCCAGCTAATGAGAACCATTCTTTGGTTTTTCGTCAGTGTCGCAATGATCGCAGGCGTCTGCTGTGCCTCCGGCCCAGGACCCGCAGTGCAAGGGGAGTTGGCGCCTGAGTTCTCCTTCAAAGACCAGGCTGGGAAGGAAACATCCTTGTCCCAACTTCGCGGCAAGGTAGTGCTCGTCAACTTCTGGGCAACATGGTGTCCACCCTGCCTGGACGAGATTCCGTCCATGCAGCGGTTGCATCGTCGAATGGTAAACAAGCCGTTTGAAATGTTGGCACTGAGCGTGGACAACTCATGGGAACCTGTGAATCGCTTCCTGGACGAGAATGGATTCAAGCTGCCGGTCTACGCAGATTTCGACAAGCGGATCTCGACGCTCTATGGCAGCCATATGTGGCCCGAAACTTACATCGTCGACAAGAAGGGAAAGATTGCATACAAGGTTGTTGGTCCGAAAGACTGGACCTCTTCCGAAGTGCTGAAGTTCCTGGACGTGCTGGTTGCTGAAGATCCATGATGCGCTTTGAAGCGGCCGGCACGTGTAGCGTTCGTGCTCAGAGCGGACTTCATAGAGCGGCCTCCACACTTTTTCACGGCTGCTCTGGATGCACAAGATAGAGGGATCGTCCAGATCGTCTGTCCCGTTAGCTATCCAAATCTTCACCAAGGAGTAACCCACGTCAACATGAAACGATTCTTATTGCTTCTATCGACGGCCGCTTTGTTGTGGCTCGGCATGTCGGACCGAACGAAATCGCAAGTGGGGAGTTCCCCTTCCCCTCTGCGCTGGTATAAAGGCAACACTCACACACATACGCTCAACAGCGATGGCGATTCAACTCCTGACGATGTCGTGCGCTGGTATCGGGAGCACGGATATCAGTTCCTTGTCTTGACCGACCACAACTTCATCACGAACGTTGACATTCTGAACGCCCTGCACGGAGCTGACGAGCGTTTTCTGGTCATCAAAGGGGAAGAAGTTACCGACAAGTTCGGCGACAAGCCTATTCATCTGAACGGACTGGACGTGGCTGAGCTGGTGATGCCACAGAAGGGAACCTCGGTCGTTGATACTTTGCAGCGCAACGTCAACGCCATACGCAAGGCGCAGGGAGTCCCTCACATCAACCATCCAAATTTTGGTTGGGCGGTTTCTGCGGAAGATCTGCGGCAGCTAGAGAACAACAAGCTCTTTGAAATCTTCAACGGCCACCCGCGTGTGAACAATCAAGGGGGCGGTGGCGTTGCTGGCCTGGAGACTGCGTGGGACCACATTCTCACAAGTGGACAAATCCTCTACGGCATCGCTGTGGACGACGCTCATATTTTCAAGCGCCCTTGGGACAGGAACGCCTCCAGGCCCGGACAGGGATGGGTGGTGGTACGGACCGACCGTTTGCATCCACGCGCGCTGCTTGAAGCGATGGAACGAGGCGACTTCTACTCTTCCACAGGTGTTGAACTGACTGAGATTCAGTCAAACGAGCGGGAGCTTGCGATTACGATCAAAGAGGACCCCTCGGCCAAATACCGTATCCAGTTCATCGGAAAGGGTGGCAGGCTTTTAAAGGAAGAAATCACGAGTCCCGCTCGCTATCAGATTCAGGGCGACGAAGGATATGTTCGGGGAAAGGTGCTTGACTCGAACGGCCTGATCGCCTGGACCCAGCCAGTGAAGGTGCGGCCAAACTGATACCGGATTGCAAGCCAGCGGTAACAGACGCGGCGGATGCCTCCTGGGCGTTCGATTCTTCCCGCTAGTTCCTTCCTTCTGATACACACGGACATAATCCACTTCGAAGCGCGGTGCGAATACTGCCTGCGAAGGATCGCTGCCGCTCGTCCCGTCCATCGCCAGGTTGAGAACCGCTAACCGGTCCAGGCTTGACTTGCGTGGATTGCAGACGGGTTATTGGCCCCGTGCTAAACTCGTCTCGTCTGCAAGTAGAGATACGGGTGGATGATGCAAGCTAGGGGTTTCCATCGGAATCCAGCGTCAAACTGGGTGCTACCGGTTCTCGCTTTCTGGGCGGTTCTAACAATCGTAGATCGTTCCCAAGATCTCGAACCACAGCGATCGCCGATGGACCGGGGCGGAGCGTTCAAGGGTCCCGCCGCAGGCATCGCCGGACCGCAACCCGATGCATTTCCCAATGCGCTGCGCCTTCCGTTCGTGGTGGAGAACGGCGATTCCTACTGCAATCTCGGAATTAACAATCTCAGTGATTCGCCGGCCAAGGCAAAGATTTCCCTGCTCAGCCCGGAAGGATTATCTCTGGGCCGAAGAAACATTCAGATTCCGCCTCGCGGCATGGTTCAAATCAACCAGATAGTTTCATACCTGCTCGATGTCCCTACAGAAAGTACCGAAGGCCACTTGATTATCGAAAGTGATCAAGATACGCGGGCTTGGGCGTCTCTGATCGACAGGCAATCGTTGGACTCAAGCGTCATGCTGGCTTCTGACCAGACGGCCAGTCACATCCTCATTCCTTCCTCAGTAACCAGCCAGCGGTACACCTCCGGTCTTGTGGTCTTGAACACCACGGCCGTCGCGGGCACTCTGAAGATCTCGATTCGCGGTGCCCATGGAAACATCCTGGGCATGCGGAGTGGGGTGCCCGTCCCAGCCCAAGGCTCCATCTACTTGAGAGATGTCTTTCAAGATATTGGCATCTCCATCGATGGCAGCGCCTTCGGCCCAATTGAGATTGAATCTGAAAATAAAGCGCAGATGCAAGCCGTCCTGCTCATACGGACCCGAGAGCGCACTGGAGGATTTTTCCACGGAATAAGCCTTGACCGTGGAGCCCGCAGCCTGCTTCTGAACTATGTCGAGGATTCCGGCGATGCCAGAACCAACGTGGGACTAAACAATCCAACTAATGCGACAGCCAGTGCGAGCGTGTCGCTGATCACGCCAGAGGGATCCACCGCAGGAACGCACCAGTTCTCACTGCCACCGAACTCGCTCACTCAGCTGGACTCGGTGGTTCGGCTGCTGGGAAATGAAGCGACCCGCGAAGGCTGGATTCGTGTCACTGCCGACCAGGACATTTTCGCCTGGGCGTCGCTCATCGACAACCAGACTCAAGATCCAGCGCTATCGCTCGCTACTTCGCAGACTGCCACGAAGTGGTTTATTCCTTCAGCCACCAGCACTGGAAGTTTCACGTCAAGTCTTGCTGTGACGAATCTGGCCACCGAACCGACTCAGGTCGTTGTGACCGCCCGCGATCCCTCAGGCACCGTGATGAGATCCGCAGAGATGACGATTCCGTCCTTCGGCATTTTCGCGACCCGTGATGTGCTTTCCACGCTCGGCCTGCCCGGTCGGTTTGGCCCGATCGAAATCACGTCTCTTGCTGGGCCCGTGCTTGCGTCGTCACGGGTTATCAGTCGCCAGCGGACTGGGAGTGGCGTCGAGGCGATCCCACTGGAACCACAACGAAAAGTACTCTACCTCACTCACTCTGCCGGTTTTCGGCATGGCGTACTCCCTCTTTCGGAGAATGTTCTTCGTGAAATTGGTACTGCGTCGCATGCTTTCGAACTGACAGTGGCTCCGGACTCCAGTCTGGTGAATCGGGAAAACCTGCGGGACTACAACGCCATCGTGTTCTACACCTCCGGTGAACTGCCCCTTTCAGACCTCCAGAAGGAAGCCCTGCTGGATTTCGTTCGTTCGGGAAAGGGCTTTACAGGCATCCACAGCGCCACCGACACACTGTACACTTGGCCGGAATACGGCGAACTCATTGGAGGTTATTTTGACGGCCATCCCTGGCACCAGGAGGTGGCGATCAAGACGGAAGCTCCGGCCCACCCTGCAACACGCCATCTCGCTCCGGCATTCCGAATCACAGATGAAATCTACCAGTTTCGCGGTTTCATCCGGGAACAGGTTCACGGACTCTTGCGCCTCGACAATAGTTCGGTGAATCTGGGGGTTCCCGGTGTGAACCGTGCTGACGGCGACTTCGCGATTGCCTGGACACGGCCATTCGGCAGCGGTCGGGTGTTCTATACAGCTCTCGGACATCGTGAGGAGGTTTGGCAAGATCGGCGTTTCCAGCAGCACCTGCTCAACGGGATCCGCTGGACCATGAGAGACGTGCGGTGACCGCTGACCGAGGAGCCGTGAAATCGGTGGGTTGCCCGTAAGGTTGCCGAAGCGGCCAGAGCTCGAACGCTGTGTCATAACCACATCACGATGCTTCAGCCCGTGTGGAGTACGCCAACGATTGCATCGTTATTTCTTCCGCTTAGAAAGGAGGACGCAGTGAAGCAAAGAATACTATTTTTCGGAACCCTCGCAATCCTCACAACGTCGCTAGCCTCTGCAGAAGACTGGCCCGAATGGAGAGGACGGGGGCGAACGGGTGTTTGGATAGAGGCCGGGATCCTCGACACTTTTCCTGCCAATGGACTCAAGGTCAACTGGAGAACGCCAATCCGTAGCGGCTACAGCGGCCCGGCCGTGGCAGCAGGCCGAGTCTTCGTAACAGACTTCGCACGCCAACAGAGGAATCGCGGCACGGAGCGAATCCTCTGTTTAGATGAGCGCACAGGCAAGATTCTTTGGACGCGAGAGTGGGAAGCCGACTACATCGGTCTCATGGACACGTATGCCACGGGCCCTAGAGCGACTCCGACCGTGGACCAGGAGCGGGTTTACGTGCTCGGCTCAAAGGGAAAGTTACTGTGTCTCGAGGTCAGGACGGGCTCTCTCTTGTGGGAAAAGGATTATCAGAAAGACTATCAGACAGAAGTGCCGGTATGGGGCATGACCGCTGCACCCCTGGTTGAAGGAGACCTGCTGATCTGTCTGGTGGGCGGACAGTCGAGCGCCAAAGTGGTGGCATTTAATAAGCACACGGGCAAGGAAGTCTGGCGAGCATTATCGTCAGATTCTGAGCCAGGATATAGTCCGCCGTTCGCGCTCACTTCGGGCGGGCGCCGGCAGATTATCGTCTGGCATCCGCAGGCCGTCTCATCCCTTGAAGTCACCACGGGAAAGGAGCTTTGGGAGATACCGTTCAAAGTGGATACGGCGTTGTCGGTGGCCACCCCTGTTCTCAGCGGCCGTCACCTGCTCGTGTCATCCTTCTACAATGGTTCGATGCTCTTGAAGCTTGATGAGCTCAAGCCAAATGCGGACATGATCTGGAGAGGCAAGAGCAAGAGTGAAATCGACACAGACGGCCTGCACTCGCTCATCTCAACGCCGGTGATTGTCGGCGAATCAGTTTACGGCGTCTGCAGTTACGGCCAGTTCCGTTGCCTCGATCTTCGCACGGGTACCCGAGTTTGGGAGACTCTGGAAGTGACGAAAGAGAAGGCCCGCTGGGCCTCTGGGTTTCTCGTCAAGAATGGCGAGCGTTTCTTTATTAACAACGATCGAGGCGAGTTAATCATCGCGAAGCTCTCTCCTGACCGATATCACGAGATCGCACGAACTTCACTCATCAAGCCGACCACACGCGTTGGCAATCGCCGCGAACTGGGTGTGGTGAACTGGACGCATCCGGCTTATGCCAACCGGCAGATCTTCACGCGCAATGACCAGGAAATTATCAGCGCCTCATTGGAAAGGGACTGAGTACCAGTCCGAAGTTCTCAGGCGGGACACCATGCTGCAAGGCGACGACCAACTCCTCAGCAGCGGCGAAGAGCACCTCGCTTCCGGCGTCCCGAGGGATGATCATGACGCTGGTATCCGCGAAGTCGTGAAGTGGCTCCAGGTCGGCGTGAGAAGCCTTAGCTCCCTCCACTGGGGGAAGTTTCGATTCTCTCGACAGAACCAAGGTCCTGGCTTAGGCGGCCACGCTGCAACAAAGCTGCTTCTTCCGGTCGTTTTTCTTGTGTCGACACAGATCGTGAACGGGCAGGGGCTCCGACAGGCCCTGGAGCTCCGGCTTGGCAGGCTTTCTGCAAAGAGCCGCAGTGCCGTGATGCTTTGGGACCTGCCCAAGAATGAGCCCCTTGCAGCCGTAAGAGCCGAAGTGTTCGCAACACCACGCAGCCTCGGCTCCCTCGTGAAGCCCTTCCTGCTGTTAGCTTATTTGAACGAACGCTGCAGCGGGCTGGCCAGCAACCTATCCGAAGCCCTTCCCTGTCCAAGCGAAGACAGTGCTTCAGCAGTTCCAGCGCCGCTTCAACCCTGTGCCGGTCGTGCTACACCACAATGTCCGGTGGTGTGCTGGTACAAGCCGGGGCATGGGAGCTTGGGCCTGATCCGGGCACTGGCTGTTTCGTGTAATCAATTCTTTTACCAACTCTCGAAACACACTTCTCCCGAAGCGCTCCTGAACACCATGGCTGCCCTGGGCGTCCACACCAGCGGAGATCTGGGAGGTGCGGCACCGCTTCCACCTGAGACGATGATTGGACTCGATTCAAACTTGAGGCTCGTTCCTTTGCAGGTGCTCAAAGCTTATGCAACGCTGATCTTCGGAGTTCCCTATGGGAGGGCAGGAGACTTCGCCTCTTCCGCTTTGGCCCGCACGATCTTGCTGAGTGGTTTGAGGCTCGGTGCCGCGGAGGGAACCTCTACACTGGCGCAGCGAGAGCTGCCGCCCCATCATTTTCTTCTGGGAAAAACTGGAACGTCGCCTGCTTTGAGGGCAGGGCGCTACTTGAGATCCATGACTGATGGTTGGTTTCTGGGGTTCTACCCGGCGGCTCAACCGGTGCTGGCCATAGTGGTGTACTACCCCGGCGGATTAGGCGCCAAAGAGGCAGCACCACTGGGGGGGCAAGTTATCCGGATGTATCTGGAGATGTTGCGCTAGAAACCGTGGAGAGGGAACGGCGAGTGAAAAGCCCGACACACCGGTGAGCAAGCCGACGCCCACGTTTTCGCACCGACTTGCATTCCGGATTTCGGAGAATGACGAAGAAAAGGCCAGGCAACCAAGCTTTTCTCAGGCCCAGTAGGCGACACCGGGCTTTTCTGTAATCACGACACTCTTCAAAAACTGGAAGGCCTTTCGCAGCCCTTCCTCAGCGGACATCAGGCTGTCTTCGTGTTCAATACTCATTACGTGGTCGTAACCCACCAGGCGCAGGTTACTCACGATGTCTTTCCACTGAGCAAAATCGTTCCCGTAACCGCAGGTGCGGAAAATCCACGAGCGGTGCAGTTCGTCGGTGTAGGCCTTCGCGTCCAGCACCCCGTTCACAGCGATGTTGCGGTGATCGAGTTTGCAGTCTTTGGCGTGAAAGTGAAAAATAGCGTCCCCGACAGCGCGTATCGCAGCGCCCACGTCGGCTCCCTGCCAGAACAGATGGCTCGGATCGAAGTTGCAGCCGATTTCAGGACCGACGGCGTTGCGCAGCTTGAGAAGCGTCTCAGGATTGTAGACGACGAAGTTGGGGTGCATCTCCAGGGCAACTTTCTTGATGCCATTGCTCTTAGCCAGCTTGATGGCGTTTTTCCAATATGGAATAACCCTTTCCTTCCACTGCCATTCCAGCGCCTGAGCAAAATCGGGCGGCCAGGGTGAAACGATCCAGGCTGCAGAGGTGGCTTTGGCGTCTGCACCGGGGCAGCCGCTGAAAGTGATCACACGCTCCACATCCAGCTTGCGTGCCAGTTTCAGGGCCCTCTCATAAGCGTTGTGGTGCTCTTTCGCCAGTCTCTTGTTCGGATGGATCGGGTTGCCATGAACACTCAACGCACTGATGATGAGCCCTCGACTCTTGATGGCATTCTGAAATGCCTTGAGCTTGGTATCGCTGGCCAGCAACTCCGCCGGCTTGCAGTGCGATTCGCCCGGATAAGCGCCGCAGCCAATCTCAACCGCTTCCACACCCAGGTCCTTCAAATAGTCAAGTGCTTCTTCGAGGGGCTTGTTTGCCAGCAGCACAGTGAATACGCCAATCTTCATTACTTGCCTCCGGTTTGATCTTTCAGGGTTGACCGATCAGGAATGAAATCGTTACACAAAATGCAAATCATGAAGCATGAGACGTCCGCTCGCCTGATCTCGCGTTTCACCCTCATACTTTGACCCACTTCCTGCTCCTGGCGCTTTTTTCCATGGCCTCAAGCACCGCCTGGTTTTTGAATCCATCCTCGAAGCTGGGTGAGGCTGGCTTGTTCCTGGAAATCGCCTGCATCAGGTCATAGACGACGTGGGTAAACGTGTGCTCGTAGCCAATAATGTGTCCAGCCGGCCACCATTTCCAATACGGGTGCACCGGTTCGGTGACCATGATGTTGCGGAATCCCTGCGCATACGCCGGGTCGTCCCGCAGATACAGATCCAGCTCATTCAGCCGCTCTAGATTGAAAACCAGGCTCCCCTTGCTTCCATTAATTTCGAACCGGTTGTAGTTCTTCCGGCCGGGCGCAAAGCGGGTAGCCTCGATGGTGCCCACCGCCCCATTGGCGAACCTCACCAACGCCAAGCTGGCATCGTCGACCGTGACTTTGCCTTTCTTCCTGGGGTTATCCACCAGCGGGCGCTCTTTCACGAAGGTCTCCAACATGGCCGAAACTTCAGTAATCTCGCCCAACAGGAAACGAGCCAGATCCGTGACGTGTGACGCCAGGTCGCCCAGCGCCCCGGAGCCCGACTTCACTTTGTCAAACCGCCAATAGAGCGGAAACTCCGGATCGACCGGCCAGTCCTGCAGGTAGGTGCCACGAAAGTGGTGGACCTTACCCAGCGTGCCGTCGGCAATCAGCCTCTGCGCCAGAGTGACCGCTGGCGCCTTCCGGTAGTTATGACAAATCATGTGCACGACCCCGGCTTTCTTAACGGCTGCGAGCATCTTTCTCGCCTCGCCGAGTGTGTTCGCCAGAGGTTTCTCGCAGAGGATTGCTTTGCCTGCCTTAGCTGCCGCAATAGAGATCGGCATATGCGAATCCCCTGGAGTGGAGACATCGATAACATCGATGTCTTTGCGCCGAACCACCTCTTCCCAGGAGGTACTCCACTCTTGCCATCCATACTTCGCCGCGGCCGCTTTGACTCCATCTTCGTTCCGGCCACAAATCACTTTCATTACCGGAACCGCGTCGCAGTCAAAAAAACAAGGCATCTGCCGGTACGCGTTGCTATGCGCCTTGCCCATGAACTGATAACCAATGAGAGCCACATTAATCTTTCGAGGCACCGTCAGATCCTTTCTATCCTGGTTGTTGCAGTGTCAGATCAGCCAATGAGTCCCAGTTAGGCCAGAAAGTTGCCACAAATCCGTTGGGACCCGGGCCAGGCTCAATTCACGGCGAGTCTTTGATCGAGTTCAGAAATGGTGCTGCGGAAAACTTCCAGCACTCGGAAAACAGTGACATAATAGCTACAAACTTGCAGTGCTGGACAACGCCACTGTATAGCAAGATTCGTTTTGCAGGGTCAAGGGAAAAGGCGCGGAGCCTGCCTTCTTCCCCGCACCTGCAGCGAGGATCAGAAAAGCATGGCTGCTCAAGGCTACAGAATCCCCAGTCGGATTGGCCCACGCAGGTCGAGGCAGGTTCGCGAAACACACGGCGGGTTCTGGTTCGATTGCGAGAGACAGGAACGTGTTCGGCTCAAGACCCGGATTGAGCAGTGGATTCAGGAACTGACGGATCCGGTGCTTTACCGCCAGGGCCGCCGTCTCGATCGGCTCCAGGAGCTTCGCTTCAGGCTCGACTGCATGGCCAGGAGTCTCGTCTTGAATTGCCGCGTCCAGGGAACCCACATAGCCGCCCGGGTGCTCTGCGCGAGTCAGGATGGTTTCGGAAGCGTGGCTCTTCAGGTTCAGTTCGGCAGAAGGATTGAGATCTTTGAAATTCGCCCGGCGCCCGAGGTCGTTGTCTCGCGCCCTCATCAGGAAACACGCCGTGACTTTCAGCAAACGGTTGAGAATTTGATTCGCAAAAGTTTTTCCAAAGCGCAGATTCTCAGATCGGCAATGGGCACCGATCTGGAGTACTCCCTGTCGGGGAAATATGTCCGCGTGGATTTCCGGTTCGGTAACCTCCGCTGGCTTGCGATTGCCGCTGGCCCCCAAGAAACCCAGGCCACGATCGACGGACTGCTGAGTGCGGCGTTGCTCTGGAGGGATCTCCTCCGGCAGCAGGGTCTCGTCGGACCTGCCAAACTGTTGCTCCTGGCGCCCTGGAACAAACTGCTGGTTCTCAAGAGCCGGCTTGGGTGGATTCGGGGTGCAGGCCGCGATCTTCAGCTTGCCGCGTTCGATCTTGAGATGGAGACATTGACTCTCACTGATCTGGAGGACTGTGGCAATCTCGACACGGCGCTCACGCAGGTACAGACCTCCCCCGATGGCCTGATGCTGAATGACAATCAGTGTGTGCGACGAGTGGTGGGTCTGGCTCCGGGACTTATTACATGGTCATGCTCAGGGAAAAGCCGCACCGTTACGTTTCGTATTCGAGGTTTGCAGTTTGCACAACTGCAGCTGGGTCAGCGGTCCAGACTGAGTTTTGGATTGGGAGTGCCGACAGTGATTCGCAAAGAGGACGATTGGAGGCGTTTGAACGACACAGTCCTCCAGATTCTTGAGGAGCCACGCACCGCCGCAGGGGGAAACTCGAAATACCCGCGGCAGCCAGAGCGGTGGCTCGAAAGCCTGCTTCTTCGCGATATCCGAGCCATCGATGTACGCCTCGATCCACGCTTTGTCTATCCACAAGTTCCGGCGTTTTTTGGTGGTGACCGCGGAATGATTGACATCTTGGGGGTCACTAGTCAGGGTCGTCTGGTCATTTTGGAACTCAAGGTCAGCGAAGACATCGAGCTGCCCATGCAGGGTCTCGACTATTGGCTGCGAGTTCGCTGGCACCATTCGAGAAGCGAGTTTCAGACCCACGGTTACTTTCCGGGTATGGCTCTAAGTCCATTGCCGCCGCTGCTCTTTTTCGTCTGTCCACAGTTTCGTTATCACAGCAGCTTTCCGCTGCTCACCGGGCAGATTGACCCGGCTGTGCCACTGATCCAGGTAGGGATCAATGAGAACTGGCGTGACGGTATCCACGTGGTTTCGCGACGATCGTCGATTCCGGTTTCCGGATAGACCGAGTTACCTGGCTGAAGCCGGGTCGTTGGTTAGCTTGGAAAGAAAATGATTCAATTAATCTTAGCAAGAGGGCAATGTTTTGCTGTTGTTTGGCTCCTGACCAGCTGTCTGTTCGCGGTCGAACCCCCGAAGCCTCAGAAGAAATTCGAGGTCGTCGGTGAGGTACGTCTGCAGCAGCAGAAGTTCCGTCGGCTGGTCGCGTATGTCGCATTGAACGGCAACACCACACCCTACTCCGCTCACACCTGGACCGATTTTGGCGGGAAGTTCAAGTTCAAAAAAGTGCCTGCCGGCTCCTATACATTGCACGTGGAAGTGCGCCGTCGAGGTGAGAAGAACCTTACGGTCGAAGTTTCCCCGAGTCTTGCCGACCGCAAGGGCCGGATTCATCAGATCATCGTTGTGGAACCCACCCAATCGTTGGCCGTCAAGGGAAGACCGGACCTGATCTCGGTTCGGGAGCTATCGATTCCCGACAAAGCTCGCAGCCTTTATCTAAAAGCGGAGAAAAAACTCTCGAAAGGAGAAATTGAGAAGGGCACTGCGCTCCTCGAACGTGCGGTTAACCTGGCGCCACACTTCGTAGCGGCGATCAACCGTATTGGCACAATCTTTCATATGCAGAAGGACTTCCGCAAGTCAGAACAGTACTTTCGTGAAGCGCTGCAGGTAGACCCCAATGCATACGCTCCGCTGGTGAATCTAGGTGGAAGTTTACTTGCGATGGGCCGATACCAGGAAGCGCTGGCAATCAATCAACACGCAGTCGCGGTGCGCCCTCGAGACGCTTTGGCGAACGCCCAACTAGGGGTCACCCATATGAGTCTGAAAGACGACGCCAAAGCTGAAGAGTATCTGATACGGACCAAAGAACTGGACCCGCAGCACTTCACCTATCCGCAGCTGGCTCTCGCAAATATTTACACTCGGCAAAACAAACTGGCTCTCGTGCTTCGGGAACTGCGGGAGTTTCTCAAGCTGCACCCCGACGATGTGCAGAGCAACCTCATCAAGAAGCAAATCGAGACACTACAAAACAGGTGAAGCGTTCGCTCCTCTTGAAACCTAGTCAGGCCGCCGGGACTGGATGCGCCCACGCTGGCGTCACACGGCTTGGCTCCGATCAAGGCACCTCCCGTCTTGTCGCACAACATGGGTTCTTGTCGCTGGAGCTTCCAGGTCGAAGTCAACAGCCGCCCGGTGTCGGATGTCTCTTACCAGCGTCTCCCTGGGAGATCGGCGTCTACTGGCAGGTCTCTGCGCTAGAGTGCTTTTGCGGCAGGTCTCCGGCCGGCTGGAACTCCGCCCTGGATGAACCTTTTTGCAGAATTACAATCGCCAGCAGCACACAAAAACCGCCTCCGAGTTGCAGTGGCGTAAGTTCCTCGTGCAAGAAAATCCAGGCTATGACCGCGGCTACCACCGGCTCGAGCGTGGTGATGATTCCCGTGTGACTGGCTGAAAGATGCCTTATTGCGTTTATGAATAGCAGGTAAGGAAGAATCGTTCCGAAAACCACAACACCAAGAATCATCCAAACCTTGAACGGTTCGATTTGTGAGAGAGGTTGCCACGAGCCTGGGCTGGCGCTCCAAAAAAGGGCCGAGAATAGGAACCCGTAGAAGAGCACGGTCCAATCGCGATACGACTTCAAAGCGTGCCGGGCCATGAGCGTGTAAGATGCAAAGCAGACACCCGCCGTGAGACCCAGGAGAACTCCGACATTCCCCCAACGCCAGACCGCTCCGGTCTCTACCGAAACCATTGCACATCCAGCCAACGCCAGCGCCAGAGCTGCAAGACGCGTGCGCGTCAGCGGGACCTTCAGCCAGAAGCGCTCAAA
>Ga0187893_10003426_pt1 | contig 32253 bp, 29 predicted proteins | sample MA1701074metaG_FD_139574 | JGI IMG/M metagenome (GOLD analysis project Ga0187893, IMG submission 139574) | White microbial mat communities from a basaltic lava cave in the Kipuka Kanohina Cave System on the Island of Hawaii, USA - MA170107-4 metaG ...
ATCATCGTCCGCAACACCTGCTCGGGAAACACGACCAATTGGGACATCGTGGCCAACAATGTTTACGGCCCGATCATCGACCGTACGGCCCCGGCCAGCCCGGCCGTGAGCGGCAATTCCGCCCCGGATTCAACCGGTTCGACACACCCGAACGCGAACTTTTCGTATTGATACATTGTCAAGCCCACGGATGGCCTCCGTGGGACTCGGAGGATGCATATCATGAAACAAGCGACGATGGCAATTGCGGCCGCGCTTCTTAGTGCCGGAGTGCTGCTCGCCCAGTCCAACATCGACAACACCGTCCCCAACAAGTACGGCTGGGGTGAGAACGTCGGCTGGACCAACTGGCGCGACGCCAACGCCGGTCTTGAGGGCGTCAACGTCGGACCGTTCGTCATGTCCGGCTTCATCTGGGGCGAGAACATCGGCTGGATCAACGTCGGCGACGGCACGCCCACCACGCCGCCGTACTACGCCAACGCCGACGGCACCGACTTCGGCGTCAACATCGACCCCGACGGCGACCTGCACGGCTATGCGTGGGGCGAGAACGTGGGCTGGATCAATTTCGACGGCGGGGCGATGGCGACGCCGCCGCAACCGGCCCGGATCGTCTGTGCGAATCCGCCTGGCGAACCGCTGGCCCGGCTGACGGGCTATGCCTGGGGCGAGAACATCGGCTGGATCAATCTGTCGGAGCTGACGGCGGGCAAGTTTGTGGCGGTCGATGCCGCGACGACGCCGCTGCGGTGCGACGTAAACCACGACGGGAACAAGAACGGCCTCGACATTCAGGCGTTCGTCACGCGGCTGATCGCGGGCGGGGCCGACTGGCGCGACGTCTGCTCGGGCGACGTCGAGGGCGTGCCGGACGGAATGATCGGCACCGGCGACGTGCCCGCCTTCGTCGCCTGCCTGCTCGCGCCGCCGTGATCCACGGTGTGAGGATCGGAACCCGGTAGGAATGGCGGCCCGGGCGTCTCGCCTGCGGCCGTAGCGGCGGGACGCCGCCGACGCCGGGCGATGGTCGAATGTCTTGCCCGTTCAGAGGCGTCGGCGGCGGGGGGCGGGGTGTTTTCCGCCCAGCGTCGCCGGCCTGGGGCGCGATTCGGGGGGCTCATCGGCCGGGCCGGCCGCGGCCACAAGCGGACGCTCCCGAACGGGGGCTTCCCCGTCGCCGCGCGGGGCCGGAGAGGGCGTAAACCCGGGTACCTCGAGGCGGATCAACTCCCGGTTGACCAGTTGCTCGATCGCGGTCATCTCCTTGCCCTGGTCGCGCATGACAAACGTGATCGCCTTACCGAACGCCCCCATCCGCGCCGTCCGGCCGATGCGGTGCACGTACACGTCCGGGTCCGCGGGGACGTCGTAGTTCAGGATATGCGTGATATTGCTCACGTCGATCCCGCGCGAGGCCAGGTCGGTCGCCACCAGCACGGGGATCTGGTGCCGGCGGAACCGCTCCATGATCTTCTCCCGCTTCTGCTGCACGAGGTCGCCGTGGATTTCCTTGGCGGGCACGCCGGCCGCAAAAAGCCGCCGGGCCAGTTTCCGCGCGCCGTGGCGCGTGTTGGTAAAGACGATGATGAGCCGGGGTTCCTCCTGTTTGAGCACGGCCCGCAGCAGGCGGAACTTATCCCACGGGTCGACGGTGCAGTAGTACTGGGCGACCGATTCCACGGTCAGTTCGTCGCGCGAGACGTTCACCTCGACCGGGTCGGTCATGAACTGGCGCGCCAGGCGCTTGATCTCCTCCCCGATCGTCGCCGAGACGAAGATCGTCTGGTGGGGCTGCGTGATGGCGCCGAGGATCTTCCGGATATCGTCGCGAAAGCCGATGTCCAGCATCCGGTCCACCTCGTCCAGCACGACGGACTGGAGCGTGCCGAGGTCCAGCGCCTTGCGGCGCATCAGGTCCAGGACCCGCCCCGGCGTGCCGACCGTGATGTGCGGGCGCCGGCCCAACTGGTGAATCTGCTGCCTGAGACCATGTCCGCCGTACACCGGCACGCAATGCACCGGCAGGTCGCCCGCGAACCGGCGCAACTCGCCCAGGACCTGGGCCGCCAGTTCCCGCGTCGGCGCGAGCATGAGGGCTTGGAGCCGGCTCTGCGGGTCGATCCTCTGAAGCAGGGGCAGGCCGAACGCCGCCGTCTTGCCCGTGCCCGTCCGCGCCTGGCCGAGCACGTCCCGCCCCGCCAGCACCAGGGGGATCATGGCCCGCTGAATCTCCGTCGGCTCGCGGAATGAGATGCGCGCCAGGGAGGTCAGCAGCGGCGTTTCAAGTCCGAGTTCGGCGAATGGCTGGGGCAGTTCGAGGTGTTTGTGCATGCGTTGAGATCGGCCGTTCGTGCTCGGGTCAGTCCGCGCGACCGGCCATTTTACCGGCCCGCAGCGCTCTCGCCAAGCCGTCGCCGATCGCCGCCGCCGGGCGCGTCCTTCACGCAATCTGTTCCAGGAACCCCCGCAGCGCCGCGTTGAACGTGTCCGGTTGTTCGACCGGCGGCAGGTGCCCCGCGCCGGGAATGACCGCCAGCCGCGCGCCGGCGATCCGCTTTTGCATTTCCTCACCCAGTGAAGGCGGCGTCAGCGCGTCCTGTTCGCCGAAGACCAGCAGCGTGGGGCAGTCGATCCGAGCCAGCGTCGGCACGGAGTCCGGCCGGCCCGCCAGCGCCCGGGCCGCGGCCGCAAGCCCGGCCGGCGGCGTCCGCGACATGACGGCGTGCCACTCGTCGCGCAGGGCCTTGGCCGCTTCCGGGGCCATCAACTGCTCGATCATCATGTCCGCCACGGCGCGGCTTCCGTGCGTCAGCGCCGCCTGGGCCATCCGTTCGCGGCGTTCCAGCCCCTCCGGCGTGTCGGGCGTCGCCCGGGTGTCGGCCAGCACCAGCGCCCGAAGCCGCCGCCGGTGCCGACGGAAGAACTCGAACCCGATCATCCCGCCCATGGAGAGGCCGACGAAGACCGCCGGCTGCTTCTCACCGACCACGTCGAGCACGCCCGCGAGGTCGTCGGCGTAGCGCGTCATGGAGGCGGCGGGGCTGGTCCCGCTGCGGCCGTGGCCGCGCAGGTCCGGCACGACGCAGCGCCAGCGGTCGCGCAGGGCCTCGACGGTGGCCGCCCACATCCGTCCCGAGAGGGGAAACCCGTGGGCGAACAGCACGGGCGGACCGTCGCCCACCACGTCAAAGTGAATCGCGCACTGGTCGATCAGCGTCTGCATGTCCCGGTCCATCGCGAGCGCGCCCGGAACGATCATACCGACCGCGACGCGCCTCGACACTTCCGGACCGGCACCGTTCGTCCCGCGCGCCGCCCTTGCAATTCCGAATCGTCTCCGGGATCATCGCTCAAGGGATGCGGCCGCCTCGTCGGTCGCGCCCGGGAGGATTGTCATGGAGGACCGTTCCCTCGCTGTTGCGTACCCCAACATGTCGATACGTCCGTTCAGCCGCGGATTCCGGTTCGCCGCAGCGTGCATGATGCTGCTGGCCGGCCCGGCGTGCGAGACCACGACGCCCGGCAACCTGGGCGGCAAACCTCCCGGCGCCTCCCCGGCCCCCTCCCTGTTCCTCGGCGAATACGAGGTCACGGACGGCTCCCAAGGCCACGTCACCGGCGACTCGCCCAACCCCGAACTCTCCATGATGGTGCGGATCGACAACGGCCTGTTCTTCATTTACCGCGCTAACCACGGACTCCTGCCCCCGCGCATCTACGTCCGCCGCTTTGACCTGGCCACCAACACCTTCGGCCGTGCCGTCATGGTCGACGAACTGACCGATACAGCCGTCGCCGGCTATCACAGCCAGCCCTCGCTGTTCCGCGACGGCTCGGGCCGGCTGCATGTCCTGACCATCTACACGCCCCAGAAAAACCTTTGCTTCAACTCCGACGGAATCGCACCGCGTCATCGGATGATCGGCGACCTGTCCAATCCCGCCGCGTGGTCGCCGGTCGGCTGCCTCCGCACGCGGGAAACAAACATCTGGGGCTATCCCGGGCAGCGGGCGCAGATTTACGACTTCATGGGTGTGTACGACGCGCTGACCGGGGTCTCGCACATCGTCGGCGAGGGCTCCGGCATCTGGCAACTGGACGGGCGCGCCCTGCGGGGCATCCCCCGGACCTATTTCCGCATCCCGCCCAGCGGCGTGCCCGACGGACCCTACGCCCTGACCGATCCGGTCCACGACGAGCCGCCGGAACATCCGCCCGGAGGGAACATCTTCACCAAGGGCGACCTCGTCGTCGGCCGCGAGCCGACCGCGCCGCGCTCGCTGCACCTGGTCTGGAACATCCGCAACACGTGGACGGACGGCGCCGGCTTTCACCAGTGGAATTACAACCTCTACTACGCCCGCTCGCGCGACGGCGGGCAGACGTGGCAGCCGGTCAGCGGGTCGGCGTCGGTCGCGACCGTCGATCGGATTCCCTGGAACGACCCGCGCTTCCTCGCGGTCGCCGGCGACATTGCGCAGGACAGCGAGCGCGCCTTCGACGTCGACACCGAATCCCGCCCGTTTCTTGTCTATATGCGGCGTCGCGCCGGCACCGGCCGGCAGTACGGCCGGTACGTCGATGCCGAGAAGGAACCCTTCCCGACTTACGACCTCGCGTGGCAGCGCTGGGACGGCTCGCGCTGGGTCGGCGGGACCATCGACACCAGCCGCAACTGGCAGTTCTCCCGCCCCAAGATTCGCATCGCGCAGGACAACGCCGTCTATGTCTTCCTCGGCGACCCGCCGCGCTACCTCGTCTCGCGCGACCGCGGCCTGACGTGGGAGCGCGAGGTCTGGTTCGGCAACCAGTCGGATTACGGATGGCGGCTCTATTCCTACTCCGATCCGATCGACTTCAACAATCACTTTATCGCCTACCAGAACCGCAACACGCACCGGCTGTATTTCTCCCGGCTGCGGCTGACCAATCGATAGACGATCTCCCTTGTGCCCGTCTGGTGTGACGTGACAGCCGATGGAGGGACTCGAACCCTCAACCCCGGCTTTACGAAAGCCGTGCTCTACCGTTGAGCTACATCGGCGACAGACCCTGAATTAGATGCTTCGTCGCACTCCGGGTCAAGTCCGGCGCGGGCCGCGCCCTCGTGCAGCGCGACGAACGCCGCCGCCTCCTGCCGGCCCATGTAGCGGTTCAGGATCGCGCGGTCGACCGTCACCAGGTCAACCAGCAACAATCCGTCCAGCACGTTGCCGAACTGCGGGTCGACGTTGAACCCCAGCAGTTTCGCGTTGAGTTTCAGATACTGGCGCAGCAGCACCGGCATCCCGCGCCGGTTCGACTCGATCTCCGCCACCAGTTCCTCCACCTCGGCCAAGTCCTCGACCAGCGTCGCCAGCCGCAGGCCGAATGCGTCCCGGAAGCGCCGCATCCGCGGCGGATTCCGCGGCCGGACCAGGGCGGCCCGCGGGCGGTCGAGGTTGTGTGCGCCCAGGAACGCCATCAGGAGTTGCTTCGTCATCGACTGGAACTCGTCGCTGATGCTGACGGCCCCGAACATCCGCCGATACCGCGGATGCTGCGCGATGTAGCGCCCGATCCCCTTCCACAGCAGCAGCAGCGGCGCGTAATCGCGCTGATACTCCGGCCTCACGAACGAGCGCCCCAGTTCCAGCGCCGGGTCCAGTTGGGCCAGCAGTCGCGGCCGGAAATCGAACAGCGAGTTTGTGTACAGCCCGTCGGGACCGAATCGCTTCAGCAGGACGTCCGTCTGCCCCATCCGGTACGCGCCGACCACGTGCCGCCGCTCCGCGTGCCAGACGAACAGGTGCAGATATTCCGCGTCAAACCGGTCGAGGTCGATCTCGCGCCCCGTCCCCTCGCCGACCAGCCGGAACGTCTCCTCCCGAAGCCGGCCGATCTCCCGCAGCACGGCCGGTATCTGCTCCGAGCGGCCGACCAGCACCTGTAACGGCCCGGAGCAGCACAGACGCTGCTCCGCCGACAGGCCCGCCACTTCGGCCGCGACGATGTCCGCGGGCATCGGCCCGACGATCGGCGGCGCGGCGGGCGCCGTGTCGGCCCGCGCGACGACGGGCAGAGAACGAGCGCCGCCCGGCGAGGCCCCGGCGGCGCCTCCGCGCCCGCTGAGGAGATACGTCCGCAGCCGAAGGTACTCCATTACGCGCGCGTCGGCGCCGCGCGGACCGGCGCCGGCCGCCTGGAACGGGCGACTGGAACGAGATTCCTCTCTGCCCGTCGTCCAGAACCGCGCCAGCCGCTCGTAAGAAACCGCCGACCCGACCTGCACCCGCACCGTTCGGCCGCGGTGTCCCAGGAGTTCCCGCGGGAGCATCGCCGTCCGCATCCGTGGATGAAGCAATCCGGCCAACTGAAACAGCCCGCTGTTGCGTCCCCCAAAAAACACCGGCGTGACGGCGGCGTCCGTCCGGCGCACCAGCCGCGCGGCCGCCGTGTCCCACGGCGGGTCGGTGACGCAGCCCGCACGAAGCGTCAGGTGCGAGACCTCGCCGGCCGGAAAGACGCCCAGCGCGCCGCCGCCGCGGACCCAGCGCGCGGCCGACATCATCGCCCCCCGGTTGCGTTCGGCCGCCGCCGGACCTCCGAACGGGTCGACGAAGAAACAGGACGCGCGCAATTCGGGCACCTGGTGCAGCAGGTAGTTGGCCAGCAGCCGGGCATCGGGTCGGGCGCGCCGCAGCAGGGCCGTCAGGATGAGGCCGTCCAGCCCGCCGAACGGATGGTTGGCGACGACGATCAGAGGCCCCGTCCGTGGAATCCGAGCGAGGTCCTCGGCCGAGACGTCGATCCGCACGCCCAGTTGGCGCAGCGCGCGCTCGCAGAACGGCTCGTCCGTCCCTGCGGCCTGCGTTTGCGCGTAGAGAGAATTGAGTGTCGGAAACGAGAGGACCCGCTCGCACGCCCGTCTCAGGACCGCCCCCGCCGCGGCGGGCAGCGACGCCCCCACCGCCGCCGGCAGCCGAAAAGGAGCGAACTCCACCGCGTCGTCGGGCGTCATCACCGCCGCCTCGTGCGGGATGGTACCGCCCCGGGCCGCAGCCCGCGATCAGTTCTGGATGTTCGTCGTCGTACTCGCCGTGGCGCGCGTCGCTCAGCCCTCCGACTACCCGTCCGAGCGTTTTCGCGCGATCCACTTACGCACCAGCGGCAGGTGCCGGGTATTCAGCACGTCGGCGGCCCGCGCCCAGGCGCGTCGGGCCGTCAGGACACCGAACTCGATCTGGGCCAGTTGCCCCGGTGCGTGCGCGTCGGTGTCGATGGTCAGCATCACGCCCGCCTCCCGTGCCATGCGGGCCGCCCGGTCGTTCAGGTCGAGCCGCTGCCAGGAGGCGTTGATCTCCAGGGCCGTGTGCGTCCGCGCCGCGGCGGCGATCACTGCCGGCAGGTCCAGGTCCGCCGGCGGCCGGCGGTTGAGCAGCCGGCCGAACGGATGGCCCAGGATGGTCACGTAGCGGTTCTCCATCGCCCGAACCACGCGGGCCGTGATCTTCGCCCGGTCCTGCCGCAACGCGCTGTGCACACTCGCGACCACCAGGTCGCACGCCGCCAGCACGGTGTCCGGGTAATCAAGCGAGCCGTCCGCCAGGATGTCGCATTCGCAGCCCGCCAGGACGGTGATGTCCTTCAGCGAGGCGTTCAACTTGCGGATCGACTCGATCTGCCGCCACATCCGGTCCACCGTGAGGCCGTTCGCGACCGCAGAGGAGCGGCTGTGGTCCGTGATGCAGATGTATTCGTAGCCCAGCCGCCGCGCCGCTTCGGCCATCTCGCGGGCGGACACGGTGCCGTCGCTGGCGGTGGTGTGCATGTGGAAGTCGCCGCGGATGTCGGCCGGCTCGATCAGGGGGGGCAGTTTCGCTCCGGCGTCAAACTCGCCGCGGTCCTCGCGGACTTCCGGGGGGAAGCAGGGCAGACCGAGGCGGCGATAGAGTTCGGCCTCGCTCTTGCCCGCGAGCCGGCGGCCGCCCGCGTCGAACAGCCCCCATTCGTTCAGTTTCCACTTGCGCTTTGCCGCCCGTTCACGCAGCCGGACGTTGTGATCCTTGTTGCCGGTGAAGTACTGGAGCGCCGCGCCGAACGACTCGGCCGGCACGACCCGCAGATCGACCTGCACCTCGCCGCCGCCGGGGCGCTCGACGAGGATCGAGCCCTTCGTGTCGCCCGAGGCAAGCACCCGCCGGGCCTCGCGCATCTCGCAGAAGCGCCGCACGACCTGATCCCCCGCAGCCGACTCACACAGCAGGTCCAGGTCGCCGATGGTTTCGGCCCCGCGCCGCAGCGACCCGGCGACCTCCACGCGGCCCGCGCCGGGAAACGACCGCACCCGCTCCGCCAGTGCCCGGGCCAGCGGCAGCGCGATCCCCAGGGGTGTCCGATCCGCCGAGCGCGCCGCAAAATCCAGCCCCTCGCGGATCGCCGCGACGCTCTTGTCGCCCATGCCCTTCAGCCGCGCCAGTTCCCCGCTGTCGATCACCCGCCGCAGCGCGTCCACGCCGTCGACCTTCAACTCCTTCCATGCCAGGGCCACCTTCTTCGGCCCCAGCCCCGGCACCTCCAGCAGCGCCGGCAGCCCGGCCGGCATCGACGAAACCAGTTCCTCGTGGAGATCGATCTTCCCGGTGCGGACGTACTGCTCGATCTTCTCCAGCATGCCCTTGCCGATGCCCGGCGTTTCCGCCAGCGAGCCGTCGGCCAGGGCCGCGGCCGAGTCCGTCGGAAGGTCGGAGACGATCCGCGCCGCGCGACGATACGAATTGACCCGGAAGACCTGTTCGCCGCGGATGTCGAGCAGATCGGCGATCCGCTCGAACAGGGCCGACAGTTCGGCGTTGCTCATGCGCGCAGTCTATCCGGCCACCCGGGCACGCGCAAGCATTCCGGCCTTTAAGCCGCGCGTGTCCGCTGCCACACGAACGCGCCGTGCGGATATAGTGCGCGGCGATGCCGGGCGTCTGCATTTACTTCCAGGTCCACCAGCCCTGCCGGCTGCGGCGCTACAGCGTCTTTGACACCGCTCCGACCTATTTCGACGCCGGCGTCAACGGCGAGATCATCCGCCGAGTCGCCGCGCGCTGTTATCTGCCCGCCACGCGCCTGCTGCTCGACCTGATCCGCGCCACCGAGGGCCGCTTCCGCCTCGCCTTATCCCTGTCCGGCGTCGTGATCGACCAACTCCAGGCCGACGCGCCCGAGGCCCTGGCCCCCTTTCAAGCCCTGGCGGCCACCGGCTGCGTCGAGTTCCTGGGCGAGACGTATCATCACTCTCTGGCGTTCCTCTACTCACGCCAGGAGTTTGCCGAACAGGTCCGGCTGCACCGCGTCCGGGTCCGCGACCTGTTCGGCCGCGATCCGCACGTCTTCCGAAACACGGAACTGGTCTACAACAACGACGTGGCGGAGTTCGTCGCCCGCCTCGGCTTCTGCGGCATCCTCGCCGAGGGCGTTGATACCCTTCTCGGCCGGCGTCCGCCCACCGTCGTCTATCGTGCCCCGTGCGATCCGCCCCTGCCCGTCCTGCTGCGGCATTACCGCCTGTCCGACGACATCGCCTTCCGCTTCCGCGACCGCACGGGCCCCGAGGGCCCGCTGACCGCCGAAAAGTTCGCCGCCGCGATCAACGAGGCGGGAGAGGACCGGATCGTCAACCTGTTCCTCGACTTCGAGACGTTTGGCGAGCACCACCCCGCGGAATCGGGCATTCTGGACTTCCTCGCCGCCCTGCCGGCCGAGGTCCTGCGCCACCCGGGCAACGCGTTCCTGACGCCCTCCGAGGCCATCGACGCCCATCGGCCGGCCGACGTGTACGACGCGCCGCTGATGATCTCCTGGGCCGACAGCGAGCGCGACCTGTCGGCGTGGCTGGGCAACGCGATGCAGGCCAACGCGATGCACGAGGCCTTCCGGCTGGAGCAGGCCGTCAAGGCCGCCGCCGACCCGGACCTGCTGCGCGACTGGCGGCTGCTGCTGTCGAGCGACCATTTCTATTACATGTGCACGAAGTATTTCGCCGACGGCGCGGTACACCAGCACTTCAACCCCTACGACTCGCCCTACGACAGTTACATCAACTACATGAACGTCCTCGACAACCTGCGCTCCCGGACGCACGCGCGGGCGTGAGGCGCGCCGGGACTCGGCGCGAGAAACACGGGTTCGACGGAACACGCCGGCCGCCGCATTGGCGCACGTACTCGGGGGCGTCACTATAATATGCCTATGGAGGCCGACCTCGCGCGGATCCTCATTCCGCGCCAGACGATCGCTCGGCGAGTCAAAGAACTCGCGGAAAAAATCGCCGAGACCTACGCCGGCCAGGAGTCCGGGCTGGTCCTCGTCGCCGTGCTCTCCGGCTCGCTCATCTTCCTGGCCGACCTCATCCGCTGCCTGCCGTTCAAGATGCGCATCGGGCTGATGACCGTCAGCAGTTACCGCGACCGCACGGTCGGCGGTCCGCCGCGGATCGTCAACGACCTGGACCTCGACGTCCGCGGCCGCCACGTGCTGGTGGTCGACGACATCCTCGACACGGGCAACACGCTGGGCGTCGTCATGCGGCGGCTGGCCGAGCGCGATCCGGCTTCCCTGCGGATGTGCGTGCTGCTGCGCAAGCCCGGCAAGGCCCCGCCCGAACTGAACGCCGACTTCGTCGGTTTCGACATTGAGGACGTGTTCGTGGTCGGCTACGGGCTGGATTTCAACGACCAGTACCGCAACTGGCCGGATATCGGAGTGCTGAAGCCGGAGTTGTACCGATGACGCATGCCGCCGCGCCCGAAGAATGTCGGGCCCCGGTCCGCTCCGACGCGCCCGTCGGGCCGGTGCGGGCGGTCGATCTGACGGCCCAGGCGGTGCCCGCGCATCTGCTCGACGGCGGCGAGATCGTCCTGTTGGCCATCAAGCCGTCACTCTGGTTCATCCCGATGGTGAGCGGGCGATGGATCGCGGGGGCGGCGGCGCTGATCGCCGCCGCGCGGCTCGCGCCGCAGTTGAACATCGGCTGGCCGATCGTGCAGTTGCTCGTGGGGCTGGTCCTCGCGCGGCTGGCCTGGGGCACGCTGCAATGGTCGACCCGGCTTTACGTGCTGACGAACCGCCGCGTCATGCGGATTCGGGGCGTGTTCAACGTCCAGATTTTCGAGTGCCCCCTGACGCGGCTGGCGGGCGTCGCCGTGAACGTCTCGCTGTCCGAACGTATACTCCGCCTGGGGACGATTCACCTGGCCGCGGCCGGAACGCCGGGCGAGTCGGCCTCGTGGCGGGCCGTGGCGCGGCCGGCGGAAATCCACGAGCAACTACGGCGGGCCATTGAGCGGGCGACGGGTCGAGGGCAGGCAGGTGAATAGCGCAACCGGCGACTGGAATGGGGACACCCGCGTCCCGCCGGGGCAGCAGCGGTGTGACACCGCGGCCCCTGCCCGCCGCTCTTGGAGCGTGCTGCGATCGACGATCCCCTGGCTCGCGCCGCTCGTCGCGGCCTGCCTCGTGTGCAAAGCGGGCGTTGCCGACGATTCTCCCCCCGCCGCGCTGCCGAACAAAGAAGACCAGCATGCGTTCGAAGAGATGCTTCGCCAGACCGAGGCGCTGGGGCCGTGGGACCGACAGGCGGCACTCAACGCCGAGGCGACCGATCTGTTCTTCGACCGCCAGGGATGGACGTCGGAGCCGGACCGGTTCGCCCGCTCGGTCCTGCGCGACGTCGACCGCATCCCGCCCTGGCGCCAGCAGGAGCGGATGAACGTCTTCACCTCGGCCCTGCAGCAGCGCTACCAGTTGAGCGAGCACCAGAAGCAACTGGTCGGCCGCGGGTTCGAGGCCGAGACCTGGAAACTCACCACCGCCCATTTCCGCCGAATGGCCCCTATCGCCATGGAGGCCCTCGGCACGCGCGCCGCCGGTAAGCCGTTCACCGCCGAGCAGGTGGCCCGCTGGAGCCAGAACTTGCGGCCGGTCCTCGACGACGGCCGGGCCGCCATTGAGCGCGTCGCGCAGCGGCTGTCCGACACGATGTCTCCGGAACAGCGCAAACTCCTCACGCGCGACGTGGAGGCGTTCGTGCGCCGGCATCAGGACGTTCAGAAAGCCGTTGAGCGCTGGGCCCGCGGCGAGTGGGACCCGACGCAGTGGGGCTTGGACAACGACCCGGCCCACGCCGCCCTCGTGGCCGAGAAACGCGCCAAGGATGCGGCGCGCGAGGCCCTGCGCCAGAGGCCGCCGGCCGAGACGGGCGCGGCCGCCGCTCGACCCGACGACGAATCGACGTGGGAGCGCTACGTCCGCGAGTTCTGTGCGGCGAACGGACTGGACGCCGTGCAGACGAAGAGCGCCCGGGCGATCCTCGCGGACCTGGTCGCGCGGGCCAAGGACCTTCGCCGCGCCCGCGCGGAGCAGATCGCCGCGCTGGAGCGATCCCTCGCCGCTGAGACGGACCCCTCGCGGCGCCAGGCACGCCAGACCGAGTTGTCCGAACTGCTCGCGCCAATCTCGGAGATGTTCGACGAACTGAAGGCCCGGCTGGACGACCTGCTTACGGCCGAGCAGCGCGGCCGAATGGCCCCGGCCCCCGCCTCGTCGGCGCGGTCCCGGCCGCCGGGATAAGACCGTGCAGGACCAGTATTCTTTCCGAGCGGGGCGGGGCAAAGATTCTGCTTGTCCCTCGCGGCCTTTCGAGGTAGCGCCGCGGCAACGGGGGCGAGCAACGAGAATCTCTGCTCTTCAGAGGCGTTCGCGGCGCGTTGACAAACCACGCGCGGATTTGTACCGTATCGCCTCTTGCCGGCGTGTCCGTCACGCCCACACCCGGGAGGTCGATGCCATGCCCCGCTCCGCTCGTCCAGCCCTAATTGCCGTCGCCGGTCTGCTCTTCTCCGCCGTTCAGGCGGCCGGGCCCCGAACGCTTCTTGCTTTTCAGGCCGCGCCGCAGGATGCGGCGTCGATCACGGCTCCGGAGGCGCCTCCAGGCGCGACCGCGTCCGAAGGCGTGATGCCGGCCGGGTCGCCGGCCCGCGAGGCGGCGGCCTATCCGTACGAGGGCGAGGTCGCCGGCGAAAACGTATACGTCCGCAGCGGCCCGGGAACCAACTGGTATCCCACCACCAAACTGAACACCGGGGCGCGCGTCCGCGTCATCGGCGAGGAGGGCGACTGGCTCAAGATCGTTCCGCCGGACGGCAGTTTCAGTTACGTCGAGGCCTCGCTCGTCGAGCGCTCGGCCGACGGCGGCCGCGGCACGACGAAGGTCGACGGGGCCTACGTCAAGGCCGGCAGCGAACTCAGCCCGCGCAAGATCGCGTCGCAACAGGTCCTGCCCCGCGGTGCGGAGGTGACGATCCTCGGCGAGTCGGAGGGGTTCTACCGCATCGTGCCGCCGGAGGGGTGTTACCTGTATATCAGCAAGGCCTACGTCCGACCGGCGACCGGCCCGCGTCCCGCCGGAGAAGCCCGCTCCCGCGCCACGCCGCCGGACGCGCTGCTTCGCGCAGAACAGGCGGCCCGCGAGTCCGCGACCGGCCGCGCCGGCGCGGCCCGCAACCCGTCCACGGAAGGGCCGGCCGATGCCCCGGTGTCCGCGCCGCCGCGAACCAGCCAGTATCGCGCGATGCTCGACGCGGCGGAGGCGGAGTTGCGCGGCCTGCTGGCGTCGCGGAGTTCGCTGGCCGATTGTGAGCCGCTGCTGGAGCGCTACCGGTCGCTGGCGGCGCAGGAGGAGGACGCGGTGGCACGGGCCGTCGCCCGCGCGCGGGTTGAGCAACTCTCGGCCCGGATCGAACTGGAGCGGATCGTCCGGGACGCGCTGATCAAGAAGGAGTCGGTCAGCGCCTTCAGCGAAAAAATGGAGGAGGAACGCCTCCGGATCCTCAACTCCAAGTTGCCGCCGGAGTTGCGGGCCTGGGACTACCGGGGCGAACTGCGGCGGAGCATGGCCTTCTCCGGCCAGCCGAACCGTTACCGACTGTTCGATCCCCTGCGGCAGGCGACGCTCGCCTACATCGACATCCCGCCCGCCACCGGCCTCGATCCTCAGCGGTTCGTCGACCGCTACGTGGGCATCCGGGTCTCCGGGCAATTCTTCAGTCCGTCGGCCCGCGTGCCGATCGGCGTCGCGTCTGAAATCGAAATCCTCCCGCGGCCGGGCCTGCCGGAAGAACCGCCGGCCGCGGACCAGGCCCCCGCCGCCGCCGGCCTGCCGCGGGACGACGCTGCTCCCGGCCCGACCGGCGAATCACCTCGGGCGCCTGCTTCCCCCGGCGACGAGGGCGGCGTCGCGCAAGAGCCGCCGGAAGAGTCGTCCGACCCCGTGCCCTGAGCGCATGGTTTCGCCGGCGAGTCCGGTGCGCCCACGCGCGGGCGATCGGATTCTATGTTGCGACGGGAAGGAAGCGCTTCGGCCGCCGGCCGAACGGTAGGAGCGCCGTGCCTATGGTCGATACAGCCGTGGAGGGTTTCGAGAGGCGGATTACGGTCCGGTCGCTGACGCCCGCCGATTACGAGGCGGTGACGGGGCTGCAACGTCTGTGCTTCCCCGGCATGAAGCCGTGGACGAAGGAGCAGTTCGAAAGCCAGTTGGGGCTATTCGCGGAGGGACAGATCGGCATCGAGTGCGACGGGCGCCTGGTCGCGTCATCCAGCAGTCTCATCGTCGATTTCGACGAGTACTCCGAGTGGCACAACTGGCGCGAAATCTCGGACCAGGGTTACATCCGCAACCACAATCCCAAGGGCAACACCCTGTACGGCATCGAGATCATGGTGCACCCGGAGTTTCGCGGGCTGCGCCTCGCCCGGCGGCTTTACGACGCGCGGAAGGAACTCGCGCGGCGCTACAACCTGCGCAGTTGCATCATCGGCGGCCGCATCCCGGGTTATCACCGCCACGCCGACGCCATGTCCGCCCGCGAGTATGTCGAAAAGGTCATCGAGAAAAAACTGGTCGATCCCGTGCTGACGGCCCAGATCTCCAACGGCTTCGCCCTGCGGCGGTTGATCCCGGACTACATGCCGACCGACCAGGAATCGCGCGGGTTCGCCACCTTTCTCGAATGGACCAACCTCGAGTACACCCCCGACTCGCCCCGCCGCTACCGGGCCGTGACGCCGGTCCGCATCTGTCTCGTGCAGTATCACATGCGACGCATCGCCGCCTTCGACGAGTTCGCGCGGCAGTGCGAATTCTTCACCGATACGGCCTCGGATTACCGCTCCGACTTCGTCCTGTTCCCCGAACTGTTCACGACCCAACTGCTGTCGCTCGTGGAGCCGGACCGCCCGGGCGTCGCGGCCCGGCGGCTGAGCGCGTACACGCCGCAGTACCTCGAACTGTTCGGCCGCCTGGCGATCAAGTACAACGTCAACATCGTCGCCGGGTCACAATTCGTCGTGGAGAACGACAAACTCTATAATGCGTCATTCCTGTTTCAGCGGAACGGCTCCATCGGCCGGCAGATCAAACTCCAGACAACACCCAACGAACGCCGCTGGTGGGGCGTGAGCACCGGCGACCGGCTCGAGATCTTCGACACCGATCGCGGCAAGGTCGCCATCCTGATCTGCTACGACATCGAGTTTCCCGAACTGGCCCGGATCGCCACCGCCCGCGGAGCGAACATCCTCTTCGTCCCGTTCAACACCGACGAGCGCTACGGCTACCTCCGCGTCCGCCACTGTGCCCAGGCCCGGGCCATTGAGAATCAGGTTTATGTCGCCATCGCCGGCTGCGTCGGCAACCTGCCCTTCGTCGAGAACGCCGACATTCACTACGCCCAGTCGGGCATTTTCACGCCTTCGGACTTCCCCTTCGCCCGCGACGCCGTGGCCGCAGAGACCACGCCCAACATCGAGACGCTCGTCATTCACGACGTGGATGTGGAGATGCTGCGGCGGCACCGTCAGTCCGGCACGGTTCAGACGTGGCGGGACCGGCGGACGGACCTCTACCAGGTGCGGTATGTCGACCCGAAGTCGGGGCCGATCGACATCTAGGGGGCCATTCCTGGCAAGCCCGGTGGACCATTCTCGACCTACGGCCGGACGACGATCTTGCCGAAAAACGCGCCGGATTCCATCTGGCGGTGCGCGTCGGCCAGTTGCGCCAGCGGCCAGACGCGGTCGATGATCGGGCGAAGGCGGCCCGCGTCGGCCAGCGACAGGCAGGCGTGGAACTGGTCGTCGGCGGCGAAGAACTCCACGACGCCCCGGATCGTCACCTCGCGGAACAGCACCTTCGCCGCGCTGATCTCGGCCGTCGGCCCGCCCACCATGCCGATGACGATCCACCGCGCGCCGTAGTTGAGGCAGTCAAGCGTCGCGGCGACCGTCGTGCCCCAGACCGGGTCGAAGACCACGTCCGCGCCGCGTCCACCGGTGAAGTCCCGCACGGCCGCGGGCACGTCTCCGGTGCGATAGTTCACGGTCGCGTCGGCCCCGGCAAGCCGGCGGCATTTGTCGGCCTTCTCCGCGCTGCTGACCGTGGCGATGACCGAGGCGCCCGCGAGTTTCGCCACTTGAATCGCCGCCGCGCCGGCGCCGCTGCTCCCCCCCAGCACCAGAACGTTCTCGCCCGGCCGCACGCCCGCCGTCAGCACCAGTCCGTAATACGCCGTCAGGTAGACGCACGGATAGGCCGCGGCCTCTTCGTAGGAGAGCGCCGCGGGCTTGGGCACGGCCGACGATTCCGGAACGAGCACCTTCTCGGCAAACCCGCCGGGCCGGGAGATGCCGATGATGTCGAGCCGCCCGCGCGATGCCGGTCCGGTCACCTTCGCCTTGATGACGACTGGCTTCCCGACGCGGGCCGGGTCGCCGCCGGGTCCGACGGCCGCGACGTCGCCGGCGAGGTCGAACCCCCCGGTGTGCGGCAGCGTGAAGCCGGGCATGGTGCTCGCGCCGCTGCGCAGGAAGATATCCATGCGGTTCAGCGCCGCGGCGCGCACGGTGACGAGCAGTTCGCCGGGGCCGGGGACCGGGTCGGGAACCTCCTCGACCTTCAGCACGTCGGCCGGACCGGTTTGATGGAATCGGACGGCTTTCATGGATCAGGATTCCTCGCGGAAAGAAAACACGTCTGCCAACGCCCGCTCATGCTTCGCGCCTCGTTGCCCGCCGGCGCGTCGACAGAAGCGTAACCGCTCTCCAGAATGGCGTCATGGCGTGGACGGCCGATGATCGCCGGTTCCTGTCCCGCGCGCTGGAACTCGCGCGGCGCGGCGAGGGCCTCGTGGAGCCGAACCCGATGGTCGGCGCGGTGCTCGCCCGCCACAGCCGGATCATCGGCGAGGGCTGGCACCGGCGCTTCGGCGGACCGCACGCGGAGGTCGAAGCCCTGCGCGTATGTCGCGGCGCGCCCCGCGGCGCGACCTGTTACGTCACGCTGGAGCCGTGCTGTCATCACGGCAAGACGCCGCCCTGTACCGACGCGCTGCTGGCCGCGGGCGTCGTGCGGGTGGTCGCGGCGGTGCGCGACCCGTTTCCGGCGGTGGCGGGCGGAGGCATCCGGCGTCTGCGGGCCGCGGGCGTACAGGTCGATGTCGGCCTGCTCGCACGCGAGGCGCGGACGCTGCTCGCGCCCTATCTCAAACTCCAGCGGCGCGGCCGCCCCTGGGTCATGCTGAAGTGGGCCCAGAGTCTCGACGGCCGGATCGCCACGCGCCGCGCCGATTCGCGGTGGATTACCTCGCAAGCGGCGCGGCGGATGGTCCATGCCCTGCGCGGTCGGGTCGATGCGGTCGTGGTCGGCATCGGCACGGTGCGGGCCGACGATCCGGCCCTCACCGCGCGCCTCGTTCGGCCCCGGCGCGTCGCGACCCGGATCGTCCTCGACCCGCGTCTGCGGATTTCCGCGGACAGCCGGCTCGTCCGGACGGCGCGCCGCGTGCCGACGATGATCGCCACGTGCGACAATCGGCCGGCGGCCGCGGCTCGATTGCGCCGGGCCGGCTGCGAAATCCTGCGGATGCCTGGCCGTCGCGGGCTGGTTTCGCTGCCGGCGCTGCTGGACGAACTCGGCCGTCGGAGAATGACGAACGTACTGGTCGAGGGCGGCGGACGGGTGCTGGGATCGTTCGTCGACGAGCGGCTGGCGGACGAGGCGTGGGTCTTCGTCGCGCCCCGGCTGATCGGCGGAGCCGAGGCCCCGACTCCGCTCGCAGGCCGAGGTCCGGCCCGGCTGGTCGACGCGCCGCCCATCGCCCACCGTTCCATCGAAAACATCGGCCGGGACCTGTTGTGCCGTCTGTTCTTCTCCCGCCGATGATGTTCCGCATCGATGCCGGTCAGAGCCACGGGCGCCAGCCCGTGGACCGCGGGCTGGCGCCCGCGGCTCGGAATATGCTGCGCGCCTCCGTCCGGCGCGCGGCGCCGTCGGACGAGGAGTCGTCGGCCGCCCCGCGCCCGGCGCGTTGAATCCCCGGCGCCGGTCGGTTAGTCCTGCCGCCTGATGCTGCCCGGATGGGCGTGGACGCTGCTCTCCGTCGTCAACGGCCTCATTGTGGCCGCCGCGATCGTCTCCGTCCTGCGCCGCCCGCGCGAGCCGCAGGCGATGCTGGCGTGGATCCTCGCGCTCCTGTTCCTGCCGATCGCCGGGGTGTTGCTCTATGTGTTGATCGGCCAACCCCGGCTGCTCCGCACGCGCCGGCGGCGACATCGCCGACGACAGAGGATTGCGCCGACGCTGGAGAAGCGCGTCGCGCCGTTGCGGGACTCGCACGGAGAACATCGGCCCGGCCGGATCGACGCCGGGCTTCACGACGTGGTCCGGCTGGCGACGCGGCTCACCGGCTGCCCACCGATGCGCGGCAACGAGGTGACGGTCTACCACGACGCCGAGAAGACCTTCCTGGCCCTGCAACTGGCCATCGAGGCGGCCCGCTCCCACGTCCATTTTCAGTACTACATCTTTCAGCCGGACGACACCGGCCGGGCCGTCGCCGACCTGCTGATCGGTAAGGCACGGTCCGGCGTCCGTTGCCGCGTTTTGCTCGACGCGGTCGGCTGCTGGCGGCTGCCGGGGCGTTTTGTCCGGCGATTGCAGAGCGGGGGCGTGGCGGTCGCGTTCTATCACCCGGTGATTCCGTGGCGCGGCCGCTGGCACGTCAACTTCCGCAATCACCGCAAGATCGTCGTGGTCGACGGCGACGTGGGATTCTGCGGCAGCCAGAATATCGGCGACGAGTATCTGGGGCGGAGACGGAAGTTCGGCCCGTGGCGCGACACGCACCTGCGGATCGTCGGACCGGCGGTCCAGCAACTCCAGGAGGTGTTCGTCGAGGACTGGCACTTTGCCACGGATGAGGACCTTGTCGCCGACGAATACTTCCCGCCGCCCCGACCGGTCGGTCCGCATGTCGTGCAGAACATCCCCACCGGACCGGACGGCCCGGCCGATGTGCTCCATCAGGTCCTCTTCGCGGCGGTCGCGGCGGCGCGGCGGAGCATCGACTTCCTCACTCCCTATTTCGTCCCGGACCGGGCGATCATCCTGGCACTTCAGGCCGCCGCTCACCGCGGAGTGCGGGTGCGGCTGCTCGTCCCGGCCGCCAGCGACCACTGGTTCGTCCTTTGGGCCGGCCGAAGTTACTACCCGGAACTGGCCGCCGCCGGCGTCGAAGTCCTCGAGTATGACCACGGCATGTTGCACTCCAAGTCGGCGGTGGTGGATGGGGCGTGGGCGATGGTCGGCTCGGCCAACATGGACGCGCGGAGTTTCCGGCTCAACTTTGAACTGACCACGCTGCTCTACGATCCGGAATTGGCGGCGACGTTACAGGAGGACTTCAACCTGCTCTCGCGCCGCGCCCGCCGGGTCGCGGGGGGTGACGGACCCGCGTGGGGCTTTCGTCAATCGCTGGCGCTGGGCGTGGCCCGGCTGGCTTCGCCGCTGCTGTAACCCGGATCGACATCGCGAGGCGCGATGCCCCGGCAGCGCGCGCCGCCGACGAGAGACCCCTTGCGTCAGCCGGCCCAGACCCTTTATCGGGCGCGCCGGGATGGTCCTAACCCTGCACGCGCAGGACCAGGATCAACGATTCGCCGGGCTCCCAGCCCGTGGGAGCGCTGCCCAGGACCACCGGCTCGCCGCGGGCCGCCGAGATGATCGTGTTCAGGCGGAACGAGGGCGTGCGACCGGCCGACGTGGCCGCCTGCTCCTTGGACTCCGTCGCGGGCATGTCGACCAGCGCCTCGACCCGAATCGAGACCCGTCCGTCCTCGCCGATGCGCAGAACCATCCCGGAAATGTGCGTCACAAGCCGTCCCGCGATCTCCCCGTCGACGACGAACTTTTCGTTGACCTGCACGCGGACCGACGACCGTCCCGCCTCGGACAGGTTTCGAAGGTTCGGCAGCAGCCGGCCGACCGCGGCCGCGTCCGCGGAACTCCCGGATGGTTCCGTGTTTCCGCCGGCCCGCAGGAAAAGGAACTCGGCCACGACGCCCTGCGGCGGCCGATCCAACTCACCGACGATCTGGGCGGCACGCCGCACGTACGAGGCGGAGCCGCGCAACAGCAGCGTCGATCCCGATGCGTCCGCGGCCACCGTGCTGCCGCGCTCGTCGATGACCTGCCTGAGGAAACCCGCGAGGACCTCCGCGGGACGATGCTTCACCGGCAGGGTCGAGCATTGCGCGGCTTCGCCGGCGGCGGCGGGGACGTCCAGCGTCTTGACCAGCCGTTCCAGGTCGGGCAGGAGCCGCTGAGAACCGTAATAGACCATGACGTTCGTCCGTTCGTCGATCGTCAACGGCTCGTGCGGGAACAGGTTGCGCGCGGCCGCGCACACCGCGCGGCAATCGGCGTGCTGAAGCGGGAACGAGGCCAGCGTTCCCTCCTCAGGGGCGGAGGCCGGCGGGGCCTTGGCGGCGGCGGCCTCAGGACCGGCCGACAGGCCGACCGTCAGAACGGCAACGAGGAACATCGGCGACATCATGGCGGTACTCCTGAAACGGACCAACTGAAATGCAAAGCGCCCGGCCCGACCGCGGCGCCCTGCGACCGGGCCCCCGGGCCGCGTTCAACGCAGGCCGGAGGTCCTTCCACAACGTGTCATACGGACCCGGCCGCGGACGGTTGCATGAAACGGGCGGCTTGCGGCGCGAATAGACGGGAGCCGAAGGCGCGACCGCCGCTCAGGCGCTGTCGCGCGAGATGATCGGGTAGTCCTCCCGCTCGCCGCGGCCGCGCAGCGGGTAGTCCTTCCGCAGGGGGAAGGCCTGGAATCCGTCCCACGTCAGGATGCGCCGCAGGTCCGGATGGCCCTCGAAGCGGACGCCGAACATGTCGAAGACCTCGCGCTCCAGCCATTCCGCCCCGGGCCAGACAGACGTGACGGACGGAACGGTCGGCTGCGGATCGTTGGCGAAGCACTTGACCCACAGCCGGTGGTTGAGCGGGATCGACAGCAGCGAGTAGTTGACGCCGTAGCGGTCGTCGGCGTCGGGAAAGTTCAGGTAATCCACGCAGGTCAGGTCGCAGAGTTGATCGAAGCGGCAGGCCGGGTCGTCGCGCAGGAAGGTCATCACGTCGATCAGCCGGCCCGGCGGGACGCGGACGAACCACTGCCCGCCGGCCTGCTCGCCGCGCTGCACGAGCGGCGCAGGGCGGAAGTCGACGTCGGGAAACCGGCGTTGCAGCGTTTCAATGATCTCAACGGTCGACGCCATGGGCGCCATCCTCCCTTAGGATCGATCATAGGGCGCCAGGGCGGCTTGCGCCAATTGGGACTGCGCAACGGCTAATCGATTGACCGCGGAATGACGACGGTCTTCAGGATGAAAGAACTCGAAGCAATTCGTCGTGCCAGTCGCGGCCGTCGGGCTGGGCCTCGTCGAGAATCTGGAAGCGGAAAACATGGTCCGCGAAGCCCTCGGCGAGTTTCTGCCAGGTGACCTTTTTGCCAACCTTGTCGAAGTAACGCGCGACCCTGCGCTTGTAGTTCGTATCAGGATTGCCCTCCAGATGCGTTCCTTTGCTCTCAACGACAATCACGCGATGGACGGGCGGTGCGTCCCACGCGATCAGAATGCGTTGGCGACGGCCCGAATGTCGCACAGTTTGGCTGACAGGATGGACTGGGGGCCAATCGATCGTACCCAAGCGAGGATTGCCGACTCAGAGGCCTTGACACGGGCGCTATGCACACGTTCAACCGCTCGTTTTTCTTGGTCATTCATCGGTCGGCCGCCGCAGATCGCCAACAGGCGGATATCGCCTGACGTAGGAACTGGCTGCTTCGACACGGATCACCTCATTCCGCGTAGGAACGTAATCGCTGTCGCTTTGTCGTTGAACTGCCCGCGAATTTCATCGCCGTTGTTGTACCGCACCCCGATCTCGTATCGCGTGAACGGCCCGCACGGCTTGGATTCGTCGAATGATTCGATGAAGGCCATGGCCTGGGCAACGCTATGGCTCGTCCCGTCCGGGGTCGCGACGGTCACGGACGTAATGGCGGGCATAACGTGCCCCCTTCGGCTGCAGTCACTTGACGGCCGATGCGGCAGGAGTGGTGCGTCGGCGAGCACCGAGCTTCGTCTTGCTCGCGTGCGCGTGCACGATGAACTCGAATAGTTCCTTTTTGCTCGTTCGTTTGCGGATCGTTTCGACCGATACATCCACGAATCCAGCATCCTCGAAGAGGGCCGCGTAGATGCCCTCGACCGGCAGCATGGTGTCGTAGAACTTGCTGTTGCCCACGATGTAGTGGCATCGCGCCCCAGGGGCGAGCATTCTCTTGAGGCCGAGGATGTGGCGCTTGATATCTTCGAAATACTTGTGAACGTACCGACCCAGGAGCGCGTGGCCGTTGCCGATGTCGCGGATGATGCGGTCGAAGTGAGGAAAGGGAATCTCGCCGTGACCGTTCGGCGTCCATGTGCTCAACATGCTCGTCGCGCAACCCCACGTGCCACCGATGGCCCTCCAGTCGAGTTCGCCCGCGGCGCGGCCGTCGGACAGATAGCCGAGCCAGTACATGTACGGACGCAGTTCGCGGATGTAGGACATTCGGTTGGGATAGGGCGGGGAAGTAATGACAGCCGTGTACCGCGCGCCGCTATCCGAAAGCACACCTGGAAGGTCGCGCGAATCACCGAGCAACACGCGGCAGTCGGCGGCGGGCGGTTCGACGTCGAGGCTATCGGCCACTTCAGTCGTGGCAGCCACGAACGCATCAACAAGACGGGCCGCTACGCGGTCAGGAGTTTCGTCCATGAGGCTCGCATCCTCGTCGCGCTTTTTGAAGGACATGGATTGATGGCCGAAGGAGACGTTGGCGCTCTGGATCATCACGCGGCAGAACCCGATAGAGAGAAGATCGGACACGGCGGGTGCACGATTGCGCGATGGATTGCGGATGGCCTCGCAAAGGGCTGCCAGGGTGTGCAACGTGGGGACGTCCCACCACTTTTCGATCTGGTGAAGCTCAGGCTTCCAGGCCGCCGCGTCGGGATCGCGGGCGTGGTCGGCGATGCGGGAGGCGGCGGCGCGAACCGCGCGGGCCGTGCCGTCGACAAAGCGCGTCAGTTTGAGATTGCCGAGCCAGACAAGGAACGGGTTGATGTCCACCGCGTGGCAGCGGATGCCCAGGGAAGCGCAGGCGAGGGGCGTAGTCCCCGTGCCGGAAAAGGGTTCCAGCACGAACTCATCCGGCCCGGACTGCTTGAGCAGTTCGCGGACAAAGTGCAGCGAGTAGGCAGGCGTCAGGCGAAGCCAACCGTGCCGCCCGAAGGCGACATTGCCCCTGAAAGTGAGGTGGTCGCGCCGCCCGAGAGCGCTGATGGGCTTCCCATTCGTGAGGGGATGGCCGAATAGGTCCGTGTTCATTTCAGGAGCCCCTCGAAGACGGCGAGCGTGTCGGCCTTGATCGCCGTCGAGTTGCGCCGGAAGAAGTCCGCCAGGTCGTAGCCCAGCACATCGCGACAAAACACGTAAGTTGAGTCCGTGGCTTTGCCGGTCACGGTGCCCCGGAGGATGAGCCAGTGCGCCCGTTGATACCGTTCTGCAAGATTGTCGGGAATCTGCACCGAGAGCAGGAGCATAACAGGCAGATAGCGGTGCGCGAAGGCGTTGGCCGCGTTGGAGACGTCGGCGTTCTGGCGCTTCGCATCGTTGCTCTTGTACCCCTGGCGCACCTCGAACACGCACCCATCCAGAGACGTAGCGCCCTTGCCCTTCAAGCCAACGCACGCGACGGCCTCGGCAAGCCACTTTTCGACCCCCTTGCGGGCGGCAGCGTGTGCAATCTTGTCCATTGGAATACGGCCATCGAGCGCAAGCGTTCGCGCCTTCGCGCCCTTCGCCTTGACTTTGTACGACCACATTGCGTCGGCAGCGCCTAGGCCCAGCGTGTCCTGAAGGACGTTCTGAAACACCCACTGGCAGCCCAAACCGATCTGCCGGTAAACGGAAGTCATTCCGCCCGCGGCCTTGTGCGCGGCATAAACCAACGGCGAGTCGAGACCGAACCACGAGCAAAACTCATCGTCGCCGTAGATTTGCTGGAACCGTTCGAACGTGATGCCGTGGCCCCTGCCGTGGCCAAACGCGGGCTTGTAATTGAGGCAGACCCGGAGCGCGTCTCGAATCATCGAAAGATAGCGGTCGTCGTTACCCGCGCGCTCTGAGTTTGCTTGCGTCACACTATCTTCTCGCGCCACGGCGCCGTTCGGAGCTACATCATGCAGCACCACTTGTCGTGGCGCGTCGCGTCCTCGCCTTCCTTGCCGACGGTCTGGCCGAGCCATTCCTTGAACTGCGGCTGCGTCAGGTTGTCGTTATAGACCCAGCCCTCGTTGCCGGTGTTGTAGGGCGGGTCGATGTAGATGCACTTGACGCGGCCGGCGTGGGTGGGCAGCAGGGCCTTGAGGGCCAGCAGATTGTCGCCCTCGATGATGAGGTTGCCTTCGAGGGAGGGTTTTTCGCCTTTGGGCAGGAGCGACAGTTTTTCGTCGAATTCCAGCCGGCAGTGCGGGACCGTGTGGTGGTAGGTCTCGATGACGGACTTGCCTTTGAATTGAAGCGTGGGCATATCCGCGCGCCGAAGAGCCATCCCTAACAGAATCCAAAGAATAATCGGTCGACGGACCCGTTTCAAGGGGGCGCTCGGGGTTCCCCGGAATGCGTGGGAAAGCGGGGCGCGGAATCGCTTGGGGCGGCCGGTCCGGTCGGGCCAGGGCGTGGCCGGCACGCCGACCTGGACCGTCGCCTCCACGGTCCTCCGCGTCCCCCGGCCGCGCTCGCCGCTGGGCCGCGCGCCGGGACGCGGCCGGAGCACACGCTCCCCCGGCCGTCATTCCGCCACTGCCCGCCGCAACGCCTCGCCGTCGATCTTCACCATCGTCATCATCGCGCCCATCGCCTTCCGCACCCTGCCGGGATCGGGGTCGCTCAACAACTCCATGAGGATGACGGGGTTGATCTGCCACGAGACGCCGAACCGGTCGGTCAGCCAGCCGCACGCGACCGGCTGGCCGCCTTCGACGAGGAGATTCCAATAGCGGTCGACCTCCTCCTGCGTCCGGCACTGCACGGAGATCGAGATGCCCTGGCTGAAGGTGAACTGCGGCCCGCCGTTGAGCGCGACGAACTCGCGTCCGTCCAGCACGAACGCGACGGTCATCACGCTGCCCGCGGGCGGAAGGCCGGAGTTCTCGCCCGCCGGACCCGGCCCCAGATCGGGGTAATGCGTGATCCGCGAGATGCGCGAGTTGGGAAACACCGACGTGTAAAACCGCGCGGCCTGCTCCGCCTGGTCGTTAAACGACAGGAATGTGATGATCTGCGGCATGAGGCGCAGGGTAGTGGACGGCCGATGCGCTTGCAAAAGCCGAACCGCCCGAACGGGGCAGGGCGGCCGGTCCCCGGCAACGGCAGGGAGTGGAATCGCGACCACTACCCCCGGGCCGGAACGTTGACCTGGTACGTCGGTTCGATGAGGAGGCCGAGGCCCTTGCCGCGGGCATCGCTGGGCCGCGCGCCGTCGCGGTCGACGATCCGCTGGATGGCGAGGATGCCCTCGATCAGCGTCTCGGGCCGCGGGGGGCAGCCGGGCACGTAGACGTCGACGGGCATGAACTGGTCGATGCCCTGCACGACCGCGTAGGTGTCGAACACGCCGCCGGTGCTGGCGCAGGCCCCCATCGAAATCACCCATTTCGGCTCGCACATCTGCTGGTAGATCCGCTGGAGCACGGGCATCATCTTGATCGCCACGCGCCCGGCGACGATGAGCAGGTCGCTCTGCCGCGGGCTGAAGCGCATCACCTCCGCCCCGAAGCGCGCCAGGTCGTAGCGGCTCGACGCGGTCGCCATCAGTTCGATCCCGCAGCAGGCGGTGGCAAACGGCATCGGCCAGAGCGAGTTCTTGCGCGCCCAGTTCACGCCGTGCCTGCGAAAGAACGCCACGAGCCGGTCGAGGCGCGTGGTCAGCACGTCGTCCCGGTCCATCGAGTGCGGTGCGTACTGATATTTTTCCATGACCACCCTCCGCCGCGGGCGCTACTCCCAGCGGAACACGCCCGTGCGCCACGCATAAACGTAGCCCACCATCAGCACGGCCACAAAGATGACCATCTCGCCCACCAGGAACGCCGGCAGTTGCGCCCCGCCCAGCGCCGGAGAGGCCCAGGCCGGCGTCGCCCCGGCCGGCCCGGCCGACTCGAAAAACACCTTCGCCCACGGATACATGAAGATCAGTTCCACGTCGAACAGCAGGAACAGCATCGCCACCAGGTAGAAGCGGACGTTGAACCGGCCGCGGGCGTCGCCGATGGGCGGCATCCCGGACTCGTAGGGCGTGTCCTTGACGCGGCCGCTGAGGCGATACTTGCCCGGCAGGTGCGCCAGAAGCAGCATCGCCGCGCAGAGTGCCGCGACCGCGACGATCAACACCACGATCGGGCCGTATTCCGCGACGCCCGCCGGCAGGGCCGATTGTGCGATCATCCGCCGTTGTCCCCGCGGCGGGGCCGAGATTGTCCCGCACCCGCCGCCGCCGATAGTATTTCACCGTTGCGGCCGCGAGTCAACGCGGAGCGCGGCAGGGACTTTGAGATCGTCTTGCACCGGCGCGGATCGAACCATGAGAAAGAGAACGCGTCGCTTGCTGTGTCTCGGATTGCTGGCCCCGGCCGCGGCGGGCTGCGCGGACCCGCGGGCCCCGTCGGTGGTTTACAAGCACGACGCGGACCGGATCATCGCCGCCGCCCGAACCCGCAACGATGCCTACGCCAAACTGGCCCATCTGTGCGACCGGATCGGTCACCGCCTCAGCGGCTCGCCGCAACTCGAACAGGCCGTCGCCTGGGCGCAGGAGGCCATGATCTGCGACGGACACGAGAACGTCCGCGCGGAGCCGGTGATGGTGCCGCGCTGGATCCGCGGCGATGAGTCCGTCGCACTGATCGAGCCGTATGAACGGCCGTTGCGGATGCTCGGGCTGGGCGGATCAGTCGGCACGCCCCCGCAAGGCCTGCGGGCCGAGGTGCTGGTCGTCGAGGACGAGGCGGGACTGGCCGCCGCCGGCGAGCGGGCTCGCGGCCGCATCGTGCTGTTCAACAACGCCATGCCGCCCTACGACCCGCGGCGCGGCTCGGGCTACGGGACGGCGGTGCGCTTCCGACACAAGGGGGCGCGGCTGGCCGCCGAACAGGGTGCGGTCGGCTGTCTGATCCGCTCGGTGACGGCGAACAGTCTCTACACCCCGCACACGGGGGCGATGTCCTATGACGGCGCGCCGCGGAAGATCCCCGCCGCGGCCCTGACCATCGAGGACGCGATGCTGCTGGCGCGGCTCGCCGCCGCCGGGCAGCGCGTGGTCGTGGAACTTCGGATGCAGGCCCGCGACGACGGGGAAGCCCCGTCCGCAAATGTCGTGGGCGAGTTGCGCGGCCGCAGCCGACCGAACGAGATCGTCGTCATCGGCGGGCACATCGACTCTTGGGACGTCGGGCAGGGAGCGCATGACGACGCGGCGGGCTGCGTGATGGCGATGGAGGCGATCAGCGTCCTGCGCCGGCTGGGTTTGGTTCCGCGGCGGACGATCCGCGTCGTCCTGTTCACCAACGAGGAAAACGGGCTGGCCGGCGCGAAGAAATACGCCGAGGACCACGCGGCCGAACTGCCGCATCACGTCGCCGCGATCGAGTCCGACTCCGGGGCGTTTCGGCCGACGGGATTCTCCTACGAAGTGAACGATCCGCAGCGGCAGCAGCGGGCCGGCGAACAACTGGCGGACATCGTGCGGCTGCTCGAGCCGCTGGGACCGATGCGCGTCCGCGCGGGCGGCTCGGGCGCGGACATCGGCGCGATGAAGCCCGCCGGCGTGGCGCTGCTCGGCCTGAACGTCGCCGGCGAGACCTACTTCAACTATCACCACACCGAGGCCGACACCCTCGACAAGGTCGACCCCCGAGACCTTTCGGACGCCACCGCCGCCCTGGCCGTGATGGCCTACGTCCTGGCCGATATGCCCGACCGCCTGGGTGAGCCGTAGGGCGGGTCGTACCCGACCCACCAGAAAACTCGTACGCCGATCGCGTGAGGCCGATCACTTCCGCGTGTACGCGATGTCCAGGCCGCACCATTCGCCCGCCCCGCCCGGCGCGGGCCAGAACATCTGGTACGTCATCCGGTCGCGGCTTACGAGGGTCGTGACGGTCTTGTACTTCAGCGGCGTCGGTACGCCCGGCTGGAAGATCTCGCCGAACTGGGTGAACACCTTCAGGTTCGCGTCGGCGTTGCCGTAGTTGACCATGACGGTCGTCGAGGCCGTGTCCATCCACAGGCCCACGTACTTCTGCAATACGTTGTCGTAGCCCATGTAACCCAGTCCCGCGAACGGGCAGCCGCCGGCCGAGCCGGTATACTCCATCGCCAGCCACCGGCCATCCAGCACGAGCCGCATGATCATTTCGCCCGCGCCCTCCATCCAGGGCTGCTCGGGAGAGAAGCGCATCTTCACCTTCGTGTCCCAGCGACCTTCCATGGTCTTGAGCGGCTCGTGAAACGGCCCCGGCCTCGCGACGACCTGCCAGGCCTGCATCATCTCTTCCTGTGTCTGAACAGACATGGTCGACTCCCGTAAACGGTTCGTGCCGCAGAGGCCGGCCCGCACCGGCGCTGCGCGGGCGCGCTCATCCGGCTGCGGAGCGTAACGGCAACCTGGTCCGGCGACAATCCGGGGTGGGTCGCCGACGGCGGACGCGCGCCGGGCCGCCGCTTGTGCGCGCGGCGCGCGGGGTCTAACGTATCGTCGTGCCCGACGCCACCGCACCCACCGCCGCGGCCCCGTCCGCGAGCGCGCCTGCCCCGCCCGCCTCGCCGCCATCTGCCGACGGCGGCGCGACCCCCGCGATGCGCCAGTACCTGGAGCAGAAGGCGGCCGTGCCGGACGCCATTCTCCTGTTCCGCATCGGCGACTTCTACGAGACCTTCTACGACGACGCGAAACTGATCGCCCGCGAACTGGGCCTGACGCTGACGGCCCGCAACAAGGGCGACGCCAACCCGATCCCGCTGGCCGGCGTGCCCCATCACGCCGTCGACGGCTACGTGGCGCGGCTGGTCCGCGCGGGCTACAAGGTCGCGCTCAGCGAGCAGATGGAGGACCCGCGCCAGGCCCGCGGCGTGGTGAGGCGTGAGATCGTACGGATCATCACGCCCGGCACGCTGACGGATGAAACACTGCTGGAGGATCGGTGCGACAACTGGCTGGCCGCCGTCTGCCGCGCACCGACCGGGCGACGATCGCGCGGCCGATCCGACCCGTCCGGTGACAAGATGCCGCCGGCGCACGGCGGGACGGAAACCCTCGGGCTGGCGTGGGTGGAGTTGGCCAGCGGCCGGTTCTTCGCGCGGCGGCTGCCCGCGGCCGCGGTGCTCGACGAGTTGGCGCGGATCGGTCCGGCGGAGGTCGTGGTCGCCGAGGCGTCGATCGACCGGCTCGACCCGCTCGTTGAATCGATCCGCGCGGCCGGTGGCACCACGGTCACCACCCGCCCGGCGCACCAGTTTGACGAGCCGAACGCGCGGCGCGCCCTTCAGGAACAGTTCGGCGTCACAACGGTCGAGGGGCTGGGGTTCGACGAGTTCGACGACTCGCTGCGGGCGGCCGGCGCGATCGTGCAATACCTGCGCGATACGCAGCGTTCGGCGCTCGGCCACCTGCTGCGGATCGAGCCGCGCGACGAGCGCGCCGCCCTGCACCTGGATCTCGTAACGCTCCGCTCGCTGGAGATCGAACGCACGATCCGCGACGGGGGCCGGGCCGGCTCGCTGCTGGGGGCGGTCGACCGCACCAGCAACCCGATGGGCGCGCGGCGGCTGCGCGAATGGCTCTGCTTCCCCCTGCGCGACGCCGCCGGAATCCGCGCACGCCACGATGCCGTCGGCGACCTCCGCGCTGACCGGGGGCGGCTCGGCCGCCTGCGGCGGCTGTTGCGGGAGTCCGCAGACGTTGAGCGGATCACGGCCCGGCTGGGCGTCGGCCGGGCCGGGCCGCGGGACCTGGTCGGGCTGCGCGAGACGCTCGGGCGGCTCGACGCGCTGCGCCGGCTCATCTGCAAGGAGTCGCGGATTGAGGGCCTCGGCATCCCGGCGGCCGACGAATCGCACGACGCCGCCCCGCTCGGCGCCGCGGCGCCGCCGCTGCTGCACGACCTGGCCGCGGCCACGGCCGGCCTGGACGAACTGCACGATCTGCTTGCGCGGGCGATGCGAGCCGACGCGCCGCCGACCCTTCGCGACGGCGGCTGCATCGCCGACGGCTTCGACGCCGAACTCGACCGCCTCCGCGCCCTGCGCACCCACGGCGACCGCTGGCTGGCCGAGTTCCAGGCCCGCGAGGCCGCCCGCAGCGGCATCCCCTCGCTGAAGGTCGGCTACAACTCGGTGTTCGGCTATTACATCGAAATCACCCACGCGCATCGCGCCCGCGTCCCGCCCGACTACGTCCGGCGGCAGACGGTCCGCAACGCCGAGCGCTACATCTGCGACGAACTGAAGCGCCACGAGGAAGAGGCGCTCTCGGCCCAGACGCGGGCGCTGGCCCGCGAGGCGGAACTGTTCGAGCACGTCCGCGCCGCGGCGGCCGCGCAGATCGCCGCCCTGCGCCGCGCCGCCGACGCGCTCGCGCAGATCGACGTGCTGGCCGGTCTGGCCGAACTGGCGCTGGAGCGCGGCTACTGCCGCCCGGAGATCCTCGATCCGCCGGACCCGGCCGAGCGCCGCGGCGCGCCGCACGTGCTGGAGATCGAGGACGGCCGGCACCCCGTGCTGGAGCAGACGCTCGCCGAGCGCTTTGTGCCCAATGACTGCACGCTGTCCACCGACGGACCGCGTCTGCTGGTGATCACCGGCCCGAACATGGCCGGCAAATCGACCTACATCCGCCAGACGGCCCTGCTGCTGCTGCTGGCACAGGCCGGGTCGTGGGTGCCGGCCAGGACGTGCCGGCTGACGCCCGCCGACCGGCTCTGCGCGCGGGTGGGCGCGTCGGACGAACTGGCCCGCGGCCAGTCGACCTTCATGGTGGAGATGGTCGAGACCGCCCGCATCCTCAACCGGGCGAGCCGGGCGTCGCTCGTCATCCTCGACGAGATCGGCCGCGGTACGAGCACGTTCGACGGGCTGGCCCTCGCGCGGGCCATCGCCGAACACCTTGCGGCCCGGATCGGCTGCCGCGCCCTGTTCGCCACGCATTACCACGAACTGACGGACCTGGCCGAATCCCGCCGCGGCGTCGCCAACTACAACGTCGCTGTCCGCGAGCAGCGCCGGCCCGACGGCGCCGAGGAGGTCGTGTTCCTGCACCGCATCGTGCCCGGCGGGTCGGACCGCAGTTACGGCATCCATGTGGCGCGGATGGCGGGCATTCCGCCGTCCGTTGTGGCCCGCGGGCGCGAGGTGCTGGCGGAGTTGGAGTGCGCGGCCGCGGCGCGGCCTCGTGGCGGACCGGACGCGGCGTCTGTGTCGCAAAGCGTGCTGTTCCCGCCCGCGCCGCCGCCGCCGGCGTGGTGGGAGGCCCTGGCGGACGAACTCGCGCGCCTCGACCTCGACCGCATGACGCCGCTGGACGCGCTGGCGGTATTGTCGGACGTTCAGGCAAGGATCAGGTCAGAATCCGGCCGCGCCTGACGGCGGCCGCTACGGGCAGCCGCTCACGCAGGCGTGCGTCACTTCGTGTTCGCAGTTACCCTGTTCGATCTTGATGGGTGAGGCCGACCGAGAAGTGAGGGCGAACCTGTCGCCGATGTCGATGCAGA
>Ga0187893_10003429_pt1 | contig 32203 bp, 28 predicted proteins | sample MA1701074metaG_FD_139574 | JGI IMG/M metagenome (GOLD analysis project Ga0187893, IMG submission 139574) | White microbial mat communities from a basaltic lava cave in the Kipuka Kanohina Cave System on the Island of Hawaii, USA - MA170107-4 metaG ...
CCAACGGGGGGCGGGGGTTGAAAGGAAGGCTTAACGATGCCCCCCCCCCCCCCGCCGCCCCCCCCCCCGGCCCCCCCCCCCCCCCGGGGATCGTGGACGGCCCGCGCGACCGGGAACGCCTGCGCACCGTCGTCGTCGCCGATCACGACGACCTCGCCGTCCTGCTCGCCGCCCGCATCGTCGACACCATCTCCCGGTGCACGGCCGCCCGCGGCCGCTGCGTGCTCGGCCTCGCCACCGGCAGCACGCCGCTCGGCATCTACCGCGAGCTGATCCGGCGCCACCAGGCCGGAGAAGTGGACTTCAGCCGCGTCGTCACGTTCAATCTCGACGAGTACTATCCGATGGCGCCCGACAGCCCGCACAGCTATCGGCGCTACATGTGGGAGAACTTCTTCGGGCTCGTGAGCATGCGGCCCGAACAGGTGCAGCTCCCGGCCGGCGATACCCCGCGCGAGCGGTTGGCCCAAGTGTGCGCCGCCTACGAGCGCGCCATCGCCGACGCCGGCGGCATCGATTTCCAGCTGCTGGGCATCGGCCAGAGCGGCCACATCGGTTTCAACGAACCGGGATCGGCCGCCGACTCCCGCACGCGTCTGGTCACTCTGGACACATTGACCCGGAAGGCCGCCGCGGCGGATTTCTTCGGCGAAGACAACGTGCCCCGCGAAGCGATCACGATGGGCGTCGCCACCATCCTGGGCGCCCGGGAAATCGCCCTCATCGCCACCGGGGAGCACAAGGCCGCAGTGGTCGAGCGCGCCGTCGAAGGCGAGCCGTCACCGGACGTCGCGGCGACCTACCTGCAGGGACATCCCAACGCCACCGTCTACCTCGACCGGGCCGCCGCGGCACAGCTCACCCGGATCAGGACGCCCTGGCTGCTCGGGGCGACCGAGTGGACGCCGGCGACGACCGAGCAGGCCGTCGTGTGGCTCGCCGAGCGGACCCGGAAGGCGATCCTCAAGCTCACGGCGGGCGATTACACCGAGCACCACCTGAGCGCGCTCCTGGCCAAGTACGGCGCCCCCGGCCGGATCAACGGCGAGATCTTCAACCGGCTGCGGGACAAGATCCGGGGGCGGGCGCGCCTGCCCGCGCGCCGCAGCGTGCTCGTGTTCTCCCCCCACCCCGACGACGACGTGATCTCGATGGGCGGCATCCTCCGCAAGCTGTGGGAGAACGAGAACGCGATCGTCGTGGCGTACATGACGAGCGGCAACATCGCGGTCTTCGACCACGACGTGCGGCGTCACCTCGATTTCGTGGATCGAGCCGCAACCGCGTTGGGAATCGACCCGCAGGCGATCCGCGCGGTCCGGGACGACGTGCTCGGGCATTTCGACTGCAAGGCGCCGGGGGACGTGGACCTGCCGGTGGTACAGGACCTGAAGCGCTACATCCGGGAGTCGGAGGCGATCGCGGCGCTCGCGGAGGTCGGGCTGCCGCCATCCGCCGCCCGGTTCCTCGACCTCCCGTTCTATCGAACCGGACTGGTGCGCAAACACCCGATCGGCCCCGAAGACGTCGCCATCGTGCGGCGACTGCTGGATGAGACGAAGCCGGAATACGTATTCGTCGCCGGCGATCTCAGCGACCCGCACGGCACGCATCGCATGTGCAAGGCCGCCATCGACCGCGCGCTGGAAGCGGGGAGCGGGCCCCGGCCCGAGGTGTGGCTGTATCGCGGTGCCTGGCAGGAGTGGAGCCTGACGGAAGCGAACGTGCTGGTCCCGCTGTCGCAGGATGAGCTGCGCGACAAGATCTTCGCGATCTTCAAGCATCAATCCCAGAAGGACACGGCGCCGTTTCCGGGCGGCCATGATGACCGCGAGTTCTGGCAGCGCGTGGAATCGCGCAACCTGGAAACCGCGGCGCACGCGGATCGGCTCGGCCTGCCGGAGTACTTCGCGATGGAAGCCTACCGGATCGAGCACGCCACGACGTAGCTTGCGTCATGACGACCAGCGCGACCCTGCCACGCGCCATCGTGGCCTCGCTCGTCGCCGCCGTGAGCGTCATCGTGGGCGTGATCTGGGACATTTCCTGGCACCGCTCCATCGGGCGGGACACCTTCTGGACGCCCGCCCACCTGGCGATCTACCTGGGCGGCGTGCTGGCCGGCGGCGCCTGCGGCTGGCTGGTGTTGCGCACCACGTTCGGCGGTACCGCCGCCGAGCGCGGCGCCGCGGTGCGGTTCTGGGGCTTGCAGGGGCCGCTGGGCGCCTGGGTGTGCATCTGGGGCGCGATCGCGATGATCACGTCCGCCCCGTTCGACGACTGGTGGCACACCGCGTACGGCCTCGACGTGAAGGTGCTGTCGCCGCCGCACGCGCTGCTGGCCGCCGGGTTCGTGGGCATTCAGCTGGGCGCGCTGCTGCTGCTCGCGGCGCGCCAGAACGGGGCGGGCCCCCGCGACCCCCGCGCGCGGGCGAATCGCGTCATGTTCGCCGCGGCCGCGGGCCTGCTCGTCGCCACGGCGTCGATTTTCGCGTTCGAACAGATCGGGTTCCCCAATCAGGCGCACAACGCCCGCTACTACAAGATCGGCGCCGGGATCTTCCCGATGCTCCTGTTCGCCGCGGCACGCGCATCGTCGCTCCGGTGGCCGGCGACCATGGCCGCGGCGGCGTACATGCTGGTGAACATCGTGATGATTCTGGCGCTGCCCCTGTTCCCCGCGACGCCGATGCTGGCGCCGATCTACAATGCGCTGGACCGATTCGTTCCCCCGCCGTTTCCGGTCCTGCTCGTCATCCCCGCGCTGGCCATCGACCTCGCACTGCGACACGGCCCCGAAAACGACTGGGCGCGTGCGGCCCTGGGCGGCATCGCGTTCCTGCTGGTACTCGCCGCCGTGCAGTGGGTCGTCGCCATCTATCTGGTCAGCCCGCAATCGGAAAACGCGCTGTTCGGAGTCCAGCGCTGGAACTACAACAGTACGCTGGGGCCGTGGCGCTACGAATTCTGGCGCATTCGTGACGACCCGCTGACGCCGGGCGGTCTCGTGCTCGCGGCCGCCATCGCGGTGACCTCCGCCCGGCTGGGGTTGTGGTGGGGCGCGTGGATGGGTCGCGTACGCCGATGATCGGTCGACGCTCCCGCGCGGCCGCGCTCGCGGCCGCGGCGCTGGCCGGTATGGCGCACGTCGGCAGCCCCAATACCTACTTCGAAGGCGCCGCCGGACCGTATCGGATCCGCGTGATCGTCCGGCCACCGGGAATCGTCCCCGGTCAGGCGGACATCACCGTTCGCTTCCTCGACGGCCGGCGCGCGGAGCGGGTGCTCGTGCAGCCGCTGCGCGGCGGCCGGCCCACCGCGCTGGAGCCGCCACCCGACACGGCCACATCCGTCCCCGGCGACCCGATGCTGTACGGGGCCCGGCTGTGGCTGATGGAAGGAGGCGCCTACAGCGTTCGCGTCCTGGTGACCGGCGCCGCAGGCGAGGGCACGGCGATCGTACCGGTCAATTCGCTCGCCACGCGGCGCCTCGGGTTCAGCGTGCCGCTCGCCGCCGTGCTGCTGGTGCTCGGTGCGGTCCTCGTGATCGGAGCCATCTCGATCGTGGGCGCGGCCGCGCACGAGAGCGTATTGGCCCCGGGCGAGGAGCCGGATCGCCCCCGAAGCATCCGGGCATGGTGGGCCCGCGCCGTCGCGGCGCTGCTGCTCGGTCTCGGCGTCCTGGGCGGCAAGCAATGGTGGAATGGCGAGGACGCGCTGCACACGCGGACGCTGTTTCAGCCGATGCGCGTCGCCACGACCATCGCGGATTCGAACGGCGCACGCCATCTCCAGCTCGCCATTAGCGACTCGGATTGGATCGCGCACCGCTACACTCCGCTGATCCCGGATCACGGCAAGCTGATGCACCTGTTCTTGATTCGCTCCGACGTGGAAGCGCTGGCCCACCTTCACCCCCTCATGCGCGACTCGAGCGCGTTTCACGCCTCGCTACCCCCGGTACCGCCGGGCTGGTATCGGGTGTATGCCGACGTGGTGCACGAGAGCGGCTTCACGCAAACCCTGGTCGATTCGGTGACGGTCGCGCCCATCCCACAGCACCGGGCCGCTGACGCCTGGCAGCCCTCCGACCCCGACGACGCGTGGTGGGAGTCCTCCGGGCCCGGGGGGGGGGCGCTCGACCGATTCGTCGAGCTGCCGGATCGATCGGCGATCTCCTGGCTTCAGGATACCACGCCGCTCACGGCCGGCCGGGATCTCGAGCTGCGCTTCGCCGTCACGGGCCCCGACGCCAAGCCCACCGTGCTCGAGCGCTACATGGGGATGCCGAGCCATGCGGTGATCGCCCGCGAGGACGGCGCGGTGTTCGTCCACCTGCATGCGGCCGGCACCATTGCGATGGCGAGCCAGCTCGTCTACGAGCTGCGGCAACCGGGGGACACGGTGCGCGGGCTCCTGGGCCGGCGCATCACGGAGGCCGGGTCCAGCGGACACGATCTGGGTCCCTCGGTGTCGGACCCGGGTATCGTGTCGTTCCCCTATGCGTTTCCCCAGCCGGGCCGCTACCGCCTGTGGGTGCAGGTGAAGAGACAGGGTAGAATCCTGACGGGGGCATTCGACGCCGACGTCGGGCCCCCCACCGCGCCGTCCTGACCTCACTTCGGAGACGGATCGACCTGTCGAGCGGCGGCTCCGTGGAGGGCTTGATCGCGGCGGTGAACCGGGTGCTCGACCTGGTGGACGCGGGCACCAAGATCATCCCCGGGCATGGGCCGCTCGCCGAGCCCGAATCGCTGCGCGCCTACCGCGACATGCTTGCGACGGTGCGGGATCGGATCCGGGGCATGGTGCGCGACGGCATGTCGTTGGCGTTGGTGCTGGCCGCCAAGCCGACCCTGCAGTTCGACGCCGTGTGGGGGAAGGGCTTCATCTCGCCGGACAAGTTCGTGGAGATCGTGTACACGGACCTGGCGGCACGTCGATAAACCAAAACCCGGCGCTGGAAGCTCGCCGGGCTCGGCCGGTCGGGTGAGGTGGCCGTCACACCCCGCTCCACGACCGCGACTTCACTGCGTTCAACCTGACCTCGCCGGGAATGTGCACGATCGAGCGGCATGAGTGGTGGACGCCGCGCAAGCAGCCTGTCAGGAATCAGTCAGGTACTCACTCGGGTTTCGGCATGCGGTTACCATGAGAGGGCCATGAGGGTTTCGATCCCCAGCCGCCGCCGTCCGCGCGCCGCCTTCATCACCGTGGTCCTGGTGCTCGCGCTGGGGTTCGCGGTCGTTCTGGCCCTGCAGGCGGTCGGTGCCGCGCAGTACCAGAAGGCGCAGGCGGAGCGCGTGCTGCGCGACTATGCGGCGTTCGCCGCGGCGCGGTTCGCGTCCCGCTCCGCCTACGACCTCTGGTATTTCGCGTTCGTTCCGGCCGTCAAGACGATCGACCAGGCCGCCGTCCGAACGGGTCGCGTGCCCGATCCGGCCCGCTTGCAGCCGCCCGACGACACCTTCCCGGCCACGTTCTTTCGCCGCATTCGCTACAGCTATGTGCTGGACACGGCGACCAAACGCGTGGTGTTCGGCGGCCCGGCGCCATCACCGGCGTGGCAGCGCTGGCTGGTGGACACCATCACCGCCGAGATGAACGCCCTGCCCCCGATGATGGAGGACATCGCCGCCGTGCTCGGGGGACCCGGCGGCGAGCCGCGCGCGATCACGGTGTTCACGCTGCCTCGCGCCGCGGCCAGGACGCAGACGCGGGTGCTGGGCTTCGTGACCGGCCTCGACGCGCTGCGGCCGTACTTTCAATTCGTGGATTCGAGCGCGCCGCTGCTCCCGCGCGCACTCACGGGCGGGGTGGCGATCGATTCGATCGGATCGGTCGTCGTGCGGGACGCGCGCGGGGCGCCCTTGTATCGCAGCGCGACGCAATATGCGTCCACGATCACCGGCCACGACACGCTGGGCAGCTTCGTGGCCAACCTGCAGGTCGATGTATCGCTGCGACTGGAGATCGCCGGGCGCCTGGTGATCGGCGGCCTGCCCCGGTCGCGCCTGCCGCTCCTGGTCGCGCTGTTCGCCCTCACGGCCGGCCTGATCGTGATCGCCCTGATCCAGCTGCGCCGCGAGTACGACCTGGCCGCGCTGCGCACCGATTTCGTGTCCGGTGTGTCCCACGAGCTGCGCACACCGCTCGCCCAGATCCGCATGTTCGCCGAAACGCTCCTGCTGGGGCGCGTCCGCAGCGCGAACGAGCAGCAGCGCTCGCTCGAAATCATCGACCAGGAAGCGCGCCGCCTCACGCACCTGGTGGAGAACCTGCTGCACTTCTCCCGCTCCGAACGGCAGTCGCTGCGCGTGGCGCCCGTGCCCATGGTGCTCGGCCCCGCGATCCGGGCCGTGCTGGAGAGCTTCGCGCCGCTGGCCGGGACGCGGCAGGTCCGCCTCGCCACGCACCTGACCGAGGGTCTGGTCGCCAGCGTCGACGACAGCGCGCTGCGCCAGATGCTGCTCAACCTCCTCGACAACGCCGTGAAGTACGGTCCGGACGGGCAGACCGTCACCGTCGGAACCAATGCCTCCGGCGATCGCGTGCAGCTCTGGGTCCAGGACCAGGGGCCGGGGATCCCCGCGCACGATCGCGACCATATCTGGGAGCGGTTCTGGCGCCTGGAGCGCGACCGCGGAACAGCCGTGGCCGGGACGGGGATCGGGCTCTCCGTGGTCCGGGAGCTCGCCGCCCTGCAGCGTGGACGAGTCTGGGTCGAGACGGCCCCGGGCGGCGGCGCCCGCTTCGTGATCGAGCTGCCGGCCGCCGTGCTGGGGTCGGCCCCCGTCGCGGCTCCGAGCACCCCCATTCCGGCCCGGGCGGACACATGAAACGTGTGCTCGTCATCGAGGACAATCGCGACCTCGCCTACGGATTGCGCAACAACCTCGAAATCGAAGGCTACGAGGTCGATGTCGCCGAGGACGGCCCCAACGGGCTGCTGCGGGCGCGGACCGGAGCCCCCGATCTCATCATTCTCGATCTCATGCTGCCCGGCATGGACGGCTACCGCGTGCTGCGTGCCCTGCGCGAGGAGGGCCGTCGCACGCCGGTGCTGATCCTGACGGCGCGGGGAGAGGAGGCGGATAAGGTACGCGGGCTGCGCCTGGGGGCCGATGACTACGTGACCAAGCCGTTCGGAGTCCTCGAGCTGCTGGCCCGGGTCGAGGCGTTGATGCGGCGCGCCTCGGTGGCCACGTCCGCACCCGAGGCCGAACCGCTGGTCGAGCGCTTCGGCGACGTGGAAGTGCAATGCGCGTCGCGAACCGTGATGCGCCACGGCCAGCCGGTGCCGCTCACTCCAAAGGAATACGAGCTGCTGCTGGCGCTGATCCGGCGACGCGGCGCGGTGGCCAGCCGCGTCGAGCTCCTCACCGAAGTCTGGGGCTACAGCGCGGCGGTGCTCTCCCGCACGGTGGACACGCACGTCGCCGAGCTGCGTCGCAAGCTCGAGGACGATTTGCAGGCGCCGCGACACATTCTCACGGTTCGCAAGGCTGGATACCGACTCCAAACGTGACGGCGACGGAGAGACACTCGACCATGAAACCACTGTTGGTCGCCCTTGCCGGGCTCGCGATCGGGGGCGCTGCCCCGAGCGGTGAAGCGGTCGTCCGCAGCATGCACGACCGCTACGCGGGCACGTGGTATCGCACGCTCAGCTTCGTGCAGCACAACACCATCTATCACCCGGGCGACAGCGTGGAACGCTCGGTCTGGTTCGAGCGCGCCTCGATCCCGGGCATTCTGCGGATCGATTTCCGCGACGGAACGGCCACGGCGACGGGAAACGGCATCCTGTTTGCGAACGACAGCCAGTACGTCGTGCAGGGGGATACCGTAGCGACCGCGATCGCGTTTACGCATCCCCTGATGGTGCTGGGATTCGACGTCTATGCCCAGGCCGTCGAGCGCACGGTCGGGCAGCTGCGCCAACTCGGGTTCGATCTGTCGATCGTGCATGAGGACACCTGGCAGGGCCGCCCGGTGTGGGTGGTGGGCGCGCCAGCCGGCGACCTCCGCTCCCGGCAGTTCTGGATCGACCGGGAGCGCCTGGTGTTCGTTCGCCTGCTCGAGCCGGGCCGCCGCGATACCACCGCCACGTCCGAAATCCAGTTCAACGACTACCGGGCCTTCGGCGGCGGGTGGGTGTCCGCTCAGGTCGTGTTCCTCGCGAACGGGCAGCGCCGCTTTCTGGAGGAGTACGCCGACATCAAGGTCGACGTGCCGATCGGAGCCGACGTGTTCGACGTGCGGCGGTGGAAGGAAACGAAGTAGCCTAGCGCTGGCCGGTTACCGCCGCGTCGAACAACCGCATGAGGCGCCGCGCCGGCCCAAGCGAGGCGTCCGTCAGGTTGGACGTCAACGCGAACACGATGCGCGAGTCGCGATCCACTCCGAACGCCGACGTCCCTCCGGCCGAACCGCCGCCGTGAAACACCCAGCGGTGGCCGAGCGTGTCGGTGGTCACGAACCAGCCGATGCCGTAGCCCGTTGGCGCTCCCGCGCGCGTGCGCTGCGAGGTGAACAACAGCTCGAGCGTCTCGGCCTTGAGGAACCCCGGTGCGAGAAACGCCGAGCCGAAGCGAACCAGGTCTTCCGCGGTCGAGAGAAACCCGCCCCCCGCCCACTTGTAACTGTTGTCCACGTCCGGCGCCTGCCGGAACGCGGTGCGAGTCGGGTCGGCGCCGTAGAACCGCGTGCGGTCGGGAATCAGGCTGTCAGTCCGATCCGGCGCGGTGTGCGTGAGACCGAGCGGTTGCAGCACGTGGCGGCTCAGGTAGGCGAGAAACGGCTCCCCGGACGCGCCTTCGACGACCGCCGACACCAGATTCCACCCGTAGCTGGAGTAGGAGTACCGCGTCCCGGGCTCGAACAGGAGGGAGTCGTGCTCGAAAATCGTGAGCCCTTCGCGGACCGTGGCGAAGCGGCGGTTGAGCAGGAACTCGGCGCCGCGATAGTGCCGGATCCCCGCCAGGTGGCCGGCCGCCTGGCGCGTGGTAATCGGCCACGGCTTTTCGGGGAAATCCGGGACGTAGCGTTGTACCGGGGCATCCAGGTCGAGCTTCCCCTGCTCCACCAGAAGCGCGACCGCTGCGGCCGTTAGCGGTTTGGAGACGCTCCCGATCCGGAATTGTGTGGTGCGGGTCACCGGCAATTGCAGTTCCAGGTTCGCGTAGCCGAAGGCCTCGGACCACACGACTTTCCCGTCCACGGCAACGGCGACCTGCATCCCGGGAATCCGCGCCACCATGCTGTCACACACCAGGCGCTGGGCCGTCGCGATGACGGCCTGATAGGAAGCATCGACGGTCGCGACCGGGGAAGGGCACGTTGCCGCCTGGGCTGACCCCGCAGCGGGCGCCAGCCCCGCGATCACACCGACGGCCCAAACCCACCGTGTGCAATCGAGCTGTCGCGAGGCGTCTCTCATTGCTCAGGAATCTGTCTCGACCAACAGGAGGGAGCAATGAGACCGTGGGTAGCCGCACTCGTGGGGCTCGGAGCACTGGGCATCGGGTGCATGAACGCTAGCTCGCCGGCCGAGCGCGCCGCGCTGGACAGCACAGCGCCCTTGGGTTGGGTGGATGCCCGTGGCGACATGGGCTACGCCGCCGCCCCCAAACTCGTCGCGAGCGACGCCACCGGGTCGGAGGAAACGAGCAGTCTCCAGCTTCCGGGCGCCACCGACGTGCTGCCCAACCTCACCATCCGTTCGGGCACGGCGTCGATCCAGGTCGACTCCCTAGATCGGGCCATGGCGCTGGTGCAGGCGCTGGCGCGGCGCGTCGGCGGATTCGTGGCGGGCAGCGCCACCCGGGCCGGGCAGGGTCAGCTGCACTCGGCGTCCCTCGAGATCCGGATGCCGGCCGAGCGCTTCGACGAAGCCGTGGAAGGGCTGCGTCCGCTCGGCAAGGTGGAGTCCATCGACATCAGCGCCCAGGATGTGGGTGAGGAGTACATCGACGTGAACGCCCGGATGGCCAATGCCCGCCGTCTCGAGGCGCGGCTGATCGAGCTCCTGGCCCGGCGCACGGGAAGCTGGGCGACGTGCTCGCCGTGGAGCACGAATTGGCCCGGGTGCGCGAGGCGATCGAGCGCTACGAAGGCCGGCTGCGCTACCTGCGCAGTCGCGCGGCCGTGAGCACGCTCACGCTCAACGTCCACGAGCCGATTCCGGTCGTCGGCCGCGGGTCACCGGGCGTCATGGCCGAAGCCGCCCGCCAGGCCTGGCGCAATCTGATCGGGCTGCTCGCCTTCGTAATCGCGTCGCTCGGCGTCGTGATTCCACTGGCGATCCTGGCTAGCGCCAGCTGGCTGATCGCGCGCCGCTTCCGTCGCCCGCCGCCCAACCCGGCCGCCGCGTAGCATGGCATTCCGAGCGAAGCGAGGATTCTCGCGCGACGGCGTTAGAGCAGCATCCCCGCAAGCGTCGCCGAAAGGAAGTTGGCGAGCGTCCCGGCCAGCATGGCGCGGAACCCCAGGCGGGCGAGGTCGTGCTTGCGCTCCGGAGCCAGCGCGCCGATGCCGCCGATCTGAATTCCCACCGACCCGACGTTCGCGAAGCCGCACAGCGCGAACGTGGCGATCGTGAACGAGACGGGGCTCAGCGTCTCTTTCAGCGGGCCGAGCTGCGAATAGGCGATGAATTCGTTCAACACCATGCGGGTGCCGAGCAGGCTGCCGATGGTGCCGCTGTCTTGCCATGGCACGCCCATCACCCACGCGATCGGACTGAAGATCCAGCCCAGGATCGTCTGGATGTTGGCCGGGAACCAGGAGACGTGGCTGTGCACCCAGGCGAAGCCGCCGTTGGCGAGCGCGATAAGGGCGATGAAGCTCACCAGCATCGCGATCACGTTCAGCATCAGGTACAACCCCTCGGTGGTGCCGCGCGCGGCCGCGTCCACCACGTTCACGTCGGTCTTCGGGATGTCGACTTTCACCCCCCCGAGCGTTTCGGGGGTTTCGGTCTCGGGCTGCAGGATCTTGGCCATCATGATGGTGCCGGGCGCCGTCATAATCACGGCGGTAAGGAGGTGCCGCGCCTCGATCCCGAACGCGATATAGGCGGCCATGATCGACCCGGACACGTGGGCCATGCCCGCGGTCATCACCGTCATCAGCTCGGAGCGCGTCATCTTGGGCAGGAACGGCCGAATCGTGAGCGGCGCTTCGGTCTGGCCCATGAAGATGGACGCGGCGACGTTGAGACTCTCGGCGCCGGAGGCGCCCATGACCTTGTTCATGATCACCGCAAACAGCCTGACCACGAGCTGCATGATTCCCAGGTAATACATGATCGCGAACAGCGCGGACACGAAAATGATCGCGGGCAGGACCTGAAAGGCGAAGATGACGCCCAGGCTCGAGCTTTGTTTGCCGATCTCACCGAAGACGAACTCGGAGCCGACGTAGGAGAAGTTGAGAATCGCCGTGACGAATCGTCCCAGCGCCTGGAAGATCTGCCGGCCGAGGGGCACGAGCAGGACGAACACGGCGAATGCGGTCTGCAATCCGATCCCCCAGGCGACGACACGCCAGCTGATCGCCTGGCGGTTGCTGGACAGGAGCCAGCCAATCCCGAGGATCGCGACGATGCCCAGCAAGCCCACGAGCCGGGCGGGCAGCGACCGCGGCGCGGCGGGCGGTGGCGCCGCGGTCACGGCGTCGCTCCCCGTGGGGGTGGGAGCCTGGATGGCGGCCGAAGCCCGGGACATGGCGGCGGTGTCCTGCTGGTGGATCACGTTCGCGCGCAGCGAATTCCACGCGAAGCGCGGCAGGGTGAACACGATCAGCGCGCACACCAAAGTGGCGGCGAATGCGACCACAGCTCGTCGGATGGGCATGCAAGAAAGTGGCGCGCCTTTCGGCAAAGCGCAAAGCGACCAATATTGGTGGCGCGATGGCGGGGAAGCCGAAGGTCTGATCGTCGATGACGACGAACAGCTCGCGCTGCTGGGCGCCGGCTATCTGCGGGGCGCCGGGTATCTCTCCGTGACCGCCGTCGACGCGATGCAGGGATTCATGTTCGCCCAGCGCGAGCAGCCGGGGCTGATCCTTCTCGACATCAACACGCCGGCGGGCGGCGGGATGACGCTGCTCGAGCGCCTGGTGAAATCGCCCAAGACCCAGATGATCCCCATCGTCGTGCTCACGGCGCGTTCGGAACCGGAGGTCGAAGCGCAGGCCCGGGCCAAAGGGGCCGCCGATTTCCTGCGCAAGCCGATCGAGCGCGACGCGTTCCTCGCCGTCGTCAATCGGCTGATGCCCGCGGCCTGACTACCCGCGCGTCCGCGCGCGCCCCAGCGCGTCCGGACCGAAGCGCTCCCGCACCGCGTCCATGGCCTTGGTCAGCGACCGGTCCTTCTCGGACTCGGGATGGTGCGCGTGCTCGGCCTCGAGCAACGCCAGCTGCGCCGCTTCGCCCAGCCGGTCCAGCTGCGACAACGCGACGCCGATGAGGCGCGCCGGCTTGCGACGCGCGGCGCGCAGCTTCGCCAGGAGCTCGCGCGCCACCGCGTAGACGGCCCGGTCGGTGAGCACCGGCTCGGGAAGCGTGCGACTCGCCTGGCGCGTCGTGAAATCGGCGTCGCGGAGCTTGACCGTGATGGTGCGCGCGACCAGGCCATCGGCGCGCAGGTCGGACGTCGCTCGATCCACCTGCTGGAGCAGCTCCCGCAACAGGTCGTCCTCACCGTCCAAGTCGGTGGCGAAGGTCGTGTCACGACTGATCGACTTGGCTTCGGTCCACGCGGCGACCGGCGCGTCGTCCAGGCCCCGCACCCGCTCCCACACCCACTGGCCTGCCCGCGCGCCGAGCCGCGCCACCAGCTCGCGCCGGTCGAGCGGTTGCACCTCGCTCACCGTCCGCCACCCCAGGCGCTCGAGCCGCTCCTGGAACCGGGGACCGATCATCGGCAGGTCGGCCAGTCGAAACCGCCGCATGAACTCCTCTTCCTCCCCCGGTGCCACGACGTGCACCCCGGACCCCGGCGTGTCCGGCCCCCCCACCGGTTTGGCGACCCCGGCGGCGAGCTTGGCCACGAACTTCGAAGTGCCGCCGCCGATCGACAGCCACAACCCGGTGTCCGCGTGCACCACCTCCCGCATGCGGCGGGCCGTTTCGTCCAGCGACTCGTCGTGGTACAGTTTCTCGGTACCCGTGAGATCGAGATAGAACTCGTCGCTCGACGCCTGTTCCACGACCGGAGCGAACCGCTCCAGCACCCCCCGGATCTCGCGACCCTTTTCGGCGCACGCCTCCCACGACACCGGCACCACGGTGGCGCCGGGGCACAGGCGCAGGGCGCGCGCCGTGGGCATCGCCGAACGAACGCCGAACGCGCGCGCCTCATACGACGCCGAGGTCACCACCCCGCGCTGCTCCGCCGTCCCGCCGACAATGAGCAGGCGCGCCTTGCCGGCGCCATCAGGGTCGACGAGTCGCGCCACCGCCACATAGAAGGCATCGGCGTCGGCCAGCAGGATACGCCGTGCGGTTGGCGTCATGAACAGGCTTGCTCCTCACTCAGCGGTCCGCTTACCGTTCCCCGCCATGAGCTTCTGGGTCCGCCTCATCATTTTCGTCAATATCGCGGTTCACTTCTGGACCATGCAGAACCCCGGAGTGCGGGACGTGCTCGCCTTCGTCCCCGTCCAGGCGTTGCGTGAGCCCTGGACCATTTTCACCTACATGTTCGTCCACTCCCAGGGCCTCGGGCACATCCTGTTCAATATGCTGAGCCTGTTCTTCTTTGGTCCCCAGGTCGAACAGCGTCTCGGAGGCCGGCGCTTTCTCCTGCTCTACTTCATCGGCGGATTCACCGGCGCCCTCGCCTCGGCCGTCATCACGCCGCGCGTCGGGCTCATTGGCGCTTCGGCGGCGACGTACGCGGTGTTCTTCGGGTTCGCCAAATTCTGGCCTCGTGCTCAGGTCCTCATCTGGGGCGTCTTCCCCGTCGAGGCTCGCGTGTTGATCGTGGTGATGACCGCGCTGTCCCTCTTTCAGGGCGGGACCGGCATCATGGCCGGCAACGTCGCCCACTTCGCGCACCTGGGCGGCTTCCTGGGCGGGTGGCTGGCGATGCGGAGCTTCGGCGTGCGGTCGGCCTTGCCGCGAGCGGTGAACACGGAAGCCAAGACCCCCCGCACGCCGCCCGCTGCCGAGGCCGTGGAACGGTGGAAGCAGATCCCCCTGGATCGCCTGCACCCGGTCAATCGGGGTGAAGCCGAGCGGGTTCTGGCCAAGCTCGCCACGGGTGGTCCGGGAAGCCTCACCGCGGACGAGCGCGAGTTCCTGGACCGGTTCAGCGCGATCTAAACCCGCCCCCCCCCCCCACCCGCCCCGCCCCCCAGCTGCAGCAGTCGTTTCCATTGTTCGGCGCTGACGGGCTGGACCGACAAGCGCGGCATCCGCACCAACGGAAGATCCCGAAACTTCGCGTCGGCCCGGATCGTCGCGAGGGTGACCGGCGCGGGCAATCGCGCGCCGGCGGTGAGCTCGACGACCACCAGCCTGGGATGCTTCTGTTTCGGATCGGGATACGCCGCTTTGGTCACCCGGGCGCGACCGACCACCGCCTTCTCGTCCCCGGTATGATAGACGAGCACCTCGTCGCCGTGCTGCATCGCGCGCAGATGCTTCAGCGCGACCGGATTCTTCACGCCGTCCCAGACGGTGGTCTGCTCCCGCCGTAGATCATCGAAACTGTACGTGGACGGCTCGGTCTTGAGAATCCAGTAGTTCATTGGATCGATTCCCACCAGTGTAGCAGCGCATCCGCGAGCTCGGCCGCGATCCCGTCCGGCGTTCTGCCGCCCCGTTTCGGCACGCCGAACGAATGGTCCCCATCCTTGACGATATGGAGCGTCGCGCCGCGCCCCAATTCGCGCAAGACCTGTCGCAGAAGGATCGGCTCGGCGAATTCGTCGCGATCACCCTGCAGGAACAGCATCGGGATGTGCACCTGCCGCAGGTGATCGGCCCGCGTGACCCCAGGATTGCCGGGCGGGTGGAGCGGAAAACCCAGGAAGGCGAGGCCGCGCACCCCGGGGAGCGCGGCGGCCGCCTGGGCCGTCGAGGTCATGCGACCGCCGAAGGACTTCCCCCCGGCGATGAGCGGGACTCCCGGCGCCGCCGCTCCGGCGGCCCGCACCGCCGCCTGCACCGCCGTCACCGCCACGGCAGGCGGATCGGGGCGCCGCTGTTGTCTCTCCATGTACAGGAACTGATACCGCAGCGTGGCCACGCCGCGCTCTCCCAGCACCTGCGCGATCCGCTCCATGAACGGATGCCGCATCCCGGCTCCGGCCCCATGGGCCAGGACGTAGAGCGCTCGCGCGCCTTCCGGCGCGACCAGCAGTCCCGACACGGCGCCGGACGACTCGCTCACCGGAATCGACAGGACGGTCGATGCGAGCGCACCGCTCACAGCTTGGCTTGCAGCCGCTGCAGCGCGTCGACCAGCTCCGGCTTTTCGCCCAGCACCGCCAGCAACGGGTCAGTGCCGAGCCCCCGCATGCGATCCGGCACGGACCGGATCGTGAACGCGCGGACGTCGAGCTGGGGCGTGACTTCGCTCCAGCGGAGCGGCGTCGAGGCCGGCGCGCCGGGGAGTGGGCGCGCGCTGAAGGGCGCCACGAGCAGGCGGCCATGGCCGTTCTGTACGTAGTCGAGGTACACCTTGCCGCCGCGCTTTTGCACCTGGCGCGTCACCGTGGCGATCTCGGGCAACTCGGCGGCGATCACCCGCGCCAGGAGTCCGCCCAGCGTGCGCGACTGGGCGTAGGTGCACTGACGGCCCAGCGGAATCAGCACGTGCAGTCCCGTGGAGCCGCTCGTCTTGATTCCGGTGGGGAGCCCGATGTCGTCGCACAGCGCTTTCACGGCCTGCGCCACGGTGACGACGTCCGCAAACGGCGCTTCCTTGGGATCGAGATCGAGGATGCACCAGTCGGGCGTCTCGAGGGTCGCGACCTGGCTGGACCAGATGTGCAGCAGAATCGCGCCCATGTTGGCGATATAGAGCAGCGACGCCTCGGTGTCGCACACGAAGTAATCGAGCTCGCGCTGCGAATCCTCGCTCCAGATGGTGATCGTCCGCACGAACTGCTGGGCGTACTCGGGCGCGTCCTTCTGGAAGAAGGACTTTCCATTGATGCCGTCGGGGTACCTCGTGAGCACCAGCGGACGCTCGGCAAGGTACGGCAGCATCCATTGGGAAACGGCTCGGTAGTATTCGATCAGGTCGCCTTTCGTGTAGCCGTCGTCGGGCCAGAACACCTTCGACAGGTTGGTGAACTTGACTTCCTGAGGAAGGGGGAAGGGGGAAGGGGGAACGGTAACGACAGGGGGCTCATCATCACCCCTTCCCGCTTCCCCCTTCCCCCTTCCCTCGAAATTGCACTCCTCTGGTCTCTTATCATCCCGAAACCGGAGAAACACCGGTTGCCGGAGTAGCCCATCACCCGTGACCTCCTTGTAGCGGACTTCGGCCACGAGCTCCGGCTGCACCCAGTGGCTCTCCGCTTCGGCCGGGACCGGGCCCTCGAATAGCGGCTTCGGGACGGCGAGGCGCTCCAGCGTTTCGTAAGCCTCTGTGAGCTGTTTGGCATTGAAGCCGCTCCCGGCTCGACCGATATAGACGAGCCGTCCATCGACGTAGCCGCCGAGATGCAGAGCCCCGAATCCGCCACGACTGCCCTTGGGCGCCGTGTAGCCCACGACGACGAAATCGCCCGTCTTGTCGGCCCGGATCTTGAGCCACTTGTCCGAACGGCCGCTCTTGTAGGGCGAGTCGGCTTGCTTCGCGACGATGCCTTCCAGACCCAGTCCCACGGCCTGGTCGTACAGGGCTTCGCCGTCCGTTGCGAAGTGTGGCGAGTAGCGCAGCGGACCGGCGACCGGCAGCAGCTTCTCGAGCAGCGCCTTGCGCTTGACCAGTGGAAGCGGTCGCAGGTCGTAGCCTTCCAGCGCGATGAGGTCGAAGACGTAAACGGTGCCGGGATGCTCGACCGCTGCATGACGGATGTCCGGTGCGCGGGACACCCGCGCGCGGTTTTGCAGTCGCTGGAAGCTCGGGCGCCCCGCCTCGTCCAGGATCACGAGCTCGCCGTCCATGATGAGGCCGTCATACGGCAACGCGCTCACGGCCCGCGCCAGCTCCGGGAACGCCGCGGTGTAGTCGTTGCCGTTGCGCGTGATGAGCCGCGGGCGGCCGCCGTCCCGCACTACCCGCATCCGGTAACCGTCGAGCTTGACCTCGAACACCCATCCGGCCCGGGTAAACGGCTCCTCGCGTGTCTCGGCCAGCATCGGCGGGACGTCCTCGGGCTTCACGACGCGCGGCGGCGCCTTGAGACGTTTGACCTCGGCGCGGAGCTCGGCCGCCTTGTCGGCGCCATCCTTCAGCTCCACCACCGTGAGCCCGGAGAGCACCGACCCGGCCGGGAACTCGTCGCCGTTGGTCGAGACGTAGGGGTCGCGCTCCTTGATGAGCAGCCACTCCTTGACGCCTTTCTTGATCTTCACGAGCGTCCAGATGCCCCGCAGCTTGTAGCCGCGCAGCTCGAACAGCAGTTTCCCCTTTTGCAGCCCTTCGATCGGGTCCTCGAGCGGCACCCACAACCCGCGATCCCACACGATCACGGCCCCGGCGCCGTAGTTCCCCTCCGGAATGATCCCCTCGAAATCGCCGTATTCGATCGGGTGGTCTTCAACGTGGACGGCCAACCGCTTGTCGGCAGGATTCTTGGAGGGGCCCTTGGGGACCGCCCACGACTTGAGCACGCCCTCCATCTCGAGCCGAAGATCGAAGTGCAAGCGCGTGGCGGCGTGCTGGTGTACTATGAAACGGCGCCCCGGCGCCGACGCGACGCGTCCCGACGGCTCCGGCGTTCGGTCGGCGGACCGCTTGGCGCGATAAGTGCTTAGCGCATCGTCGGTTGGCTTACGATTTGCGCTCACATTTCACCACTCGTATAGTAGGTCCCCCATGGCTGCTCATGCAATCGGTTCCGCTACCATCTCGTTCGGGCTCGTCTCGGTCCCGATCAAGATGTTCTCGGCCGGCGAGTCCTCGGCCGCCATCTCGTTCAACTGGCTGCACAAGAAAGACGGCTCCCGGTTGAAGCAGCAGTACGTCTGCTCCAAGGACGGCGAGAAGGTCGAGAAAGAGGACATGGTCAAGGGCTACGAGTTCTCCAAAGGCCAGTACGTCGTGTTCACGCCGGAGGAGCTGAAGGCGCTCGAGGAAAAGGGCACGGGCTCGATTAACATCAGCGAGTTCGTGGACGCCGCCACGGTCGACCGCATGTACATGGACCGCGTGTATTTCCTCGGCCCCGACAAGGGCGGCGATCGGGCCTTCACGCTGCTGGGCGAGGCCCTGAAGAAGACCAGCAAGGTCGCAATCGGCCAATGGGCGGCGCGCGGCAAGCAGTACCTCATCATGATCCGGCCGCTCGGCCCCGGGCTCGCCATGGAGCAGCTGCGGTACGCCAACGAGGTCCGCTCGATCACCGAGGTGCCGATCCCGAAAGTGGAAGTGAAGAAGGCGGAAATGGACATGGCGGTCCAGCTCATCGAGCAGGCGGCGACGGACGCGTTCCAGCCCGCGAAGTACGAAGACACGGTCAAAGCCCGCATCCTGGAGCAGATCGAGCGCAAGGTCGAGGGCAAGGAGATCACCGAAGAGCCCGTCGAAGCCCCCAAGACCCAGATCATCGACCTCATGGAGGCATTGAAGGCCAGCCTCGCCAAGGGCAAGGGAGCCGCCGAACCCGAGCGCAAGCCGGCCAGGCGCAAGGCCGCCAGCGGCTAACTAGGCCGCTGCGCCGCTCGCCAGCGCCGCGAACTTCTGCGCCAGCTTCGGCCCCTGGGCCGACGCTTCGTGCTTGAAAAACACGAACGCATCCTTCCAGGCCTGGCCCAGCTGGGCGACAGTGGCGACCCACTTCTCGAGCTGTTTCTTGGAATACCCTTCGTCGCGCAGTCGGAAGTAGCCGAAGTCGGCGGTCGCGACCAGCGGCGTATGACCGCTCTCGGTATCGGCGACGCACAGCGCGGCATTGGCGACCCGCATCGCCGCGTACGTATCGTCCGAGAACCACGAGTCGTGACGAAACTCCCAGGCGCAGCGCAGGTCGGCCGGAAACAGCGTGAGAAAATCCTTCAGTCGCGAGACGTCCTGCTTGAAGTTGGGAGGCAGCTGCACCAGGATCGGTCCCAGCTTGGCGCCGAGCGGCCGGACCGTCTCGGTGAAGTAGCGCAGCGGATCGTCCACGTCGCGCAGGCGGGCGATGTGCGTGATGCGCTGCGGCGCCTTGAGGACGAACGTGAAACCGGGGGGAACGGTCGCGTCCCATCCCGCCACCGTCTTGGCGTTGGGCATCCGGTAGAACGTGTAGTTGATCTCGACCGTATCGAGCCGTTCGGCGTAGTAGCCGAGCATCTCAGCGGCCGGGAGTTTCGCCGGGTAGAAGGTCCCTTTCCATTTCGGGAAATTGTAGCCGGAGCTCCCGACGCGAAGCCGCATACCTCAAGTATATTCTCGAGACACCGTTCTCGAGGCTCGCATGCGGTTCCTGGCACTGTCCGCCGCCCTCCTGGTTGCCGCGCCGCTCGCCGCCCAGCAACCGGCGACACCCGCCCCTGAATTCAAGCCGCTGGAAATCGGCGCCGCCGCGCCGGACTTCGCGCTTCCGGGCGCAACGCGATTCGGACTATTGCAGCAACCGGTCCGCTTGAGCGACTTCAAAGGGAAGACCGTCGTGCTCGCGTTCTTCTTCAAGGCGCGAACGCGAGGCTGAACGATTCAAATGAACGCGTACCGTGATCAGTACGCGCAGTTGTTCAAGAATGGACGCGACGTCGTACTCATCGCCATCAGCGTGGATCCCGACACCGCGCTCGCTTCCTGGGCGCGCGACGCGGAGTTCCCGTTTCTGTTCGCGAGCGATTCGGGCAGCGTGGTCGGAAAGGCTTACGGCGCGTTCTCGAGCCGCAGCCAGCTGGACAATCGCAACCTGTTTGTCGTGGGCCCGGACGGGACCATCGCCTGGCGGGCCATCCCGTTCCGGGAGATCGATCCGACGGCGTACACCGAGCTGGGGGCGGCGATCAATGGGTTGATACTCAAAGAATGACGGTAGGAGACGGTAGGAAACGGTAGGGGGTGGCCGTAGTCCCCTACCGTCCCCTACCGTCCCCTACCACCCGCCCCACCGCTCCTTCAATATCCTGCTCCTCCCCGAACCCCGTGTAGGCAACGCGACCCGTCGCATCCAGCACCACGACGAAACTCGTGGCCGGAGCCCGAAACGCCCGCACTGCGCTCCCGTCGGCATCCCACAGCATGCGCAGCGGGATCGGATGGCGCGCGAGGTGGCGCTTGATGGCGGCGGGCGTCTGGCCCACGGCCACGGCGATGGCGACGAAGTCCACCTGGGCGCCGAAGCGCCGGCGCGCGGCCTCCACCTTGGGCATGAGGGCCGCACAGCGGGGACACCAGGTGGCCCAGAACTCGATCAGTACCGCTCGCTTTCCGATGATGGTGGCGAGATCGACCGGCCGGCCCTCGAGGTCCGCCACGGTGACGGCGGGTGGGCGGGTCCCGATCGCGATTCCCACCTCGTCTTCCTGAGCATGCGCCGGGCGAGCGACACCGAGGCTCGCCGCGAGCAGGACAACACCCGCGCACCACGCACCACGCATTGTTTTTAGAGTCCTTTCCCTACTTGTACGAAGTAATACTCCGCTGCGCCGAGCAGGACCACGCCAGCGGCGCGCTTGACCCAGGTCATCCACCGCCCGGGCTTGGGAAGCGCCGCGAGGGTCCCTGAGAACAGGCCGACGGCCGCCAGGACCGCCGTCATCCCGAGTGAGAACACAAATAGATAGAGGAGTCCCATCAACCCGCTCCGGGTCGCGGCCACCCAGGTCAGGACGGCCGCGAACGCGGGCGCGCCGCACGGGGCAGCAACGATGCCCGACGTCGCCCCGAGGAGGAGGGCGGCCGGGTACGATCCCCCTTTGAGGCCGGCGGCCCAGGTCGACAGGCGCGCGGGCACGACGACGGGAATGACGTCGAGCTGGGCGAGTGCGAAAACCAGGAGCAGGTTTCCCATGGCGAACAGGACCCAGGGGTTTGCGGACACGGAGCCGAACAACGACCCCGTGAGTCCCGCCGCCAACCCCAGAATGGCATAGAACAACGCGACGCCCGTCACGTAAGCCAGGGTGAGTCCCACGGCGCGTCGCCGCTGGCCTCCACCCCCCCCGTGGGGTCCTGTCGAACCCGTGATCACGCCGATCGTGATCGGGATCATCGGCCACACGCACGGGGACAGGCTGGTGGCGAGCCCGGCCCCGAACAGCGTGGCGAGCGCGAAGAGCGGGTGGTGTTGCAGAGCATCGCCGAGCGGCATCGGACCAATCTACATTCACTGGTACTGATCACCTGGGGCGAGCGTGGTTCGCAAAGGTGCTGACAACAGGACGCGGTGCGCCTGGCCTGGCGACAATGCGGCGATGCGGGCCTATCACGATGCGGAATGGGGGGTGCCGCTCAGCGGGGATAAGGCGCTGTTCGCGAAGCTGACCCTCGATGGATTTCAGGCCGGCCTGTCCTGGGCGATCATCCTGCGCAAGCGGGCCGCGTTTTTACGGGCCTTCGACCGCTTCGATCCCGACACGATGGCCCGGTACACGGCGGCCCGGCGGCGGCGCTTGCTCGCCGACGCCGGCATCGTTCGCAACCGGCAGAAGATCGACGCGGCCATCGCCAACGCGCGCGCGTTCCTCGAGCTGCGCGAAGCGGGCGTCCGGTTCGGGCCATTTCTCTGGAGTTTCACGGATGGGAGGCCGAAGCAGAATCGCTGGCGGTCCGTGAAGCAGATTCCCGCCCAGACGCCCGAGTCCGAGCGGATGAGCGAGGCGCTGATCGAGCGCGGGTTCCGGTTCGTGGGTCCCACCATCTGCTACGCGTTCATGCAGGCGGTCGGCATGGTGAACGACCACATCGTCACCTGCTACCGGCACGACGAGCTGCGGCTACTCGACCGCCACGGGCGTCGCTAGACCCATCTCCTCCAGGAACAAACTTCCTCCCGCCGCCTTCCCGAAGCGGGACGCCGCGCGGGTCAGTACCAGTCTGTCCATGGCCCGCGTCATCCCCACGTAGAGCAGACGGCGCGCCTCTTCGATCTCGTGGCGACGGTTTTCTACCGCGGCGTAGTACCCCGGCAGCTGATAGTCTTCGACGCCAACCACGTACACGCGGCTGAACTCGAGCCCCTTGGTGGAATGGAGCGTGAAGAGGTTGACGCGCTCGGGGTCAGCTTCGACACCCTCCGACGTCGAGAGCGCGACATGCTCGAGCAGGCGGGCAATGCTCTGCTCGAGCGACCCGGCGCTACTCGCCGCAACGAGACCCGATAGCCGGGCCACGGCGGCCGGGTAGCGCTCCGCCGGCTTCCGCCCGGCTCGATAGCGCTCCCGCGCCTTCCGCCAATCCTGCCCGTCCAACAGCTCGTCCACGGTTGGCGCCTGCAGCGCGCCCGTACGCTCGCGCTCGGCGGCGTAATACTCCAGAACATCGCTGTACCGGCCCAGCACGTACGGACGCGACAGCTCTCGCAGCAGCTGGCGCTCCGGAGCAGGCTCGGGATCGTCTCCCAGGGCCAACGCCAGCCCTACGAGGTCGAGCAGGTTGACGAGCGCGCTCTTGCGCGAGCGGCCGAGTTTGTATGCGCTCATGTGCTTGAGGACACGCGCCAGCGTGACGGCATCGTCTGTCGCGTGGTGGGCGTGACCGGGCGGGACTCCAAATCGGTGCGCCAGGTCGCCCAGCCGGGCGCTCTCGGCGAACAGCGCCCGGGCCAGCGGCAACGTGTCGAAGCAGCGCAACCCATCGACCGCCGCGCCCAGCTGACCTGCCTCCCGGCGCAGCACCGGCATGTCGAAGCCCTGGGCGTTGTGGGCTACCAGCAAGTGGTCACCGACGAAGTCGCGAAACCGTGGCCACACGGCGGCGAACGACGGTTGCCCGATCAGGTCTGCGTCGGTGTACTGGTGCACCTTGGTCGCGGCTTCCGAGACCCGGCGACTTGAGCGCACCAGCGAGTGGAACGTGTCCACGATTTCCCCATCCACGACGCGCGCCGCGCCGATCTCGATGATCTCACACGCCGAGCGATCGAAATCGGATGTCTCGAGGTCGAACGCCACGAAGGTCCGGGGCAGGTCGGGAAAATCCTTCGCGTGCACGAGCTGCAGCGCCTTGAACAGCCGTACGCCGAGCTCGGCCGGAGCTGTAGCATCGGGACGCAGCACCACATCGCCCGACTGCACAACCGTGTTGGCTGACAGGTACCCCACCGCGCGCACCACCGCCGTCCGCACCAGCATCCCTCGCAGCGCGATCTCCAGTCCGTGGTGGGGCGCCACCCACAGGCGTCCGTCACGCGCCGCCACCCGCTCGATGTCGGCCGCCAGCTCGGCGGCTCCTGGATACGCGGCCGGGTCGGTAATCTCGTCACTGCGGTCCTCGAGCGGACTCCGGTAGGGTCCGAACCGCTGCTCCAGCAGCTCGTCCACGACACCCGCGAGCGTCGTGTGGCGGCGGCCGATCCCGAACAGGTTTTCCACCTGGAATACGAACCGCCACGCTTTCTTCGTGTCGGGATCGTCGCGATGACCGCGCTGCGCAAAGCGCCGCACGGCGTTCAGCAAGGTCGAGTCGCCCGCGGCGTGGATGCGCTCGAGCAGGTCGCGCGGCAGCAACCGCTGCGCTAAGGCGTCGATCACCACCGGATCCTCGGGTGTCTGAATGATCCGCAGCGACGCCACGACCTGACCGATCACTTCGTCGTCGAGCAATGCCCGGCCTCGTGCCAGCCGGCAGGGAATCCCGGCCTCGACGAGGCGGCGTTCCAGCAGGTCTCCGACTTCGTGTTTGCGGTACAGAATCGCGTACTCGCCCCATGAACCCGGGAACTCCGCGCGGTCGGCACGGAGATCCGCGAGCAGCCAGTCGGCCTCGGCCCGCTCATCCGGGAACATGCGGATCATCACCGGATAGGGCGATTCCCGCACCGCCTCGAGCCGCTTGTCGAACAGCTGCGGGTTGTGCTCGACCAGTTGGCGGGCGGCCGCGAATATCGCCCGCGCGGAGCGGCGATTGCGCTCCAGGACCACCGGCTCCGGTACGCCAAAGTCCTTCTGGAAGCGCCGCAACACCTCGGGATCGGCGCCGGTCCAGGAAAAAATTGACTGCTCCTCGTCGCCCACCGCGAATACGGAGCGGTGCCCGCTCCCGAGCACACGAATGACCTCGTACTGCGCGGGGCTCAGGTCCTGGAACTCATCCACCAGGAGGTGGTCCCACCGGGCCGCCACGGTCCGCGCGATGGCCGGATGGCGAGTCAGGAGATCCCGGGTGAAGACCACGAGATCGTCGAAGTCCACCATGTTGCGCGCGCGCAGGGTAGCGGCGTAGCGATCCAGGTGGTCCTGGTCCCCGGCCGTGAGCCGAAAGCCCTGCAGCCGACCGCGCCCAAACAGCGTCAACAGCGGGCTGACCCGTTTGGAGGCCACGCGGTGACGGCGGAGCACGATCCGCTGATACTCCTCGTCCGCTACTCCGAATCCGCGCCGCAGCCCCACCAGCTCGCCATGCTCGCGCAACAGACCGAGGCACAGCGCGTGGAGCGTACCGCGCGTCATGCCTTCGGCTTGGCTTCCGATTTCCCGATTGAGTCGGGTGACGATCTCTTCGGCGGCCTTGTTGGTGTAGGTGACCGCGCAGATTCGGGTAGGATCCGCGCCCAGAGCCTCGATCAGGAAGCGCACCCGTTCGATCAGGCAGTACGTCTTCCCGGCCCCCGGACCGGCCAGCACCAACACCGGACCGGGAGCCGCTTCGATGGCGCCGCGTTGCGCGTGTGACGCGTGAATGGCCTTGATGACGCTGTCCTCCGCGGAGGAAGCTAATTTCCCCTCGTGTCCTACGACATCATCATTGCCGGACTGGGAGCCGCGGGCAGTTCCACGGCGTATCACCTGGCCGGGCGCGGCGTCCGCGTGCTCGGGCTCGATCGCCATCACCCGCCGCACGAGCTGGGCTCGAGTCACGGCGGGTCGCGCGTGATCCGCGAATCGGCGTTCGAAGGCGCCCGCTACGTCCCGCTGGCGCGTCGGGCGTTGGCCCGCTGGCGGGAGATGGAGGCGGTCACGGGCGCCCGGCTGCTGCACGCGACGGGGGTGTTGTTCGTGGGCAGCCCCGAGAGTGCGGTGGTCGGTGGCACCCTGGAGAGCGCCCGCGCCCACGGCGTCCCGCACGAGCTGATTCCCGCGGCTGCGCTCGCGCAGCGCTTTCCGGCGTTGCGCCGGCTCGAAGGCGCCATCGGCGTGCTCGAGCCGGGTGGCGGGTGGCTCGACCCGGAACGGTGCGTCGCGGCGAGCCTGGCACACGCCGCGGCGCGGGGCATCGAGTTGCGCTTCGACGAGCCGCTGCTGCGCTGGGCACCGAACGGGTCGGGCGTCACCGTGACGACGGCATCGGGCCGCCATGCCGCCGGGCGCCTGCTCCTGGCCGCGGGCGCCTGGATGCCCGAGCTCCTGGGAGCCGCCGGAGGGGGGGCGTACTTCTCGGTCGAGCGGCAAGTACAGCACTGGTTCACGCCCCGGGATCGCGCCGCCCTCGAAGCCCTGCCGATATTCATCCGTCAGAGCGGCGCGACGGTGTTCTATGCCTTGCCCCCCGCGGGTCCGGAGATCAAGGTGGCGGTCCATCATGCCGGCGCGGTGACGACTCCCGAAGCAGTGCGCCGCGAGGTCAGCCCCGAGGAGGTCGAGGCGGTGCAGTCCCTGCTCCGGGAGCAGGTCCCGGCCATCGCCGGGACGCATCGCCGCGCCAGTGTGTGTCTGTATACCAACTCCCGGGACGGGCATTTCGTGATCGATCAGTTCCCGGGTGCCCCGGCGGTCCTGATCGCGAGTGCCTGCTCGGGATTCGGGTTCAAGTTCGCAAGTGCGTTGGGAGAAACTCTGGCGGACCTGCTTACCGACCGGGCGCCGAGCCTCGACGTAACGGTTTGGCGCCGCGGGGCATCTCTCCAATCGGGGACCTCATGAAGCCGACCACGACCCTGCCCCTGCTGCTCGCGCTGGGCATCCCGCTCACCGCCCAGGGCCAGACCCGCGCGGCCCGTCCCCCGGAGGTGGACGCGTCGCGGCGCACGGCCATCGTCACGGCGGCCGCGCGCGTCGCCCCATCGGTCGTGAGCGTCAACGTGGTGCGCCGGCAACGCCAGGTGCCGCAGGACCCGTTCGCGTTCTTCTTCACGCCGCGGGGCGCCGAGCGGCAAGTCGAAGCCGTCGGCTCGGGATTCATCATCACGACCGACGGCGTAATCGTGACCAACCAGCACGTCACCCAGGGCGCGCAGCAGATCGCGGTGACCACGCGGGATGGCCGCGATTACCCGGCGCGCCTGCTTGGCGAGGATCCGCAGACCGACATCGCCGTGCTGAAAGTCGACACCACCGGGTTGCCGCCGGCCCCGATCGGGTCGAGCGACAATCTGCTCATCGGCGAATGGGTCGTGGCCATCGGCAACCCCTACGGATACCAGCTCGGCAACACGGAGCCGTCCGTCACCGCGGGTGTGGTGAGCGCCGTCGGACGCAACCTGCTCCCGTCCCAGGAGCAAACCGGCGTGTACGTCGGGATGATCCAGACCGACGCGGCCATCAACCCGGGCAACTCGGGCGGGCCGCTGATCAATGCGCTGGGCGAAGTGGTGGGCGTGAACAGCTCGATCTTCTCGAACACCGGCAGCTCGATTGGCATCGGATTCGCGATCCCGATCGAGCGGGCGCTGCGCGTCGCCGACGAGCTGCGCCGCTTCGGCCGGGTGCGACGCGCCTGGGTCGGTCTCGACGTCACCGGCGCCGACGAGCTGCGCGGCTGGAAGCAGGCGGGCGGCCTGCGCGTCACCACCGTCGCCTCGGGGAGTCCGGCGCAGCGCGCCGGCATCGCGCCGGGCGACGTGCTGCTCGAAGCGCGCGGCAAGCGCTTGCGCACGTTTCTCGACTGGGAAGCCGTGCTGCTGGATGCGGGTCCCGGCGATGCGCTGTCGGTGATCGCCAAGCGGGGGGCCCAGCGCCGCCCGGTGACGCTCACCGTCGCCGACCTGCCCACGTCCAGCGCCGAGAAGGTGTCGGTGCTGGGGGACATCCAGGCCGTGACCCTGACGGAGGCGATCCGCCAGGAGCGCGGGCTCCGGGCACAGCAGGGGGTCCTGATCTACGACATCGGGGTGAACACGCAGCAGGCCACTGGGTTGGCGCCCGGCGACGTGGTATTCCAGGTCAACCGGCAGCGCGTGGCGACGGTGGACGGCCTGCGGCAGGCGTTCGCCGCCGCGGCCGGGCAGGCCGCGACGGTGTGGTTCGAGCGCAACGGCATGATCGGGCGCAGTGCCTTTTACGTCCGGTGATCGGGATCACACGCCTTCGGTTCGCATAACAAGACGGATGCCACCACACCGGCACCGCTAGAACGTTCCCGATGGATTCGGGTATATTGGCCCGCTCGTAGACTTTTTTCGATCCAGGAACAAGCTCGTCGGACGGGTGGCCGCGGGGCGCGCTCGATCCGGCCGTCGCGCGGTGCCCCGGCAGGGAAAGGACGTGGAGTATGAGGGCAACCATTCGGATCCTGCCTGTGGCGGGACTCGCGCTGGTCGGCGCGCTCGCCTGCTCAGGGAAACCGTCGCCTGCGCTGCAGGCGCGGATCGATTCACTGCAAAACGCCTCCAATGAGCGCGATCGGCTCGTCCAGGAAATGGCCCAGGACGCGCGCATGATTTCCGACATCTCGGCGGAGCTCGCCAAGGTGCAGGTGCGGGGCAAGCTGAGCGTGTCGAGCGAATCACCCGGCCAGGCGTCGCGCGACAGTGTCGTCCAACGGGTGCGCTACATCGCGAGCCGGCTGACGCAAACCGAGCAGTCGTTGCGCTCGAGCGAGCGTCGCGTCCGCTCGCTCACGTCGGTGTCGGACAGCCTGCGCAACACGCTGACCGCCACGATCGCCAACTACGACACCATTATTTCCTCCCAGCGCATCCAGCTGCTCGCCTTCGCGGCGCAGCTCGACACGCTGAAGGGCGAGAACACCACCCTGATCGCCGTGAACAGCGCGCTCAAGGACACCGTATCCGATCTGACGCTGCGCGACAACACGGTGTACTACATCATCGGCACGAAGGACGAGCTGGTGCAGCGCGGCATCGTGGAGGAGACGGGCGGGAGCCGGTTCCTGTTCGTCCTGTGGAAATCGGGCAGGTCGCTGCAGCCGGCGCGCGCGTTGGACACCAGCGCCTTCACGGCGATCGACAAGCGCCAGGTGACCACGATCCCGCTCCCGGACTCGACCAAAGGGTACCGGATCGCCTCCCGGCAGGATGTGTCCGCTCTCGCCTCACCGCCGGATAACGGTGGCAAACTGCACGGCGCGGTCCGGATCGCGGAGCCCGGCCGCTTCTGGACCGGCTCCAAGTTCCTGATCCTCGTCGAAGGCTGATCCGCTCGCCGCTCGCATGACCGACCGCCCTCGGGGTCCAGGCTCCGAGGCCGGTTCGTTATGTTCCCCGCATGGGTCTGTCCCGCTCGATGCTGCTCCGCCTGTCCCGCAGCCCGTGGCTCGCGGAGCAGTTTCGCAGGCGCGCGTTCGCCCGGCGCGCCGTGCGCCGGTTCATGCCGGGCGAAGACCTGCGGGCCGCGCTGGATGCGAGTGCCGACCTCGCCAAGGCCGGGATCGGGACCGTGCTGACCCAGCTGGGGGAGCAGGTCCATGCGACGGCGGAAGCGGAGTCCGTGCGGGGTCACTACCGGGAAGTGTTCGACCAGCTGCGCGACCGGTTCCTGCCGACTCACGTCTCCGTCAAGCTCACCCACCTCGGGCTCGACGTCGGCCGGGAGGCGTGCACGCGGCACGTGCTCGCCCTGGCCGCGAAGGCGCAGGAGGAGGGCTCGTTCCTCTGGATCGACATGGAAGAATCACGCTATGTGGATCACACGCTGGAGATTTTCCGCCGCGCCCGGGCCGAGCGGAATAATGTAGGCGTGTGCCTGCAGGCGTACCTGCGCCGCACGCCGCAGGACCTCTCGGCGCTGCTGCCCCTGGCGCCGGCGATCCGTCTGGTCAAAGGGGCGTACAACGAGCCCGCCGAGATCGCGCTGCCGCGGAAGAAGGATGTCGACGCGCAATACTACACCCTCGCCGTGCGGCTGCTCGACGCGGCCGCCGGCGGGCGGGCCACGCCGGTCTTCGGCACGCATGACCTGACGCTCATCGATCGGATTCGCGAGCAGGCCGCGGCGCGCCAGGCCACGGGTCGCTACGAGGTGCACATGCTGTATGGCGTGCGCGCGCAGGCGCAGCGGGATCTCGCCGCCGGGGGCGAGAAGGTGCGCGTGCTGATCAGCTACGGCAGCCATTGGTTCGCCTGGTACATGCGGCGCCTGGCCGAGCGCCCGGCGAACGTCTGGTTCGTGGTCCGGAGTCTGTTCTAGCCGGCGCTCAACGCTTGGTCACCGCTTCCGTCACGATGTCGTTCACCGTTTGCATCAGCGGCGGATCGCCGTTCGTGAGGATCACCACGACGTATCCCAGATCGGGAACGACCAGGAGGTTGGTCCCCATGCCGGGTGCGCCGCCGGAATGGCCGAAGCCCGCGTGTCCATGGTGGGCGCTGGTGACGAAGCCGAGCGCATAGTCGCCGGAACCCACCGGGGTCGTGAACAGGCGCAGCGTTTCCGGCCGCATCAGCCGGCCACCGCTCAGCGCCTGCACGAACTGCAGCAGGTCGCCCACGGTGGAATAGCCGCCACCCGCCGGCCCGCCCTTGATCTCGCGACTTCCCAGATTGTCCCGCCACGGCGCGCTCGGCCCGCTGCGCGAGTACCCCACGGCGCCGCCCACGACCTCGCCGCCCGGTCCGTAGTAGCCCGTGTTCGGCATGCCGGCCGGCGCGAACATGTGCTCGCGCAGGTAATCGTAGAAGCTCTGTCCGCTGACCCGCTCGATGATCAGCCCGAGCACCTGAAACCCGGCGTTGGAGTAGCGGAACCGCGCTCCGGGCGCAAACGGCATCGAGTCGGCGGCGAAGAGCGGCAGGTGCGACGCCACCGTCGTCAGGGTCGTGCGGCGCTCCTCGTAGAGCCGGTTCCAGTAGCTGCCCAAGCCGGAGTGGTGGGACAACAAGTGTCGCACGGTCGCCGTGCGCGCGAACCGTTGATTGGGATAGTCCGGCAGGTATCGGGCGATGGGCGAATCGAGCGCGACGCGACCCTGCTCGACCAGCTGCGCGATCGCCGTGGCCGTGAACATCTTGCCCATGGACGCGAGCGTGAACCTGGTGTGGAGCGTGTTGGGGATGCCGCGACGGCGATCGGCAATGCCGTACGCCCGCGCGTACACCGTCCGCCCGTCGTGGGCCACCAGGAGTGCCCCCGACAGGAGGCTGTCCGCCGCCCGCTTGCCGAGGCGTTCGTCCAGCAGGCGGGTGATCGCGACGTCGTCGAGCCCGCCGGGGACGGAGTCCACGGGTGCGCCGGTTTCCGGCCGCAACCCGACCATGGCGGCGCGATAGCGGCCGTCACCGCCGCGCTCCAATCCCAGGATCCGCTCCATCACGTCGCGAAGGTTGGCAGTGTCGGCCGGATCCTCCGCCTCGTACCGCCGGACATACTCGCGCACCACCGCGGAGTCGCCGGAGTTCACCGCCACGAGCCACGCCCCGACGAGCCGCCCGGCTGGAGTTTCGGGGAGCGCGGGGCCTGCCTGAGCCTGAGCCGTGGCGGGCGCCGGGGCCGCCAGTGTCAGGAGCGCAAGGGCGAGTGCCTGCAGTTGGCGTTTCATCATCAGCCTCCCATTATGCTGGGTGATGCCGCCCCCACCGCGTTCGTCGCAGGCTCGCTTCCTCACCCACGTGAACGCCGATCTTGTCGTCTCGAGTAACCGGGTGGTGACGCCCGACGGCGAGCGCCCGGGCGCCGTGGTCGTGAGCCAAGGTCGCATTCAGGCCATCGTCGAGCCCGACGCGGCGCCCCCGGCAGCGGTCACCGTCGACGCCGGGGCGGCAGCGCTGCTGCCGGGAGTGGTGGACACCCACGTGCACGTCAACGAGCCCGGGCGCACCGAGTGGGAAGGGTTCGCCCGGGCGACGCGCGCCGCCGCCGCCGGTGGCGTGACCACGATCGTCGACATGCCGCTCAACTCCATCCCGGCCGTGACCACGACGCGAGCGCTGCGACTGAAGCTGCGCGCCGCCGCTCCAGCGGCTCTGGTCGACTACGGATTCTGGGGGGGCGTCGTCCCGGGCAACGAGCGGCACCTCGATCCGCTGCTCGAGGCGGGAGCGCTCGGGTTCAAGTGTTTCCTCGTGCCATCCGGGGTGGATGAGTTCGCCCACGTCGGCGCAACCGAGCTCCGCCCGGCGATGCGGCGGCTCGCCGCCCGCGACGCGGTGCTGCTGGCGCATGCCGAGCTGCCGGGGCCGATCGCCCGCGCCGGGACGAGCGGGGACCCGCGGCGCCATGCGACCTGGCTTGATTCGCGACCCCAAGCCGCCGAGCTCGAGGCGATCGACCTGCTGGTCCGCCTCTCGCGGGAGACCGGATGTCGGGTGCACGTCGTGCACCTGTCGGCCGCCGCAGCCCTGTCCATGCTCGAAGCGGCCCGCAGTGATGGCGTTGCCATCAGCGTCGAGACCTGCCCGCACTACCTCACGTTCGCCGCCGAGGACGTCCCCGACGGGGCCACGGCGTTCAAGTGCGCTCCGCCGCTGCGGGACGGCGCCAACCGCGAGCGGTTGTGGGGAGGCCTGGCGCGAGGCATCATCGATCTCGTGGCGAGCGACCATTCCCCGGCCCCTCCTGCCCTGAAGCGGCTGGACTCGGGCGACTTTCTGGCGGCCTGGGGCGGCATCGCGTCGCTCGAGCTGTCGCTCGCCGCCTGCTGGACCGGCGCCCAGGCGCGCGGCCACACGCTCGCCGACCTGGCGCGCTGGCTGTGCGCCGGACCGGCTCGCCTGGCCGGACTCGACCACAAGGGGAGCATCGCTCCGGGGAGCGATGCGGATCTCGTCGTCTTCGATCCGGAGACCGAGTGGACCGTCGACCCGG
>Ga0187893_10003430_pt1 | contig 32198 bp, 27 predicted proteins | sample MA1701074metaG_FD_139574 | JGI IMG/M metagenome (GOLD analysis project Ga0187893, IMG submission 139574) | White microbial mat communities from a basaltic lava cave in the Kipuka Kanohina Cave System on the Island of Hawaii, USA - MA170107-4 metaG ...
GACGACGGCCTCGCCCTCTCCCTCGTCGACGGCCGGCGCCCCGGCGGCGTCGGGCAGGGCCGCGAACGCGCCGCCGCCGCGGTTCTCGAGGCCGTGGTTCACGTTGCGCCGCTCGGAGCCCACTACGAAGAGATCGACGTCCATGTCGTTGTCGAAGTCGCCGCCCACCACGGAGCGGCCGTCGCGCGCCGCCAGCCGGCTTCCCGCTCCGGCGAGCGCCGCCATCCCCGTCTCGGTGCGCACGAACACCGCGGCAGTCAGCGCCGCCCCGCCCACGAAGAAGAGATCGGTGCGCAGGTCGCCGTCGAGATCGGCCGCGACGCAGTCGGTGCCGCGCACCCCGTGCAGCCCGAGCGCGACGGCCAGGTCCCCGCCGGCGGGATCGTGCAGCGCGAAGACGGCCACGCCGCCCGTGCCGCCGGTGAGGACGACCTCCGGACGCGCGTCTCCCGCGAGGTCGGCGAGCACGCCGGCGGCGTCGTTGCCGGTCTCCACGAGTCCCGAGAACTCGCGGATCCGCTCGAAACGTCTTCCCTGTCGCGCGAAGAGCGCGGTGGGCGACTGCCCGTCCGGCCGGGCCTTGTTCACGAGCAGCAGCTCGAGGCGGCCGTCCCCGTCCCCGTCGACCCAGGTCGGCGTGCGGCCGCGACCCGCCGGATCGGCGACTCCCAGGCGTCGCGCCCGGTCGACGAAGCGCCCCGATTCGTTGACGTAGAGGAAGCTCGCCCCCGTGCCCTCGCCGTGCTGCGCGCCGGCGCTCACCATGAGGTCCTGGTCGCCGTCGCCGTCGAAATCGGCCCATGCGGCGCCGTGCGTGTCGGCGTGCGGGCGCTGGACCTCGAAGCGGCCGGTCGCCTCCTCGAAGGAGCCACGCCCCGTGTTGCGCAGCACGACGGGAGGGCGGCGGTGGTTTCCGAGCCACAGGTCGGGCCAGCCGTCGCCGTCGAGGTCCCCGACCGCCATCCCGCACGTCGGGCCCGAGTAGGTGATGCCCAGTCGATCCGAGGCGTCCTCGAACCACGCCTGCGCGTGCGCCGCTCCAGGCGCCGCGATCATCAGGACCGTCGTCGCGAAGCCGGCGCGAGGAAACATCCCGGAGCACCTCCGCGTCGCGCGCGTCGAGACGGCGCGCGCGGACTCCGTCTCATCCCTCGTCGCGCTTGCGGGGGCCCGCGCCGTGCGCCCGCGGCTCCGGCCGCTGCCGCCACACGAAGCGGCGCTCCTCGACCAGCTCGAGCCGGTCGAAGGAGCTCAGGGTGCCCGCCACCCTTCCCTCGAGGGTCACCCCGACGTGGTGGATCGAGTGGCTGCGCATGATGCGCGCGGCGATCGACGGGTTCTCGTGCTGCGGGACCGTGTGGATCTTGCGCGTCATGAGCTGCCTGATACGTGCTCGACCATCCGGTCGCTCACCTGCACCACCCCGATGCGCCCCGCCCCGCGCTGCTCGGGAGTGCGGGTCGCCGGCGCGTGCGCATGGAGCGACGCGGACTCTATCGGCGGGCCGGCGCAGCCGGAATGGGCGCCGGCTCCCGAGGGAGTCCAGGCAACGGCGCGCCCGACGTCACGGCTTGAGCATCTGCAGCACCTCGGGCGCCGGCTCCTCGGAGCGCGTCGCCGACGCGGCGTCCGCGGGCAGCTCCACGACGAGGCGCGCGCCACCGCCCGCACGCGGCTCCGCGCGGATCCAGCCGCCGTGGAGGACGGCGATCTCGCGGCAGATCGGCAGCCCCAGTCCCGCTCCCTTCGGCTTGCCGGTGAGCACGTCGCCGATCTGGTGGAACCGCTCGAAGACCTCCTCGCAGCGAGCGGCCGGGATGCCGGGGCCGGAGTCCTCGACGGTCACGCGCAGCCGTGCGCCCTCGCTCGCCGCGGCGACCCGCACCGTCGCGCCGCGCGGGGAGAACCGCACCGCGTTCAGGAGCAGCTCGCGCAGGAGGCGCGCGGCGAGGAAGGGGTCCCACCGCACCTCCAGCCCCGGGTCCAGGTCGCGCGCGATCTCGACGCCGCGGAGCGCCCGCTCCGCGTCGATTTCGGCGAGCGCCTCCTCGAGGATCGCGCCGAGCGTGCGCGCGTGAGGCACGGCGACGCGCTCGCAGCGCTGGAGCTCGACGAGAAGCAGGAGGTTCCCCACCAGCCGATCGAGCTCGCGCGCGTGGGCGAGCATCCCCGACGCGAACTCCGCCCGCGCGGCCGGATCCTCGCTCCCGGCCAGGATCTCGGCCGAGTTCTGGATCACGGCGAGCGGCGTGCGCAGCTCGTGCGAGATCGAGGAGAGGAACGCGTCCTTGCGCCGGCCCAGCTCCTTGAGGTCGCGCAGCGCGGCGCCGAGGGTCTCCTTGCGCTGCGCGACCGCCTGCGCGAGGCGCTCGCCCCTGGCCTTGAGCTCCTGCCGGCAGCCCGACACGTCCTGCGTCATCCGGTCGAAGGCGCGCGAGAGCAGGCCGATCTCGTCGCGGCGGCTGGTGGCGCGGCGCGGCACGGGCTGCCCGCGCTCCAGCCTGCCGACGTCGGCCACGAAAGCGAGCAGCGGCCGCGTGAGCGCGCGCGCCAGGATGACGACCGCGAGCATCGCGGCGCCCGCCCCCAGCCCCGCCGCCGACCAGAGGTAGCGGCTCATCGCGGCGATGCGCCGCTCCTCCGCCGGCGGGCAGGTCGCGAGCAGCAGGGTCCCCCGCGATGCGGGCCATCGTCCGGAGACGAGCAGGGGATGCTGGAGGAACCGGAGCCCGCTCCCCGCGAACTCGCGCGCCACGAGCTCGAGCGAGTTGCTCGCGCCGTAGCGCCGCAGCGCCGACTGCTGCCCGTCCGTGAAGGCCCGGCGCGCCGCCGCGGCCCTCAGCCTTCCGTCCGGCGCGAAGCACGCCGCCAGCTCGAACGGCGCCGTCGCCACCACCTCGCGCAGCAGCCCCTCGAGCTCGGCGTCGCCGCCGCGGTCGAGCAGCGCCACCGTGCTTTCGGCCACCACGTGCTGCGCCTGGCCGAGCCGCGCCGCCGACGCGGAGCGGATCGTCGCTCCGACCTGCCGATCGATCAGCCCGGCGAGGACGGTCGCCAGCGCCGCCACCGCCGCGATCGACAGGTGGCAGAGCCGGGTCCGCAGGCCGAGGACGGGGCGCTCGCCGCTCACGACGTCACCGCGGCCGGCTCGGAGTCGACCGCCTTCTGCCACTCCAGGTGCTCGGAGAGCCTGGGGAGCACGAGGACGACGCTCTCGTGCTCCTCGGACTCCTCCTCGCTCCATTCGCCGAGGTGGCGTTCGACCACGGGCGCCCACAGCGCGCGATCGCGGCCGCGCGACGGATCGCGGGTCCCGGGCTCCGTGCGGGCGGGAGCAACCGGGAAGCGGACCTCCAGCCGGACGTCGGGACCCTGCAGGCGATTCTCGACCACGATCCTGCCGCCTTCCGGCGCGCTTGCGAGCGCGCGCGCCACGATCGACGCGAGGAGGCGGGAGATCCACTCCTCGTCCCACACCACCGTGCAGTCGCCGAGGTGCACGAGCTGGATCTCGACGTCGCCCCGCTCCGCGCGCTCGCGCGCCGCCGCCAGCGCGCGCCGGATCACGGCCTGCACGGTGGTCGTCCCGGGGCGGCAGTCGAATCCGGCGGCGCTCGCGCTCACCAGGTCGAGCACGTCGTCGGTCATGCGGCGCAGCCGCCGCCCCTCGGCGAGGACGCACTTGAGGAGGTCGGCGCGCAGCTCGCGGCGCAGCGGCCGCTGGAGCGCCGTGCTGGCGGCCACGATCGAGCGCACCGGAGCGCGCAGCTCGTGCGAGGAGCAGGCGAGGAACGCGTCCTTCATCTGGTCGAGCGAGCGCAGGCGCTCGATCGTGGCCGCGAGCTGGCGCGTCTTCTCGCCGACCAGCGTCTCGAGCTGCTCATGGTGGCGCTGCCGGCGGCGACGGCTCTGTCGCACCCGCTCCCGCAGGCGGTCGAACGCCGCGCAGAGCACGCCGAGCTCGTCCCTGCGCCCATCGTCGAGCGGCGGCGCCGGCCCCTCGTCGTGGAGGTGCGCGCAGGCGCGGCGCAGGGCATCGATCGGCCGGAAGAGGGAGCGCAGCGCGACGCCGCAGATCCACGGCGCGGCGACGGCGGCGAGCGCGATGCCGAGCCACAGCGCGACCAGCGCCCCCGACCCGGAGTCGGCGCGCGTCGGCGGCGCCGGCGCGGCAGCCGCGGACGGCGCCCCGCCGGACCGGTCGGACGCGAGCGCGTCGCGGCGGATCTCGTCGAGCAGGAGCGACAGCTCGTGCTGCTCGCGCAGCGTGTCGCGCACGAGCGGGTCGGCGACGAGACCGAGCCCGAGCGCCAGGAGGACGAGCACCGCCCCGATCGAGGCGAAGGCGCGCGTGCGCAGCATCATGGGACGAGCGCCCGGGCGTCGGCCGGAGTCGCCGCGGCGGCCGATTGCGCCGCGCCGGGCGCGGAGGGGAGCAGCTCGACGCTCTCGAGGCCGGCGCGCAGCGCGTGCAGCTCGGCCCGCAGCCCCTGCAGCGAGTCGAGGAGCCGCGGGTCGGCGTCGATCTGCGACTCGAGCTCGTCCGCGGCCGCGCGCGCGCGCTCCTGCAGCTCGTCGAGGTGGTCGTGCAGGGCGACGAGCGCGCCGTCGAAGAGCCGCGCCGGGTCCTGCAGGTGATCGTCCTTGCGGATCCTGACCCCGCGCGGGATGCGCAGCGCCGCCAGGTCGCGGAAGACCTGGCAGAAACGGTAGAGCGGGCCGGCCACGCCGAAGGTGGAGCGCACGCCGACCGCGAACAGGATCAGGAGCGCCGCGAGCAGCGGCAGCGCGACGAATGCGAACAGGAAACGCACGCGCATGCCGAACGAGGAGAGGCCCCAGTCGGGGATCCCCGTCATCGCCCCCAGGAACAGCGGCGTCCCGAGCGCGACGGCGAGGAAGAAGAGCAGGCTGCCGAGGAACGCGGCGGCGATTCGCGTCACGAGCCGCAGCTGCAGCTCGCGGTCGACGACGATCCGGCGCCGGCGGTCGTAGGCGGGTCGGGGCATCTCTGCGCGGGCCTCCGAGGGGAGATCCCTCCTCGGCGTCGTCGGCCATCCCGGGAGGGGAGCCGAGGCCGCGGCGCCAGGAAACTCTTTCCGGCCTCCGTGGTGAGCCGGGACGACGGATCGAGGCGCGAAACGCCGAAGCGAATCACACCGCAGGTCGCGGAGCGGGGGCGGCGATGACGGCGAGGAAGCGCACGAGGCAAGGAGGGATGATGCTCCTTGACGTGCTCGTGGGCGCGTCGCTGCTCGCGGCCGCCTGCCTGGCCGCCGCCCAGATGGTGCTCGACACGACCTCCCTGCGCGCGGCTTGCGCCGTGCGGCGCCTCGTCATCGAGTCGATCAGCGAGGAGCTGAAACGGGTCGAGGGCAGCGTGTTCGAGAGCCTGCGCGCCGATCACGACGGTCGTGGGTTCGCCGTGCGGGAGGACGAGGCCGGCGGGCTGCGCCTCGTCGCGCCGCCGGGGGATCCCGACGGCCTTCCGGGGCTGGTGACGGTCACGGTCCCCGATCCGCCCGGGAATGCCGGCGAGCTCCTGGAGGTGACGGTGCGCGTCGAGTGGTTCGACGGCGGCGTCGCCAGCGAGATGGTGAGGACGTTGAGCGTCTCGCGCGTCGGAGGCTACGAGGGGAGCGAGGTCGATGACTAGGCGCGACGGCGCCGGAGCCGGGCGGACCGGGCGATGGAACCGGAAGCGCGTCGGCTCGGTCGTGGTCTTCGCGCTCACCGTGCTCACGCCCGTCCTGCTCGCGAGCGGCACGGTCCTCTCGCAGCTTCGCGCGTACGCCGGCGAGATCGACCACCGCGTCCGCGGCGTCACGACGCAGCTGGTGGCGGCCTCGGGTGCGCACGAGGCGCTCGCCCGGCTCACGACCGACCTGGCCTTCCGCGGCACGCTCGAGTTCGCCCTCAACGGCGGCCGCGCCACCGTGGACGTGAGCCAGGTCGGCGGAGAGGAGACTCCCGACGCCGCCGACGACCTGATCCTCGCGCGCAGCGAGGGCTGGCTGAACGGCCCCGCGGACGGCGAGGGCGGGGGGCCGCGCGCCGGCGTGCGCTGGTACCGCAGCGTCGTCAACGCCACCGCCCGACCGCGCATGGTGCGCGTGCCGGTCGCGCAGACGCTCTTCCTGGCCGATCCGAGCGCGCGCGTGAGCCTGAGCGGGACGAGCTTCCTCATCGCGGGCGAGGACGCGGCGTCCGACCCGCGCCTCGCGCTGCCGGGCATCGGCGGACCCGGCGATCCGGCCGCGCTCGTGGCGCAGATCCCGACCGACTCCCAGCCCTGCATCACCGGGAGCGAAGCTCCGACGCAGGCGAGCGTGCACCAGACGGCGCTGGTCGACGTCCCGAGCTGGCTGAACCGCTACCGGATCGACCCCACCTTCCTGTGGGAGACGGCCAACCAGCGGCTCGACACCTGCGTGCTCGGCACCGACGACCAGCCCGCGGTCGCGTTCGCCGAGGGCAATCTCCATCTCCGGGGGAGCGTGGTCGGGCGCGGCGTCCTCGTCGTGCGCGGCAGCCTCCGCGTCACCGGGTCGCTCGACTACGCCGGGGTCATCCTCGTGGGCGGCACCGCCAGCTTCCGCCCCATGGGAAGCGGCCGGACACGCCATCGCGGCGCCCTCCTGGTCGGCGGGATCGACACGCTGACCGACCTCGAGATCCTGGGCGACGTGCAGATCCGCTACGACTCCTCCGCGCTCGAGCGCTTCGTCGGCCAGGTCATCAGCGGCATCGAGGTGATCGCATGGGAGCACGACCTCGAGGCGGCCGCTCCCGCCGGCGGGTCGAACGGGAGTCCGCATCCGTGACCGGCGCCGTGCACGAGCTCCGGAGGCGCCGTCCGATCCGCGGCGTCGCGCTGCTCGAGGCCGTCGCGGCGGCCGCGATCCTCGCCGTCCTGGTCGGATCGGTGGCCTACGCGGCTCGCATCGCGCTCTCGGTGATGACCGAGTCGATGAAGGAGACGCAGCTCCTGTTCCGGGTGCGCCGCGCGCTCGACCAGGTCGAGGAGGAACTGTCGCGGTGCACCCGCATCTCCGTGGTCGCGATGACCGAGGACGGCTGGACCCTCGCCGGCCTCGAGAACTGGTTCGCGCAGCAGGCGCTGCAGCACGAGGGGCAGCCGCTCGGCGAGGAGGCGGACGAGGTCCGCTCCCAGTTGCGCGAGGGGCGACGGGCGCTCGAGGAGGCCATCCCCGCGTTCCCGAGGGCCGAGAACCACCTCGGCCGCGCGATCGAGGAGTTCGACGAGATCGTGGACGCGAGCCTCCTCGGCGCAGGGGCCGCCGCGAGGCTGGAGGACGCGCTCGACGCCGTCCAGGCGAGCGTCCGAATGCGCAGCCTCGCGTTGCTCAACGGCGGCGGCACGGGCTACCTCGACGCGTGGCGGGAGCTCGAGGCGACGATCGCGAGCGGCGATGCGCTCGTTCCGGCGGAGCCGCTCACGGCCGCGGACCACGTCCTGTTCCGCAAGGCCGAGCTGGGCGCCGGCGGTCGCGAGTTCCGCCCGCCCCTCGACGAGCCGCCGGCCGCGCTCTACCTGCGTCCGATGCAGGGCGACGGCGGCTTCGAGCTGGTCCACCACGACGGCACGGATCCGGTCGTCCTCGTCAGCCACCTCACGGGCGCGACCTTCGAGCAGCAGGGCGCGAGCTTCCGCATCGTCGTCCGGTTCCTGGAGGACGACGCCGGCGTCGTGCGCGAACGCACCGAGGTCCGCACGATCGTGCTGCGGACTCCCTGAGCGCCGACGCGATCACCACTGCCTCGCGAGGAAGTCGAGCAGCCGCTGCTCGTACTGCTCGGGCGCGAAGGCGTGGAGGTCGACGTGGCCGGCGCCGGGGACCGCGAGCAGTTCCTTCGGAGGCCGGGCGGCGGCGAGGAGGCGTTGCGCCTCGGAGAACGAGGTCGAGGTGTCGGCGGTTCCGTGCACGATCAGGAGCGGGCAGCCGAGGGTGGCGACGCGGTCGATCGGGCGCAGGTCGTCGGGCGCGAAGCCGAGGCGCCACTCCATCTGGGCGAGCAGGAGGGGCGCGAGCCACGGGCCGGGGGCTCCGAGAAACCTCCGCAGCCGGTCGCGCGTGGCCTGCTCGAGGGTCGTGTAGACCGCCTCGACGACGAGCGCGTGCAGCGGCAGCGGTTGCCGCGCGAGGAGCAGCGCGGCGCCGCCCATCGAGACGCCGATCGCGCCGAGCGGCAGGTCGGGGAAACGGCGCCGCAGGAATGCGAGGCCCGCCTCGGCGTCGCGCGCCTCGAGCGCGCCGAACGTGACGTGCTCGCCGGGGCTCTCGCCCTGCGCCTGCAGATCGACGAGCAGGACGGCGTAGCCGGCGCGCGCGAGGAAGCGGGCGCGCGGCACCATCCGCCGCCTCGACGAGTGGAATCCGTGCAGGACGAGGAGCGCGGCGCGCGGTGCGCTCCCCGGGGGTGCCGCCGGCACCAGCCAGCCGCGCAGTTCGCCGCCCGAGGCGCTCGGGATCGTCACGTCCTCGGCGTCGAGGTCGAGAGGCGCCGCGCCGACGGCGACCGGCCACGGGCGGATCAGGAACGACCCTGCGCCGAGGACGAGGGCCGCGCCGAGCCCGGCGAGCGCGGCGACGATGCACGCGATCCTCGTCCGGGTCCTCAAGCGGCGACGCGCTCCCTCAAGCGGTGGCGAACTCCCGCGCCCGGTCGTCGAGCGCGATCCCCCGATAGCTCCAGCCGGCGAGCCGGAGGCCGGGCAGCGCGGCGAGGCGGGCGTCGATGCGGGCGAGGCGCGCACGGTGGCCCGGCCGGTACTGCGGGATGCCGGGCTGGTGGAGGAAGGGGAGCAGCAGGCGCGGAACGCCCGTGATCCGCAGCAGCCGGCTCGCCTCGAGCCAGGCGAGCTTGGCGACGGCGGCCGGGTCGTCGGGGAAGCGCGTGCGCTCGCCGCCGACCATCGCGCGCAGCAGCACGTGGCCTTCGGGCGCGCGGCCGGCGAAGAGGGAGCTCTCGTAGAGGACGCCGAGGAGAGGCGTGCCCTCGGAGCTCGGGACGAGGAATCCCAGCCCGTCGACGTCGGCGCCGATCTGCGCGCGCGCCACGCCGATGCCGACCACGGCGACGTTGGCGGCCTCGATGGCGAGGAGCTCGCGCGCGAGCCCGGCGTCGATCGGCGCGAGGAGGCGCGCCGAGATCCACGACGGCGTCGCGAGCAGCACCTCATGCGCGCGCCAGCTCCAGCCGTGGGCGCTCACGACGGTCCATGCGGAGGCGCCCCCGCGGCCGTCCTCCCCGCCTCCTCCGCCTCCGTCGCGCGCCAGGCTCGCGGCGGCCGCGCCGGTCTGGACCGCCGGACCGAGGGTCGCCTCCAGCCGGTCGACGATCTGCTGCATGCCGCCGCGCAGGGCGACCAGGCCGCGGCGTCGGGGCGCGGCGCCCGCCGCCCTCCGCTTCTCCCGCGCCTCCCGAACCAGACCGCGCAGCACCGAGCCGTGGCTCTCCTCGAGCCCGACCAGCCGCGGGAAGGCCGCACGCGCCTCGAGGCGGCGCGGGTCGCCGGCGAAGACGCCGGTGACCACCGCGTCGAGCAGCGGATCGACCGGCTCGGGACCGAAGCGGCGCGCCACGAAGGCGGCGAGCGTCTCCCCGTCGCCGCCGCCGCGCCCGACCCACGGCTCGCAGAGCAGACGCAGCTTGGCGCGCGCCGTGAGCAGCGGCGTCGTCACCAGCCCGAGCGGCGAGGACGGCACCGCTGCCAGCCTCCCATGGCGCAGGATCCAGCGCCGCCGCGCCCCTTCCGCGGACTCGATCAGATCGCCCTCCAATCCGAGCTCGCGCACGACGTCGAGGATCGCGGCGGCACCGGCGCGCACCGTCGAGGCGGCGCGCTCGATCCGGAAGCCGTCCTCCTCCACGGTCGACACCACGCCGCCCGGCCGAGGCGACGCCTCGAGCACGACGACGCGCGCGTCGGGCCGCGCGCGCCGCGCCCGCCACGCCGCGAGCAGCCCGCTGATCCCGCCCCCGACCACCAGCAGGTCGAGCGGCGAGCGCTCCCCGCGGTCGGGCGCCGCGCTCATCGCGACGCGCAGAGCGGGGGCGTCGCGACGTCCCCGCCCGGGAGCCCCGCGACCCGGCCGAGCACGAGGCCGGCCAGGGCGTCGATGAAGTCGCTGCGCACGTCGAGCGCCTCGCTGCGCACGAACGTCGTGACGCCGGCGGCGCGGGCGCGCGCCGCGAGCTGCACGTCGATCTCGTGCACCGTCTCGATGTGGTCGGAGACGAAGCTCACCGGCACGATCACGATCGTGCGCACGCCCGACGAGCCGAGCCGGTCGATCGTCGCGTCGGTCGCCGGCTCGAGCCACTTGACCGGCCCGGCGCGGCTCTGGAACGCGAGCACCGGCTCGCCGCGGAACCCCGGCAGCCGCGCCATCACCCCGGCGACCGTGGCGCGGATCTCGTCGAGGTAGGGGTCGCCGGAGTCGACGATGCGCTGCGGCAGCCCGTGAGCCGAGAAGAGCAGCGTCGGCTCGCCCGCGGCGGCCGCCCGCGGCCCGGGCACGCCGGCGCGCGAGCGCGCCGCCCAGATCGCCTCCTGCACGCAGCGCGCGAGCGCGTCGAGGTAGCGCGCGTCGCAGGCCCAGCTCCCGACCACGCGCAGCGGCCGGCGATCGGCGCGCCGCGCCAGGAGCCCGCGCAGCTCCTTCACGCTCGACCCGGTGGTCGCGCGGCAGGAGTGGGGGTAGAGGGGGAGCGCGATCAGCTCGTCGGCCCCCTCGGCGTCGAGCTCGCGCAGCGCCTCCTCGGCGCGCGGGTGCCAGTAGCGCATCGCCGTGCGCACGGCGTACCGCCGTCCCCCGCCGCCCGCGGCCGCGAGCTCGTTCAACCTCCGCTCGAGCGCCCGCTCCTGCGCGCGCGTGCGCGGCAGCAGCGGCGATCCGCCCACCTCCGCGTAGTTGCGCCACACGCGCGGCGCGCGCAGCGTCGCGATCAGCCACGCCAGCGCGTGGCGCACCGGCGCGCCGCCGGGCACCGCGAGCACGTCGGGGTCGCGGAACAGGTTGAGCAGGAACGGCCGCACCGCCTGCTCGCGGTCGGGCCCGCCAAGGTTGAGCAGGAGCACGCCGGTCGTCCCGGCGCCCGCCCGTCCGCTCGCCGCCGCCTGCTCCATCCCCTGCGCCCCTCAGACCGTCCGGGAGTAGCGCGGCCCCGCCGCGGCCGCCGGCTCGCCGAGATGCTGGTCGAAGACCATCGCCGCGTTGCGCGCGAGGTAGCGCCCCGGCCCGGTGAGCACGATCTCCGCGCCGCCGCCGCGCAGCTCGAGGAGCCCGTCGTCCGCCATCGCCCCCAGCTTCCCGATCTCGGCGGCGAAGTGGGCGACGAAGTCGATGCCGTGCGCCCGGCCGATGGCGGTGCCGTCGACACGCAGATGGCACAGCAGCGCCCGGATCACGTCGCGGCGCAGGTCGTCCTCGGCCGAGAGCTGGAAGCCGCGGCGCGTGGCGAGGCCGCGCTCGTCGATGGTGTTGAGCCACGGCCCGAGCCCGCTCTCGTTCTGGGCGTAGAGCCGCCCGATCTCGCCGATCGCGGAGGGGCCGAGCCCGATCAGGCCGGGGGCGTGGCGCACCGTGTAGCCCATGAACGTGCGCGTGAGCGTGCCGTCGCGCTGCGCGGTGAAGAGTTCGTCGGCGGGCCGCGCGAAGTGGTCGAAGCCGATCTCGCGGAAGCCGGCGGCCTCGAGCTGCGCGCGCGCCTGCGCGTAGAGGTCGCGCCGCAGCGCCGGCGGCGGGAGCGTCCCTTCGTCGATCGAGCGCTGGTGGCGCTTGAGCCACGGGACGTGGGCGTAGCCGTAGACCGCGAGCCGGTCGACGCGCCAGGCGATCACCTGGTCGACGGTGCTCCGGAACCCCGCGAGGGTCTGCTTCGGCAGCCCGAAGACCAGGTCGACGTTGAGGCTGCGGAAGCCGCGCGCGCGCGCGCGGTCGACCAGGCGCGCCGTCTCCTCGGCGGTCTGGAAGCGGTGGATCGCCGCCTGCACGTCGGGCGACAGGTCCTGCACGCCCATCGAGAGGCGCGTGAAGCCGCGCCGGGCCAGGAGGTCGATCTGCTCCGGACGCGTGACGTGCGGGTGGACCTCGAGGCTCCGCTCGCGGCAGCGCGCGAAGTCGAAGCGCGCCTCGAGCGCGTCGAGCAGCCGCGCGAGCTGGTCGACGGAGAGGTGGGTCGGCGTGCCGCCGCCCAGGTGCAGGCCGCCGATCGAGAGGCGCCGCCGCGCCGAGGCGGCCACGGCGTCGGCCTCGTGCTCGAGGGCGGCGAGGAACTGCGCGACCGGCTCCTCCTTGCGGGTGATGAACGTGTGGCAGCCGCAGAAGGTGCAGAGCTGGGCGCAGAAGGGGACGTGGACGTAGATCTCGGCGTCCGCCCCGCCGCCCTTCGCCGGCGCGGCGCCGAGCGCGGCCAGCGCCGCGATCATCTCGCTCGCCCCGATCCCCTCGTGCCACCGCGGCGCGGGCGGGTAGCTGGTGTAGCGCGGCCCGCTGCGGCCGTACTTCTCCAGCAGGTCGTCGGAGAGGCGGCTCACGAGACCAGCTCCGTCTCGCCCGGCGCGGGGGCGCGCGCCAGCTCGGAGTCGCCGCGCACGATCGCCTCGGCGACCGCGGCCACGCTCTCGACCCGCGCGTCGGGCGTGATGCCGTGGCCGAGGTTGCAGACCCAGCGCGGCCGCGCCGCCATCCCCTCGCGCAGCGCGAGCGCCCGGCGGGCCGCGACGCCGGGCGGCCCCACCAGCAGCGCGGGATCGAGGTTGCCCTGCACCGCCGTGCCGGCCGGGATCGACGCGGCGAACGCCGCGAGGTCGACGGTCCAGTCCACCGAGATGCCGTGCGCCCCGGTCTCGAGCGCGAGCCGCGCGTGGTCGGCCGACCCGCGCAGGAACCAGAGGACCGGGACGTCGAGCTCCCGCAGGCGCGCCACCAGCCGCGTCGCCGCCGGCAGCACGAGGCGTCGCCACTCCTCGGGTGGAAGCAACCCGCCCCACGAATCGAACAGCTGGATCACCTGCGCGCCGCCCTCCACCTGCAGCTTCAGGTAGTCGGCGACCGCGTCGGCGAGGACCTCGAGCAGCGCGGCGAACCCCCGCTCGTCGGAGAAGGCGCGCGCGCGCGCCTTCTCGAACCCCTTGGAGCCGCGCCCCTCGAGCAGGTAGAGCGCGAGCGTGAGGGGCGCCCCCGCGAACCCGACGCGCGCGACGGTGGGCGGCAGCTCGCGCGCGAGCAGCGCGAGCGTGCGCGCCGGCGCCTCGACCGCGGGGCCGTGCTCGAACGTGCGGCGCGCCGCCGCCCCCTGCGCCGAGGCGGGGGGATTCTCGACCTCGGGTCCGTGGTCGCCGTAGCGGATCGAGTACCCCAACCCCTCGAGCGGCACCAGCAGGTCGGAGAAGACGATGGCCGCGTCGAGCGGGAAACGGCGCAGCGGCTGCAGCGTCGCCTCGCAGGCGATCTCCGGCCGCGAGCACAGCTCGCCGAAGGAGACCTTCTCGCGCAGCTTGCGGTACTCGGGCAGGTAGCGGCCCGCCTGGCGGAACAGCCAGATCGGCGGGTGCTCGACCGGCTCGCCCGCGAGCGCGCGCAGCAGCAGCGGCTTCATGGCATCTCCGATCGCTCCGGCGTGAGCGCCAGGCGGTAGCCGATCCCGCGGTGGGTGTGCAGCCAGCGCGGGCTCGCGGGATCCTCCTCGAGCAGGCGGCGCAGCTTCATCACGAAGTTGTCGACCGTGCGCTCGGTGGGATCGGCCTGCGGGCCCCAGACGCGGTCGAGCAGCTCGCCGCGCCGCACGATCTGCCCGCGCCGCTCGGCGAGGTAGCGCAGGATCTCGAACTCCTTGCCGGTGAGACGGTGCACGGCGCCGTCGGACGCCGCCACCTCCCCGCTCTTGAGGTCGACACGCGTCGCCCCCAGCCGCAGCACGCCGCGCCCGTAGACCGGCTGCGCCGCGCGCTCGCGCCGCTTGAGCAGCGACTCGACGCGCAGCAGCAGCTCGCGCAGGTCGAACGGCTTGGCCAGGTAGTCGTCGCCGCCGGCCTGCAGCCCGCGCACGCGGTCGTCCGTCGCGCCGAGCGCGGAGAGGAAGAGGATGGGCGTCTCGGCGTCGACGTCGCGCAGCCGCTCGCAGAAGGTGACCCCGTCGAGCCCCGGCAGCATCACGTCGAGGATCACGAGGTCGAATCCGCCCACGCGCGCGAGCTCGAGCGCGCGTTCGCCGTCGCCGCTCACCGCGACCTCGTAGCCCTCCTGGTCGAGGTTCACGCGGATCGCCTCCGCGATGTCGGGCTCGTCCTCGACGAGCAGGATCCTGGCCGCGAGCGCCGTGGTCATGGCGGCGCCCCCGCGGTCTCCGCGCCGGCGGCCGCCTGGACCGGGAGCACCACCTCGAACTCGGCGCCGGCGCCGGGGCCGGCGCTGCGGCCGGCCACCTCGCCGCCGTGCAGGCGGACGATCTCGCGGGTGAGGTAGAGGCCGAGGCCCAGCCCGGGACGGCTCACGTCGAGCTCGGCGTCGCCGCGCTGGAAGCGCTCGAACATCCGCGGCGCGCGCGCCGGATCGAAGCCCAGCCCGCGGTCCTTCACCACGAGGCGCGCCTGCCCCGCCGCGCGCGCGACGGTGACGGAGACCTGGGGCCGCGCGGGCGAGTACTTCACGGCGTTGTCGATCAGGTTGCCGATCGCGCTGTGCAGCAGGCTGCGGTCGGCGAGCACGGCGACGCCTGGCTCGACGCTGCGCTCGAGCGCGACCCCGCGCTCCTCGAGCAGCGCTCTCCGCTGCTCCAGGCAGCGATCGAGCTCCTGTCCCAGGTCGACCGGCTCGAGCGCGGCCTCGAGCCGCCCGGCGTGCAGCCGCGCCGCCGCGAGCACGTTCTCGACCAGGTCCTCGAGCCGGCGCGCGTTGAGCAGCAGCGACTTGGCGAGCCGCGCGCGGTCGGTCTCGCGGGCGCGCCCGAGCTCGAAGGTCTGCGCGATCAGGCGGATCGCGGTGAGCGGCGAGCGGAAGTCGTGGCTCACCGCGGCGAGGAGCTGATTCTGCTCGTACTCGCGCCGCAGCTCGCGCCCCATGAGCCAGTAGATGCTGGCGACGCCTCCGATCATCGCGGCGGCGAGGAAGGCCCCCTCCGCCACCGCCATCCGCACGCGACCGGCGCGCCGCGCCTCGGCGCGCTCCGGGTCGGCGCCGTCGACCTGCACGGTGAGGTCGCGCTCGCGCGTGCTCTCGCGCACCTGGAAGTAGATCCACCAGGAGACCTGCGCCAGGCAGACCATGACCACGACGAAGAGCAGCACGCGCGCGCGCCGGAAGCGCGTCTCGCGGCGGTCGCGGCGCTCGTCGCGGCTTCTCATCGCGTCGGCTCAGCCTCCGTCGGACAGGCTCGCGTCTCCGGCGAGGTCCTCGAGCGCGCGCGCGAGCGCCGTCGCGGTCTCCCGGATCACGGCGTCGCCGTGCGCCGTGGTCACGAAGCCGACCTCGTACAGCGACGGCGCGAGCAGCACGCCGTGCGCGCGCAGCCGCTCGTGCAGCCGCTGGAACCGGCGCTTCTCGAGCGCCCCCACCTGGTCGGGACGGCGCGCCGGAGCGCCGGCGCCCGGCCAGAGCCAGAACATGCTGCCGAAGAAGAGCGGCCGGAGCGAGAAGGGGGCGCGCGCGCAGACCGGCCTCAGCGCCGCCTCCAGCGCCCGGGAGTTGCGTTCGAGCCGCGCCCGCTCCTCGCGGTCGAGCGCCATGCGCACGCTCGCGAGCCCGGCCGCCATCGCGACCGGGTTCCCCGAGAGCGTGCCCGCCTGGTAGACCGGCCCGAGCGGCGCGAGCTGGTCGAGGAGGCGCGCCGGCCCGCTCACGGCGCCGACCGGCATGCCGCCGCCCACGAGCTTGCCCAGCGTGACGAGATCGGGGGTCACGCCGAAGCGCTCGCTCGCGCCGCCGCGCGCGATCCGGAAGCCGGTGATGACCTCGTCGAAGACGAGCAGCGCGCCGCAGCGGCTGGCGATCCGGCGCAGCGCGGGCAGGAAGGAGTCCTCCTGCAGGAGGAGCCCCGAGTTCGCCGGCACCGGCTCGACCAGGATCGCGGCCAGCTCGCGCCCGCGCTCCTTCGCCGCCGCCTCGACCGCCGCGACGTCGCCGAGCGGGACGATCACGGTGTCGGCCACGAGCCCGCGCGGCACGCCGGCCGACGAGGAGTCGGCGATCTGGTGCACCCCGGAGCCCGCCTTCACCAGCATCGAGTCGGAATGGCCGTGGTAGCAGCCGTCGAAGCGCAGCACGAGCGGCCGTCCGGTGGCGCCGCGCGCGAGCCTCACGGCGGTCATCACCGCCTCGGTGCCGCTGCTCACGAATCGGACGCGCTCGCACCACGGGAGCGCAGAGAGGATCGTTTCGGCCAGCTCGATCTCGCCGCGCGACGTGAGCGCGAAGCTGGTGCCGAGCGGCGCGGCGCCGCGGATCGCGGCGACGACGGCGGGATGGGCGTGGCCTCCGAACAGCGCGCCGAACGACTGGATGTAGTCGACGTAGCGCCGGCCGTCGAGGTCGAAGACGTGCGCGCCGCGCGCGCGGCTCGCGAGCAGCGGCTCCTCCGCCACCGAGCGGAACGAGCGCACCGGGGAGCTCACGCCGCCCGGCAGCGCCCGGCGCGCGCGTTCGACCCACTCGGCCGTCGTGCGGGCCGGCTCGACCGGCCTCGGCCGGCGCGCCGTCGCGCTGCGCTCCCGCCGCTCCGCCTTCGTGCGCGGCGTCATTCGAGCCATCCCCCCTGCAACGCGTCGCGGGCGTGATAGGTGATGGTGAGGTCGGCGCCGGCGCGCGCGAAGGCGATCAGGTTCTCGCGCACGATCGCGCGCTCGTCGACCCACTTGTTGCGCGCCGCCGCCTTCACCTGCGCGTACTCGCCGCTCACGTTGTAGGCCACCAGCGGCAGCCGCGTCGCCGCGCGCGCCTGCGCGATCACGTCGAGGTAGGCGAGCGCCGGCTTCACCATCAGCAGGTCGGCGCCCTCGGCCTCGTCGGCCAGCAGCTCGCGAAGCGCCTCGCGGCCGTTGCGGGCGTCCATCTGGTAGGTGCGCCGGTCGCCGAACTGGGGGCTGGAGTGCGCCGCGTCGCGGAACGGGCCGTAGTAGGCCGAGGCCATCTTGGCCGAGTAGGCCAGGATGCCGCACTCGACCATCCCGTTGCGGTCGAGCGTGCGCCGGATCGCGCCCACGCGGCCGTCCATCATGTCGCTGGGCGCCACGAAGTCGGCGCCGGCGCGCGCGTGCGCGAGCGCCATGGCCGCGAGGATCTCGAGGCTCGGATCGTTCAGGATGCGGCCGTTCTCCACCACGCCGCAGTGGCCGTGCGAGGTGTAGGCGCACAGGCAGACGTCGGTCATCACCACGAGGTCGTCCGAGAAGCGGCGCTTGAGCTCGCGTACGGCGCGCGGCACCAGCCCGTCGGGCGCGCTCGCGGCCGACGCGCGCGGATCCTTCGCGCGCGGATCCTCGAGGACGCCGAAGAGCAGCACCGTCCGGATCCCGAGCTCCAGGTCGCGGCCGACGTCGGCGGCCATCTCGTCGACCGAGACGCGGTCGATGCCGGGGAGCGACGTCACCGGCACGCGCGTGCGATCGCCCTCGACGACGAAGTGCGGCTGGATGAGCTGCGCCGCGTGCAGGCGCGTCTCGGCGAGCGCCTCGCGCAGCGCCGCGCTCGAGCGCAGCCGGCGCAGCCGGACCGGATCCTCCCGCGTCTCGTCGCTCATGGTTTCACCTCGACCGCCGGTCGGCCCGCGAACGGCGCCGAACGAGCCAGCACCTCGAGCACGTCGCCCAGCGCCGGCAGCAGCGCATCGATCGAGGGCGAGCCGGCGCACGCCGCGGCGGGATGGCGGAGCCGTTCGAGCTCCGCCGCGGTGGTCGCGCCGCCGGCGACCAGGTGGATCCGGCACGGATTCTCGGCCAGGCGGGCGCGCACGCTCGCGCGCCCCAGGAAGGCGCGCGCCGCGCTCGGGCTGGCGACGATGGCCACGATCGGGCCGGGCGGCAGCGCCGGGTCGTCCTGGACCGGGAGCGTCTCGTAGAGGGGGAGCGGCGTCACGCGCATGCGCGCGCGCGCCAGCCGCCGGGCGAACTCGGGATCGGGCTCCGCCGGCCCCGGGTGCAGCACGTGGGTGGCCGCCGCGTTCTTGCGCACGATCGACTCGGCGAAGGCGAGCGCGCCGGTGCCGTCGCCGGTGATCTCGACCCGGAGGCCGTGGCGCTCGAGCTCGCCGCGCGTGGCCGGCCCGAGCGCGGCGATGGACTTGAGCCGCGCGCCCGGCACGTGCGCGCGCTTCAGCACCTCGATGAAGGAGCGCACCGCCTGGCGGCTGGTGAACGCCACCACGTCGAAGGCGTCGAGCGCGCGCAGGATCGAGCGCATGCGGTCGTCGATCGGCCGCGGCACGAAGCGGATGGCCGGCTGCGTCACCACGGCGAGCCCGTTCTTCTCGATCGCCTGCGCGAGCTCGTGATCGAGCCCGTCGGGCCGCGTCACCACGATGGTGGGCATCGCCGCCCCGCCCACGAGCGACTCGGCGACGAGCGCGGCGGCCTCGTCGGGGTCGGCCGCCTCGGCGCGGGCGCGTCGCATGCGCCCGTCGTGCGCGAGACACGCCTCGAGCACGAACCCGGTCTCGCCGCGGCGCGCCAGCGCGCCCAGCGGCAGGCTGCAGCCGCCCTCGAGCCTCTCGAGCAGCCGGCGCTCGGCGCGTGCGCAATCGGCGGCGTCGGGGTCCACCAGGGAACGCAGCCGGTCGACGAGCGCGGCGTCGGCGGCGCGCGCGCGCGCCGCGAGCACCCCCTGCCCCGGCGCCGGCAGGAAGAGCGGCGGATCGAGCGGGACGACGGTCAGGTCCTTGAGCTCGAGGCCCAGGCGCTCGATGCCGGCCGCCGCGATCACGATGGCGTCGAACTCGCCGCGGCGCAGCCTGGCGACGCGCGTGGGCACGTTGCCGCGCAGGTCGACCACCTTCACGCCGGGGAAGGCGTGCTGGAGCTGGGCGAAGCGGCGCGCCGAGCTGGTGCCGATGCGGATCCCGCGCGGCAGCGCGACGCCGCCCGCGTCCCGCAGCACCGTGGTGTCGCGCCCGACCAGCAGCAGGTCGCGGGAGTCGGCGCGCGGGAGCACGCAGAGCGTGACGAGCCCCTCGGGGTCCTCGGTCGGAAGGTCCTTGAGCGAGTGGATCGCGAGGTCGATCCGCCGCTCGATCAGCGCCTCGTCGAGCTCCCTCGTGAAGAACGCCTTGCCCTCGATCTCGCGGAACGGCCGATCGGTGGCGTCGCCGCGCGTGTGGATGATCTCCACCTCGACCGTCTCGCCGGCCGCGCGCAGCCGCTCGGTCACCAGGCTCGACTGGCGCAGCGCGAGGTCGCTGCCGCGGGTGCCGAGGCGGATCACGCCGAGGCTCCGGAGACGGCGCGGCGGCGCTGGCGCGCCAGCGCTTCCTCGATCCAGCGGTCGATGCGGGCGACGGTCTCGCCGAGCCGCGCGCGGTGCTCCTCCGCCAGGGCGTGCAGGTCGGCGAGGTCGGCCAGCCGCGCGTGCGCCCGCGCCTGCGGATCGACGTTGCGCGGCAGCCCGAGGTCGACCACGCCGGCGGCGAGCGGGAGGCGTGCGCGCAAAAGCTCCGCGGAGACCACGGGAGCCTCCACACGCGTGGCGGCCACCAGCGCGCGGATGGGGGTCGACGCCGCGAGGAACGCCTCGAGCGCGGCCGACCGGCAGCCGGACTCCGCGGCCAGCGTCGCGGCGCGCGCCGCGTCGCGTGAGACGACGAGCCAGTGGTCGCGCCCGTCCTTCGGACGCGCCGCGAGCACGGCGCGCGCCATCGCGCCGGTGCCGAGCAGGACGACCGGCGCGCGGCCGTCCGTCCGCAGCTCCGTCTTCACGTGCCGCAGCGCGAGGCGCGCCAGGTCGGTGCCGAGGTCGGCGAGCCCCGTCTCCCGGCGCACCCGCTTCCCCACGCGCAGCGCGAGGTCGAAGGCGGCGGCCATCCGCGGCCCCGCGAGCCGCGCCTCGCGCGCGATCCGGATCGCGTCGCGCACCTGTCCGAGGATCTGCTCCTCGCCCAGCGCCGCCGACTCGAGCGAGCAGGCGACGCGCAGGAGGTGGCGCAGCGCGTTCTCGCCTTCGTGCACGACCGCCACGGCGGCGCCGTCGGGAATCCCCAGCGCTTCGGCGAACGCGGCGCCGAGGACCGCGCGGGGTACCGGCGTGTCGCCCGCGACGATGAGCTCGACGCGGTTGCACGTCACCAGCGCGGCGCACTCCGTCCCCGCCATCGAGGCGAGGGCGCGGCTCGCGAGCGCCAGGGGATCGCGGCCGCGGGAGGCGATGCGCTCCAGCTCCTGGAGCGGGAGCCGATGCACGTCGGTCCCGATGATCGCGAGGAAGGCCATGTCGGCCTTGTCGCCATTCTCGAGCGCCCGACCATCATGGGAGCGTCATGGCGGGACTCGAGGTCGGAAACGACTTCCCGGTGGCGGCGGCAGGGGATTCCGGCCGCTGCGGCCCCGGGGAGGAGCGGGAACACGTTCCTTCCTCATAAATGCGCACGACGCTCCCCCGGCGCGGTCGCGGCGCCGCGGGTGTCCTGATGAGGAGGCCCGACGAAGCAGGGGGCGAACAGGGCCCCGAATCCCAGGGAGAACGCGCGGATCAGGACGCTAGGCCAGCGGCTCCTGCTGCGTCATGCAGTGGATCGTGCCGAGGCCCCAGACGAGGTCGACCGCATGGATCCCGACCACGCGCCGGTCCTTGAACCAGTCGGCCAGGATCCCGAGCGCGCGCCGGTCGTTCACATCGTTGAACGTCGGCACCAGGACGCACTCGTTGGCGACGTAGAAGTTGGCGTAGCTCGCCGGCAGCCGGCGGCCGTCGAAGGTGAGCGGCGCCGGCATCGGGAGCGGGATCAGCTCGAGCTTCGAGCCGTCCTCGAGCCGCGCGCCGGAGAGGCGCTCCCAGTTCTCCTCGAGCGCCGCGTGATGGGCGGCGTCGCCGGCGGGAGCGCGGCACGCGACGACCGTGCGCGGCCCGACGAAGCGGCAGCAGTCGTCGACGTGGCCGTGGGTGTCGTCCCCAGCGATCCCGCGGCCGAGCCAGATCACCTGGGTGGCGCCGAGCTGTTCGCGCAGGACGCGCTCGTAGCCCGCGCGCGAGAGGCCCGGGTTGCGCACCTGCACCTCGGGGTCGAGGAGGCACTCCTCGGTGGCGAGCAGGGCGCCGCGGCCGTTCACGTCGATGGCGCCCCCTTCCAGCACGACCTCGCGGCGGCCCGAGCGCGCGCGGAAGAGCCGGAGTCCGAGCGCGCGCGCCGCGCGCTCGGGAACGCGGGCGTCCCTGCGCCAGTCGGGATAGCGGGCCCATCCGTTGAAGCCGAACTTCACGATCGCCACGCCGTCGCGCGGACCGTCGCGCCGCACGAAGATCGGACCGAAGTCGCGGGTCCAGCCGCGATCGGTCGGGAAGCGGAAGTACTCGACGCGAGCCGCCTCGACTCCGGCGCGACCCAGCGCCCGCCGCGCCCGCCTCTCGTGCGCAGGCGACTGCACGAGGATCCGCACCGTCTCGCCCGCCGCGAGCTGCCGCACGATCTCGGCGAAGACCCACGGGATCGCCGCGAACTTCCCGGGCCAGTCGCTGCGGTGGTGCGGCCAGCCGATCCAGGTGGCGCGATGCGGCTCCCACTCCGCCGGCATGCGGTAGCCGAGCGAGGCGGGATCGTTCAAGCCGGGTCGCCGAGGTAGCGGCTGCCGATCCCCGCGTAGGCGTCGATGCGCCGGTCGCGCAGGAAGGGCCACCCGCGGCGCACCTCCTCGATGCGGCCGAGGTCCACCTCGCCGATGAGGATCGCCTCGCGGTCGCTCGGCGCCGAGCAGACCACCGTGCCGAGCGGGTCGACGAGGAACGAGCAGCCCCAGAACTCGATGCCGTCGCCCGAGCCGGAGGGCCGCTCGTGGCCGACCCGGTTCACCGCGGCCACGTAGAGGCCGTTGGCGATGGCGTGGGAGCGCTGGATGGTGCGCCACGCGTCGATCTGCGCGGCGCCGTGCTCCGCCTTCTCGCGCGGGTGCCAGCCGATCGCGGTGGGATAGAGGAGGAGCGACGCCCCCTGCAGCGCCGTGAGCCGCGCCCCCTCGGGATACCACTGGTCCCAGCAGATCAGCGTCCCGATCCTCCCCACGCGGGTGTCGAAGACGAGGAAGCCGAGGTCGCCGGGCGCGAAGTAGAACTTCTCGTAGTAGTTCGGGTCGTCGGGGATGTGCATCTTGCGGTAGAGGCCGGCCAGGCGGCCGTCGGCGTCCAGGATCGCGGCGCTGTTGTGGTAGAGGCCGGGCGCGCGCCGCTCGAAGAGCGGGACGACGACCACGACCCCCGCCCGTTTCGCGACCTCGGAGAGCGCCGTCGTGCTCGGGCCCGGCACCGGCTCCGCGAGGTCGAAGAGGGCGGCGTCCTCGCGCTGCGCGAAGTAGACCGACCGGAACAGCTCGGGGAGGCAGACCAGGTTCGCCCCCTTCGCGGCCGCCTCCTCCACGCGCGCCGACGCCCGGCGCAGGTTCTCCTGCGGATCGGGCGACATCGACATCTGCACCAGTCCGACGCGGAACTTCGCGGGAGCTGCCGTCGCGCTCATGGGGCGGGAGAGTAGCCGGCGGCGGGAGCGCGTCCACCTCGCGCTCCGCGCGGCCGCCCGCCGCGGATCAGCGCGCGCCGCGGCGGACGCGGAAGAAGCGCAGCCCGTTCGCGGGGAGCTCGACGGCGAGCTCGAGCAGGCCGTCGACGATCCGCAGCGGCTGCGTCGGCGCGAGCGGCTCGAGCCGCGCGGCGCGCTGCAGCGCCGCGACCTCCTCGGGAGTGAAGCCCTCGCGCGCGGGCCCGTCGAGGAGAGCGCGCGCGTGCGGCCAGACCGAGCCGTGGTCGGCGTCCAGCGCGAACGCCTCGACCACGCCCTCCGCGAACGGGACGTGCGCCAGCGCGACCTGCACCGGTCGGCTGCGGGCGTCGCGGTTCTCGGGATCGAGCGGATCGTGGGCGACCACCAGCAACGCGAGCTCGTCGCCCGCCGCGGCGCCGAACCCCCCGACCCCCTCCGGTCCCTCGAGCAGGAAGTAGTCGGTCCCCATCCAGCCGAGGAACGTGAGGAAGTGCAGGATGTCCTTGGGGACGGTGACCGGGGTGGTCGTGCCGTCGGGGTCGAGCCGGTCGAGGAGCGTCGTGATCGTCGGGATCCCGGCGAGGTTGCGCTCCACCGGCCAGACGGTGAGCAGCGCCTCGTGGGAGGCGAAGGCGGGGTCCGCGAAGGCGGCGGCGATCGCGCGTCGCGTCCAGTCGGCAGCCCACGCCGGCCAGAAGCCGTTGCCGAGGAACATGGCGCGCGTGGCCGGATCGCGGGTCGGGTTCCAGTCGGGGTCGGTCTCGAAGGAGACGACGGCGAGCCCCGCGAAGTGGAGGGGATCGATCTCGAGCGCGCGGCGCCGCGCCCACTGGAGCTGCTCGATCGCGAAGGCGGCGTGCTTGTACTCGTGCAGCGAGACGAAGTCGCACGGCGAGCCGCGGCCGTCGTGGTCCGCCGCGAGCGCCTCGACGCGGCGGCTGCGGCGCCCGTCGAGCCGCGGCTCGCGCAGCGCGAAGTTGAGCCCGCGCGAGCAGTGCTCCAGGAAGGTCTCGAGGAGCTGCGGCTGCGCCGCCAGCGCGCCGAGCTCGAGACCGCCCACCTTCACCTGCTCGCTCGGGAGGCCGTGCTCCTCGAACGCGCGCAGGATCGCGTCGGCCGCGAGGTCGTAGGCGGCGAAGAGCGCCTCGTCGTCCTCCTCCCAGAAGTAGGGGCGCAGGTCGGGCTCGTTGAAGATCGACCAGTGGAATCCGAGGCAGGCGCGGCCGTAGCGCCCGATCAGGCGCGCGGTCACGGTGCGCACGAAGTCGTGCCACTCGACCGGATCCTTGAAGGTCGAGCAGCGGCCGGGCACGCCGAGGAGCGAGAGGTCGGCGGGCACGCGGTCGAAGCAGACGACGAGGCGGCGCCCGAAGCGTCCGTGCACGAGGTCCCACTCGTGGTCGAGCCGTTCGAACCAGCAGGCCGGGGTGCCGCACGGCCGCAGCTTCTTGAGCCACGCGGCCGGCTGCGCGAAGTGGCCGGGCGTCTGCGGCGCGTCGGGCGGGAACCGCGGGGCGGCCGGCACGAGCCAGTCGGTCGCGCGGCGGGGCGGCGGATCTGCCCGCACCCGCACCGTGCGCGCGGCCTCGTCGACCGCGACCACCTCCGCCTCGCGCGACTCTTTCGCGTCGACGACGAGCACCTTGCAGCCGACGGGGAAGTCGGGCGCGAGCGGCCGGTCGGCCTCGATGCCGTAGAGCTCGCGCTCGGGGAGATCGGCGGTGCGCAGCACGAGCTCGCCCGCCGCCCCGTCGCCGATCGCCGTGACCAGGCGAGTCTCCTTCTCGCGCACGAGGTTGGGATCGCCGTCGAAGATCCAGTTGGTCCAGTAGTCGCCGCACAGCGGCCAGTCGCGCTGGAGCGAGCCGGCCGCGGGACGGGGCGGCGGACCCTCGATCGCGTGCAGGAGCTCGTAGCTCTCCACCTGGCCGAAGAGCTCGCTGGTGTCGAAGGACGGCTTGAGCAGGCCCGAGAAGACGCGCTGCTCGAAGCGGACGGTGCGCGCGGCGTCGCCGCGCAGCAAGGCCGGGGCGTCGTCGCGCGCCGCGCGCGTGGTGAATGCGACGTGGCCGTCCCGCCCGAGCGCGAGCCCCGACCGGCTCGTCGCCTCGATGCGGACCTGGCAGCTCGTCCTCGGCGGAAGCTCGCCGTCGGGAACGAGGTAGAGCGCGAGCGGGTCGAGAGGCTGGAGCGGGTTCGACGAAGGGCCCGCCGGGTGGATCCTCCCGGTCGTGCCCGGCGTGAAGGCGCCCGCCCGCACGAGCTCGCGCGACTGCGCACCCCACGAGAGCGAGACGTTCACCGATCGCAGCTCGATGGGATCGGGCTCGCCCGCCGCGTCCTCGCCCGCCTCGATCTCGAGGAAGAGCGTCGTGCGCAGCGGCGCCCCGTCCGACCCGGGCGCCGGCCGCGGCGACACCGTGACCGCGCCGGGCCAGATCGACCGGCGCAACGCCGGCCTCCGCGCCCGCGAGGCGGCCGTCGCGCCGGCCGGCGGGGCCGACTGCACCGACGGCCCGGCCGAGGCGAGGAACACCAGCGCGGCGACCTGGCAGCTCACCCCGCCAACCCCTGACGCACGCGTCGCCGCAGGTTCCGGCGCATCAGCTCGACGCCGGGTCGATCAGCTCGAAGGTTTCGCGGGCGCGCCGCTCGACGTCGCGATGGCTCATGGCGCGGGCCATGCTAGCCCGGGCCGGTCCCCGCTCCGCGCAGCCGCCGCCAGAGCCAGGCGCGAGCGAACGCCCACTCCCGCCGCGTGGAGGTAGCCGTGCGCGCGGATCTGGTTGAGCGCGCGCCGCTCCGCCTCCGACAGGAACGCGAGGGATCGCGTGCTGGCGAGCGACTCGGGCAGGAACGGACGCGAGAAGTCGAAGCTCTTGTCGGGGCCGATCAGGTCCTCGACCCGCCAGTGGACCTTCTCCGAGGCGGCGAGGATGACGGGCCAGGCGAGTGTCGTGGACATGGGGGTGCTCCGCGTGCTCCAGGGGAATGGGCGGGGGCCGCCGACGCGGCGGGCCCCGGCCGGCTCGGGCCGGCGGAGGGGGAGGGCGGAAACGGGCGGCGCCGGAGGCCACGAATCCGCCGCGCTCTCCACGTCACGGGGCGCGCCGGCCCCCCGGGTCGCGGTCACCCCGCGCGCAGCCCTGCCAGCCGCCTCCGGGCCTCCTCGTCGTCCGGGTCGACGGCGAGGAGCGCCTCGAAGCACTGGATCGCGAACTCCCTGCGCCCGATCCCGGCTCCGTAGCGGCCGATCGCGTCGAACGTTCCGGTGAATCCGGGGACGAGGTCGCGCCAGACCGCGCCCATCGTGCGGGCATCCTCGATCCGTCCGAGCGCCACGAGCTCGTAGACGAGCGCGAAGCCGCAGATCGGGTGGAAGACGGGGGCCGCGGGGCGGGCCGGGTGGCTCCGCCGAAGCGCGTCCGCGGCGGCGGCTGCTCCCCGCAACGCGAGCAGGGGCCGGAGCTGGCGCGGGGTCGGAGGGGCCGTCGAGCCGGGCGGGTAGGGCGGCGGCGCAGTGGTCCCCTCCGGGGCGTGCTCGACGTGGATCGCCGCCCCGAGCACGGTCTCCCGGTGGTCGCCGTCGAGGCGCCCGCGCGCCTCGACGCTTCCCAGGAGGTGCGCGTCGAGGAACGCGAGCACGAAGCGGCAGAGGGTCGAGTACTCCGCCCGCACGCGCCGTGCGCGCGCGGCCGCCGCCGCGTCGTCCGGCGCCCGTTGCGCCGCCAGCTCCGCGGCGAGCACGCCCTGCGTGATGAACTCGTTGTGACCGAGCGACGACGTCAGGTACCAGCGCGAGGCGCGCGAGAGGCGGTCGGCCAGGTCGAAGCACGCGTGGGGATTGGCGCAGAAGAGGATCGGCACGTCCATCCGCCCGGGATTCGCGAGCACGGGCTGCTGGAAGTCCCAGCGCGGATCGAGCGAGCTGTAGTAGTCCTGCGTGGTGTCGAGGCTCACCAGCGCGTCGAGCGGGCTGCCGGGCCGGGCGCGCATCCGCAGCGTCGCGTGCGCCCCGCCGCTGTGACCGATCATGGCGACGCGCGCGGCGTCGACCTCCTCGCGCGACCGCAGCTCGTCCACGAGCCGCTCGACGTCCAGCGCGCTGCCGTCGCGCGAGTCGACGTTGAAGCTCGATCCGTCCGCGGCCTGGAACGCGCTGCCGACGACGACGTAGCCGTGGCTCGCGAGGTACTCGCACAGCACCGAGTTGTCCTCGAACGAGGAGCCGTAGCCCGCGTGGTAGACGACCAGCGGCCGGCGACCCGCGGCGGGGAGCGCGTCGCGGCGGCACGCGGTGGGCGTCGCGAGCAGCGCCTCGAGGCGCCGCGCGTCGGCGGCCGCGAGCGCCTGCGGCGCCGAGCCGAACAGCTCCTGCGCGATCACGCGCCGCTCGTACGCGACCAGCGCGGCGGCGAAGCGGGCGAGCCGCTCGTCCTCCGCGGAGAGGTCGAGGTACTCGCCGTACGGCATCGGCGCGACGCCGCCCTCGTCCGCGTCGGCCGGATACCAGAGGTTGACGAGGAGCGGACGCGGGGCTGGCTCCGGCGCGTAGTGCGTCCCGTCCTCGAACGTCATCTGGAGCCGGCGCGATCCGTCGAGCAGGAAGGAGTTCGAGAAGCCGACGGCGTGCGGGCCCGGCTCGAGATCCCCCCAGAGCGGAGGCGCGGCGGGAGCGGCGGCCGACGGGTCCCCGGCCGCCTGCGGCGGAAGGGCGGGGCACGAGAGGGCGAGGATCGCGAGGAGCATGGCCCGATCCTATTCCGATCCCCGCGATCGCCGGTCGGCGGACGCGCGCTGCCGCCGGCGGATCCGCGCGGCCGGCGCGCGATCAGCGCCCGGCGGACTTGAGCAGCCGCTTGTGCGCGCGCTTGAGGGCGACGTTCACGGCGAGCGGGGAGGTGCCGCCGCGCACGGCGCGGGCGGAGAGGACGGCGTCGACGGTGAGGTGATCGAAGAGGTCGGGGGCGAACTGGTCGGAGATGCGGCGGTAGCCCGCGATCGGGAAGGCCTCGAGGGTGAGGCCGGCCTTGATGCACTCTCGCACGGCGCGGCTCACGAGGCGGTGGGCGACGCGGAAGGGGACGCCCTTGCGCACCAGGTAGTCGGCGAGGTCGGTGGCGTTGGAGAAGCCGCCGCCCGCGGCGGCTCGGCAGGCCGCCTCGTCGACACCGAGCCCGGCGATGCAGGTCCGCGTCACGCGCAGGCACGAGAGCGCGGTGTCGACCGAGTCGAAGAGGCGCTCCTTGTCCTCCTGCAGGTCGCGGTTGTAGGCGAGCGGCAGCCCCTTGAGCATCGTGAGCAGCGCGGCGAGGTTCCCCACCAGCCGACCGGTCTTGCCGCGCACCAGCTCGAGCGCGTCGGGGTTGCGCTTCTGCGGCATCAGGCTCGAGCCGGTCGAGACGTCGTCCCCGATCGTGAGGAAGCCGAACTCCGTCGTCGAGTAGAGGATCAGGTCCTCGGCCAGCCGCGAGAGGTGCACTCCCACGAGCGCGCAGGCGTGCAGCAGGTCGGCCACGAAGTCGCGGTCGGAGACGGCGTCGAGGCTGTTGTCGGAGACCTCGGCGAAACCGAGGCCGCGCGCCAGGCGCGCGCGGTCGATTGGGTAGGCCGTGCCGGCGAGCGCGCCGCTGCCGAGCGGCAGGACGTCGGCGCGCTGGCGCACCTGCTTCAGCCGCTCGACGTCGCGCAGCAGCATCTCGACGTAGGCGAGCGCGAAGTGGGGGAGCAGGATCGGCTGCGCGCGGCGCAGGTGGGTGTAGCCGGGGAAGACGACCTCGGCGTGGCGCTCCCCGAACCGCACCAGCTCGAAACCGAGGTCGGTGGCGGAGCGGGCGAGCTGCCCGGCCGCATCCTTGGCGTAGAGGCGCACGTCGAGGGCCACCTGGTCGTTGCGGCTGCGCCCGGTGTGCAGCCGCCAGGCGGCGTCGCCGATCAGCTCGTGCAGCCGCGCCTCGACGAAGCTGTGCACGTCCTCCTCGGCGTGGCGGTCGAGCCACGCCGGGTCGGCGGCGGCGCGCCGCCGGATCTGCCGCAGCCCGCGCCCGATCGCGCGGGCCTCCTTCTTGTCGAGCACGCCGATGCGCGCGAGCGCGAAGGCCCACGCCTGGCTCCCCTCCAGGTCGTAGGGCAGCAGGCGGCGGTCGCAGGAGAACGAGCTCGAGAAGCGCGCGAAGAACTCGTCGGGCGGCTCGGAGTGCAGCTCTCCCCAGAGGTTCATGCCGCGATCATGCCGGAGCGCGCGCGATCCGGAGCAGGTGCTCGGCGATCGACTTCGCGGCGGCAGGGTCCGCGGTGACGAGGAGGATGGTGTCGTCTCCCGCGAGCGAACCGAGGATCCCGGTGACCGGCGCGCGGTCGAGCGCGACCGCGAGCGCCTGCGCGTGGCCCGGCGCCGTCTTGAGGACGATCAGGTTCTGCGCGGGAGTGGCGCTGAGGAGGAAGGCGGGCACCGCGCGCTCGATGCGCCGCGCGGTCGGCGCGACGGCGGGCGCCGCATCGGCGGCCGGGAGCTGGTAGCCGTGCGCTCCCTTCACCAGCTCGAGCTCGCGCAGGTCGCGCGAGAGCGTCGACTGGTTCACCTCGAAACCGTGCTCCCGCAGCCGGGCGCGCAGCCGCTCCTGGTTGGGCACGCCGCCCGCGCGCACCAGCTCCAGGATCTTCTGATGTCGCAGCACCTTGCTCATGCGGCCGCCCGGACCGGCAGAGTAACGTGTCGCTCGCGCGGGAGCAGTCCCGGGCGGGCACGGCAGGGAGCGGCTCAGTGGGCGACCCATCCAGCAACGGACACGGGCTCGAGGTCGAGAACCTGGGCGACGCCGGCGCGACGCCCGGTTCGACCGCCCCGAGGATGCTGGTGCCGCTGTTCCTCGTGCCGCTCCTGATCGTGGCGGTGATCGTGGGCGTCTTCCTCATGCTGGGCTCGGTGCTCGGCCGGGAGAAGACGGTCGCCCAGTGGATCGACGAGTTCGAGACGGGAGGGGTGAACGAGCGCTGGCAGGCGGCCGCCCATCTCACCGAGCTCGCCCGGACGGAGCCCGCGGCGCTCGACGATCCCGGGATCCGCGAGAAGCTTCGCCATCTCTTCGTCGCCGCCGGTCCGTCCGAGCCGCGCATCCGGCAGTACCTCGCGCAGCTCTGGACCGCGATCGAGGATCCCGAGGCGGCGCCGCTGATCCTCGAGGGGATCCGCCGCACGCGCGAGCGCCTCTCCGGGCCCGAGCAGGCGAAAGGCGACGAGCGCGAGCAGGCGGGGCGCGAGCTCATCTACTACGTGAGGGCGCTGGGGACGGTCGGGGGCGGCGAGGCCGAGTCGACGCTGGTCGAGCTCACGGACGATCCCGACTCCGGCGTGCGCGTGGCGGTCGCCGAGGCGCTCGGCGTGGCGGGGCGGCGGGCGATCCGGACGGGGAGCGCGCCTCCGGGACCGGTCGTGGACGCGCTCGTCCGCCTCTACGCGGACGGCGACGCGTGGGTCCGGATGAACGCGGCGCTCGGGCTGGGCAAGCTCGGGCGGACCGAGGGGCTGGCGACCCTCGAGGCGATGCTCGACCGGGAGTGGCTGCGCAGCCAGAATCTGCGGTTCCCGGACGACGGCAAGTACTCGGTCACCCAGCACGATCCGGCCGCGGTCCCGATCCTCTCCGCCCTGGTCACCATCGGGTCGCTGGTCGAGGGGAGCCTCCAGGGCGGTCCGGCCGTCGATCGCGCCGCGCTGCTCGCCGCCGTGGAGAGGGTCACGGAAGACCCCAACCCCGAGCTGCAGCGGCGGGCGCGGGAGCTCCTCGACCGGCTTCGCGGCTGAGGGGTTCCGGGTGCGGAGAATGGCGCGAGGGGCGGAGGTTTTCGCTTCGTTGCGAGGGCGGAAGGGGCTCAGTATTGTCCGCGGCTTCGTACCGGGCGGTCGACGTTGCGTGTCGGGGGGCGAAGGGTACGAGCTTCGCCACGGAGTGCCCTCGCTGCGCGCGCGCCCGGCGAGCGTGAGCGGGAGAGAGCGCGATGGCTGACACTCCGGAGAAGGCGGCGCCGCCGGGCGGCACACCCCCGACTCCCGCGGAGTCATCGCCCCCCCGCGCGGCACCCGACAAGGCGCCGGCGGCCGAGAAGTCCCCGGCGTCCGCCAAGCCGGCGGCACCCGAGAAGCCGGCGGCCGAGAAGCCCGCGGCCGAGAAGCCGGCGGCGGCCCCGGCGAAGCCGGGAGCGCCTGCGGCGCCTGCGGCGACAAAGCCGGGGACGCCTGCTGCTCCCGCCGCGGCGGGAGCGGCGGCGGCGCCTGCGGCGGGGGCTCCCAAGCCGGCGCCGCGGCCGAAGGTGCAGCTCGTCTGGGAGCCGAAGGTGCTCCACCGGCGCGACTGGCTGCTCGTCTCGAGCTGGCTGCTCTTCACCGTCTCGTCGCTGGTGGGGATGCTCTTCTACATCGTCCGATTCCTCTTCCCGAACGTCACCTATGAGCCGCCGCTGCAGTTCAAGGCCGGTCTCCCCGACGAGTTCGCCGGCGGCCGGGTCGACGAGCGTTTCAAGGAGGCGTTCGGCACCTGGATCGTGCGCAACGAGCTCGGGCTCTACGCGCTCTCCACGACGTGCACGCACCTCGGCTGCACGCCGAACTGGCTGGAGAACGAGCAGAAGTTCAAGTGCCCCTGCCACGGCTCCGGCTTCAGGAAGACGGGGATCAACTTCGAGGGGCCCGCGCCGCGTCCGCTCGAGCGCTACCGGATCGGTCTCGCCGACGACGGCCAGGTGCTCGTCGACAAGAGCGTGAAGTTCCAGGGCGAGAAGGGCGAGTGGGCCAACCCCGAGTCGTTCCTCTACGTGTGAACCCCCGCTTCCCGCACGAGACGACGTCCGCGCGCCGCGCCTGACGGGGACGCGCGAGAAGGATCAGGAGGGCGAAGATGCCCGAGCAGACGCCACCGCAGCCGACGAACGGCGAGCCGCAGAAGCCGGCCGCCGCCGGCGGCGCGCCGGCGCCCGCGGCCCCCGCTTCCCCCGCGGCCAAGCCGTCCGCTCCGGCGGCGGCGACGGCTGCGAAGAAGAAGGACGACGGCCGCATCGCTCCGCCGCAGAAGGTCTACGTGCCGCGGCCGGGGCTCATGGACCAGATCAAGGACAGCCAGATCTGGCGCTCGATCTTCCGGCACGGCTACCCCAACACGGTGCGCAACCGGTCGCTCGCCGTGCTCTCGAACGTCTTCCTCCACCTCCACCCGGTGAACGTGCGCACGTCGGGCCTGCGCCTCTCCTTCACCTGGTGCATGGGCGGCCTGACGTTCTTCCTCTTCCTGGTCGAGACGATCACGGGCGTGCTGCTGATGTTCTACTACCGCCCGACCGGCGAGTACGCCTACCGCGACATCATCGCCCTCACCGAGCACGTCCCGATGGGGATCATGCGCGAGATCCACCGCTGGGCCGCGCACGCGATGGTCATCACCGTCTGGCTGCACATGTTCCGCGTCTTCATGACCGGCTCCTACAAGCCGCCGCGCGAGTTCAACTGGAAC
>Ga0187893_10003432_pt1 | contig 32195 bp, 31 predicted proteins | sample MA1701074metaG_FD_139574 | JGI IMG/M metagenome (GOLD analysis project Ga0187893, IMG submission 139574) | White microbial mat communities from a basaltic lava cave in the Kipuka Kanohina Cave System on the Island of Hawaii, USA - MA170107-4 metaG ...
GTATCGGTGGAGTGCGTAGTGCGTGGTGCGTAGTATCTGACGGTGAGGGGCCGGCACTCGGCGCCGCTGGCCGGCGCATGCACCGGAGAACACTACGCACCACGCACTACGCACTGTTGTTCTCTCACTGGGGCGGGAGGATTCGAACCTCCAACTTCCCGGTTAACAGCCGGGCGGTCTGCCAGTTGACCTACACCCCACCTCGACAGAGAGTAGACGCGTAGACGCAACAGAGCAACAGTAGACGCACAGACGCACAGGCGCACTGATGGTGAACAGGCGACGGGAGGCAGGTAGGCACCGACTGGCACTGCTCCCTGCTCCCTGCTCCCTCTAGATTTCGGCAATGCCCGCCACCATCACCTGCGCCACCCCCGCCGACCTCCCGGCCATCCTCGACCTGCTCCGGCGCAGCGAGCTGCCGCCCGACGGGCTCGCCGCCCATGTGGACACCGCGGTCGTCGCGCGGGAGAACGGCCAGCTGGTGGGGTGCGCGGCGGTGGAGCTGTACGGGGAAAGCGCGCTGCTGCGCTCGGTGGCCGTGGACGCGCCAGTCCGCGGCACGGGGCTGGGGCACGCCTTGACGGCGGCGGCGCTCGACCTCGCCCGCGCGCGCGGCGCGCGCACCGCGTATCTGCTCACGACCACGGCCGCCAGCTACTTCCCGCGCTTCGGATTCGCGCCGATCTCGCGTGACGCCGTCGACCCCGCGGTGCAGCGCTCAGTCGAGTTCACGACCTCGTGCCCCGCGAGCGCGACTGTGATGAGAGCGACGCTGATGGCTGAGGGCTGACGGCTGACGGCTGACGGCCTCAGTATTTCAGCTTCGCCTTCTCCGCAAACGCCTTCGCCGCCTCCTCCAGCTCCGGCGTGAGCTGCTCGGGGATCTCCACGCGCACCTCGACGTGCTGGTCCCCGCGCCGCCCGTTGCGCTCGATCCCCTGCCCCGCGATCCGGAACCGCTGGCCGTGCTGCGTCCCAGCCGGGATGCGGAGGATCACCTTGCGGCCGTCGATCGTCCGGACCTTGATCCGGGAACCGAGCAGCGCCTGCGCCAGGTTGATCGGCACCACGCTGATGACGTCGAGCCCCTCGCGCCGGAAGAACGAATCGGGCTCCACGTGGAGGGTGACGATCACGTCGCCCTTGCCCTTCGGCCCCTGCCCCTTGAGCCGCAGCCGGGTAGCGTCGTCGGCGCCGGGCTCCACGGTCAGCATGAGCCGCTTCTCGACCCGCACCTCACCCAAGCCCTGACAGGTGCCGCAGCGCTGCGAAGGCACCTTGCCCTTGCCGCGGCAGACCGGGCAGGGCCGGTTGACCGCGAACCCGCCCTGGCCGAACGACACGGTGCCGCTGCCGCGGCATTCGGCGCAGGTCGAGACGATCGCGCCCGGCGCCGCGCCGTTGCCGCCGCACGTGGGGCAGACCTCGGTCATCGGCACGCTCACGGGCACCTTCCCGCCCAGCGCCGCCACCCGGAACGGGACCGACACCGTCGTCTCGACGACCTCCTCTTCCTCCTCGCCGCGGCCGCGGCGCCCGAAGATGGACGAGAACAGGTCGCCCAGGCCGCCGAAGCCACGCAGGTCGGAGACGTCGAAGCCGAATCCCTCGGGCCCGCCACCAGGCGCGCCCCGGGTCCCCGGGCCCGCGAACGCGCCGTAGCGGCGCAGCTGGTCGTACTTCTTACGCTGCGCCGCATCGCTCAGCACGTCGTGCGCCTCGTTGATCTCCTTGAAGCGCTCGGCCGCCTGGGGGTTGTTGGGATTGCGGTCGGGATGGTACTGCTTGGCGAGACGGCGGAACGCCTTCTTGATCTCGTCGACGGTGGCCGTCTCCGAAACTCCGAGGATCTGGTAGTAATCCTTGCGCTCAGCCATGTGCCGCTACGCCGGCCCGGCCGGCTGCCAGGTGAGCACGACCACGCGCGCGGGACGGAGCAGCTGGTCGCCCAGCTTGTAGCCCGCCTGGAGCACGACCCCCACGGTGTGGTCGCGGGTCGGGTCGGGCGCCGGGGTCGTCGTCACCGCCTCGTGCACGTGCGGATCGAAGGGCACGCCGGCCTGATCTACCCGCTTCACGCCCAGCGCCTCGAGCTCCTTCAGGAACTTGCGCTCCACCAGCTCGACACCCTCGTGCAGGGCCTGGGCGCCGGTCTCGACGGGATCGACGTGCGCGAACCGCGCGAGATCGTCGAGCGCATCCATCAGCCGCACCACCATGTCGGCCTGCGCCTTCCCCCACAGCTCGGTGCGCTCGCGCAGCATGCGCTTGCGGAAGTTCTCCAGGTCCGCGGCCAGGCGGAGGTACCTGTCCTTCATGTCGGCCAACTCCGCCTCGAGCCGGATGACGGCTTCGTCGGGCAGCTCGAGCAGCGCACCGCCGGGCGGCGCGCCCGCCTCGGGCACCTCCGCTTCGGGCGGGGGCGTCATGGGCGACTCGGGGATGCCGAGGTCGGGTTTCTTGGGTGTGGTCATGGGTTCATGGAACTGACAGTGCTGCAACAAGATAGCACAGCGACACGGCGTGAGTAAGGGCCGTCGGACTCGACCCCTGTCCCCCTCTCCCTGACGCTCTCGTCGTCCTCGCCCCCTGTCCCCCTCTCCCTGACGGGAGAGGGGGGACTACGCGCGAGCTTCGTTCACTCCGACAATAGCGCGCATGGTTCGGGCCTACGTCGGATTGCAGCGTCTCACGGACGTTGCCAGCATGAACCGACATCGACTCGATCGCGCCAACACTCCAAGTGCTCGCGAGGTGATGCTCGCCCGGCATCTGCGCCGGAACGCGACTCCCGCCGAGCGCCACGCCTGGTCGCTCTTGCGCAATCGTCAGGTCCACAGGCTCAAATTCCGACGCCAGCACGTGCTCGGCAGGTTCATCGTGGACTTCTACTGTCCGGCCCGACGCCTCGTGCTGGAGCTCGATGGTGTGCCGCATGATCGTCCCGCGCAGGTCGAGTACGACGTCGCACGAACTGCATGGCTGGAGACGCGGGGATATCGGGTGCTGAGAATCCGCAACAGTGACCTCGACACCGCGCGCCTCGAGGACCTGCTACGGCCGTACGTACGACCGCTGCGATGAGGACCACGGAGCCCAGACATCGTCCCCCCTCTCCCGTCAGGGAGAGGGGGTCAGGGGGAGAGGATAACGGGGGGTCAGGGGAGCGGATAACGAGGGGGAGAGGATAACGGGGGGTCAGGGGAGAGCGGATAACGAGGGGGAGAGGATAAGGGGGGGTCAGGGGGAGAGCATCCCCACCCTCTGGCCCCCTCCCCCTGACGGGGGAGGGGGAACGACGATCAGGCCGAGCGGCTGACGGCGCCCCCAACGTGCTTTTCGATGAACTCCAGCAGGTCCCCCACCACCCGCTCCTTCTGCGGATCGTGCAGCACCTCGTGGTACATCTCGCCGTACCACTGCACCTCGACGGTGCCTCTGAGGCCGTCGGCGAACGCCCGGGCGAGGTGGGCGTCGGCGATGCGGTCGTCGCCGGCGAGCAGGCAGAGGAGGGGACACTCGATGCGGTGGCGATCGGCCGGCACCGCCCGCTGCGCCCACCGGATCTCGGCCCACGCGCCCGGCGTCATCACGCCGTGGACCAGCGGATCCTGCGCGTAGGCCGCGTTCACCAGGGGATCGCGGCTGACGTGATCGGCGTCGAGGTCGGTGCGCAGGGGCAGCGTGGGCCACAGGTCCGCGAGCAGCCGCCCCGCGACGCGCTTCCAGCCGGGCGGCTCGAACGCGAGCCCGAGAAACGGGCTCGACACCACCGCCGCCGCGATGGGATCACTCGGCTGTGTCTCCAGGTACCGCAGGGCCATGAGCCCGCCGAACGAGTGGCCGATGAGCACCTGGGGGACGTCGTGGCGCCGCCGCACCAGGCGGCGCAGCGCCTGGAGGTCGCCGAGGAGCTGGCTGAACCGCGAGAGGTAGCCGCGGCGCCCGCCGGAGCGGCCCTGGCCCCGCAGGTCGAGCAGGTAGGTCGCGAGCCCCGCCGCGCGCAGCCGCTCGCCGAGGTCGGCCCACCGCCCCACGTGGTCCTGCCACCCGGGAAGGAACAGCACGGCCGCGCGGGGGGGGTGCTCCGGCTCGTGCGCCTGGTAGACGAGGGTCGTCCCGTCGGGCGCCGTGAGGGTGGGCATCAGCCCAGCAGGCGACGCAGCAAATCGAGCGCGGCCTGCGCGCCGCGCCGGCGGATCTCCTCCCGGTCGCCAGGCAAGCGGCGCCGCAGGGCGCGCGTCTCGTCGCGCACGGCGGCAGCGAGCCACACGGTGCCCACGGGCTTGTCCGGTGTCCCGCCCGCGGGTCCCGCGATCCCCGTCACCGCGATCGCGCACTCGACGCCGAAGCGCCGCTGCGCGCCGAGCGCCATCGCGCTCACCGCCTCCTCGGAGACGGCGCCGTGCGCCGCGAGCGTCGCGCGCGGCACGTCGAGCAGGTCGGCCTTGACGTCGTCGGCATAGGCCACGACGCCGCCGATGAACGTGTCGGACGCCCCCGGGACCGCGGTGATCCGTGCGCCCACCAGGCCGCCGGTGCACGACTCGGCGACCGCCAGGCGGTAGCCGCGCCCCCGCAGCCGATCGAGCACGACGGCGGCGAGGTCCATCCCGTCCCCGCCGTACCAGTCGGCGCCGAGCGCGTCGCCCAGGCGCCGGCCCGCGGCCGCGAGCCGGGCATCGGCGTCGGCCGGCTCCAGGTCCCACGCCGTGAGCCGGAGGTCCACACCGTCGGTCGACGGCAGGTAGGCGAGTGTGAGCGGCGCGAGGCCGGCCTCGAGCGGCTCGATGCGCTCGGCGACCGCCGATTCGGGCACCCCGGTCGTCCGCAGCAGGAGCGAGCGGATCACCCGGCGCAACCCGCCGACGCGCGCCGCCAGCCGCGGCAGGACCTCCTCGACCAGCAGGCCGCGCATCTCGGAGGGCACGCCGGGCAGCAGGACGACGAGGCGACCGTGCTCGTCCTCGATCCACAGGCCGGGGGCGGTGCCGCGGGGATTGGGCAGCACCACGGCGCCGGCGGGCACGTCGGCTTGCCCCAGGTTGGCCGCCGGCATGGGCCGGCCGAGGCGCCGGAAGCGCTCCTCCAGGGCGCGGACGACCGCGGCGTCACGCACCAGCAGCCGGCCGAGCAGGTCGGCCACGGTCCGCTTGGTGATGTCGTCGCTCGTGGGCCCGAGGCCGCCGGTGGCGATCACGCACCCGGTGCGCTCCAGCGCCCGCGCGACGGCGTCGCGGATGGCGTCGGCGCGATCGCCCACGCTCGTGCGCCGGGTGACTTCGGCCCCCGCGGCGGCGAGGGCGCGCCCCAGCTCCGCGCCGTTGGTGTCCACGAGTTGGCCCAGCAGGAGCTCCGTCCCGACGGTGAGGAGTTCGACCCTCACCCGCCGCCCCGGAGCAGCGCGCGATAGCGATACAGGTACACGAGCAAGGAGTACACCGTGAGCAGAATGGCGCCCGCGAGCGTCACCGCGACCACCGCCCCGTGGAACTGGTCCCAGAACTCGCGAAACCACCCCACCCAGCGGTGCTCGGCCAGTGCGTCCTTCCATGCGAACCACGCGATCGTGGCGCCGATGAAGACGGACTGGAAGGTCGCCTTGAGCTTGCCCGCGCCCGCCGCGGGAATGACGACGCCACGACGCCGCGCGAAGAAGCGGAACACCGTGATCAGCACCTCGCGCCCGACCAGGAGCACCGCGACCCAGAGCGGGAGGCTGCCCCACCACGGGATCTGATAGTCGGCGAGGATGGTCGGGTGCCGCGTCATCCAGTAGATGGGGATGAGCGTCGCGAACAAGAGCAGCTTGTCGGCGATCGGATCGAGCAGCTGGCCCAGCTCGCTGACCTGGCCGTAGCGGCGCGCCAGGTAGCCGTCGATCGCGTCACTGATCGCCGCCACGAGGAAGATCACGAACGCGATGACCTTGGGCCAGTAACCCGAGATGAACGGGAGGAGCGCGATGACCGGGGTGAGGCAGATCCGCGCGAGCGTGATGATGTTCGGGATCGTCCAGTGCATCGGGGGGCCCTTCAGCTCAGGGTCTTCAGCACCATCTTGCTCACGGCTTTGAGTGTGTCGAACACGCCGTCGCCGCGGATGGCCACGGCCTCGGTGTAGGGCGCCCGCCCCGTCCATTGCCCGCTCACGAGCGAGACGGCCATCTGACCCGGATGCACCGGATCCGGTACCGGCTTCTGCAGCGCGGGATCCTCGATCGGCCATCCGGGATTGAGCGAGGCCTGCAGATCCTTGACGGGCGCGGCGTTGGGCAGGTCGCGCTTGTTGTACTGGATCACGAACGGGATCTTGGTGAGGTCGTACCCGTACTCGGCCACGTTGTCGTACAGGTTCTGCATCGACTCGACGTTCGCCTCCATCCGCTCGATCTGGCTGTCGGCCACGAAGACGAGGCCGTCCACGCCCTTGAGGATGAGCTTGCGGCTGGCGTTGTAGTACACCTGGCCGGGCACCGTGTAGAGATGGAAGCGGGTCTTGAACCCCCGGATCGTGCCGAGATCGACCGGCAGGAAATCGAAGAACAGGGTGCGCTCGGTCTCGGTGGCGAGCGAGATCATCTTGCCGCGCGAGTTGGGCGCCACCTTCGAGTAGATGTGCTCGAGGTTGGTGGTCTTGCCCCCCAAACCCGGGCCGTAATAGACGAGCTTGCAGTTGATCTCGCGGGACGCGTAATTGATCATCGACATGGCCGCGTCCCCTTAACCGAACAACTTGTCAATTTCGTCTTCCGCGCCCTCGAGCAGGCCCTTCGCCGGCGCGGCGGGACCCGCTCCCACACGATTGAACATCGCGGCGAAGATCTTGTTCAGCTGCTCCACCGCCGTCTTGCCCTTGAGCTTCACGAGACCCAGGGTGGTGCGCTGATCGAACAGCACCACCAGGATCAGCCGCTTGGCCACGTCGGCCAGGAACATCGACTCCTTCTCGCCCTGGTGCACCAGCGAGGCGAACTCGGCCTCGCCGATCATCTTTGCGAGCTGGTCGTTGGCGCTGAAATCGGCCGCCGTCAGCGACGCGAACGCCATCGGGTCGAAGGCCGGCGTCTCGCCGACGGTCGCCACGAGCTGCCCCGTCCGGTCCACCAGCAGGGCACAGCGCGCGTTCGCCTCACGCAGGAACGCCTGGAGCTGCGTCTGAATCTGCTTGAAGTCGCTCTCGCTGAACGACCAGCTGGCGGCACCGGTCATGCGGTCACCCCGTCAGTCCGCATCCGACATCTCGCGCCGCGCCGTGAGCGCCTGCGCGATGGTGACGGCGTCGGCGTACTCGAGGTCGCCGCCCACGGGCAGCCCCCGCGCGATGCGCGTGACCCGCACCCCCGTCGGCCGCAGTACCTGTTGCAGGTAGGTCGCCGTGACCTCGCCCTCCAGGGACGGGTTCGTCGCCACGATCACCTCCCGCACCCCAGACCCGCTCACCACCCGCGCCGCCAACCGCTCCACCCGGAGCGCGTCCGGCCCCACCCCCTCCAGCGGCGACAGCCGGCCCCCCAACACGTGATAGCGACCGCGGAATCCGCCCGCGCGCTCGATCGCCCCGACGTCGGACGCCTCCTCCACGACGCACAGCATCGTGGTGTCGCGCCGCGGGTCCCGGCAGATCGCGCACGGATCCTCATCCGAGAGGTTGCCGCACGTGCCGCAGGCGGCCACCTGATCCCGCACGCGCCGTATGGCCAGCGCCAGACGCTCGGCCGTCTCGGGCCCCTGCTTCAGGAGGTGAAACGTGAGCCGCTGCGCCGTCTTCCGACCGATGCCCGGGAGCTTGGCGAGCTCCGCCACGAGCTCCTCGATGGCCGACACGGACTAGAGCGGCAGGTGCAACGGAAACGGCAGGCCGGCGCCCAGCTTGCGCACCTCGGCCTGGTACAGCTCGGCCGCGCGCCGTTGCGCCTCGGCCACGGCGGCGAGCACCAGATCCTCCAGCATCTCGACGTCGTCGGGCGTCACCGCCTCGGGCGCGATCCGGATGCCCCGAATCTGACCCCGCCCGTCGGCCGTCGCCTCCACCAGGCCCCCCCCGGCCGAGACCGTAACCGTCTGCTGGGCGAGCTGAGACTGGATCTCGCTGAGGCGCCCCTGCATCTGCTGCCCCAGCTGGAGCAGACTCGATAAATCCGCCATGCGTCGAAAGTTAGCCCTCCTCCAGGCCCCCCGCAAGTTACTCCAGCAATTCGAGATCGAGCGCGTCCACGGCGGCGTTGAGACTCGGGTCCTTGCGCCGCAGCGCGCTCAGTCGCTCCGCACTGGCGGCCTCGGCCGTCAGGCGAGCGGGTCGCCCGCGCGGCCCTTCGCCCCCCAGCTGTGGTGCCGACCGGACGCGCACCGGCCCGTCCACGTAGCGCGCGACGACCTGGGCCACGGTGTCGCGCTGCCGCTCGAGCCCCTCGGCATGCACGGGGTTGTCGTCCAGCAGGCGCACCGTCAACAGCGAGCCGTCCAGCTCGGCCGCCTCGGCGTGCGCCAGCACCACTCCGAGGATCGGGCTGCGGGCGCGCGCGTCCGCGACGATGCTGCCCCACAGCCCGCGCAGCCGCTCGAGCGTCGCGGGACCGCGTTCGGGGGCGGACGGGCGGTCGGGCGGATCGGCAGATGGGCGGATCGACGGATCGGCGGATGGGCGGATCGGCGGATGGGCGAATGGCGCGGCCGTACCCTTCCCGCTTCCCGCTTCCCGCTTCCCAGGTACGTCCCCCTTCCCCAACGCGTCGAGGACCGCCTCGAGCTCGACAGTGCGGTCCATCATCGTCCAGCGCAGCAGCAGCAGCTCCACCGCGAGCCGCGGGTCGCCGCTCTGGCGCAGCGCGCTCTCGCTGGCGCCGAGCACGGTGAGCAGCCGCACGACGTCGGACGGCGGGAGGCGCGGCGCGTACTGCCGCACGAGCGCCTGCATCGCCTCGGTGAGGCCCGCCGGCTCGCCGCCGAGGCCGGCGAGCAGCACGGCGCGCAGCACGTCACCCGCGCCGCTCACGAACTCGCCCAGATCGGCGCCCGATTCCATGAGTCGGTCCACCAGCGGAAACACGGCGGGAGCGTCACGCTCGGCCACCAGCCGCAGCAGGTCGGCGTACAGCTCGTCGGCAATGAGACCGAGCGCCTCGCGCACCCGCCCGGCGGTGACGGGACCCTCGCCGAACGAGAGCACCTGATCGAGGATCGACAGCGCATCGCGCATTCCGCCGTCGGCGCTGCGGGCGATCAGCCGCAGCGCGTCATCATCGGCGGCGAGGGCCTCGGCCGCGAGCACGTCGTGCAGCCGCGTGACGATCGCCTGCGGGCCGATGCGGCGGAAATCGAAGCGCTGCACGCGGGACAGGACGGGGGCGGCACTCTGGGCGATCTTCTGCGGCTCGGTGGTGGCGAACACGAACACCACGCCGGGTGGCGGCTCCTCGAGGATCTTGAGGAGCGCGTTCCAGGCCTCGCGCGTGAGCATGTGCGCCTCGTCCACGATGTACACCTTGGAGCGGCCCGGCCCGCTCGCCGCATACATGGCGCGCTCGCGCAGGTCGCGCGCATCGTCCACGCCGCGGTTCGAGGCCGCGTCGAGCTCGACCACGTCGAGGCTGGTCGCGCCGGTCCAGATGCGCGCGCACGAGTCGCAGGCGCCGCAGGGCTCGCCCTCGGGCACGCCCTCCGCCCCCCGCCGCTCGCAGTTCAGCGCCATGGCGAGGATGCGCGCCGCGGTCGTCTTGCCGGTGCCGCGCGGACCGGCGAACAGGTAACCGTGGGCGACGCGGCGCTGGCCGACGGCGCCGCGCAACGCGGCCGCGACGTGATCCTGGACGATCAGGTCGGCGAACCGTTTCGGTCGGTACTTGCGAGCGAGGGCGATCATCGACGGGCGGCCGTGCGAAAGCTACCCTGCCCGCGGGGGTGCCGCCAAGTCTACTGGCACACCGGTCCGCCGCGCGCGACCGCGATCACGTGGTTCTCCCGCACGCCCGACGCGAACACCGAGACGCTGGTCGAGCCGGCCCGCCCGGGCTGCAGGGTGACGCTGCCCTCCGTGTCGCCGCCCGCCGACCCGGTGACGCGCAGCACCCCCTCGTCGCCCACCGCGACGCGCAATCCCGTCACCGCCAGCGGGTTGCCGAGCGCGTCCTGCACGGCGACCCGCACGAGCGCCGGGCCGCCCGTGCCGATGGTGATCGGACCGGCGGGCGCCGCGCGTCCACACGCGAGCACGATCCGGGCGGCCGGTCCCGCGAGCGCGGTGAGCGTAACCTGGCGCCGGATCTCGCCCACCGTCGCGGTGACCGAGGCCGGCCCCGTGCGGGAGCCGAGTGCCACGGCGAGGCGCACCTGGCCGGCCGCGTCGGTCGTCGCCCGCTCGGCATCGAGGCGGGCGTTGGTCGCCGCGAACGCCACCTGGCGGCCCGCCATCGGGGCGCCGTTCGCGTCGCGCACCTCGAACACGAGCGGCTGCGGCAGCCGGGTCCCCACGCGCCCCCGCTGCCCGCCGCCGCTCACGAACCCGGTGCGCGCCGCCGAAACGGGCGCGGCCGGCGCCGCGGTCACGACAAATTCCGCCCGCACCTGGCCCGTGAGCGGCTGGTTGTCCGCCGCGGCGACGGTGAGCTGCCGTGTCCCCGGGGCGGCGCCCGCCGGAACGCGGAACGTGGCCACGCCGCGGCCGTCGCTCTGGGCCCGCACCTGGGCGCCGGCGCCGCCGAGCACCAGGCCCACACCGGCGGCCGGCCGACCCGCGCGTGTCACCGTCGCGCGCAGCACGGCTTCGCCGCCCGTCGTCGCCGTGACGCGCCCGGGGGCGAGCACGACCGCCAGCGGCGACACCGCCGGGGCTGGGGCCGGCGGCCGCGCCGCCGTCGCGCCGCCCGCCCGCCGGACGCAGTCGTCGATACGCCCGAAAACGTCCGTGTCGGCGCCCAGCGCCCGCAGGTCGGCCCGGTCGCGCCAGGTGGGCGTGAACGAGAGGCAGTTCCGGCTGATGAGGGCCGCGACCTGCTGCCTGGTAACCGCGGGATCGGTGAGCAGGCGCACCAGCCGCCCCTTGCGCAGCGGCTCGGCGTCCTGCGCCTGGAGCGGCGCGCCGGCGACCAGCAGTCCCAGCAGCGCGCGCCGCATCACGGACGCGCGCACGCCGAGCGCTCGAAGTGCCGGTCCACCAAGTCCACGCCCGCCTCGAGTGAGCGGTCGCGCCTGGCGCGCGTCGAATCCAGGGGCAGCGCGCGCGGCCGGCCCCGCGCGTTGTAGGCCATCCACCGCTCCTCCACGCCGACGAGCCCGCGAATCAGCGACGCGCAGTTGGACTGGCGGCCCTCGAAGCCGCGCATGCGGTCGGCGTACACGGTCAGCGCCTGCGACACGGAGTCGGCCAGCCGGTCGAGGCGCTGGATCTCCGGGCTGGTGGCGGCAGGTGCCGCCCCCGGCGGGGGCGCCGCGACCGGCGGCGGGGCCGGACCCGCCGGCACGGCAGGCCCCGGGCGATCCGACGACGGCAACGGAATCAGGCCCAGCTTCAACCCGCCGACGGCGAGCGCGGCGAGTCCCACCACGGCCGCTACGCCGATCATCCAGCGACGGCGCCGGCCTGGCCGCGCCTCGTCCTCCCCGAACTCGGGAGGCAGGGCCAGCATCGCCTCCTCCTCCGGAGTCAGCGGCGGCAACTCGGACTCCGCCGGCTCCGCGACCGGAGCCGGTGGAGGCACAGGCGTCGGACGCGCCGCCGGCGTGGGACGGGGTGGCGGCGTGGGCCGCGAGGGACGCGGCGGTCGTGGAGGGGGAGACGCGGGCGCGCGCTGCACCGGCGCGGTGGCCCGCGGGGTTGGCGGCATCGGGGTCCTGCGCTCCGCGGGCGGGGGCGCGATCGGGCTCGGCGGCTCGGCCGGCAGCGCCGTGGCGGCGTCGGGAGAGGGCTCGACGTCGAGCAGCGGGAGGCCCCCGGCGGCGCGTGGCGCGCGCGGCGCCGCCCGCGGCGCGAACGGCCCGGTCCGCCGCGGCGCCGGGGGAGGGACCGGGGCAGGGGGCGCGGGCGGCACTCCCTCCGCACTGTGCCGGCCCACGACCGACAGAGTCGCCGGCGGTCCGGCGGGTGTCTCTGTGGGCCGCGCCGCGGCCGGCTCGCCCGCCGTCCGCTCGACCCGGAGATCGGTCGTGTAGTTGTTCCACCGCAGGACCGAGGGCGTCGCGTCGGCGCCGGCCAACGCCGTCTCCGCCACCAGCTCGTAGAACGGCAGGCACACGGGCGCTCCGGCATCGCCACTGGGGCGGAAGAGCCCTCCCTGCGGCGCGGACTCCGTCCCGGCCAGCACCAGCGCCATCTGCCAAGGCTCGGTGAAATGACGCGCATGCGTCTCCACGTCGCCCGGGGACAGTTCGACGCCGGCCGGCGGGTGGCTGTGGTACCACCCGATCAGGTGGCCCTCGGTCTTGTCGACCTCGCCCTTGATGCGGTCCCACAGCTTGCCGACGACCACGGCCGTCTTGTCACCGAACAGGGCCTGGTTCAAGCGGATGGTCGAATCCACGACGACGTAGGCCGCCCCGGTGTAGGGATCGCGGCAGCGGTCGCCCACGAGGAAGCCCAGCACACCGCGATCGGCGAAGGCGCGGAAGTGCTCGTGCAGCGCGTCCAGCGCGGCCTGATCGATGAAGATCGCCGGCTCTCCCGCCACCCCGGGCCCGTTGTAGGGGTGCCACAGGATGGCGCGGGAGATGGGCATCGCCTGCACCAGCTCGGCCCGGCTCATGCCAGCACCCGCCCGATCGCGGCCGCGGCGCGCTCCACGTCCTGCCGGGTCACGTCGAGATGGGTCACGGCCCGCAGCCGCCGGGGCCCGAACGGACCGAGCAGGACGCCTTCGCGCGCGAGTCGGGCGACGACGTCCGGCGCCGTGTCCGCCGCGCGCACGAGGTCGAGCATCACGATGTTGGTCTCGGGGGGGACGACGCGAACCGCGGGGCACGGCGCGAGCCGGTCGGCGAGCAGCCGCGCGTGCTCATGGTCCTCGGCGATGCGGGCGAGGTGGTGGTCCAGGGCGTAGAGCGCCGCGGCGGCCAGAATCCCCGATTGCCGCATGCCGCCCCCCAGGCGCTTGCGGATCTCCCAGGCGAGGGGACGCTGCCCGCGGCGGAACCCGAGACACGAGCCGACGGGGCAGCCCAGACCCTTCGAGACGCTCACCATCACGGTGGCGGCGCCCGCTGCCAGCCGGGCGGGCGGGAGGCCCAGCGCCGCCGCGGCGTTCCACAGGCGCGCGCCGTCGAGATGCACGGGGAGGTGCGCGGCGGTGGCGGCGGCTACGATGGCCCCCATGACGGCAGCGGGCATCACGCGTCCGCCCGAGGCGTTGTGCGTGTTCTCGACGGCGACCGCGCCCGGTCGCGGCACGTGCGGCGACTCGGCCCGCAGCGCGGCACGGACGCCCTCGGCCGTGAGCAGGCCGTCGGGCGTCGCGATGGGGCGGATCTGCACGCCGGAGTTGACGGCCACGCCCGCCAGCTCGTAATGCACGAGATGCGCGTCCGCCTCGAGCAGCAGCTCGGTGCCGGGGCGGGTGTTCAAGGCGATCCCGGTTTGATTGGCCTGGGTCCCGGACGGAAAGAACAGCGTGTCCTCGACGCCCAGCAGGCCGGCCACGCGCTCCTCGAGCCGCCGGGTCGTGGGATCGCCGTCCAGGACATCGTCGCCCACCTCGGCCTCCGCCATGGCGCGGCGCATGGCGGCGGACGGTCGCGTCACGGTATCGCTGCGCAGATCGACCGGCGTCACGCGAGGGCCACGCGCTGCGCGCGGCGCAGGCGGATGAGATCGTAGGTTTCGGCCACGACCCCGCCCAGCAGGAACACGTAGGCCGTGTAGTAGATCCACAGGAAGAAGAGCAGGAACGCGACGACGTTGGCGTCCGACACGAGCCGGTCGAGCGTCGCGAAGCGGGCGAGGTACGCGGCGTACAGCCACTTGGCGAGCTCGACGGCGACGGCGCAGAACCCTGCGGCGACCAGCGCCGTGCGCCAGTAGATGCGCCGGCTCGGCACCAGCTTGAAGATCAGGAAGAAGAGCAGGATGGTGAAGGCGAAGGCCAGCACCTCGAAGCTGACGCGCCAGAACCATGACAGGGCGAAGCTGTCGCCCAGGCGGGCGCGGCTCGCCGCCGCGAGCACCGTCACGCCCCCCGAGAGCAACGCGTTCGCCATGACCAGCGTGCCGGTCACGAGCACCATACCGAAGTCCAGCAGCTTGGCCAGGGGCCAGGGGCGGCTCTCCTCGGTGTCGAAGACGTCGTTCAGGGCGGCCCGCAGGCCGCCGAACAGGCGCGTGGAAAACCACAGGAACAGCGGCACGCCGATGAGGGTGAGGCGAGCCCGCTGCTGCACCACGCCGCCAATGAATTCCTCGACGCCGCGCACCCGGGCGTCGGGCGGCAGGAACCGCTGCACGAGCTGGGACAGATCGACCTGCTGCGCCGTGAGATGGTGCTGCGCCAGGGCGCCGGCCACCGCGAGCAGCAGCGCGACGAACGGGAGCGCCGTGAGCAGCAGGTCGAAGGAGAGCGCGCTGGCGAGGAAGGGAACGTTGTCTTCGTAGGCCGCCTCGGCGGTGCGGCGGACGATCCCGCCCACCGATCGGTGCCACCCGCCCTCCCGGCTCACGCGACGGGATCGTCCTCCTCGGGCTCCGCCGCTCCGCTGCGGCGCGCCGCGGCCGGGCCGCGCCGGCGCCTGCGCGCCTCGGCGAGCCGGCGGCGCAGCGCCTCGCGGTCCGACCGCGGCGCCTCCTCCCCCTCGGCCTCGTCCGCCGACACCAGCGCCCGCAGCTCCCTGGCCTCGTCGACCGCCCGCTGGCGGAGCTGGTCGAGCCCGCGTGCGAGCCGGCGCCGCGTCGCGCCCCCGGCGGCCGGCGCGAAGAGCAGGCCGAGCGCGCCGCCCACGAGGACCCCGAACAGGAAGCCCCCGACGCCGCCCCCTCCGCCCCCGCTCCCGCTCCCGCTCCCGCCGTCGCGCTCTTCGTCGCTCATGGGCAGCAATCTAGAACCCGTCCACCTCGATCACCAGCCCGTCCGAGGCCGGCTCGATGCCCGGCGGCAACGCGGCCGCGAGCTCCGCGTGCGGCCGATCGTGCGTGAGATGGGTGAGGCAGGTCCGCCGCGCGCCCACGGCTCGCGCCGCCGCCACCGCCTCCGGAATGGAGAGATGGAGCGGATGCGGCTGCGGCAACAGGGCGTTGAGCACCAGCACCTCGAGCTCGCGGAGCGCCCCGAGGGCCGCGTCGGGGATCTCCTTGACGTCCGTGAGATAGGCGACAGGTCCCACGCGGTAGCCGAAGACCCATTGCCGGGCGCCGTGCGGCAGGCGCAGCGGCAGCACCGAGAACCCGGCGACCGTGGCCTCGCGATCGGGGAGGAGCACGTGGGCCACGAGCTCGGGGCGGCTGGTGCCCGGCATGGGCGGCACCGCGCGATCGAAGATGTAGGGGAACTTCGCGGCCAGCTCGGCCGTGGTCTCCGCCGACCCATAGGCCGGCAGCCCCGCCTCCCGGCCCACGGAGAGGGCGCGCAGATCGTCGATCCCGTGCACGTGATCGGCGTGCGCGTGGGTGTAGAGCACCGCGTCCACCCGGTCGACGCCCGCGCCCACGAGCTGCAGGCGCAACTCGGGCGGCGTGTCGATCAGCACGCGCCGTCCCCCGGCCTCCACGAGCGCCGCGGTGCGCGTGCGCCGGTCCCGCGGGTCGGGGGACGTGCAGGTGCGGCAGCGGCAGCCGATCTGCGGCACGCCGAACGACGTCCCCGATCCCAACAGCACGAGTCGCCCCCTCAGACGACCTCGACCTTGATCAGATTGGTGGAGCCCGAGACGTCCCACGGCACGCCCGCCGTCATCACGATGCGATCGCCCGGCCGGGCGAGCCCGCCCCGCAGGATCAGGTCGCGCACCACGGCGAGCATCGCGTCGTAGGCGGGCACGCGGTCCACCAGCACGGGCGACACGCCCCACACCAGCGCCAGCTGGCGGAACGTCGCGACCTCCGTGGTGACGGCGAGGATGGGGACGGCGGGCCGCAGCGCCGCCACCTTGCGGGCCGTGAAGCCACCCTTGGTGAGCGTGACGATGAGCGGCGTGCGCAGCAGCCGCGCCACGGCCGTGGTGCCGAGGGCGATCGCGTCCTCGACCGACACGGGCTCCGCGGGCGCCAGGCGCCGCTCCTCACGCCCACCGCCCGGGCCGTGGCGCTCCATCTCGCGGATGATGCGGTCCATCGTCCGGACCGCCTCCACCGGAAAGGCGCCGGTGGCGGTCTCGGCCGACAGCATCACGGCATCGGTCCCGTCGAGGATCGCGTTGGCCACGTCAGAGGCTTCCGCGCGCGTGGGCCGCGGGTGCTGCACCATCGATTCGAGCATCTGCGTGGCCGTGATGACCGCCCGGCCGTGGCGGTTCGCTTCGCGGATCAGCCGCTTCTGGACGATCGGCACCTGCTCGAAGGGCAGCTCGACCCCGAGGTCGCCCCGCGCCACCATGACCGCGTCACACGCCGCCAGGATGCGGTCGAGATCATCGAGCGCGGCCGCCTTCTCGATCTTGGCCACGAGCTTGACGCCCGCCGGGACGAGGCCGCGCAGCTCGACGAGATCCTCCGCCCGGCGCAGGAACGAGAGCGCCACGTAGTCGACCCCCAGCTCGGCCGCCTGCCCCACGTCCGCGCGGTCCTTCTCGGTCAGCGCCGGCGCGCTCACCGCCACTCCGGGCAGGTTGATCCCCTTGTGCGCGGCCAGCCGCCCGCCGTCCACCACCCGCGCGTGCACGCGGGGCGGCTCCACCCGCGTGACCTCGAGCGACAGGAGGCCGTCGTCGAGCAGCACCCGCGCCCCCGGGACCACGTCCCGCGCCAGGGCGGCATAGTCGATCGGCAGCTCGTCGCCGCGCGCCTCGGATTCGGGCGCCAGCACGACCGCCCGGCCCGGTTCGAGCTCGCGGGGAGCCGTGAGGTCGCCCACGCGGATGCGGGGGCCCTGGAGGTCCAGCAGCACGGCGACGGGCACCCCCCGGGCGTCGGCCGCGCGGCGCACCGCCTCGACCCACCGCGCCCGCGTCTCCGGCTCGCCGTGTGAGGCATTGATCCGAACGACGTTCACGCCCGCGTCCAGCAGGGCGCCGACCCGCTCCTCGGTGTCGGTCGCCGGCCCGAGGGTCGCGACGATCTTGGTGCGCCGGATCAGCGCACGACCTCGAGCTGCCGCGCCTCGGCGCGGCGCCGCAGCTCGTCCAGCACGGCCACCGCCCGCTGCACCGCGGACGCCGGCATCCCCTCGATCGTACGGGCCGCCAGGCGGCGCTCCAGCTGGCCCGCCCGCAGCAGCACCTCGAGGCCGTGGTGCGAGAGCGTCACTCGGACGCCCCGGTCGTCGGCCGGATCTGGGGTCGTCTCGACCAGGCCCCGGCGCTCGAGCCGCTGCACGAACGTCGTGGCCGCCGCACGCGACACGCCGAGCGAGCCGGCGACCTCGCTGGGGCGGGCGCCGTCGGGTCCCGCCGCGTCCACGGCGACGAGGGCCCGGTACGCGCGCTGCGACAGGGCGTAGCCCCGGAACCCGCGATCCTCCGCCCGCTGCACGGCGCGGTGCGCCGCGATCACGGCGTCGATCAGCTGGAGAGCGAGGGTGGAGCGGTCCATGGGAGCCGTCAGCGGTCAGCGATCAGCCGTCAGCGGGTGTGGACATTCAATTAACATGTTGACAGTAAACATACTAATGTGTTTCCAGTCCGGCAAGAGCGCGCGATTGCGCGGCTGATGGCTGACGGCTGACCGCTAACCGCTGACGGCTAGCAGGTCTCCGACCAGTCCACGGGCGCCGTCTCGCGGCAGGAATCGCAGCCCAGCGTGGCGGGCGTCCCGTCCACGTCCTGGCGGTGGTGGCAGCGCGGGCACACGGCGTAGCGCGCCGTGACCGCCCCTCCCCCGAGCGTCGGGCGCAGCACGCCGGTGCGGTGCACCACGCTCCAGTGATCGGGGGGCGCCAGCCGGATCGCCACGTCTTCCCGGCTCACGTAGACCGGGCGCCGCCGCACCTCGACGACGACGTGCTCGCTCGTCTGCTCGACGATGGGATACCAGGCGCCGCGGCGCAGCACATCCGCCACGGCCTCGCTGCATCGAGCCCAGCCGAAGGGGGTCATCGTCGTGCCCTCCATGATAGCACACGGACGCGAAGAGGCGAAGAGGCGAAGTTACTCTTCGCCCCTGCGCCCCTTAGCTTTTGGTTCATGCGCGAGCTCGGCCGCATCGTGCGGCTCCAGATCCAGCGCGCGGCGCTGAAGACGAGCGTGAAGCCCAAGGTCTACGACCCCGCCCCGCTGCTCGCGGTGGAGCGGCTCGCGATCTCGCCGGCGGGATGCCTGGGTCAGGCCCCCGACGGGAGCTGGCTCGTGGACATCCACCACCAGGCGCATCCCGCGAGCCGGAACGAGGATGGCCGCCACGGCGTGTCGGTCGGCTTCAGCGGGCATTACCGGGTGATGCGGGAGCGGCTCGGTGCGCGCATCGCCCCGGGGTGCGCGGGGGAGAACATCATCGTGGAGCTGGACCGCGTGGTCACGCCGGGCGAGCTCGCGGGGGGGATGGTCATCGTGGGCGCGGACGGGCGCGCCGTCCTGCACCTCACGATGTTGGAGCCGGCGCAGCCCTGCCGGCCGTTCACGGGCTGGGCCCTGGGCCGGGAGGTCGATGCCGAGACGTTGAAATCCGCCCTCCAGTTCCTGGAGGGCGGGACGCGGGGCTACTACTGCGCCGCAGAGGGGTCGGGCGGGGTGTCGCTCGGCGACGGGCTGTTCTTGGTGTAGGCGGGCGCGCGTGAGGCGCGTGCCGTGGTGCCCATCTCATCCCACGCCAGCCCCGCGGAGCGATGGCAGCGCCCGCAGGTGAGGGCCTGCGCCCCCGAATCGAAGCCTTGCCGGTTGCGGCACGCGGGGCATACCGCGTAGGTCAACGGGAAGACGCGCCCCACCCGCTCCAGCATCCGGGGATCGCACTGCACGATCGTCCAGCGCTCGGGGGGATGGTAGCGGATCTCGAGCAGGCGGCGGTCCACGGGGACGTTCCGCCGGTTCACGTCCAGCACGACGATGTTGCTCGAGGAAATACGAACGACGGGGTACCAGGCCCCTCGCCGCAGCGTGTGCGCGCCCAGCGGATGGACGCGTGCCCAGCCCTTGGCCTGGAGGCGGGTGGGCGTGATCGATGGGCTGTGTGTGACCATGGGACTAACGCTAACCGCCCCCGCCAGCCCCCGTCGTGATAATCGTCACTCCCGCGGTGTGAACCGTGTGGCGTCTCAGCCACACTCACTGTAGCCACAGACGTGACACTTCGCGCAGCCCTCGATGAACGCCAGCTGGGAGCCGCAGTCGGGGCAGGCGCCGATGAACTCCTGGGCCGGGGCGCCGCGATACTGGAGGACCGTGCCCTGGTCATCGGCCACGACCTCCCGCGCGGGAACGGTCGAGGGGGGCGCGGCGAGGAGCTCCTGCTGGATGCCCTGCTTCTCCTGCAGCCACTTCTCGATGGCGATCCCGATCGCGTCGGGCACCGAGAGCACCTTGTTGGGGCCGAGCCCGACGACGCGGTCGGACGAGATGCCGCGCAGCTGGCGGTAGATCTCGGGCATCGGAATGCCGGAGCGCAGGGCCAGCGAGATGAGGCGGCCGATCGCTTCGACGTCGGCCATGAGCGCGCCGCCCGCCTTGCCGAGCGAGATGAACACCTCGAAGGGCTGGCCCTTGTCGTCCTCGGTGATGTTGACGTACATCGTGCCGAGCGGCGTCTCCAACCGGCGCGTGGCGCCGCGGAGCAGGTCGGGGCGCGAGCGCTTGGCGCGGCGCTGGAGGTTCTCGGCCTCCGCCTCGTGCAGCCGCTCGCGGGTGCGGCCCAGCTCGGCTTCGAGCTCGGCGATCCGGCCCAGCGCCTCGCCGAGGCCGGGCTGCGCCGGCGGGGCGCCCGCCGCCTGTTCCTGCACGCGCCGCGCCGTGTCCCCCGTCGACAGGACCTGCATCTCGCGCGAGCCGTCGCGATAGACGGTCACGCCCTTGCAGCCGAGGCGATAGGCCACGCGATAGATCTGCTCGACGTCGGCTTCCGTGGCATCGTGTGGGAAGTTGCAGGTCTTCGAGATCGCCGAGTCGGTGAACTCCTGGAAGGCCCCCTGCATGCGGATGTGCCACTCCGGCGTCACGTCGTGGGCCGTCACGAAGACCCGCTGCCACGGGGCCGGCACCTCGTCGAAGTGGATGTGGCCGGCGGCGGCGATGCGCTGCACCAGCGCGTCGCTGTACCAGCCCTCCCGGCGCGCGATGGCGACGAAGTCCTCGTTCACGTCGGGCATCAGGACGCCCGCCTGGTTGCGCATGAAGGCCACCGCGAAGAGCGGCTCGATCCCCGACGAGCAGCCCGCGAGGATCGAGATCGTCCCGGTGGGCGCGACCGTGGTGAGGTTGCAGTTGCGCAGCCGCCGCATCGGCCGGATCCGCCCGCCCGCCGCGTCTCGCGCGCACGTCGCGTCCGGCCCCCAGATCGAGCGCTCCCACTCGGGAAAGACGCCGCGCTGCTCGGCCAGCCGCTCGGAGGCGTTCTTGGACTCCTCGTCCACGAAGGCCATCACGCGGCGAGCCAGCGCGACACCCTCGTCCGAGCTGTAGGGCACGCCCAGGCGCACGAGCAGATCGGCCCAGCCCATCACACCCAGCCCGATGCGCCGGATGCGCTTGGCGAGGTCGTCGATCTCGGCCAGCGGGTAGCGGTTCGCGTCGATGACGTTGTCCAGGAAGTGCGTGCACAGGTGCACCGCCGTCGCGAGCCGCGTCCAGTCCACGTCCCCCTGCCCCACGAACGCGCCGACGTTGATCGATCCCAGGTTGCAGACGTCGTACGGCAGCAGCGGCTGCTCGCCGCAGGGATTCGTCGCCTCGTAGCTCCCCAGGTGCGGCACGGGATTGAACGCGTTCGCGCGGTCGATGAAGAACACGCCCGGCTCCCCCGTCTTCCACGCGCCGTGCACGATGCGGCGGAACACGTCGCGCGCGTCCAGCCGGCCCACCACCGCGCCGGTGCGCGGGTGCACCAGGTCGTACGCGCTGCCCTGCTCGACCGCCTGCATGAAGGCGTCGGTCACCGCCACCGAGATGTTGAAGTTCGTCACCTGGGTGAGGTCGTCCTTGCAGGTGATGAACCCGAGGATGTCGGGGTGATCGACCCGCAGGATGCCCATGTTCGCGCCGCGCCGTGTGCCGCCCTGCTTCACGACGTCGGTGGACGCGTCGTACAGCTTCATGAACGACACCGGACCCGACGCCACGCCCATCGTGGACCGCACCACGTCGTTCTTGGGCCGCAGCCGCGAGAAGGAGAAGCCGGTGCCGCCGCCCGACTGGTGCACCAGGGCCATCGCGCGCAGCGTGTCGTAGATGCCGCTCTGGCCGTTGGAGAGGGCGTCGTCCACCGGGAGCACGAAGCAGGCCGAAAGCTGGCCGAGGGGCCGCCCGGCGTTCATCAGGGTGGGCGAGTTGGGCATCCAGACGCGCGTCGCCATCAGCTCGAAAAAGGTTTCGGCGAGGCCTTCCACGGCCCGGTCCGATGCGCCGTACGCCCGGTCGGGCTCGGCGATGGCGCGGGCCACCCGCCAGAACAGCTCCTCGGGTGGCTCGGCCGGCTGGCCCTGCTCATCCTTGATGAGGTAGCGCCGCTCGAGGACGGTGAGGGCGTTGGCGCTCAGCTGCAGCGCCCCTTTGCGGCTGGAAGCAGTCATGCGGGCTCGTCCCTCACGGTCAGAGCGGAAGCTCCGGTCCGGGTTGGTGATGGTACCGACTGAAATGTAGCTAGGCCAGCGAACAGGCGCGGACGAGCAAGGTAGGGAGCCCCGGGAGACGGGGCAAGGCTCGGGCGGAAGCACCATGCGGCCGAGCCTTCCCTGAATTCACATCACAAATCTGTCCTGCGGGGAAACCGCCCCGCCCGGTGCTGCTCCGCCAGCGCCACGTAATGCTCCCAGGTCGCGCGGATCCGCGCCCGCAGCGCCTCGTCCACGGGACGCACCACGCGGCCCGGCACCCCCATCACCAACGACCCGGGAGGGACGACCAGCCCCTCGGGGAGCACCGCGCCCGCCGCGACCACGCTCCCCGCCCCCACGTGCACCGCGTTCAGCAGCACCGCGGCCATCCCGATCAGGCAGTCGTCCTCGACGGTGCACCCGTGGATCAGGGCCCGGTGGCCGACGCCCACCCGGGCGCCGATCCGGGCCGGCCGCCCCGCGTCCACATGCACGATGGTCCCGTCCTGGAGGTTGGTCGCCTCCCCCACGACGATGGGGGCCATGTCGGCCCGCAGCACCGCGTGGTACCACACGCTCGCGCGGGCGCCCAGCGTCACGTCTCCCAGCACGACCGCCGTGGGGGCGACGAACGCCGTCGGGTGAATCGCGATTACTGCCTCAGCGGCTGGAACGACGACTGCACCCACGCGTCCACCGGCTCGCCGTTCTTCTGACCGGGGTTCCAGCGCAGGTTCCTGGCCATGTCGAGCGCCTGGGTGTTGAAGGTCTCGACATTGGAGGGCACGAAGACGCGGGCGGAGAGCGTGGTCCCCTCGCGCGACACGTGGATCAGGAGAATGGCGGCGCGCGGGAACACCGGGGCGTCGCCGGGCACGGGCACGAACGTGGCCGTCTGCGGCACGGGGCGGGTGTCGAAGCACAGGTTGTCGCGGTTGTACTCGGGGCCGTACTCCTCGCACAGGGCCGCCCCCCCCTCGCCCCCGCGGGCCGGGCGCCCGGCCACGATCGCCGAGAGCGAGACGGCGAGGGTGTGACGCCCGCCCGGGGTGATGACGACCTGGCGCTCGTACTGGTGGAAGCCGGGTGCCGTGACGACGACCTTGTGCGCGCCCGGCGGCAGATCGAGCTCAGCCCCGCGCACCGGCTGGCCGTTGAGGGTCACGCGCGCCGTGGGCGGCACACCCTCCAGCACGAGCCTGCCCGGGGTGCCCGGCGGGGGCGGCGGCGTCGCGCGCGTGGCGGTGTCGCGGGCCGAGTCCACCGCCACGAGCCCCGCCGTGTCCCGGGCCGCGGTGTCGGGGGCGGGGGACGACCCGCCCGCCGCGACGTGGGTCGTGTCGCCCGGCCCCGGAAACCCGAGGACGCCGAGCCAGCCCTGGCGGTAGGCATAGTAGCCGCCGCCGCCGAAGAACCCGCCGATCACGAGCAGGAAGATGAACAGACCGCCCAGGGCCGACCGCTTGTGCTCCGCCTGGGCCAGGCGTCCCACCGTCTGTCGCGGCAGGGGGGTCGTCTGGGCCGTCGCGAGCCGCTCGGGGAGGGGTCCGCCGGGCCGGGGCGGGATCGGCGAGATGCCCGTGGCCACGTAGCCCGCGCCGGCCTCCAGCACGCCCACCAGCTCGTCGGCCGACTGGAAGCGCTCCTCCGGCCGTTTGGCCATCATCTGCCTGATGATCTCGAACAGATCGCGCTGCTCGGCGGAGCCGAGCGGCGGGGTGGGCAGCGGCTCCATGATGTGCTTGTAGCCGATGGAGAACGAATCTTCGCCGTCGTAGGGCACCGAGCCGGTGAGGCACTGGTAGGCCACGACGCCCATCGAGTAGATGTCGCTGCGGCCGTCGAGCGGCTGCGCGCGCGCCTGCTCGGGGCTCATGTAGTGCGGCGTGCCGATGGACATTCCGGTCCCGGTGAGCTTGCCGCCGCTCGCCGACTTGGCGATGCCGAAGTCGGTGACGACCGCGTGCCCGTGCTCGTCGAACATGACGTTGTCGGGCTTGATGTCGCGGTGCACGGTGCCGCTCTTGTGGGCGTAGGCGAGGGCCCGGCCCACTTCGACGAGGATGCGGCGAATCGCGTCCGGCGCGAGGGTGCCCTGCCGGCCCAGCACGACCGAGAGGGGCTCACCGCGCAGGAACTTCATCACGAAGTAGATGACCCGACCGGATTTGCCGACGCGGTAGATCGGGATGATGCCGGGGTGCTCGAGCTTCGCCGCGGCGCGGGCCTCGCGCTGGAACCGCTCGACGAACTCCTTGTCGAACGCGAGGGAGAACGGTAGCACCTTGATGGCGACTTCGCGATCGAGCTGCTTCTCGCGGGCCTTGAAGACGATGGCCATGCCGCCCCGTCCCAGCTCCTCGAGGATCTCGTACTCCTCGTGGAGCTGCTCGCGCACCAGCTCGAACTCCGTCACCTCTTTTTCCTGCTGGCTGCGGATCGCCCGGACGGGCGTCGTGGCCGTCAGGTCCAGGCCGCAGGACGCGCAGAATCGCGCGCTATCGGCGTTCTCCGTACCGCAGCGGGAACAGTACACCCAGTCTCCCCAGGAGGGCGTGGTAACTTAGGGATTGACGAGCGAGGGTGTCAACTCACTGGCGCGCAACGACCTCGAAGCGGCGGGTCCGCGTGACGGTCTGCTCGGTGAGGGGATCCGTCACGGTGACGCTGAGCCGGTAGGTGCCGCGCCCCGCGTCGCCCAGCGCGACGCCACGGTGCACGCGCGTGACGGGGCCGTCCGCGGCGGCGTCGAACTCGAGCAGCACGGGCGCGCGCCCGCCGCCGAACAGGCGACCGAAGAGGGACCGCCCGCCTTCGCGCTCCAGCCGCACGACCGTGTGGTAGGGGGACGCGCGCGTGAGCCCGTACACCTCGTAGTACAGCTCGACCGTGCCGCCCTCGGGGACCCGGTCCAGGGGATTGAGCAGCACGGTGTCCCGCGCCCGGGTCCAGACCAGCCCCGACCCCTCCCGGCCCATGACGAGGTCGCTGGCCGTGAAGCGCCGGCCTTCGAGCCGCGGCACGACCAGGGAATCGCGGGCGATCAGGTCGCCGCCCGTGCCGTCGGGGGTGCTGATCAGCAGGCGGTAGCGCAGCGCCCCCGGCGGCACCTCGAGCGCGAGCCGCCCGACCAGGTAGCTGCTCCCGCGCAGCGGCTCGCGGGCCGTGAAGACGCGCAGCGTATCCAGCCGCGCGACGGGCCGGCCGGCGCTGTCGGCGACCACCAGCCGGAAGTGCAGCGGGTAGCGCGCGCCGCTCCCGTCCGCGCCGGCGGTCGGCGCCAGCCGCCCCGCGGGGACCGCGAACACCACGTGGATCACCTGCCCCGCGTCCGCGCCGTCGGGGCCAACGACGAAATCGCCGGCGACCGCGGCCAGCGGTGCGGCGAAGCGACGGTCGTAGCTGTCCGACTGGGTGCCCAGGGCGATCGCGCGGCGTCCGACGCGCCGCTCTTCCGCGAGCACCGGGCCCGGGGCACCCATCCCGTCGGCGACGCGGCGGTAGGCCGGCCCGAAATCCGCTCGTGAGCTGTACAGCTCCGCGACCCGGGGGTCGCGCGCGCCCTGGGCACGGACGGCGGTGCCGAACCCCAGGACGTCCGCGAGACTCTCGACCAGCTTGTAGTCCTGGACGTCCTCGCGCGCGACGAAGTGGAACACCTGGTCGTCACCGCCCGGGCGCCGGTACAACCAGCTCAGGTTCGGCTCGACGCCGACGCCGACGTGACTGGCGCGCTGGTCGGGCTCGCCATGACGCAGGTAGATCAGGCCGCGGTCGTCGAACTCGCGCTGGTCGGTGCGGTGCACCTCGGTGATGTCGTAGTGGCGGTGACGGCTCACGAGGAAGAAGTTGCGCCGGGCGTAGAACCAGCGGCGGTAGTGCTCGGCGAGCCGCTCCCCGCTGTCGCGGGCCGACTCGAAGTCGCGCTGCTCCCAGAACTGGCGCAGCCAGGCGCGGCGCGCCTCGCCGGCCGCCACGCTGTCGAAGGCCTCCAGCTCGGCGCCGGTCGCGATCCAGGACAGGTCGGCGCGATACGCCGCCAGGGCCTCGGGTGAGCGGGCGGCACGCGCCCCGTCGAGATAGGTGGCGCGCGCGCCCGGGCGCCGCCCGACGTACCTCGTGCGCGCCAGCTCCAGCATCCCGACGCCTGAGTCTCCGCCCACGGCGAGGAACGCCTGGAAGCCCACGAGCGCGGAGTCCACTTCGCCCACTTCCCGCTCGATACGACCGCGGGCCAGCTGCACCCCGGGATTGGCGCCGGCCGGCGACGCCACGGCGAGCCGCACCGCTTCGAGCGCCACGTCGAGGCGGGGACGGATGCGCTGGCCCAGCGCCGTGGTCGCCAGGTCGATCGTGGCCTGCGCGAACGCGGGGTCGGCCTCGGTCGCGCGCGCGAAGGCGCGCGCCGCCTTCGACAGGTAGTCCTTGCCGAGCTGCTGGCGCAGGTTCTCGATCGCGATGACGGCGTGCTCCCCCAGTGCCAGCTCGGCGTGCCCGAGGCCGAACCACGGGTGGGGCCACTCCGGTCGCAGCTCGGTGGCCCACTCGAACTCGCCGGCGGCGTCCTCGAGGTGCGGCTTGCCGCCCTTGCCGGCAAGCTCGCCCAATCGGTAGGCGATCCACCCAAGCCGCAGGTGGATCATGGGATCGTCGCGGTCGCGCTTGGCCTGCTCGATCAGCCCCGCCTCGAGCCGCTTGAGGGCACTCGAGTCGGTCACCCCGGCCAGGGAGTCGCGCAGGCGCTCGATCGCCGCGCGCTCGGCCGGGGCCTGGGCGGCGAGCGGCAGGGCGCTCGCGAGCAGCGCGCCGAGCACAGGGATTCGCGTCCTCGTCACTTCGACCTCCGCTCCTCAATGTACACGCCCGCCGTGACGCGCCGCACGGCCGTGCGGGCCGGCCCGCCGACGAACCGGGCACGTGGGCCGGGGCGTTTTCCGGGCCACCCCGGCGCCCCTTTCGACCCGTGAGGGCGACCAATAGATTGGCACCTCTCAACTTCGACACCCGGTGGCGGGCACGTCTGTGAGCGTCTGCGCCTATTGCGGTCGCGATAACGAAGCGAGCGCGCCGCTCTGCACGGACTGCGGCAAGCCGCTCGGCCGAGCGGTGGGCGTGGCCCAGGCCGCGGCCGGGGCCACGCCCCCGGCCGCGTTCCCGCCGGCGCCCGCCAGCGGCGCCACCGTGGGCGTGGCGACGCCCCCGCCCCGGGCGCTGGGGTGCCGGTTCTGCGGGCGGACCGTCAGCGCCACCCTCCCCTTCTGCCCGCACTGCGGGCGCCGGCTGCTGGCCCCCGGGTCGGGGCCGGCGTGCGCGCGCTGCTATTCCCCGGTCGCCACCGGCACGCGGTTCTGCGCCGTGTGCGGCGCCCCGCTGGACGAGGCGCGTGCCGTCACGGCCGCCGGCGCGCCGCTGCGCGCGGACTACCGGCTCACGCTCGTGGTGCTCGACGAGTCGGGACAGTCGGTGCAGCGCTTCGAGCGGGCGAGCCTCGAGACCACGGTGGGGCGCGCGGACGGGGACCTCCGCTTCCCCGACGACCCGTTCCTGTCGCCGTTGCACGCCAAGCTTTCCTGGGAGGGCACGCGCCTCGTGGTGCGCGACCTCGGCAGCCGCAACGGCACCTGGGTCTTCCTCGACGCGCCGCACCGGCTCGTGGACGACGACGTCCTGCTCATCGGATCACAGCTGCTGCGGTTCCGGCGGCTGGGATACCCCGGCCCCCATGCCCGGGACGTGGACGAGACGCAGCGGATGGGTAGCGCCACGCCGAGCGCGGACATCGCGACCGTGCTCCAGCTGCGTGCCGACGGGAGCACGCGCGACGTGATCCACCTGTCCCCGGGCCGCGACGTCTACATCGGCCGCGAGCGGGGCGACTGGATCTTCCCCTACGATCCCTCGATGAGCGCGCAACACGCCGTGATCCGCTCCGAGGACGCCGACTTCGTGGTCGTCGACACCAACAGCCGTAACGGCGTCGCCCTGGCCGCCCGGGGCGACATCGAGGTGCGCGACGGCTCCAGGCTGCTGGTGGGTGACAAACTGCTGCGCATCGAGCTGCCGGCGTGAAGATCTGTCCCCTCTGCGCCACCGAGTACCCCGACGGCACGCGGTTCTGCCCCAATGACGGGCAGACGCTGCGCGCCTCGTCCCCCGCCGCCGACCTCGTGGGGCAGGTGGTGGCGGACCGCTACCACATCGTCCGCAAGCTCGGCGAGGGGGGAATGGGTCAGGTGTATCTCGCCGAGCACGTGAAGATGGGGCGGCAGAGCGCGATCAAGGTCATGAACCCCGCGATGGTGCACGACGCCGACGCCGTGGCACGGTTCAATCGCGAGGCGTCCAACGCGAGCCGCATCAGTCACCCCAACGTGTGCGCCATCTACGACTTCGGCGAGACGTCCGAGGGCCTGATCTACCTCGCGATGGAATTCATCGACGGCGTGCCGCTGTCGACCGTGCTGGAGCGCGAGGGCGCGCTGCCGGTGCACCGCGCCGCGGGCCTCTGCCTGCAGGTGGCGGAGGCGCTCCAGGCCGCGCACGATCTGGGCATCGTGCACCGCGACCTCAAGCCCGACAACATCATGCTGGCCCGCGGGCGCTCGGGCCAGGAGATCGTCAAGGTCGTGGACTTCGGCATCGCCAAGGCGGTGACGGGCGACGCCGGCGGGCAGAAGGTGACCAAGACCGGTCTGGTCATCGGGACCCCCGAGTTCATGAGCCCCGAGCAGCTCGCCGGCGACTCCGTGGACGGCCGCAGCGATCTCTATTCGCTGGCCCTCGTGCTGTATCGGGCGATCACCGGTCGGCTCCCCTTCGAGGGCGACACGGTCCAGGAGACGATGGTCAAGCGGCTCACCGACGAGCCGCGGCCCCTGGCGCAGGCGCGCCCCGACCTGCCCTTTCCGCCGGGGCTCCAGGCATGCCTCGACCAGGCCCTGGCGCGCATGCCAGGGCAGCGCTATCAGTCGGTGGCGAAATTCGCGCACGACCTCGCGGGGGCCGCGGGCATCACGCGCGCCGGGGCCGAGGGCCCGATGCCGCCGACCCGCGCCGATGCCGAGGGCAAGACCCAGCCGCTCGACACGGCGATGCGGCGGCAGGTGGCGGGCGGGACCCGGTCGGCGGCGGCCCCCCCACGCCCCTCGCCGCCTCCGCGGCCCCGCCGGCTCGTCCCGCTCGTCATCGGGACGATCGTGGTGCTGGGCGGGGGCGCGGCGGGCCTCGCCCTGTTGAAGGGGGGCACTGACACCGGAGGCGTGCCGTTGGTGGACTCGAGCGGCGGGCAGACGACGTCGGTCACGGGCGGGCGGCAGGGCGGCAGCGGCCCGCGTCCGGTCGCCGACGCCCAGCGGACGCAGCCGGTGGACACGGCCCCGAGCCCGCGCATTCCCCTGGCGGCGGTGCCGGACCTGCTCGAGCGGTTGATCGAGATGCCACCGCGGGTCATCGTGGACTCCGCGACGATGGTCTACCACACGAGCGGCGTTTCCCGGGCGGACAGCGCGTTCGCCGCGTGCCTGAACGCCGGTGCGCAGCGCTCGCTCGGCGCGAGCACCGAGGCGCTGCGCTGGGCGCGGCGCGGCCTGGACCTCAATCCCGGGCTCGCCTCGTGCCAGGCCGTGGTGCGCGACCTCGGCGGGCGGCCCTAGCGCCATGTTCCGCCGCACGCCCCCGCCGATCCGGCTCCAGGTCTTCGGCAAGACCGACCTCGGGAAGACCCGGGACCATAACGAGGACTGCTTCCTCGTGGCCGACCTGTCGCGACCCGAGGCTTCGCTCACTCCGCGCGTGCGGGACCATCAGCTGGGCCAGCGCGGCTCGCTGCTGATCGTCGCCGACGGCATGGGGGGCGCGGCCGCGGGCGAGCTGGCGAGCGAGATGGCGACCGAGACGATCTTCGACCACATGGTGAAGGCCTGGGGCCACGAGCCCGAGGCCACGGCGCAGCGGTTCGCCTATCGCCTCAAGGAGGCCGTGGATGTGGCCAACGGCCGGCTGCACGCCTTCGCCAAGGCGCACCCCGAAGTGCGGGGCATGGGGACGACGACGACGGCCGTCGGCATCCTCGGCGACCAGGTGTTCCTCAGCCAGGTGGGCGACAGTCGCGCCTACCTGATCCGGCACGGCGGCGCAGTCCAGCTCACCAAGGATCAGTCGCTGATGCAGCGCCTCGTCGAGGCCGGCGAGCTGACCGAAGAGGAGGCCGCGCAGAGCGAGCGGCGCAACATCATTCTCCAGGCGCTCGGCCCCGACCCCCGGGTGAAGGTCGATCTCACGCATCAGGAGCTGCGGCGCGGCGACGTGCTGGTGCTCTGCTCCGACGGTCTCTCGGGCCAGGTGAAGAAGGAGGAGATCGCGGGCATCGCCGGCAGCACGCGGGACCTGGCCGTCGCGTGCGACAAGCTCATCGCCCTCGCCAACGAGCGCGGCGGTCCGGACAACATCACGGTGGTCATCGCCCGCTTCGACGGCGACGGGCTGCGCGCGTCGCGGGAAGGCGAAGCGGTCGGACACCGCGTGTACCCCCTCATCGACACCGAGACGAGCACGGAGCCGGTGCCGATCTATCGGGGCAGCCCGCCGCCGGTCTCGACGCGGACCACGCGCTGGCGGCTCGCGACCCTGCTGGTGATCGGCGCGGCCCTCGTGGCGGCGACGCTCTACTGGGCCGCGAAGCGGCCGTGAGGGCGCAGTTCAAGTTCCTCTCCGGCGCGCGGGCCGGCGAAGTCGAGACGTTCCGCAAGGCGTACATCGGCGTGGGCCGTCATCCGCTGTCCGACGTGCGCTTCGACGCCGAGCGTGATCTCGATGTGTCGTCGCGGCACGCGGCGGTGATCCGCCGCGGCAACGGCTTCGTGGTACAGGACCTGAACAGTCGCAACGGGACGTTCGTCAACAGCCGGCGCATCGAGGGCGAGACCGCGCTGGCGGACGGCGACGTGATCGGGTTCGGGGCCAACGGCCCCGCCGTCGAGTTTCGCACCCTGCCGACGGACGCCGCCGAGGCCGCCGGGCTCGCGGCCGTCGTGCCCGCCGAGGCCCCGGTCGGGGCGGACGGGGCGCCCCGGCGCTCCAGCACGGCGGTCCGGGTCGCGCGGGAAGTGGCGCGCCAGACCCGCAGCCTGCGTCACACGACGACGATCCTGGTCGGTGCCCTGATTCTCACGGCGACGGGGTTCGCGACTCTGCGCTGGTGGGACACGCGGCAACGCGAGCGCGAGCTGGCGCAACTGCAGGCCCGCGCCGACAGCCTCAGCCGCGCGAGCCAGGCGCTCCTGGCGCGGCTTCAGAGCGAGGTGGCGGTGCTGCACGACGCCCTCGCGAGCGCCACCGGCGAGGCGGCCCGCCTGCGGCGCGAGCTGGCGTCCGCCCCCGACGCCGCGACCGTCGCGCGCCTCCGCACCGCCCTCGAGGCCGCCGAACGGCGCCAGACCCAGCTGGCGGGCGCCGCGGGCGTGGACTACCGCGCGATCGCCCGCGACAACCAGGACGCCGTGGCCCTGATCCTCGTCGAGTTCTCCGAAAGCGAGCGGGTCAGCGGCACCGCGTTCGCCGTCGATTCCCAGGGCACGCTCGTCACCAACGGGCACGTGCTCGTCGGCGAGCGGGGCGACCGCCGGCCGCGGCGGATCGCCGTCAAGTTCACGGGAAGCCGGCAGTGGTTCGAGGGGCGCCTGGTCGGCGCGTCACCGCGGAGTGACGTGGGGGTGGTGCGGGTCGGCATCCGCGGCGGCACGCCGCGCATCGCCGGGCTGGCGCGTACCCTCGACGGGCTCGAGCGCGGCGATCCGGTCGCCATGATCGGGTACCCACTCGGCATGGAGCTTCCGATGCAGGGGGCCGGCCTCGATGCCGTCGCCGAGCCGACCCTCACCGCGGGGACCGTGAGCAAGGTGCTCGCCGACGTCGTCCAGGTGGACGGGTTCGGGGCGCCCGGCTCGTCGGGGAGCCCGATGTTCGATCGCCACGGTCGGGTCGTGGCCGTGCTGTTCGGGGGAGAACGCGATGCCGCGGGGAATATCCTCTACGGCGTACCCGCGAGAGCGGTGATGGAGTATCTCGGGACGCTGGGGCTGGTGCCGTAGCGATCCCGTCACCCCGGGCATCCCAAATCGAGTACAGGTGGCGCGCGTTGTTCTCGTCACCCCGGGCGCAAGCCCGGGGATCACGTTCGCATCACCCAGCGCGCCGCCGCTCGTTGCATCAGCGCCTGCCCGTGCCACGCGCACACAATCGGCGCCGTCCCGGGGATCTGGCGCGCGAGCCGCGGGTGCCCGAACAGCACGACGAGGGCAGCGCCCGGCGCGAGCCGCCGCAGCGCCGCCAGCGAGCGGCTCCCCAGCCAGGCCCGGCCCTTCCAGGACCGCGGCTCGGCGTAGAC
>Ga0187893_10003433_pt1 | contig 32182 bp, 29 predicted proteins | sample MA1701074metaG_FD_139574 | JGI IMG/M metagenome (GOLD analysis project Ga0187893, IMG submission 139574) | White microbial mat communities from a basaltic lava cave in the Kipuka Kanohina Cave System on the Island of Hawaii, USA - MA170107-4 metaG ...
GTTGGCAACGTAGATGTAGAGGTAGCCGCTTTGTGTTGCTGTAAACGGGACACTGAGTTTCTCAAAACTGTTGAACGCCGCCGCTGTAATCGCCTGACCACCTGCATTTACAAACTGGTGGCTATTGTCAAAAAACAGCCAAACCAAATATGCCTTTGGGATGGTGCTGCTGCTACCCATACCTCCCGATACCCCCGGTAAGTTTGTGTCAAACGATTGATAAAGCGTGGCAGTCTCGCCGGAATTGATTATTCCGAATGGTGAGGTAAATGCTGAGAGAAGTGCTGCGGTCGATATAACGAGATTACTTCCGGTAACTAGGTTGATGCAACACTCAAAGAAATGGTAAATTGATGTGAGAAAGCTGGATAATGGTGCTGTCGAAAAGTTGTCAGTAATTACGTCAGTAGCTCAAAAAGAAAAAGGCCCAAGAAACTGATCTTCAATCTCTTAGGCCAAGTGCTTGTGATCCCGCTGGGACTCGAACCCAGGACCCATACATTAAAAGTGTATTGCTCTACCAACTGAGCTACGGAATCGTGCGCGCGAAACGCGCAAAAACTGAAAGTGGTACCTTGAACTACTGCGCTTGCCTCTGGTCCGACCGCCCGCCGAAACATCAATTTCCCGGAAAATCCCAAATCCCAAAAACGCGATTTTTTCCGCAATTGAGCCCGCAAAGGTAACAGGAAGAGGAAACTATGCAAAGGATAGAGGCATTCCCGGGCAACCTTTCCTCTCAGGGAACCTGATGTTGATTACTCAACCTTCAGACCATCTACAGGGTTGGTTTTAAAAACCTTCCAGATCTGTGTGGAAACTGTCGCCAACAATACGAAGGCCATTATCACAACTGCGATCGACACGCTGGAGAGCGTGATCGGCATGTGATAGTCCCTGTTTGAGAAGTTGATCAACCACGAGCCTGTCCAGTGCCCGATGGGCGCCCCCAGGACAAGCGCAACAATGAACAAAGCCAGGTACCGGTTCATTACACTATTTGAAATGTTCTTGAGCCCGGCGCCGAGCACTTTCCGGATGCTGAATTCCCTGGTACGCCCCTCTACATTGATGCGCACCAGGCCGTAAAGTCCAAGCGTGGCCAGGGAGACCACAATAAAAGCAAACACGCGCCAAACAAGTTTGTAGTTCGCAATCTCCTCATAGTAAAAGCCCCACACATCCTGTTGTAACCCGCCCTCGAAAGGGATCTCGGGGAACAGGCCGGACCAGCCGGCCTGCAGGGCCTTATAAACCTCATACTCTGTACCGGTCCTGGCTTTTAAGGTGATGAACCTGTAGTCTGCATTTTCAGCCACCAGGAAGATGAGCGGACGAACCACATTTTTGAAAGAGTAGCTGTGGAATTCTTTCAACACGCCAATCACTTCATATTGAACACTGTCGATGCGAAATGACTGCCCGATCGGATTGTCGCCGAGATTTCCGGCCATTGTTTCATTGATTATTACTGAATGGCGATCGCTTCCATCGAAGTCATTGAACAAGCGTCCCTGCTTCAATCCAAGGCCCAGGGTTTCAAAATACTTTGCGTCTACAGAAAGTTGATCGACCTCATAGTCCCGGTCCGGAAGATGGACAACGGTAATCTTGTGACTCTTGCCCACATGGTGCGCCGACCCTGATATAGAAACCACGTTGGGGTTGCGGCTCATGATCGCACTCAATTCCTCGAAGGACGAATGGTCGGGTATCCTTGCATAAAGTCCGTCGGCAGGGTTATAGCCCCAGCTGCGGTCACTTACATAATCGGTGTTCTGCGTGAACATGACGGACATCGTAATGAAGATGCATGCAACGGCTAGCTGGAAGGCCAGGAAGACTTGAGTCATCAGGTTCCGTTGGCCGAATTTTACGCCGCCTTTTAATATGGCCACAACATGGAAGCGCGAAATGTAAACGGCCGGGTAAATCCCGGATGCGATACCGGTGATCGTGAGGACGACAGGAAGGTATATCCACATGTTCGTATCCGTCAGGCGGAAGTCCATATCAAAATTCCACATCCGTTCGAAGCCGGGGATGAAAAATGTGTATCCCAGGGCAAGGCCGCAATGAGCGCAAAAAATGTAAGCACGGCGTTCTCGGTTAGAAACTGGACAATGACTATTCTTCTGGTCGCGCCAATGGATTTCCTTACACCGATTTCCCTGAATCGCTTTGCGGCGGTGGCAATGGCAATATTGATGTAGTTTGTGCACGCCAGGGCAAGCATCAGCACTGCTATGACTGCCATAAATATGATGGAGACGAAGTTGTTTTTTGAACTCCTCGAAATATCGTCCTTGATGTACTCCGACTGCACGTGCAGTGTTGACAATGGCTGAAACTTGAAGGATGATATGGCCCAATCTTCATTATCGACCTGGTTTTGCAGCGAAACGTACTTCTTCATCGCTCCCTCGATCCCTTCCATGTCGGCAGGGTGATCTACCTGGATCAGCGTAGCATTGACAAATGCGCTCCAATCATGAAAGTCATAGCCTGGCTCGGTTGTATGGAAGTTCTCGAAGTTGATAAGAAAGTTAAAAGTGATTGTTCGCGCCTTGGGAAAGTCCGCAGCCACGCCGGCCACATTAAAAGCCTTGCTCTGACCCTTCCCGTAAATCATCAGGATGCTTTGCCCGACGGGATTTTCATCTCCGAAGTATTTTACAGCCATCGGCTCGCTGAGAATGATGCTGTTGATGTCTTTTAACGATCCGGCAGTTCCCCATTTGAGCGGAAATGTCAGCATGTCAAGAAATTCGGGATCGACGTACCGCACGCGCTCATGGAAGACTTTGTCCTCATGCTTCATCACCACGTTTCGGTCATCGACCCGGCAAACTTTCTTGATTTGAGCCAGGTCCTTGCGCAACATCTCGCCGAGGGGTCTTGGCGTAGTGCCGTATTCCTGGTTCACGCCGTCGCGCATTGCAAAAAAAGTGGTCAGGTAAACGGTGTTCTTGTTGTCATGGAATTGATCAGTGCTGAACACCCAGCGCCCGTAGGCATAGGCAAAGACACAAAGGCCGATGGCGGCGGCCAGTCCAAACACATTGATGAAGGAGTTGACGGGGTTTTTCATCAACCCGCGAAATGAGACTTTAAGGTAGTTGTGCAGCATACCATACTGATTTATCCTTTCAATGATCTCGAGATTCCTCATCAGGATGGGCCTCAGGAGCTTTAGTGTTTCCCAGGCGTAAATCCTCCTGGCTTTGGAGACGGAGATGCGCTCCACATTGTCATAGAAGATCTCTTCCATATCACCCTCGATCTCTTCCAGAAACTCTTTTTTTACGAAGAGCCGGATGATGCGCAGCGGCCAGCGCGGGGGTTGTATGGAAGCCTGACTACTCATATTGTCTTTAACTGGTACGCCACCTGGGGGATAGCTTCCCACAGGCGTGCCCGGACATCTTTCATATCGGCCAGTACCTTGTGGGCGTAGGAAGTGCATGTGTAGATCCGCTTGCGCTTTCCCCCGCGTTTTTGTGTGGCTTCGCCAAAAACGGAAGTGAGGAATCCTTTGTCTTCCATGCGTTTCAGCGCCGACTGGATGGAGCCTACGCTCAGCCTGGTCTTCAGCCGTGTTTCAAGTTCACGCTTGATCTCCACGCCATAGGCATCTTCCTGCAAGGCGGCAACGGTGAGCAGCACGAGCTCTTCAAATTCCCCCAGTTTTGTCTTCTTCATAGGTTTTGGGTTGACTCCGGTTGTCGCACACCTTTGATCAGAAACCATAGCATTATGACGTAACCCGTGTTCATCGGAACCTGAACGTAGATGCGCGCGGCCAGATAGCTGGCGCGCTCGAGAAGGATGTAAAGGCTTGTATCCACTACGTAGGCAAAACCACCAATTACCAGCAAGTACCCAAATATTCGCGGGACGAAACCGCAGCGAATTGAGAGCAAACCGAAGGGAATAAAGGCCAGCCCCCAAAGTCCCTGCGATGCGCCAATGCCAAAGCGGTGCAGGCGCAAAAAGAGGAAGGAGATCTCCTGCCTCTGTGCATCATCGAATGCAAAGCGCGTTTCACTTTTGAGAATCATGAGTGCACCGTAGTTGAAGACTTCCAGGATGACAAAAATGGCGACCTGCGCCAGCACAGGGGCTACCATCAGGCGCGCCAGGTGTTTGTTTACCGGCTTGAATAACCTGTAAAACAGGAAGATCATGAAGGCAAACAACCAGTTGCTGAGCAGGTGAGTAGCAATGCTGCTTCGAAACAGGAATTCGTTTGCAAGCAGGTTCTGGGCAGTACCGGCAGGGTCAAGGGGGAGGAAGATCTTTGATCCAATGTTGTTGCTCCATGTCACCGCGGGTACGCAGCCGAAAAGGAACAACGCGGCGGCTATCCTCGCAGTTCTTTTGGCCTGGCTACCGGTAAGCGTATCGGGGTCTGGGTTGGAAACCATGTTATATTATTCGTAATTGCAGTAAATATAGTTGCATATTTCTGATTGTATTTTCGGAGTTAGCGCCTTAAAGTGCCATTCCGTCCGTCAGAGTTTGTCGAAGGAGCTGATTTTTCCCGTAATTGGGGCCGAAAATGAAGGGGACGATACAATGAGGAAACCTGCTCGCTTGCTCATGGTCTTTGCACTGCTGCTGGCTGGCGCGTCCTCTTGTCACGGCCAAACTGAGCGAAACGAGGGTCCGACGGAGATGATCCTTTCCATGGCCGACAGCCTCTTTGCCGCCCGTCAATACACACAGGCCTTTGAAATGTACAGGAGGCTTCGTGAGAATGGGTTCTGGTCGCCGGCGATGTTCCTGAAGATGGCTTATATCCATGAAGGGCTGGGACATCTCGGCGAGTCGCTTTATTATTTGAACCTGTATGCCATCGCGTCACATGATGAGCAGGCCGAAGCAAAAATGGCGCAGCTGGCTGAAAAGAACCGGCTGCAGGGATACGACACGGATCCGGTGGATTCTGTACGCGCTTCGCTCAGGGAATACTACTTTCCCCTGACTGCCCTCATGGCATCCATGTGCTTGTTGGTGCTGTTTATACTCTTAAGCAGGGCTCGCAAGAACCAATCGCCGTCTGTTTCGCTTGCATTCGTCCTGCTGCTGATGCTTACTACATTGTATTTACACGTCGATCGAAGCAAGGATTCAGACAGCGTCATCGTTATCCAGGCAAACACGTATCTTATGTCTGATCCTTCATCAGCATCGCATGTGGTTGAAATTATCAGCGAAGGTCATCGGCTGCAGATTAAGGGGCGCAACGATGCATGGTTGCGTGTTTCATGGAGAGATAGTGAGGCATTCATCAGGGATTCCAGGGTCCGCCTCATCAAGATCTGATGAGTTCATAGTCCATGTTCCTTAGCCCACAGTTGTTGGAATGCGGATTTTAATCCGGTGATAACCAGGCTGCGGTCTGCACTCCGTGTTTTATCCTTCTCTCTTTGTCGCCAAAATCACTACAACAGTGCCCGAAACGTATCTGCGCTTCAACGAGGGATTTGGCACCTTAACCATGGATCGGGTCGCTTGATCAGGATTCACCGGTTTTCATCCCGGACATCACGTTATAAAGGGGAAGTTTTACCCTTTGTCTAACCATAACCCAGTATGAAAAAGTTGATTTTGATTATGTCTATAGTGGTAGTGACGATGAGTTGCGATTTCGAGAGAATGCGCCGTGAAAGGGAAGCCTCGCGTCTTGCCGTGGATTCCCTGAGAAAGGAATTGATAACGCATCAAAATATGGCCAATACCCTGCTGGAAGTGGGCATAATGCTTGATTCCATTGACGCGAGCCGCAATGCGCTTCGCACCAGCATGGTAGAAGGCACGAGTCACACAGCCTATACCGAAAGGCTGCAGGAGATAAACCGTCACGTTAAAAACACGCAGCGCAAGGTGGAATCGCTTGAAAAGGCGCTTAAGCAATCGCGCAATTCGGCGAATGCCTCCTACAAGGCAGCATTGAACAAGTTGCGCGGTGAACTGGATTTGCGCAATGAGGAACTCAAAGCGCTGCAGGAACGCGTGGCTGCCTACAAGCTGGAAAATGAACAGTTGACCAGTACGGTGAGCAACCAACAGACAGAACTGAACGAGCGTCTGAACCAGCTCATGGCAAAGCAGGAAGAAGCTGCTTCACTCGACTACCTGGTGAAGCAATTGCTGGTTCAGTCCAAGATCGATCAGGGTGAGGCGTATTTCCATCGCGCCGTGGCCGTTGAAGAAACAGCCAACCGCACCCGCTTTGCGCCTAAGAAGAAGAGACAGACCAGGGCAGAAGCGCTTGAGCTGTATCGTTTGGCCCTTGTGTGCGGTAAAACTGACGCCCAGGCGCGCATCGATGCGCTTCAGAAGAAGCTCTGAGTAAACTGCCAATCAAAGACAAGAACAACAAATCTATGAAAACGAAAATCAGGCGGTCCCCTTTCGGCACGCTCAGGGTTGCCAGTTTGCTGGCACTCGGATTATGTCTGGGTTTCAACCTGTATGGCCAGGATAGTCCGTACAAAACCGCGGTCGGTATACGGGCTGGCGGAACGACGGGGGCAACAGTGAAGCACTTCTACAATGCCACGACTGCATTCGAGGGGATTGTCGGGTCATTTGGAAATGGCATCAGCATCACGGGGCTCATAGAGAAGTTCCAGCCCGTGTACAATGCCGAAGGATTGAGTGTGTACTATGGCGGTGGTATGCACCTGGCGTTCTACAACGGCCAGGGCAGTCAACACAGTCACATTGGGCATGAGGTAGACTACCATAAGGACAATGACTTCGGCTTGGCAGTCAACGGCATTGTGGGGCTGGAGTACAGGATGCCCGAGAAGGTTCCCATCGCGGTGAGTCTTGACCTGAAGCCGTTTCTTGAGTTTGGATCCGGCGGCTACGTGGTAGGAGGACTGGATCCATCCATAGGAGTGAAGTTCATCATACGATAGTTCTCGTAATATCCAATGCCGAGGTCTTGTGCACTTCGACATTGGATATTGGACATTCGATACTCGACGTTTTGCCTGGTCGAAGGTAATCCTAAAGGAGCTAAGTGAATCCTGCAACTCGGTTCGAATACTGGAAAGAAAGTCACTTCTTTGCCCTTCTTCAGAAGCCGTAGAACGTAGCCGGCGGTTTTAGGGCCCTCCATACCGCTGGCAGGCCGGACCAGGCTGTAATTCCTGGTTATCAAACCCTTCCCCGCCCTTGGGAGAGTGAGGGTTTTGTGTAGCTTAGCGCAAACGATTGAAAACCCGTGAATTCAGCAAATAACCGAACTGGCCGGCCCGAGAGGATGGAGACCAAACACGTGGCCATGTGGATGGATGGAGAATTACTCTGCGCCCGGTACGCCGATAACCTTTTCATGACCCTGGATGTTGCAAAGGCCTGCGTTGAGGCCAGGATTTTTTTCAGCGCCGGTGAATCTTACCCGCTGTTGATTGACATGACCGGGATAAAATCCATTACAACAGATGCGCGGGCATACATGGCCTCAGTGGGAGCTATTTACGTGAAGGCGGGCGCGTTGATTACCCGGTCGGCTATCAGCAGAACGATCGGGAACATTTTTTTAAAGATTGATCGTCCGCCGGTACCGGTCAAACTTTTCACGAGCGAGAAAAAGGCGCGAATGTGGCTGAAGCAGTTTGTAGCTGAGCCGGTTGCGGTGAACGCATGACGGTGGGCCCGAGTGCCGGCGTGCCTGAGTGCCGGCGTGCCTGAGTGCCGGCGTGCCTGATTGCCAGTGTCACTGACTATCCAATATCGAATAACCGAAAATGAATATCGAAGTGGGTAAACTTCGATGTTGAAGAGTTAGTTAATCTTCTTCAGGCCCTTTGAACGGTCTTTGTCTTTTGAGTCCTTCGTTTTAGACTCTTTGTTCTTTTCCTTGGCCTTGGAATCCTTTTCCTTCCGTTTCTCTGCCTTTTCTTTCTCCTTGTCAGCTTTTGCCTTCTCCTTGTCATCCTGCGCATCAAGCTTTACCAGTCCTTTGCTTTTTTCATCGTCTTCATCCTCCTCGATCTCCAAATCTTCCACATCACTCAGATCCTCCAGGCCTTCCAAATCGACGTCCAGATTGTCCAGCCCGATATCGAGGCTTTCCATTGCTTCTTCAACGCCTTCCAGGGCGCTGGCAATGGCCTCTTCGATCTCTTCGGATAAGTCATGCCCGAAGTCGTCATCATCGATATCGATATCCAGATCAAAATCATTTTCATCGATGTCAAAGTCGACTTCGTCGATATCAATTTCAGGAATGTCAATATCAATCTCGGGGATGTCGATATCAATGTCGATTTCATCAAGCTCCCCCAGTTCCTCCCATTCATCCTGGCTTGAATAGATTTTTACAAGTCCTTTGGACGACGGTTCAACCGGGGTTACTGGTGTTGTGGGTTCAGCCGGCTTTATTGGGGTTGAAGGTTTGTTGGGTTCAACCAGGCTTGCGGGTGTCGTGGGTTTGGCGGGTTCAACCGGCTTCCTGGGCACTACCTGGCAAACGGCCATTGAAGCAAAGACGCAGAGAAGGAGAAGTAATGAGTACCTATAGGCCTTCATATGGAGGGGATTTACTGTCTAAATACCTATTTGACAGGAATTGGTTACAGAATCTGCATGAATTGTGGTACGAAGGTATCGAAATGCCGAAACCGGGCGTCAGGCGCCGGGTCCTGGGCGATTACCGATCGCCGCCTGGGAGGCCAGCAGTTCATCCAGGTTCTGGTGGGCTGCGGTAAAGCCCTCCTGGAAGCCAAGCTCAACGATTTTTTGCAGGTCGGCCTCGGTGTCGAAGGAGATGTGGATTTCCACCTTCGTTCCGTTGGCTGAAGCCTTGAAGCTGCTGTTCCAGTTCATTGAAGGGAAATCGTGGACCGTGTTGCCATGCTCGTCTGCAAAGCCATCAACGGAAGTGAAAAAGTCGTTCTTCACAATTTTCTTGTATTCCATCTTGGCATACATGCGTGTGCCATCGGGGCCTACCATGGCGTAGAGCCAGCGGCCTCCTTCCCGAAAGTCCATGGATTTGGTTTCTGCCCGCCAGGGTTTGGGAGCCCACCATTGGTCGAGAATCTTGCTGTCGGTCCATGCCCGCCACACATCAGGAACAGGGGCAGCGAACTCGCGGATAATGTGCATGCGCTTGTTGGCGATGTCTTTGTTGAAAATGGCTTGAAGTTGCATAACGCTAGTATTTAAGTGAATAATTGGTATTGGCAATGAGGAGAAGCCACCCGACATAACAGAGGATCAATAAACGGTTGGCATACCCGGCAAGCGCGATAACACCATCCGGCAGTGTTTCAGGCGGGGGAGTATTCTGATCAATTTTATAGCCTGCATTCTTGAAACCTGTCATCAGGATGGCTAATGATACGCCCATCAGCACCATGCTGATCCAGGTGGAGTGTGAGGCGATGATCGTCAGCGTGTGTCGTGTTTCGCTTGTCAGGTGATAGCCTATCAACAGCGCAGCGACCGGTACAGCGGGCACTCCGAGAATGAATGCGGTTCCATGAAGTTTGTGCTTGAGATCAAACAATCCTCCCATGGTTTCACCGACGCCGGAAATCACAAGAAGGACCACACCGGCCGTTGCCCACCCGCCATTGACACGCGGCCACAAATATGCGGCGAGAGAGAAGGAACTCAGGCCCCAAAAAACAAAGAAGGCAGTGATGAGCCACTTGTGCCCGCCCATGGCGTATTCGCTGATCATGCGCCAGCTTGGTTGAAATTCAGGGCTTGCGAAGTGCAGGGCAAGCAGGCATGTGAGGGCCAGGATGCCGAAGATGGTGGTGAGGGATGCGGCGGTGATCATATTTTTTTCTTTTTCTTTTTCATGTTGGACAATACATCATCAAGTTGGCTAAAACGCCCTTCCCACATCTTGCGGAACGGCTCCAGCCAGTCGGATACGGCCTTCAGCCTGGTTGGACTCAATTCGTAGTAGATCTCGCGGCCGCTTTCGCTGGCTTTTACCAGCTGACACTCGCCGAGAATACGGAGGTGCTTGGATACTGCCTGGCGGCTGCTGTCGAAGTGCCCGGCGAGCGCATTAGGTGTCATGGCCTGGCTGGCGATCAGCAGCAGAATGGCCCTCCGTGTGGGGTCGGCAATGGCCTGGAAAACGTCTCTTCGCATGGTTTTTTCTAAATTGTTTTTGCAACCGTTAGGTAGCAAATATAATGCAACCAATCGGTAGCACAAGAGTTTTTTCGGTTTTTTTGCAAACGCCCTCTGGCGTGTAACCTGGAGCCGCCTTTGATTAACTTTGCTGTACCTATGAGAGTCATTGTCAGCCTCGCGGCCTTGGCCGCCTCCTTCTTCCTTTTCTCTTGCGAGCATCAGATCGCGCAGGAGACCCGCATCGGAGAGGATGGCGCCCTGACAAAGACCATCGTCCTGGACATGAGCAAGCCCGACAACAAGGTCGATTCGGCAGACTGGTACAAAAACTATTTTGGTGCGGCAGAACAACGGGGTTGGAAGCTAGAGGTCGAGTCGTTCCAGGATGAAGATGACGAGGAGCGCTATCGGATCCGGTTTGAGAAGGAATTCGCTTCTGTGGATGCCCTCAACGCTGAGCTTGATACTGGGGTGGATACCCTGTTCAACGTTAACGCTTCGTTTGAAAACCAGTTTTGGTGGCTCTTCACTTACATCCGGTATGAGGAGACTTTCAGATCCCTCAACAGGTTCCGTTTTGCATCTGCTGAGGAGTTTTTTAGTGAGAAAGATTTCGAGTTTATCAACCGGCTCCCTCCTGAAGGGGAAAAGCTTTCTGTGGATGACAGTATTTATCTGGAAAGGCTTAACAAAATGGTCACTGAGCAGTACGCCACCGAGGCGATGTTCAAGGAGCTTATGGACATTCTCAAGCGTCTGATCAGCATGAGCAGCATGGAATCACGGTGGCTGGATACCCTGGCAAAGCATGAGCAACGATTGTACAAGTCCCTGATGGAGTCTTCTGGCGGTGCTGACTATTTGGTTTTGGAGCTGGTCGATTCGCTGGGAATCCCGCTTCCTGGAGGTGCAAAACCGGTTTATGACTCCCTTTATGCAAGATTCAAATCGCGCGTGGACTTCATGTCTTATGCCTGGGACAGCCGGTACAGTGTCATGTTCGAGATGCCCTACGATGTGGTTACCACGAATGCGGATTCTGTGGCTGGCAATCTGGCATTTTGGCGCCCGATGCCCCACAAGTTTGCATTCAGTGACTACACCTTTTATGCAGAGGCACGCAAACCAAGCATACTTGGCATAGCCATGACAGCCGTCATGGTGCTTGGTACTTTTGTATTTCTTCGGAGGAAAAGGAAGGAAGCCTAACGCACCAACAGCTTCACGTGACGCGGGCCTTCACGGCTGATAACGGTAACCAGGAACAGGCCGCCCGACAATGGTCGCTGAACTTCCACAGAGGCGTAGCCGGAAGCGTCTGTCACCACTTCATGGAGTGCGACAACACGACCCGTAAGATCCGAAAGCCGGAGCATCGTGGTTTCCATGGGATCGTATCCACTAATCGTCACAGTAAAGGATTCACCGGGTTCGGTCGGATTGGGCCAGGCAGTTATTTCTCGAACGGGTCCGGACTGATCAACGGAAACGATCCTGGAATATGTGAAGGCCCCGTCAAAGTCGACCTGGCGAAGGCGGTAATAGTTTCTTCCTGGAAGCGGACGTTCGTCAACAAATGAATAGTGGACTTCCGCGAACGAGTTGCCGCTCCCGTCAACAGTTCCAATACTTTGGAAGTCCGAGGCGTCGGCAGAACGCTCCACAGCAAAGTAATCATTGTCAATCTCTGAAGCCGTAGACCAACTAAGGAGTGTGGTCCGGCCAAGAACTTGCGCTTGGAAACTGGCGAGTTCAATGGGAAGGATGTTCGAGCCGCCAACGGCATTGCCAAGTGTCATGTTGCTGAAGGTGGTAAACGCACCCGAAGTGATTGTGCCTGTCGGTGCGCCCGTGCCGGTGCCACCCAGGTCAATCCATGTGGTTCCACTTCCATTTGTCTTGACAAAACGGAGATTTGGAGGATCAGAAACACCGTCATTTGCCCCATAAGTAAGAGTCGCAGTTGCCGTAGTCAGGTTGGCCACGGCTGCTCGATCTACAATCCAGTAGTGTGCTCCGGAAACCCTCTCGATGGTAGGAGGGATCGTGTACAAAAGTGCTGCTGCCGAGGCGTTGAAGAGTTCTGCAGTATACAGGACAGTTGTTGCGTCGGAGTGTGTGACGGTTAACACAACGGGCCGGTAATCGGGAACCTTTCCTATGGGGAACTGGAGTACAGTTGATGGAACTGCTGAAGCGAGGTTGATCCCAAACGGGCCGGAAATGTACGAGGCGGCGCTCCCGATTGGATTGGTGCTCCCGGCAAGCATGTTGATATAGTTGGAAGCCGTAGTCTGCGCTATTCCGTTTGTTAACGTTAGTGTCCCCGGGATGGACGCGAGTCCACCCATCGTATAATCGGTGGCAAAACCACTGGTGTTATTCAGTGTCACGTTGTTGTATGTAATGGCATCACCCCCGGCACCCGCTGAGCCCGGGATCACCTGCTGATTTGAATTGCCGCCGAAGAAGATTGTGGACGTGTTGTTGAATGTGAGCATCCCGTACGGAGTACCGCCGCGCACTATGTTGCGACGGATCGTCATGGTTGCAGCATTGTTGAAAATGGCCTCCGTTTGTCCGCCACCGGTAGCCGTAAACGTCATGTCCCTGCCAACATTTAGGGCAGAAGTGTTGTTGAAGGTCAGGCCCAATTTCATGCCGCTGGCGTAGCTCAACGTAAGATCGCGGGTCACCGTAACAGTTGCCGTGTTGCTCGCCACCAGGGTATTGGTTGTCACCGTGCCCCCATTGCTGGTCCACAGCATATCCTGGCCTACTGTGAGCGAACCTGAAGTTAGCGTGATGCCAGTAGCCGCATTTCCACCACTCCGCGTCAGCAGGTAATTGTTGGCGACGGCGAGGGCGCCGTTATTCTGAATGATGATTGAGTTGTTAAAGTTGGCGGCGTTTGTTTCTATCAACCGGCCATTGATAGTGAGCGTTGCGTTGTCAACTGTAAGCGATGTTGCGGCCGCAGAGGTTGTTAGATTTACCTCTGCGCATGTCTGTGCGGAGGTTACCGTAACGTCATTGTCGCGGATATTGACCACGTTTCCAACTCCGGGTGGACTGGCTGCAGCACCGCCTCCAAATCCGATGGTCGACCAGGTGGAAGCTGTGCCCCAGTCACCGTTCGCGCGTGAGTAATACACCGTTGGATCGACGTTGGTGACGCACAGGGTAAACGTACCCCGGTATCCCGCACCAACGTAGTTGTCGACGGAGATGTAATAGACACTCCCCACGGTAAGACTGGCATAGGCGAGGGAAATATCAACCGATGCGCCTGCGTAGTTGGTACACGCAAGCTGTGTAGTTCCGTTTGCTGCCCATAAGGCCACGAAGGGATTCTGCATCGTGCCTTCTGCACCGCCGACCCTCACCTGCACCGTTGTTGATGTGCTGATCGCTGTGAACTTGAACCACCGGTTGTAATTCGGCCCATTGCTCCAGCATGTGCCCTTGCTCTTGTCGGGGGTTGCGTTCAGCGTGGTGTACTCCGCATTTGCCGAGCACCAGTTGTTGAGGTCTGTCAGGGTGATCGCACCTTCATAGTAGTTGTAGTCTTGTACATCAGTCAGACAAAGGGTGAAGGTGCCGCGATAGCCCGCGCCCACGTAGTTGTCAACGGATATATAGTAAGTCTGCCCTGCAGTGAGCCCAAAGTAGTCGGTTTCGATGTCGACGGAAGCTCCCTGGTAATTCTGGCAGTTGAGTTGTGTGAGCGACGAATTCCACAATGCCACGAAGGCATTTTGCATGGTGCCCTCGGCACCACCTACCTTGACCTGGACTTTTATGTATTGGGTGGCCGTAGCGGTAAACTTGAACCACCGGTTATAGTTGGGGCCATTGCTCCAGCAAGAGCCGGCAGCCTGGTCGGGGGTAGCGTTTAGCGTGCTGTAAGCGGCGTTTGATGAGCAGCCGTTGATATTGGAAGTGACATCCAGCGCACCCTCAAAATAATTGTAGTCCGGTACATCGCTCAGGCAAAGGGTGAAGGTTCCCCGGTATCCGGCGCCCACGTAGTTGTCAACGGATATATAGTAAGTCTGCCCTGCAGTGAGCCCAAAGTAGTCGGTTTCGATGTCGACGGAAGCTCCCTGGTAGTTCTGGCAGTTGAGTTGGACGAGTCCTGAGGTCCAAAGGGCGACGAATGGATTCTGCAGTGTGCCTTCCGCACCGCCAACTTTGACCTGAACCTTGACATATTGTGTTGCGCTCGCTGTGAATTTGAACCACCTGTTATAGTTGGGACCGTTGCTCCAGCAAGAACCAGCCGACTGATCAGGCGTTGCATTGAGGGTTGAGAAGTAGGCGTTAGGAGAGCAGCCATTGAAGATGACGCCTAAATCGTGGGCTCCTTCAAAGAAGTTATAGCCGACAACGTCGCTGAGGCAAAGGGTAAATGTGCCGCGGTATCCCGCACCAACGTAGTTATCAACCGAGATGTAATAAGTCTGCCCCGCGGTGAGTCCAAAGTAGTCGGTCTCTATATCTACCGTAGCGCCCTGGTAATTCTGACAGTTCAGTTGGGTAAGGGATGAATTCCAAAGTGCTAAAAACGGATTCTGCAGGCTCCCTTCGGCGCCCCCTGTTTTTACCTGGACCTTGATGTATTGCGTTGCCGTTGCCGTGAACTTGAACCAACGGTTGTAGTTGGGTCCATTGCTCCAGCAAGATCCTGCAGATTGATCGGGTGTTGCGTTGAGCGTTGTGTAGGCGGCATTGGGGGAACATCCGTTGATCAGCGAGGTCACATCGACTGCGCCTTGGTAGAAATTGTAATCTACGACATCACTTAAGCAAAGCGTAAAAGAACCCCGGTAACCTGCGCCAACATAGTTATCGACGGAGATATAATAAGTCTGCCCGGCAGTGAGTCCGAAATAGTCAGTTTCAATATCGGTGCTGGCGCCCTGGTAGTTTTGGCAATTGAGCTGGGTAAGCGAAGAATTCCAGAGTGCAACGAACGAATTGTTCATGGTGCCCTCGGCGCCGCCTATCTTAACCTGCGCCTTGATGTATTGGGTTGCCGTTGCCGTAAACTTGAACCACCGGTTATAATTGGGGCCGTTGCTCCAACACGAGCCTGCCGCCTGGTCTGGTGTTGCATTCAGCGTGGTGTAAGCCGCATTGGGCGAACAGCTATTTATGAGCGAGGTAACGTCTGTTGCGCCTTCAAAGAAGTTATAGTCAACCACATCGCTGAGGCAGAGCGTGAATGTGCCACGGTATCCGGCTCCTACGTAATTGTCAACGGAGATATAGTAGGTCTGCCCTGCCGTAAGTCCGTAGTAGTCCGTTTCGATGTCAACGGTTGCTCCCTGATAATTCTGGCAGTTTAACTGGGTAAGAGAGGAATTCCAGATGGCAACGAATGGATTGTTGAGGGTTCCCTGGGCGGCGCCGGTCTTAACCTCCGCCTTGATGTATTGCGTGGCCGTTGCAGTAAACTTGAACCAGCGATTGTAGTTTGGACCATTGCTCCAGCACGAACCTGCTGAACGATCTGGCGTGGCATTAAGCGTCGTGTAGGCCGCATTGGGGGAACATGTGTTGATGAGTGAGGTGACATCGGTTGCGCCTTCAAACCAGTTGTAGTCCGGAACATCGCTAAGGCACAAGGTGAAAGTACCGCGGTAACCCGCGCCGACAAAGTTGTCGACCGAGACATAATAAGTTTGTCCGGCAGTGAGGCCGAAGTAATCGGTTTCAATATCAACAGTAGCGCCCTGGTAGTTTTGACAGTTGAGTTGTACAAGGCCCGATGTCCAGAGCGCAACAAAAGGATTCTGCAGCGTGCCTTCTGCCCCGCCGGTCTTGACCTGGACTTTCATGTATTGGCTGGCGGTTGCGACGAAGCTGAACCAAACGTTGTAATTAGGACCATTTGACCAGCACGACCCGGCTGCCTGGTCGGCAGTTGCGGCGACAGTTGTGTAGGCTGCATTTGGTGAGCAACCATTGATAAGCGACGTCACATTCGCGGCTGACGCAAAGTTGTTGTTGGCGGGCTGGGCCAAGGCGGCGCCAATACTGAGAACCGCACCCAGCAGGGCAAGACGGAAACTTAAAGACAAGCGTACAAGAGGTTGAGCATTTGCAAGATAAGCAAACCTTGAGTTCTTTTAGGACCGGAATTGTAACCCCTGCAACAGCAACATTCTCGCCAGGTTAGCAATTAAAAATCGCCCTCTGAGGCAGTCTTTTTGGACCCTTCTGAACCTTTGGAAAGCAATCCGTTTTTGATCCCAGGGATTTCCACGCGACTCATGCTGCGCCTTTTAAAGCCCGATGACTTTGACCGATGCCTGCCGTTCTTTCAAAATCCGCTGTCGCACAGGTTCTGGCCAACAGGCGGGAAAGACGGGCATATTGTGTTCGCAATGGTTTGAGAAGCAGCAGTGGAGGTATGCAAACGGCAAAGGAGGCGCACTGGCAGTCACCGACAAGCTTTCAGGCGAGTTGTATGGCTGGTGCGGGTTGCTTGTTCAGGAAGTTGACGGAATCGCAGAACTGGAAGTTGGTTATTCCGTACTTGTCGAACACTGGGGCCATGGTTATGCTTCAGAGGCGGCGGGCGCATGCGTGCATGCTGCTTTTGAACGCGACCTGGCGAACTCCCTCATTTCCATAATTCAAGTTGACAACACGCCGAGCCGGAGGGTAGCGAAGAAGATTGGTATGACTGTCGATCGGCGGGCCATCTACCGCGGCGTATCAGTGCTGATTTACCGAAAGGCACGGGGAGCTTCTGGTTCATCGTCGGTGATCGATAGCACTTTCCATGTAGCATATAGATCGACCATCTGCTCTCTTTTGTAATTAATCTTATTGACCTAACTTAGAAGATTGTATGCACAAGAAGAAGGTAACACAGTCGATCAAACCGCTGGTTCCCGAGACGGATATTGTGCTGATGGGCGCCGGTATCATGAGCGCTACGCTGGGGATACTCCTCAAGGAGCTTGACCCGTCGCTTACCATCCAGGTTTTTGAACGCCTTGATGAGGCGGGGACAGAAAGTTCTGACGCGTGGCACAATGCCGGCACCGGGCACGCGGCATTCTGTGAAATGAATTATACCCCGGAAAAATCCGATGGACATGTTGATGTTGCAAAGGCCGTGAAAATTGGAGAAGCGTTCGAAATATCGCGGGAGTTCTGGGCCTATCTCGTTGAGAAGAAGTATATCGCCGACCCAGGGACCTTTGTTACCCGCGTACCGCACATCAGCATGGTGCTTGCCGAGAACAATGTGCGATTCTTGAAGAAGCGTTACGACGCCATGCACAGGAACCCGTTGTTTCGCGACATGGTGTATACTGAGAATCGGGATCACATCGCTGCCTGGGCGCCCATCGTCATGAGGGGACGTCCGGCAGGAGAACCAATGGCCGCGACCATGATGGATATCGGTACCGATGTCAACTTCGGGACATTAACCCGCGACATGTTCCGTGCCCTCGGCAAGATGCCTGGCGTTACCATTCATTATAACATGGAAGCGCTGGACCTTGATCCGGATGGAAAGGGAGGCTGGAAGGTGAAAGTGCACAACATGCTGAATGATGAGAAGGGAAAGTGTCACACACGTTTTGTGTTTATTGGTGCAGGTGGCGCCACCCTGCACCTCCTCAAGCGTGCAGAGATTGAAGAGCGCGACGGCTTTGGCGGTTTCCCTGTTGGCGGTCTTTGGCTGAAGTGCCACAACGGCCAACTTATCGAGGAGCATAACGCCAAAGTTTACGGCAGGGCGAACCTGGGTGCTCCGCCCATGTCAGTCCCGCATATCGACACCCGCACGATCAATGGGAAAAAGGAACTTCTGTTTGGTCCATTTGCCGGATTTTCCACAAAGTTTCTGAAAAACGGTTCCCTTCTTGACTTACCGAAATCGATCAAGTTCGATAACATGCTGCCGATGATTTTTGCGGGAATTAAGAATATGGATCTCACGAAATACCTGATTGATCAGCTGCGCCTTTCACCGGAAGATCGACTCGAGGCCCTTCGCATGTATGTGCCCACTGCGCAGCTTGAAGACTGGGAACTGCTCGAGGCTGGTCAGCGGGTCCAGGTGATCAAGAAGGATAAAAAGCACGGAGGTGTTTTGGAATTTGGTACCGAATTGGTCGTTTCGAAAGACGGCACCGTGGCGGCTCTGCTTGGCGCATCACCAGGGGCCTCCACAGCTGCAAACGTCATGATCGATCTGATCACACGGTGTTTCAAGAAGCAGTTTCATACAACTTCATGGAAGGAAAAACTTAACGAGATCGTTCCGTCACATGGTCGCCACCTGTCACAGCATGAGGACTTGCTGACTCAATCGCGCGAAAGAACGGCGAAAGTTCTGCATCTCAATTGAGCTGACTTGCCTGTCGCCTTGCCGTTTGTTCCCATTCAAGGAAGGCTGACAACTCCCTTGAGAACGCTTGATACACCCAGGTGAGTACGGCCAGATCGTCGGTAAGGCCAAGCCCGGGAAGAAAATCCGGAATGAGATCAAAGGGATTCAGGAAGTAGACCACTGCGGCCGTAAGGGCGATGAGCGGCTTTAACGAGATGCTGCGATAAGTCCCCGCAGCAAAAGCTGAAACCAGGCGTCCGAGTTGCAAAAGTTTCACTTTCATTGCGGCGCCACGCAACCCGTTGATTGACTTCCTGTCTAAACGGTTGAACAGTTGGATTGCGAGTGCCATGAGGCGCCCGGGCTTACCCACAAATCGGGATGCCGTGGAAATGGCGAGATCAAAGAACCTGTTGCTCACGTCCAGCAATTAACGCCTGTATCCCTGCTTGCAGTTCATAACCTTCCTGCGACCGCAAATTTCGCCATTTTTGCCTGGATCCCTGCATCACCCGCAACCCAAGTCGTTGCAATCCGTTATATTTGCGTCTGGAAATGAAGGTATTACGCCCGGTTCTGTCGCTCGTTTTCGCCTGCCTCGTGTTGGTGTCAAGCACCAATTTCGTGGTGGGTTTTCACTATTGCGGGGGACAAGTCAAGCACGTAGGGCTTTTTGACAAAGCGGAAGCTTGTGAAATGGAGAAGCAGTTGCCGCCATGTCACCGCGAACTTGGAAGTGCATGCTGTGAGGATCTGACCCTCATTCACGAGGACGAGGACTTTAATAGCAATTGTGTTTCTGTCGAATGGAGTCCTTCGTTAATCTTTGATGACGTTGCCACCACCATTCTTCTCGCGGAGGTAGTTCATTCCGCCTCGCCAGTCGGCTTCCAGATTTACCATCCACCGGTACTCTCGGTGGACCGGCCGGTAGCACACCGGTCTTTCCAGATCTGATCCGTTAGTCCAGTCTGCAGGAAGCACATAGCTTCCTGGGCGTCCGCATTTTCTTGCGTGACGATTTTTTTCAATGGACTTCAAAAAACGGATGTCATGATAGAGCAAGTTATATCCCTTTCGATGAGAAACCGGTTTCTCGTGTTGGTTGTCGCTGCCGCGCTATTTGCGTGGGGCGCCATGGCAGTCAGGGAAAACAGGATTGACGCCATCCCGGACCTTTCCGAGAACCAGGTGATTGTGTTTACGGAGTGGATGGGCAGGAGTCCGCAGATTATCGAGGACCAGGTCACCTATCCGCTCGTCACAAACCTTCAAAGCCTTCCGCGTGTAAAGTACGTGCGTGGCGCCTCCATGTTCGGCATGAGTTTCGTGTACATCATATTCGAAGACAATGTCGAAATCTATTGGGCACGCGAGCGGGTCCTGGAGCGCCTGAACTATGCAACCCGATTGCTCCCCGATGGCGTTTCTCCTACGCTGGGCCCTGATGGCACCGGGGTCGGTCACGTGTTATGGTACACACTCGATGCTTGAAATTATTGAACAGTCCTCGCGGCAGGTTTCGCGCGGAGTTTTCTATTCAACAGTCATCATCATCGCCTCTTTCCTTCCTGTTTTCATGCTCACGGGCCAGGAGGGCAAATTGTTTCATCCGCTGGCGTGGACCAAGACATTCATCCTGCTGGTGGACGCGGTCCTGGTCGTAACGCTGGCGCCTGTCTTGATTTCTTTCTTTATGAAAGGAAGGTTTCGCGACGAAAGGAAGAACCCGCTTAACCGGTGGCTTGAAAGAATCTATGAACCTGTCATTCGCGGCTGCATGAACTGGCGCAAGACCACTCTTGGAATCAACATCGCGGCGCTGGCCGTTAGCGTGCCACTGCTCATGAGCATGGGAACGGAGTTTATGCCTGCCTTAGACGAACAATCCATTCTGTTCATGCCGGTCACCTTGCCTGACGTTTCAAATGATGAAGTGAAACGCATCCTCCAGGTGCAGGACAAAGTCATCAAGGCAGTGCCTGAAGTGGACAAAGTCCTTGGGAAGGCCGGCCGCGCCAGCACTGCCACAGATAACGCGCCGATGAGCATGATTGAGACCATCATCCTGTTGAAGCCAAAATCAGAGTGGCGACCCGGGATCACCAAGAAGGACATCATCAACGAACTTGATTCTAAACTTCAGATTCCCGGTGTTGTCAACGGATGGACACAGCCCATTATTAACCGCATCAACATGCTGGCCACGGGCATTCGGACTGATGTGGGCGTAAAGGTCTACGGCCAGAACCTCGACACTCTCTACGCGGTTTCGCTGAAGATCAAGAAAGCACTAACCCACGTTTCCGGGGTGAAGGACTTGTACGTTGACCCAATCACGGGGGGGGGAAATACCTGGTCGTGGATATCCGTCGCGATGACCTTGGTCGTTATGGGCTGACGGTCGAAGACGTCAACATGATGGTTGAATCAGCGCTCGGCGGGTCACCCATCGGGCAGACGGTCGAGGGGCGGAAGCGGTTCACGATCAGCGTTCGCCTTGCCCAGGATTACCGGAAAAGCATAAGCCAGCCTGGACGGTTACCGCTCCGTCGCCAACACTTGGAACAATTCCGCTTTCCTCAGTAGCGGATATCAGATTCGAGGACGGCCCGCCGATGATTACTTCAGAGAATGCCATGCTGCGTGGAGCTGTTCTGTTCAATGTGCGTGACCGTGACCTGGGCAGCACAGTGGAGGATGCGATTGAAACCATCAACAGGAGTTCCATCAAGCTTCCCCAGGGCTACTATATCGAGTGGAGCGGTCAATATGAGAACCTGATCCGCGGTCAGAGGACTTTACTGCTCATCCTGCCCCTGGTTCTCCTGATCATTTTCATCTCTCTTTACCTCGCTTTCCACTCGGTGCGTGAAGCTTTCCTCAGCCTCATCACGGTTCCCTTCGCTCTTGTCGGAGGCGCTTTTCTGGTCTATTTCTATGGCGTCAATCTCTCAGTGGCAGTCGCTGTAGGTTTCATCGCTTTGTTCGGCATTGCGGTGGAAACGGGTGTAGTAATGGTCATCTACCTTAACGACGCCATGCGGCAGCTCATCCAGCTTCGTGGGAACTCATCCGCCAATATCCAGCGCGATGAGCTCAGGGAATTTGTGATTGCGGGGGCGGCAAAGCGACTACGCCCTAAGATCATGACCGTTTCGGTGGCGCTCTTCGGACTTATCCCGGTGCTGTGGTCCACCGGTGTGGGGACTGATGTAATGATCCCGATTGTGCTGCCCATGATCGGCGGTGTGCTTACGTCATCCACCCATATCCTCCTGGTAACTCCGCTGATCTTCCTGATGACCAAGGAATATGAACTGAAAAGATTTGGAAAAATAGTCTGACTGATTTACCGGTAACACATAACCGTTATGAAAACAATGAAATCTCCGATTATGCTGAGTGCCCTTCTTCTTCTCAGCTTGGCTTCCGATGGACAAATAATCACGCTTGACAGTGTTCTTCGGGTAATCGACCAGCGTCATCCCATGCTGAAAGACTATGATCAGCGGATAGAGGCTCAGCAGGCATACGCCGCCGGGGCAAAGAGCTGGATGGCACCGATGGTCGGTGTAGGTACGTTTATGACGCCTTATCCCGGGCAGTCAGCTGAGGAGGCCGATCGCGGCAGCTTTATGCTTTCCATCGAGCAGAACATCCCGAACCCCGCAAAGCTTTCGGCCAATGAGCGCCACTATGCTTCACGCGCAGCTGTTGAAGAGCAGGGAAGGGCGGTGCGGTTTAACGCGCTGCGCGCCGAAGCCAAGACGGCCTACTACAAATGGCTTGTCGCTGAGAAAAAACAGGAGGTGTTAAGGGAAAGCGAGAACATCGTCGGGCTGATGATCAAACTGGCAAACGCGAGATATCCGTACAACCAGACCAGTCTCGGCTCGATTTACAAGGCTGAGGGGCGCCTGCATGAGATACAAAACATGATACTGATGACCTCAGGCGAAATAGAAGAGGCTGCCTACGTCCTGCGGTCTGTTATGAATCTTCCTGCAGAGACTCCGCTGATGGTCGATACTGCGATGACAGTACGCTTCGACATGGGTGCACTAGGCAGCGACACGGCCTTGCTGCGAACACATCGCAGCGATATAAGGCAGCTGGACAAGTCGATAGAAATGATGCGGTTAAGCCGGGAACTTCAGCAATTTCAGTCCAGGCCCGATTTCCGGTTCAGGTTTGATCACATGCAGCCCCTGGGCAGCGGAATGCCCACCCAGTTTACAGCGATGGCCATGATTTCGATCCCCATCGCTCCGTGGTCTTCGAAAATGTACAAGTCCGAGACAAAAGGAATGACACATGATATAGAAGCCATGAAGCGGGAGCAGGACGCGCTCGTGCTTGAAACGCGCGGCATGCTCACGGGCATGACAGCCCAACTAGCACGCATGGAGCAGCAGCTTAATAACTACAGAACAAAGATCATCCCTGCACTCAGGAAGAACTACGAGGCTGTCATGGTCTCTTATGAGGAAAACAGGGCATCTCTGCCGGCTGTGCTGGACAGTTGGGAGGCGCTGAACATGTCACAACTGGAGTATACGGAAAAGCAGCAAGAGTACCTCGCAATGATTGTGAAATATGAGAAGGAAGTTGAACGGTAAATCGAATTGTATGTCTGGCAAAGAAGCATCAAAAAAATTCGGGATAAGTAGTCACCTGCTTAGTTGGCCGCTCACGATTGTTTGCATCCTGTTATTGTTCATGGCTGGATGCAAGTCTAAAGTTGGTGAAGCGGCTGAAGTTGACCACTACACCTGCCCCATGCACCCAACGGTGATTTCTGATACACAAGGTGCCTGCCCGGTTTGCGGAATGGACCTTGTCCGCAAAGCCAAGGCAGGAGAGGAATTGAAAATTACGGAGGACATTGCCCGGCTTCTGCAGTCTCCTGACGAAGCTGTTGCAGGTTCAGTGCCGACCACAAAAGGTGTGTACAGAAAGATAGACATACTGATAAAAGCCCATGGCGTTGTCACCTATGACACACGTCATACGCAGACGATTCCAGCGCGTGTTGGCGGAAGGTTGGAAGAGGTATATCTGAGGTATGATTACCAACCGGTACGCAAAGGACAAAAAGTTGCCAGAAACTATAGCCCCGAAATGCTGACTGCACAGCGTGAACTCTTGTACCTGTATGCCAGTGACCCGGGAAATGTAACGTTGATAAAGGCAGCGCGGAACAAGCTGCTCCTGCTTGGTGCACACCCGGGTCAACTCGACGCGTGTCTGCAGACTGGTAAGCCCGATCCCGATTTTGAGCTTTATAGTCCGGCTGACGGCTACGTAATCGCGCCTGAAATTAACATGATTGGAAGCGCCGTCACACCTGAGACAGAGGACGGAATGGAGCAGACCGTAATGCCGATTGTCAAGCAAGCTGATGAAACTGGAGGACCCGCAGTGCTGATTAGGAAGGGCGACTACGTAGCGCGGGGTCAAACTTTGTTTGTGGTGGTCAATGAGGATGCCATGCGCGTGGAAGCCAGCATTCACGGAAGAAACACCGGGCTCATTGGGGCAGGCGATCCGGCAATCCTGGACCTGGGAGCCGGGAAGATAGTTGATGCGCGGGTGGACTTTGTGCAGCCTTTTTACGAGAAAGGTGAGCCTTTTGTAAAAGTCAGAATGTATGCACGCAACCTCAACCTTCGTATAGGCCAGCTCATGGAGGCACAATTTGTTGTGCGATGGCCTGAAGCCATGTGGCTGTCCCGCGAGGCAGTCTATGAGCTCGGGACTTCGTCTGTAGTGTTTGTAAAGGAGCGTGACCTCTTCAAGCCAAGGCAGGTGTCCACAGGGTTGAGACAAGACGGATGGATCGAGGTGCGCAGCGGCTTGACTTCATCCGACGAAGTTGCTTCCCAGGCAGCATTCCTTGTCGACAGTGAGAGCTTTATCAAATCACGCCAGACCCCCAGGGAGTCCAGTCTGGCGAGCGATTCAAGAGCTACTGTCCAATCAGACGCATTAATGTTCAATGACAGCCAGGTACGTCTGGCAAACATTACCACACGAAATGCAAGAACTGAGAGCATCGGCCAGACCATGTTGCTGAATGGACGACTTGTGGCGGATGAAGACCGCACAGAAGCCGTCAGTAGCAGGGTCGGCGGAAGGGTGGAACGCTTGTTTGCCAAGGAAACCGGCCGCAGACTAAGCGAAGGCGAGCCATTTCTTGAACTTTACAGCGAAACCTTAATGGCGCTCCAGCACGAGTACCTCCTTGCACTCGAACATTCAAGTTCAGTCAATGATGACCGGTTTGTTCGCTCGTCCCGTCTAAAGTTGCTTCGCTACGGCCTTTCAGAAAAACAAGTGGACAACTTGAGTGCGTCTCGAAAGGTACAGGAACGAATTGCCTTCCTGGCGCCCCTTAGTGGAATTGTAACATCGGTTTCAGTGAAGGAGGGTCAATGGGTGGAAGAGGGCACCCCACTTTACCGCGTGGAGGACACACGAACTCTTTGGGTGGAGGCTGAGTTGTACCCCGGTGAAACGGACAACGTTGCTCCGGGGCGCCCCGTCACAATCAGGATTTCCGGTTTTGAACACCTGTCGCAGGAAACAAGGGTTACGTTTGTGACTCCGGAATACCGTAACAACTCGCAGGTGGTGCTTTTACGGGCCGTAGTAGGCAATCGCGAAATGCAATATCAACCCGGCATGCAAGCTGAGATCATGGTCCGTCATTCAGAGCGCAAGACTCTCGCAGTTCCAATTGATGCGGTAATTCGCGGACGCAATGCGGCATACTTGTTCGTTATGCCAGCGCCAAATACCTTCGAGCGGCGTTTGGTAACGTTGGGACAAGAGGATGATGATCTTGTGGAGATCAGATCAGGGTTGAAAGCCGGTGAGGTCGTTGTAGTGACAGGCGCGTACCTTCTTCACAGCGAAATGACGCTTCGGGGAACAGGAAATCAACAATGAAAAAGACAATTTTAAACTATAACAAAATGAAAAACATATTCAGCAATTACGTTTTGGCAGTAACCACAATGACGCTTTTGGTTGCCTGCGGTGGACGGTCTACACAGGAAACCAGTACTGCAAACATGCATGCGGAACATGCTACGGCAGACAGTACCGTTCTCGCAGCAGGGGAGCCGCAGTTCCAGGTTGACAAAACCTTCCAGGAACATCTCGCCCGGACATTTGGCGGGTATTTGAAAATGAAGGACGCTTTTGTCAACTCAGACGCACAGGCGGTCAAGGCAGAAGCGAAGAACCTGAAGGCGACACTGAAGGCAGTTGATACCAAAATGTTAAGCGGGGCTGCTTTGAACGATTGGGCAAACTATTCCAATAACCTGGACATGTCGCTGGCAGAGATCACCGGCTCTGATGATATTGAAGCGCAGCGAGCCTCATTCAGCGCGCTTTCGGAAAACTTTTACAGGAGCATCAGGGCCTATGGCCTGGGGGGCCCGACGGCCTACTACGAGTTTTGCCCAATGGCATTCAACGACCAGGGAGCCTACTGGCTCAGTGACAGCAGGCAAATCCGCAATCCCTACTTTGGCGACAAGATGCTGACTTGCGGAAGGGTGACTGAAGAACTCAAGTAAGGTCAGATGACCCGGCTGTTTCCTGCAAAGCTGGCCATGTTGGTTGTCCTGGGTTGTTCGCCACCGTCCGGTAAATTGTTGAAGCCCGAATCCTTCATGTTGAAGACCCTCGATGGGGAAGTGATTGACATGCAGGTCTACAAGGGCAAGACGATCTTTATCAACGTATGGGCAACGTGGTGCAAACCATGCCGGCAGGAGATGCCCACCATTGAAGCCGCCAAGGACAAACTTCAGGATCGTGGTGTCGTGTTCTTGTTCGCTTCACCTGAGGGGGCGGAAAGCATCGCGGCCTTTCGTGATCAGAGCCCATTTCCATTTGAGTTCGTTCAAATCGAGAACCACGGGGAGCTTTCAATAACTGCGCTTCCGGCAACGTTCATCTTTGACCCGAACGGCAACCTGCTCTTTGGAGAAGAAGGGTTTCGGGACTGGAGTGCGCCGGAGAATCTCAAAATATTGACCAATCAACAACAATGAAAAAGGTTCTGTGCTTCCTGTACCTATTGTGTTTTACTGCCGGGTGTTCTACGAAACAGCCCGCAATGCTTACCGTATCGCCTGTGGAAAGCCCGGCTGATTCCCTGACAGCAGAGCCTCACCTGGTCACTGATCCCGCAGGCCGTGTCTTTCTTTCGTGGATCGAAAGACATCCGGACACAAGCCATTTTCTCTACGCTCAATGGAAGGGCAGTGAGTGGTCTGTGCCATCCCGGATAGCACGCGGCTCCAACTGGTTCATCAATTGGGCCGACTATCCAATGATCGCTTCCGACGGCGGCGCAAACTACATCGCTCACCTGTTGCAGCGAAGCGGGAAGGGAACGTATGCCTACGACGTTATGGTGCGCACCTCACCGGACAGCGGCGCCACCTGGCGTGAGCCTTTCGTGTTGCATGATGACGGAAAGCAAGCCGAGCATGGATTTGTTTCCCTGGTGCCATACGGACAGAAGATCTTTGTCGCTTGGCTCGACGGCAGGAATGCGGCCATGGAAGGAATGTTAGACATGGATCACTCCGGCCACAACGGCTCGATGAGTCTTAGGGCGGCCCTGCTGGACTATTCCGGGAACAAGTCTGATGAATGGGAGCTGGACACGAAGACGTGCGACTGCTGCCAAACGGCGGCAGCCATCACATCACAAGGACCTGTAGTGATTTATCGCGACCGGACTGACGAAGAAGTTCGTGACATGTCCATCGTTCGTCTCGTCAATGGAACATGGACTGCGCCTGCGTCCATCCATCGCGACAACTGGAAGATAGCAGGCTGTCCGGTGAACGGACCGCGGATGGCGGTGCTTGGCCGCTCACTCGCTGTGGCCTGGTTCACTGGTGCAAAAGAACCCGGGAGCGTAAACGTCGTATTTTCAGAAAATGACGGGGAATCGTTCGGTAAAGCAGTCCGTGTGGACGAAGGGAACCCCGCCGGACGTGTCGATATCGAATGGATTGACGAGGAACGCTGCGTGGTAAGTTGGATGGAAGGCGCACTCATCAAGGCGGCTGTTGTTCATGCGGATGGACGAAAGGAAACCTCCGTGACCATCGCAGAATCTTCAGAGTCGAGGTCCAGTGGGTTTCCCCAAATGACCCGTTCAGGCGAGGGACTGGTCTTTGCCTGGACGGACGTCGATCAAAAAAGGATCAGATCCGCAACACTTACTTTTAACTGAGACACATGAAAAGAATTGCTATCGCTTTTGTGATTTTCCTGGCAAGTTTGTCCTGTTCGGCACCCATAAAGGACCAATCAAAGCCGGAGGCTTCACCAGCAGCCGTATCCACTGATGACGCAGTGATAATTCCGGCACAGGCCAGTGAAGACTCTTTGAAGGGTAGCCTTCGCGCCCGGGCGGAAGGACAAGTCGGAAACGCAAGAATCGCCGTCCGTTATCATTCCCCCGCCGTCCGCGGCAGGGTTGTTTGGGGTGGCCTGGTTCCGTTTGACGAGGTATGGGTAACAGGCGCGCACATGGCCACTTCGTTGGAGGTTAATCATCCGATCCTGATTGGCGGCAAGTCACTTCAACCGGGAAAATATGCGTTTTTCACAATCCCTGGACGCGAAACATGGACACTCGTGATCAACAGCAATTGGCAGCAACACCTCACTGACGATTACGAAGCAAAGGATGATCTCGTGCGTTTGAATGTTCAGCCGCTCGCTCTGCAAGCGCACCAGGAGCGGTTGCAGTACAGCATTCTATCACTCGATGAACGGAGCGGCAAACTGGTGATGCGGTGGGAGAAGGTGGAGGTGGCCATGCCGTTTAGAGTTGGTGACTAACTACGCTGAAAGTGGCTTGCTTGCGTGGAACCGGTGACAATTGCCCAGTCATCTGATTCCCGTGCGAGTTCCCACAACTTACAAGCGCCTCGAATTGCGTGATCCTGGCGTGGACAGATGACAAGATCAAACGGGTTAGAACGGCTATATTGAGAATTGATGAGAAGTAAGCCCGTTTTAAATTTTAGGCCGGATCATTGGCACTACGCTTGTATGCAGCATCAGTCCTTGCCGGTGATGTTTTCGCCCTCATCCTTTGTCGCATTCGTAATCGTTCTGATCTGTTTCGGTTGCTCCACGGGCAACAAAAAAGCGGAGCAAACACCAAAAGATGACGTTGTGCGCACGTATGACCGGAACAAGAAACTGAAGAGCGAGGTCCAGATGAAAGACGGCAAGCGTCATGGTCTGGCCAAAACGTATTATCCGAACGGGAAGCTAAACCTTGAATTACCTTACGTGGAGGACGAGCGTGAAGGGACTTCTAAAAAGTACTACGAAACCGGCCTCCTTTTCCAGGAAACCGACTATCATGATGATCAGATTCATGGAGTACAAAAAAAGTATGACGCATCCGGGCTGATTTCCGAAGCGCGTTATGAGTTTGAAAGGCCTTGCAAGGGCCTGATTGAGTACAGCAAGGGAGTGAAGCGGTCTGACTATCCAGCCATTGTTATCCGGCCAGTGGATAGAATCCAGATTGATGGTTCGTATACCATCGAGGTTTCTGTCACTTATGGCGCAAGTAAAGCGCAGTTTTACCTGGGCGAGTTGACGAGTTCGGGCTGTTTGCACAACGGCCTTTTTCCCCTTCCAGCAGGGAAAACGCGAACCTCAGCTTACCAGCGCTATATACTCCACCCGGGACAATTCCTGATGGAGGAACTTAATATCATTGCTGAAGTAACCACAAGATCGGGGAATACCTACCTGACTGAAAGGAAGTTCCCGTTCTCCATCGAGAACTAGTTGATCATCTGCCGCCGCTGGCGCAACTGGTATTCGCCAGGGGCATACTCCAGGCCGCGGTCAATAATCGCTTTGGCTTTTGCTTTTTGACCCTTGCGGAAGTAATAAGAACCTGCTGCCGAATACGCAGAGCCGATAAGTCCCATTGGCACATCAACATCCGGATTGTTCCTTTTCAGCGCTTCAAACTTCACCTGGTAAGTTTCACCCGGCGCAGCCTTTCCATCCTTCATGGCCTCCTCGTAGGCCATCAGGTACCCAACGGCAAGGAGTGTTAAAAATTTGTTGTTCTCCTTGAGGTTCGGAAATCGGGCTTGGTAGCTGTTGAGGGTGTCAAGAAATACCTTCGGCCTTGTTTCGTTCTTCATTGAATTGGCAAGTGCTGAAATAAAGATGTTGCCCAATTGCGAGTTGTTGGGCTGATGCTCCATCCCCCTGGCAAAGTAATTCTTGGCGGGCGTGTACGACCCTTGGTTGTAGAATTGTCTGCCAATTTCAAAGTTGTAGTAGTAGCCGATATCGCTTTTCAGTTCCGGATCTTCAACCTGCGCAGATATGGTCTCGAAACACTGCCGGTAAAGCGGTTTGTTGTTGTCGCGCGTGAGAACAGTTTCGGTAAGCATCGCAAATTCACCTTTAATCATATCCGGAGTAATGCCAAGTTTGGTGAACTTCGCCGCCCGGCCGATCAGCGCAGCGCGCTCAAGGGGTTTAGGCTGCGTAAGCGTCAGGGTCTGAACAACAACACTCATCATCAGGTACGACACCCTGGGCGATGGATAAAAGAAGTGAGCCTTCTCCAGTTGTTGTAGCGCCTTTTCCAGCTCTTTCTGGTCTTCGAAGTAAAGCGCATCGTTCATGTAATGAATGCCGACCAACTGAGACAAAGTAATATCTTCGCTTTGGAAAAAGTACTTGTTGAACAACTCCTCAATGCCCTGGGTCTGAACCTCGGTCGCACCGATGAGCTTCTGGGCTTTCAGATTTTCTACGAAGTTTTGCTTGTAACGATCATCATAGGTGAGGTAGCCGAAGACTGGAGCCGTGGTCTCAACAAGGATGTTATTCTGTTTTGGGTATGCAACCAAAAAAACATGCGTCGGCTTTTCCTGAATGGCATACGGAATGTTCAGCTTCTCGAAGATGAGCGCATACAACGCAGTCGCGGTCACACAATTATAATTTCCGTTCCTGAAAACTTCCGGGAAGCGGTTGACTATTTCATACTTCTGGAGAAAACCACCGTGGACCTGCTGGTATACACTCTTCATATACTTTTCCGGCTTTCGCTTCGAATCGACTTCCGGTGCCAGCTTGGTGGAGATTTGATCAATCCGCTCTCGGGCATTATTGACTACAGATTCTGGTTTGGCGTCAGTGGAGAGCAATAGATCCAGCAAGGCATCCTCGTTGCCTTGCTTAAACCAGGTGGTAAAGGCACGTTTCTCAAAATCCGTAAGGAAGTCGAGGTTCTTCCATCTTACCAGGGAATCTTCCTGGCCGGCAGCGCACAAGGGGAGGCATATGGCGAGAACAATCAAGCGCATGGCAGGCCAATGTACACAAGAGATGGAGAGTTTTGTAAGTAGTAAGTCATTTGGTTGCTTTTTGGGTCCTTAACATTTCCGCTGTAAATAATTTCGCAGTCCTTGCCCACAATCGCGTCTGCAAAATTGATAAACGGAACCCAGCAGCGTCTTGGCAATATTCAGTTTCCCGGTCTGAATGTTGAGAATTTGCGTAAAGTGCTGGTTTATCAGGCAATATCGCTTCATTGATTTCAATTTTAGGGAATATGGTTCCGATTTCGATGCAACAGTTAAAGGTGTTTGCCGCTGATAGACGTCCGGCTATTGCTGCTTCGCTACGTTAAGCCCGATACCCTCGGGTCTCAGCGTCACAAGTGCGCGCATACGAGGGCTCGCAGTAGTCGGCGTGATTTGAAACTTAGCCGCAAAGGATTTGATGAACAGCGCCATCTCGGCGATGGCAAAGTTATTGCCAATGCACAGGCGCGGACCGCCGCCGAAAGGGAAGAACACCCTGCTGCGTTCCTTTTCCTTGAGAAATCTATCAGGCTTGAATGCCAGCGGGTCATCCCAGTATTTTGCGCTCTGGTGTAGTCCGAAGTAGAATAACCCAATGATTGTACCGGCCGGGAAATTGTAGTCGCCGAAAGCGTCGTCTTCCAGCGCAACCCGGTCACTTATCCACGCCGGCGGGTAGAGACGCATGGACTCGCTCAGTATAGCACTAAGGCCAGGATGAACAACCGCGTCTTCGATAGACAGGTTTCGCGTTTCTTCCTGAAGGCGTCGCCATTCGTCAGGGTGATTGGCCAACAGGTAAAGCGTCCAGGTGAGGGCGTTCGCAGTCGTCTCATGCCCCGCGATGAAAATGATTACAATCTCATCAAGGAGTTGCGATTCATCCATAGGTTCGCCGGTGTCCTCATATCTGGCATCGAGCAGCATGTCCAACAGGTCATGGTACCGTTTTCCCCCGGCCTTGCGTTCCCGCACAACGCCGGAGAGAATCTCGCGTACCCTTTCTGCCCTTCGACGGTTCCTGGCAACGCGACCGCTGAGCTCAAACCACCAGCTCTTGTAAGGTTGCCTGATATCCAAAATCACAAACTCCTGGATCTCGCTGATATGGCGGCTCAACTCCACTATTACTTCCTGCGGCAGGTCAATATCAAACAGGGTGTTGATGACCACCTCAAACGCCAGCCGGTGCATCAGCGGATAGATATCCACATTGTCACCTGAAGGGAACTCTTCCAGGAACCGGTCAATGGTCGACTGCATGATGGAGTACAATCCCTTGACCTTCTGGGCATGAAAGCCA
>Ga0187893_10003434_pt1 | contig 32173 bp, 25 predicted proteins | sample MA1701074metaG_FD_139574 | JGI IMG/M metagenome (GOLD analysis project Ga0187893, IMG submission 139574) | White microbial mat communities from a basaltic lava cave in the Kipuka Kanohina Cave System on the Island of Hawaii, USA - MA170107-4 metaG ...
GCTGGGTTTCGGTGTGCCGCCTACTTTGGGGGCGCAAGCCTCCGGAAAAAGAGTCTTAAGGACGCATACGACCCGAACGGGGTGACGGTTCGAACGTGCGCGAAACACAATTCCGCAATTTTTGTTTCTTGCCGGTCACCGTGCCCCGGTGCGTCCCGGAGTCCAATACTGCGGAGTTATTCTTGCACAGATTCTAAGTATTCGCTCGCCCTTGGGGATTCTATCCGCGAGCTTTGAACCCGCGCTTCGCGGCCGGCGGTGCCATCGGATACCCTGTTCGTCGTGCGCGCCGCGATCCTCAGCATCGGCACCGAACTGGTCACCGGCCAGACGATCGACACCAATTCCGCGTGGCTCTCGGCGGAGTTGACGCGATTGGGCGTCTCCGTCGAACGGCATGTTACGGTAGGCGATGAGTTGGTGCCGATCCGCGACGCGATCCGAACGGCAATAGATCAAAGCGATCTCGTGGTTCTCACCGGCGGATTGGGACCGACACCGGACGATCTTACTCGTCAGGGGTTGGCCGAAGCAGTGGGCCAACTGCTTGTTGAAGACGCTGGGGCTCTTGGGCAGATTCGCGATTTCTTTCGGCGGCGTGAACGGGATATGCCTGAGTCAAACCGCCTTCAGGCCATGATCCCCTTCGGTTGCGAGATCATTCCCAACTTGCGCGGGACGGCCCCAGGAATTCAGTACCCGCATCCGCACGGCGCCCTCTTCGCGTTTCCCGGCGTTCCGGGCGAAATGAAGCCGATGTTCCAGGACACGGTGTTACCTTGGGTCCGCTCTCGCATCGGTGCCGCCACGACTCGTTCTGCGTCCTTGCTTTGCTATGGATTCAGCGAAGCCCTCGTGGGTGAGCGCTTGGCGGACCTGATGGCCCGGGGAAGAAACCCTTCGGTCGGAACCACGGCATCGCGAACGATCCTGGCCGTTCGAATCCTCGCTCGCGGGAACAACGCGGACCAAGCACAGCGATTGTTGGAAGCGGATCAAGCCGAGATTCGCAAGCGCCTGGGAGACGCCGTGTTCGGCGAAGGCGAAGAGACGCTGCAAGCGGCGGTCGCTCGTTTGCTCGTTGCGACCGGTGCGACCGTGGCCACGGCGGAATCCTGCACCGGCGGACTGCTGACGAAATGCCTCACCGACATCCCAGGAAGCAGCGAATACTTCCTTCGCGGTTGCGTGGCCTATTCCAACGACGCGAAGATCGAGCTGCTTGGCGTGCCGACAACGTTCATCGACGCACACGGTGCGGTCAGCGAAGAAGTTGCGCGGGCGATGGCCGCCGGGTGTCGCGCGGCCGCACGGTCGGACCTAGCGATTTCCATCACCGGCGTCGCGGGACCGGGAGGCGGGACGGACGAAAAGCCGGTGGGTCTGGTCTACATCGCGCTGGCGCATGCAGGCGGCGTGGAGATTCGGCGGCAACTCTTCGGTGAAACCGTTTCCCGTGAGGAGATTCGCGATCGGGCGTGCAAATACGCGTTGAACTTATTGCGTGTGCACTTGCTCCATTCCGCTGAAAAACCCAAGACAGGAGTATCAACCCCGCCATGAATTGTTTCGTGACCCACCTCGAAGCTGCGATCGACGGAACGCGCCTGCCGGCGGATCGAATCGCCACGACTCATCAGGACCGGCCGTTGTGGGTACGCTACAACTTGGAGGCTATCCAACAATGTGTTGATCGCACTACGATTGCGAGCCGCGAACCCACGCTGTGGCGCTATCGGGAACTGCTGCCGCCGCCCGAAGGGGCTGTGCCGGTGTCGCTCGGCGAGGGCATGTCCCCTTTGCTTTCCGCTCCACGACTGGGAAAAGCGCTGGGCATTCCCAAGTTGCAGATCAAAGACGAATCTCAGCTTCCGACCGGCTCGTTCAAGAGCCGTGGCATGGCTCTGGCGGTAACCATGGCTCGCCATTTCGGAATTCGCACGCTGGCGATTCCCACCGCGGGCAACGCCGGTGGAGCGCTGGCCGCCTACGCCGCGCGGGCAGGACTCGAAGCCTTTGTGTTCATGCCTCATGACACTCCCGTAGTCAACCAGATCGAGTGCGTGCTCGCCGGGGCCAGAGTTTTTCTCGTTGCCGGTCTCATTTCCGATTGCGGGGCGTTGGTCCGCCGACACCAGGGGGCCATGGGTTGGTTCGACTGCTCCACGCTGCGCGAACCCTATCGGCTCGAAGGCAAAAAGACGATGGGGTTGGAACTCGCCGAACAGCTTGGTTGGCGACTGCCGGATGTGATTGTCTATCCCACGGGTGGTGGAACGGGACTCATTGGGATGTGGAAAGCGTTCCACGAACTGCGATCGCTGGGCTGGCTGGAGTCCGAAAAAATGCCGCGCATGGTGGCCGTGCAGAGCGACGGATGCGCGCCGATTCCGCGGGCGTTTTCCGCTGGAGAATCGTTTGCCTCCGCGTGGGAAGACGCCGCGACCTGCGCCAGCGGACTCCGTGTCCCCTCGGCCGTCGGAGATTTTCTAATCCTGAACGCGATTCGCGAAAGCGGCGGCGAGGCCGTCGCGGTGCCCGAGAAGCAAATCCTCCCGGCGATGCACCGCGCCGTTTCGGCGGAAGGGATATCGGTCTGTCCCGAAGCGGCGGCCGGGATCGTCGCGATGGAAATGCTCGTGAAGACCGGGAGCATCGGTCCTGAAGATCATGTCGTCCTTTTCAACACCGGGGCGGCCACCAAGTACATCGAAACCGTTCCACTCGATCTGCCGATGATTGACCGTCCGCGGGAAGTCGAATCTTCGATTTTCCTCCGATAAATACGTCGTTTTTGCGAGCCCCGACCTCCATTCGGCAATGCGGTTGCGCTTGTCCGGGTCGAGGCGCGCTCGGTTCGGCGACCCTCGCGAATCGTACATTTGACGCGGCGGGGGATACCGAAGCAGAGTCGAAACAGTATGAGCGGTTCGGATCCGCGCCGAGGTCTCCGGCCGCACCAAGACCGATTCAGTTTGTCGTCCAACGAAGCAAAAAGGAGCCCGTTTCCATGACCAAGCGATTCGCATTGATCGATGCCGGTTTTTTAGCCACGGCGTTTTTTCTGCCGACCGTCCCGGGCTGCGGGGGCGGATCAAATCTACCGAACGAAGTGACCGTCACGCTCCCCGACGGGACCGAAGTGGCCGTGGAAGAGGGCGCCGGGGCCAAATCGCTGTCCAATACGCAATGGACGTTTTTCCGGTCCGCGGGTAACGCCCAAGGGGCCGCGTTTGCGACGATCGTCTTCGGTGAAAATGGAAACCTCGAACGATTTGAAGAAAACAAGCTTGCTGAAAACATCTTCGGTGACGAAGTGGTGTTCGACGGCACGCGGCGGGCGACCAAGCAGGCCGGGCTGAGCTACGCCGCCGCGACGTATGGCGCGGAAACGTCCGACGCGAGCGGATTCTCGTTTGAAGGCCGCTTTACAGCATATTTCGCGGGGATCGCGGCCGGTGAGGCCGAGGCCAGCGCCACGGGCGTCTACGACGAAAGCGACCCCAACATCGTCCGCGGCACATTTCACTTCGTCACGCGCACGACGCTGGTGGACATCCCCGGCGGCAACAGCGAAGACACGTTTGACTTCGTGGGTGAGCGGTTGGACGCCGAGTAATCGGCGATCGCCGGCGCGCGGCGGCGGTTTCAGCGGTGGAAGCTACCCTTCGACTCAGTGTTGTGTTTCAGAGTTGATGGCGATTAGCCACTCGGAGCCGCGACCGTCGGGGAGCGGTCTTTTCGAGTGCGGATGCTCCCGCTTTCCTATCCCGGCGCGCCGGGACGGCTCTGAACAATGTGCCGACTGCGTGAAACACAACACTAGGCGCTCGGCCTAGTCATCATCCGGGTCGAGGATCGACATGAACGCCTCCTGCGAGATGGAGACGTTGCCCACCATGCGCATTCGCTTCTTGCCTTCCTTTTGTTTCTCGAGCAGCTTGCGCTTGCGGGTGATGTCGCCGCCGTAGCACTTGGCTGTGACATCCTTGCGGAAGGCCTTGACCGTTTCGCGGGCGATGACCTTGCCGCCGAGAGCCGCTTGCAAGGGAATCTCGAACTGATGCCGGGCGATCTCTTTCTTGAGCCGGGCAATCAGCCGCCGGCCGCGGTAAATGGCCTTGTCGCGGTGTACGATCACCGATAAGGCGTCGACCGGCACGCCGTTGACGAGAATGTCCATCTTGACCATGTCGCCGGGATGATACCCGAGCACATGATAGTCCACCGTGCCGTAGCCCTTGGTGCTGCCTTTGAGCTTGTCGTAGAAATCAAAGATGATCTCGCACAAGGGCAGCTCGTACGTCATCATCACCCGAATTTGCGAGAGATACTCCGTTTTCTTGTGCTTCCCGCGGCGTTCCAGGCACAACTGCATCACCGTTCCCACGCAATCGGCGGGGATGATCATCTGGGCGTCGACGAACGGCTCGCGGACTTCCTCCACGCCGGACATGTCGGGCAGCTCGCTGGGGGATTCGATGCGTTTCGTTTCGCCGTCCTTCATCACGATTTCGTAGGTGACGGTCGGCGCGGTCTGCACCACGGACACGGCGTTTTCCCGCTCCAACCGTTCCTGAATGATGCGCATATGCAGCAGGCCGAGGAAGCCGCAGCGAAAGCCGATCCCTAACGCATCGGAGCTGGCCGTCGCATACGTAAACGAACTGTCGGTCAGCCACAGTTTCTCCATGGCCTCGCGGAGCTGCTCCGTCGTCGTTCCCACACCCGGATAAAAATCGCAAAACACCATTTGTTGGGGGGTCTGATAGCCGGGCAGCGCGATCGTGGCCGGCTTCGAGGTCAGCGTGATCGTGTCGCCGATGCTCACGTCGGCCAGCGTCTTGATCCCCGCGACGAAATAGCCTACTTCGCCGGCGCTCAGCGTCTCCATCGGCTGCGGCTTGGGCGTACACTTGCCCACTTCGCTCACCAGATAGGTTCTGCCTACCGCCAAGAAGTCGATCTTGTCGCCGCGCTTGAACGAGCCGTCGACCATGCGCGTGTGAACAATGACGCCGCGGTGGACGTCGGGTTTGGCGTCGTAGATCAACGCCCGCATGGGACCGATCCGGTCGCCCTTTGGCGCGGGGATCCGCTCCACGATTGCGTTTAAGAGCTCTTCGATTCCCGCGCCGGTTTTCCCACTGGTGAAGAGGGCCCGGGAAGCGTCCAGCCCGAGCACTTGCTCCGCCTCCAGGGCCACGTCCTCCGGCCGGCCGCCGACCACGTCAATTTTGTTGATGACCAGGATGATTTCCAGGCCCGACTCGATGGCCATGTGGGCATTGGCGACCGTCTGAGCCTGCACGCCTTGCGTGGCATCGACCAGAACGAGCACGCCCTCACACGCGGCCAGGGCACGAGATACTTCGTAATGAAAGTCCACGTGGCCCGGCGTGTCGATGAGGTTGAGCATGTGCCGCTGCTTCTGATACTCCCAGAAGACCGTCGCCCGGTTGGCCTTGATGGTGATGCCCATTTCGCGTTCCAGGTCCATGTCGTCGAGGAACTGGTCGCGCATTTCGCGCTTGCTGATCGCCCCGGTGCGTTCGAGGATGCGGTCGGCCAGGGTGCTCTTCCCGTGGTCGATGTGGGCGACGATGCTGAAGTTGCGGATGAGGCTCTGTTCAACCATATTCGGGACGCTTTGTATTCTCCTCGCGGCACGACGAAGCCTCTACTTTAGGTTGGCGCTCGATGGCTGGCAATGTGGTCCAATCGTGGTGCCGGCGTTGGAAAATTCGACGTATCCCGGTTCAAGCAGGAGCGGTCGCGCGTTGGCCTTGTGCCATCGGCAATCGTGGAAATCGCGCCCCACGATTCGGACAGTCAGTCACGAAGGCGGTTCCGGGGAAAACCATTGGTTCTCGCCTAGCGCCTGTCGAATTGCGATTTCCTCTTGGTGGTTCATGAAGAGAGGAAGAAGGCAATACCCGCACCTGTCTCCTGCTCGAGAACGGATCGCTTGGTCAATACTTTTGTCGGTCCGCGCCATAAGCTTGAGGCAGCGAGCATTCCGCCCCATGATGGCCAAAAGGATATCCACATGCAAGTAGGCGTCCAGGACGCAGCTTTCCTCGTCGGCAAGCGTACCGTCTTGCGCGTTGGTGGGTAGCGATTGATAACGCTCGTGGTCGTCGCCGCGAAAGTCGAGATCGAGCACGAACCGAGCCGGATCGTATGGGAATGAGCCGCTCTCGGGTTCAATCACTCGCCGGAAGATCTGGGTGCTCTCTGTCGAAGTAGTGAATACCATCATTGCCTCGATTGTATCCCTGTCGCCCCTTCGTGTCGAGCGAAGAAGTCCGCGAGCGCTGGGGCGGTTGCCCTCAGATCCCGGCCCTGCCATCGCCTGGACGGCAGATCCCAACGTGCCACGTCTTTATCGCGTGCTGGGGCCAAAGATTTCGTTGTCGAGTCTGGTGTTCCACCGCACAACGTGCGGCCGCGTCCCAATCTTGTGGTTCGCTTTGGTTTGGTTAACAGACGACCCGAATTGCACCCGGGACCAAATCGATTACGGCCGGGGTTGTGGCGATGTGTTCACCGTCGGCCCAGATTTCGCAGGGGCGCGGAGTTTCGATCCGTAATTGCCGCGTTCTGGCGAACGACACCTCGGGACGATTGCAGTGCTTGCCCATGAGGATGCGCGGCAAGAGAGTCAGGATGCGGCGCCGGGGGATGCGGTCGATCATGCACAGGTCGAGAAGGCCGTCGGTCGGATCGGCGTGTGGCACGAGCGGGATCGCCCCGCCGTAGTACGTCGTGTTTGCGACCGAGGCGACAAAGAGGTCCTTTTGAAGTTCGCCAATGTCACCATCGAGGCGGAAAGGCAAAGCGGCGTAGCGCAGCAGTACACGAAACGTGCCGTAAAGATATGCGGGCGTGCCCCGCAGCGGAATCCGCATTTGATCGACGAAGCCGGTGATCTTGGCGTCGATCCCTACGGTTGCGATGGTGCAAAAATATCGCCCGTTGACTCGACCGAGATCGATGGTCCGGCATCGTCCCCGCAGCAGAGTTTCCGCCACGGCGCTGGGGTCCTTCGAAATCCCCAGTGCACGGGCGAAATCGTTGCATCGGCCCGCGGGAATGATCCCCAGGGCCGGACACGGATCGACGCCCGCCGCCTTGGCACGGGCCAAGGCCTGCGCGATCTCCTGCACGGTTCCGTCGCCGCCCGCCGCGACGATAAGCCGCGGCCATTCGCCGGAATCCACCAGCAATTGTTCGGTAAGGCGCGCCGCGTCGCCTCGCTTTTCCGTGTGCCAAAGAGTGACACGATCGAAACCGGACTGTAGCCGTGCCGCCACGGCCTCTACCATCGGCTGGCTGCGCCGCCGGGCGGACGCGGGGTTGGAGACGATAATGCAGGTCCGCGCGTCATGAACCATCGGGCACTGTTTTCCGGCAGTGGGTTCGAAGGCCGTTTGTACGCGCCCGATCGGGGCACATCCGTTACGTCGTGGTGGGGAAACGCTGGTTATCTGTCGCGGCGCCGCTGGTATTCCATGTACGCGGCGGTATTGTCGGCCGCCTCCGGACCCAGGAACCGTTCGACGATGTGCAACGACGCGTCGATTTCTGCGGATACGCCGGCCGCCGTGACGATTTTGCCGTTGTCCACGAATCGTCGATCGGCGACCACGCGCACTTTCGGGGCTCGGCGTCGAAGCGCCTCGATCGCACTTGCGTGAGTGGTGGCTTCTAGACCGTCAAGCAGCCCTGATTCGGCCAACACAAACGCGCCATTGCACACCGACAGGACGACCTCGGCCTCGGACGCCCGCTGCCGGATCCAGTTCATCATCGCCGGCTTCCGGGTCAAGGCGTCGACTCCGCCGCCGGGAATGACCACGATGTCGGGTTTCGGACAGTTTTCGATGGAATACTCGGGCGTGATGGTGAGCACGGCGCCGCCGCTCTCGACCGGCTCCCGGGTTGCGGCCACGGTGAACACTTCGAAGTCCAGACGGTTGGGCCCTCGGGCCGCCGAGAAAACCTCCGCCGGCCCCGAGAAGTCCAGAATCTCCACTCCGTCAAACAGCACGATGGCCACATTGCGAGGTGCGCGAGTCGGTCCCTTGCGGACAAGTCCCATTCGGCAATCCGGACATACACCTGGAGCGTCGAAGGACTTGGAGTCACTGGCGCAGCCGCACGGAGGGCACACGTACACGGGTCGCGCGGGTTCGGCCGGTCGCGCCGGGTCCTGCCCCGAGGCCATCGCACTCCCGGTGATCCAGAGCAACGCCGGAATGCGCCACCGGCTGCGCATGAGCCTTGCAAAATCTCTTGTAAAGAGAACTTGGAAGGGGAATCGACCCGTCATACCCTTCTGCGGCTCATGTTTCATATGCGGTCCTTTCTCAGAGGTTTACTGCAAACAATAGCGCAATGGCCGTTACTCATCTCACGTTGCACATGATAATCGGCGGGCAGTGGATGTAGGCCACGCGGGAGTCGCGGCCGGCGATATCCTTGGCAATGGCGATGGCAGCGTCCATCGAAGGGGCCACGTCGAACCCGACGCGCCGAGCGGCCAGTTCGCTTTTCGGGTTCACCGCGATCATTTTTCCCGCGTGGGACATTCCATGCGCCCCCCAATACCACATGTAGAACGGATGCACGCCGTGATAGGCGAAGGAAAAGCGATACAGATGCCGATAGCGCTCGTTTTCCGCGTAATTCCTCTCAAATCGGGCCTCCAACTCCTTGGGGTCCTTGGTCTGCGGAAGAAGATCGTTGAAGAAATCGTAATACGACGGATGGTGAACCATGTGGAATTTGTTTTCGAAGGGGTGGTCCACGATCATGACGCCCCCGCGCTTGAGCACCGGCTTGTTGCGATAGAAATTGAAGAAGTAGCCCGCCGAAAGGCAATAAGCCAGGATCGGGTTCAGAATCGAGTGAACATTGTACGGGCCGATGGAAGGTAAGCCGACGAGCACAATGTCGTATTGCCCATCGACGGAGACCTCTTGCTGGCCGTCGACGCCGCGGAGTGTTTCGCGATGGACCAGGTCGGTCTTTCCCGCATGGACGCCGGTCAGGCCATAGGGAGCGGGCAAAGCCTGATACGCCCGGCGTCGAAGCGGACCGGGCAGGGCCTTCATCCCCAGGCGGCTGCCGTGATACATCAGCCGGTCGCGGATGTTCCACGCCCGTTCTCGTTTTTGCAGAAAGGCCAGGGCGTGCGGGAACAAGTCGCCATTGAGCGTCGTCTCGATCGTGAAGATGTTCATCCGATTCGCGACGATCTCGCCCATGCGTTCGCAGGAGCGATGAAACGCGCTGTTCGGCGGGTCCATGTAGCTCGATTCGTGCAAGAGCATTTCAGAATTGTGGTGATGGCGCACGCAGCGATACGTCGCCAGCCCCACCGGCACCGACTTGTGCCCGCCGTCCATGGTGACCAAGTTGATGTTGACATAAATGAGCAGGTCGGATTCGACCGCCCGGCGATTCAACTCCACGACTTCACCATGCGGGGTCGTGCCCAGTTCGACATTGGCCCGCGGGTCTTCCGCGTCGTGGTTCTTGAGTTTGTACGGCCAGAAGCGTTTGAAGATGGCCGGGCCGAGCATGTGCTTCAGCTCTGCGGGCGTGACTCTACGGTGCAGGCAGATGGCGGCGATGAGCTCGATGTCGGTGACGCCGGCGCGATCGAGGCGTTCGAGCACGACGTCCATCACGGTTTGGCGGATATCCGGGCGGGCCATGGGCGGCAAGGGCAGCGACACATCGTCGAACGCGATGGTGACTTTCATGCCCGGCCGAAGCTGAGCAGCCAGCGGGTCGCAACCCATCGGAAGATCGACGGCGCGTTCCACCGCGGCGCGGCGGTCGGCCAGCGGCTTCAGCGGCGGGTGGCCGTAGATCACGTGCGTACCCAACGGTAACTTGTGCCGTTCGTAACCCTCGCCGCGATGAAAGAAAAAGGGCGGATCGTCGGCCGATACCGCGTGAATGTTGCCATTCGAGGTCGGGACTGCCTTCATGGCCGCTAGTTGAACCCCTTTTTCGCCTCGCGCCAACCGTTTCCGGCCTGATATTGCTCAAGGCACTTCTCGGACAAAGCGGCTGGATTCGTTACACTATTCATCCGATGCAACCCCAACGATTATTCGACGAAGCCATCCGGCGGATTGACGCGGCCAACCGGGAAGATCCGCGAACCGAAATGGCCGACGGCGAGTTTCAACCGCGGGAATGGCTCTTTGCGCGGCGCGTGTTTCAATGGGTTGAGCGATTGACCCCGAGTGCTTCCGAGGAGTTGCTCCTGGCCGCACGGGCACACACCGTGCGGCGGTGGATAATCCCCCGCGATCGCTACCCCAGGACCGTCGCCGGTTACCACCAATGGCGCGACGCCTTGGCTCAGTTTCATGCCAACGAGGCCGAACAGATTCTTCGCGAGGTTGGTTATCCATCGGACAAGATCCAAGCCGTGCGGGCGTTCGTTACCAAGGCCAACTGGCCGGGAAACCCGGAAGCCCGCATTCTCGAAGACGCCGACTGCCTCGTGTTTCTCGAAACAAAACTCGACGGTTACATCGATGCCTGGGGAGAGAATAAGACGTTGCGCATTCTCCGCAAAACTCTCAGGAAGATGACCCCCGACGCTCAGGCGCGGGCACTCGGCTTGAATCTGGGGCCTCGCGAACGGGCGATCGTTCTTCGCGCGGCCGCGGCCAAAGGCCCCGGCAGTCCGACCGACTCGTCGCCCGATTCATAATCCAATCAACGGCCACGGCAAAGCGGCTTCGAACCCAACTCCTTCTTGCCTCTCCGCGCCAACCGTTCACGGCACTGGCTCGGCGCGCGGCGGGCTACGTGCCGGAAACCTGGCCGACCATTCGCCGTTGGCTCGCGGACCACGGATTCATCGATGCCCGGCGTACTGGTCCGTAATCCCCTGGAAACACGTGCGGGCCCCGGCGAACCGGGACCCGCAGGCGGACTTCGCTTGCTTCGGTGAAAGGGACGCGTTCTTATTCGTAGAGCTTCGTCGCTTCGGTTTCTCTCACCGGCGAAGTCAACTGATCACTGTTCATTTCCAGAGCGAAACGCACGTCGCCGGGCTTCTTGGCGCGAACAATCAATCGCCATTCAACCTTCTGCTTCGGCTCCAACTTGGCCACGGCGCTGAACGTCACCTTCTGCCCCTCCGCCTTGGGGGGGGTCGCTCCCGTCGCGGAGACATATTCGGCCTGATCCGGGATCGTGGCAATAACCTGAATGTTGGTGTCCGGCGCGGTCCCTTGATTGGTCACGGTAATGACATAGGTCGTCGTCTTTCCCACTTCGACCGGATCGTCCAGGTCGATGACTTCGAGCAGAATGGCTGGGATCCCGATGACCTTGGTCTCGCAGGAAGCGGATACCGGTTCCGCGCACCTGGCAGTGGCACGCCCCGCGGTGCGGAGAACCGTCGCTTCGTTGACGCGCGACCGGAAACAGACCTTTCGCGTCTCGGCCGGTTTCAGGGCCCCGACGGACCAGACAATGTTTTTGTCTTGTCGCGCTCCCTTGTCGCGGATTTCAACGACCTCTCCCGCGGGAACCGAGGTCGAGACCACGGTGTCCGCCGCGACGGCGTCGCCCGTGTTTTTCACTTCGAAGCAGAAATCGGCGTCCCGCCCGATGTATCGTTCCGGCGGACTGGTGCAAGCAATTTCCAGCACCGGCTTGCGAACGATCGTCGTCGTTTTGTTCGACTCGGCCGTCAGGTTGTTAGAGGACCGAGCCGTGGCACCGTTGACGAACGAACCGGTCTTGGACGCCTTGACCTTGAAAGAAAGCTGTTTGGACTGGCCCGGGGCAAGATCCCCCGCGTCACCTTCGACTTTCTTGCGTCCGTCGGTGGCCGCAAGACCTTCGGGCAGATCGTCGGTCACTTTCACGCCTCGGGCGATGCCCGTCCCAGGATTGGTGGCGGTCAACACGATTTCGGCCTCGTCGCAGATCAGAATTTCCGGCGTGGCCTTCTTCTCCAGCTTCAGTGCCGGCTCCACGACATTAATGACGGAACAAAGCCGATTGCTGAAGGTTGCGGAAATGCAGGCGCTGGCCGTTCCCACATCCGGAGACGTGGCCTGGACTGTGATGATTTTCGTCTCGCATTCCCCCATTTCTCCGATCCTCCAACGAATCCCGTCGGGAATGGTCTCGCCCGCCGGATCGGACTTGGCGACGGTAAGATTGCGGAAGCTAGACGCCTGCAAGTCCACGTTTTGCAACGAGCCCGCGGACAAGTTGGTGACGTGGTATTGATAGCTAAAGGTCTTTCCTTTTTCGACTTCTCGGGGCATGACCTGATGGACGAGCAAAGCGCTGGTGGAGCGACTTCCCGTGGGGAATGATATCTCCGCGACGCTCATGTCCCCGGCGACCGAAGGCGCATAGTCGGCGCAGCCTTTTCTCGCGGGACTGGGCTTGGCGACGGCCGTTTTCTTTTCCGCGTAATCCAGAATGGCGGTGATCGTCGAGGTCACATTGGTCGGCGCCGGCTTGTACTCGGCGTGCCAACGTATCTTTTCGCCGGGCGCCAGGCTCGCGATTTCGTCAAAGATCAATTGCCCATCGACCAATTTCGCGGCGCTGTGCCCGCCGCCGTGCGTGAGCCATCCCTGGTCAATGGTCATTCGCAATTTGAGCTTGGTACACGGGAAATCCGCCAGGTTGTGGGCCACGACCTCCAGGCGGGTCTTGGACCGGCCCTCATCCACAAAGGAGAGTCGTATCGGCCAATCGTCGTTGTCGGCCTGTAACGTTGCCGGTGTGGCCGCGCACAATAAAAGCGATAGTCGGCCGCAACCGCGGCCGAATCGTACCGCTCGCCCGCACTCAAACTTATTCTGTGAAAACTTTGTCATACTTTGTAAACCTCCCCAAGAAATTGGTAATACGCTTAGAAATCGTTAATTCCCGAACTTCAGTTCGGACAATAGGTTAGCAGAACGTAATTCCGTAATCGACATCCCACCGGTGTCTCAACGCTGTTCCCCATCCACAGCCGAATCAAGGATCACGGTGCCGATTTCGCTTTTCAGTACTGGCGTCAATGGGTTTAAACCATTGGGTCAGCGGGAATCGTGTAATGAGTAGTCGATTCCTCGATGATTTGACAGGCGCAAAAAAGGCCGTTTTCAACGAAGTGTGGTTGTCCGACTTGAGTCTCTTGCGAAGGAAAACTTCAGACGGCATTACCTTTCGTCGAGCTTTGAAATAAACTAGCGCTTCGTTTTTCTTTGGAGAGCTTTTTTACTTGACGGATTGTGCGGTAGTTTTGAGTTTTGCTCGCCTTACGGATTTCACGAAGTTCGCTGATTTTCCGGCCGACTTCTTTGGCGCTGCTCGCTTGAGTGGACTGCCGGATCGAGATCCGCGGAGGTTTGATTCATGCAATTCGATGTAGTCCGTTGCCGGCAAGCGGCGGATGGCCTCGCCGACGACGTCCAATGCGAGGTCTTCGAGTTACTTGAAGCGAATGCAGCATTTGCCCATGTCGAGCTTCTTTCCACTTTTGGCCCAGGCGGTACGGAACCATTTTTCGCCATCGCCGTAGTCGACCACCAAGTAGACGGACATGTAGTTTTCTGCGCGGCCAGGCCCGCGAACGGCAGCGGCAGACGCGGGTCGCAGTGATAGCCGGCGGGAAAGACACGATGCGGCACGCAGTAGCAGATCATCCCGTACTGCATGCCTTCATCAAAATCCTTGTCGAGGTACTCGTGAATCACGTTGCGCACGGTCTGAATGGCCGCCCGGCGATCCTCGGGCAACTCCGCCAAGTATTTTTGAACGGTTGTGGCCTTGCTTTGCACGACTGAAGTTTACCGGAGAGGGGGAACGGCCGCCAAGATCGATGCCATCTTCGTGGAGAAAGCGCGGCCGTGGTCCGATCCAGGACGCCCCCAGCGCAAAGGTCCGATGCGGATGTTCTGCTCCTCGGTGGTTTCGAGCTTTCCGACCGGTCGACATCTAAAAACGATGCCGGCTCGCCTCCGCAACTTTGTGGAGCGCTTCGACGTACGCGGCGATGCGCAGGGGGGTGCGTTCCTCGACACTCCTGGCGTGCACGGTGCGCCAGGCGCGAACCATGCGTTCTTCGAGTTCTTGATTCACTTTCTCATGGCTCCAGTGGAATTGCTGAAGATTCTGCACCCACTCGAAGTAGGAGACCGTCACGCCTCCGCCGTTGGCCAGGATGTCAGGAATGACCCGCACTCCGCGCGTACGCAACGCTTCATCCGCCCGCGGCGTCACCGGCGAGTTCGCGCCTTCGATGATCATCTTGGCGCGAACGCTGGAGGCATTCTCACCGGTAATCGCCCCGCCCATCGCGGCGGGGATGAGAATATCCACATCCAGACCCAGCAACTCTTCATTGTCGATTGCCCGCGTCCCCGGAACACCGACGACGGACCCGCAGGCCTTGTAATGCTGCAGGACCTTCTCGATGCTTAACCCTTCCGGTTGAAAGATGCCTCCGAACAGGTCGGATACAGCCACCACCTTGGCGCCCAACTCGGCCACAAGCCGCGTCGCCCATGACCCGACGTTGCCGAAGCCCTGCACGGCCACCCGGGCCTTTTTGAGGTCGATGCCATAGGCCTGACACGCCTCGCGCAGGATGATCATCACGCCGCGGCCGGTGGCCTCCTCGCGGCCCAGGGAGCCGCCCAGGGCGACCGGTTTGCCGGTGACGATCGCGGGAGTGTAGCCGTGTTTCTTGCCGTACTCGTCCATAATCCAGGCCATGACCTGGGCGTTGGTCCCCGCGTCGGGGGCCACAATGTCGCGGTAAACGCCCAAGGCCATGTCAATCTTTTGCGTGAAGCCGCGGGTCAGGGTCTGAAGTTCATGGCGGCTGAGCGCCGTTGGATCGCACGATACTCCTCCCTTCCCGCCGCCGAAGGGTACGTCCACGACCGCCGTTTTCCACGTCATCAATGCGGCCAACGAGCGGACCTCGTTGAGATCCACTTCGGGGTGGTAACGAATGCCTCCCTTGTAAGGTCCGCGAACGGCGTTGTGCTGCACACGAAAGCCGTGAAACATCTCCAAATGGCCGTCGTCCATCCGCACCGGTATCTGTACGACAAGCTCACGATAAGGCGTGCGAAGGAGGAGTTGAATCTCCTTGTCCAGCTTCATGTGGTCGGCGGCGATTTGGAACTGCTCGTCGGTGATGCAATTGAAATCCAAGTGCGCCCCTTGGGCATCCGACTCTCGGATTTGCTTACTCGGATTGCGCGTCACGGGCTGCGGTGCGGTTGCAATGGGCATTCCTCGTACTCCTCAAAATAAGGTCGTGGAATTGACTCCGGCAACGGGTCATCGGTGCCATGCCACCGCCGGTTTAGCCGGTTCCCCGTGGGGCGATAATGGACCCTTTGGCAAATCACAGACGCAATCGGACCATCACGCTACGAGCAGAGAAGACCGGACACCAATAGAACTGTCATACCAACACGGGGAAGAACTCGGCCCTTGGCGCTATTCCTTATCCAGAATCTCGAAACCTTCGAGGATACGATCGAGGGTTCTGTACACGGAAATCGAAACGTTCACCGTGAAACGATCGCCGACATTCTTGTGCTTGCTTGCGTGACCGTCCGTAAACAGAGCATCCACGGCGCGTTTGCGGTGGTGGGTTCGCGATCGCAGATTGAACAGTGCCATTTTCGGCGGGGCGAGGAACTGCGAATCCATGGCCAGACAGCGGATCGGGTCGCCGTGGCGGTTCTTCCCCAGCCGATCGATGTTCATTCGTGGAACCGGCAATGGCCCGCTCAACGAAGTTACGGATGCGTGGCGATAGTAGTAGCTGGCCTCAACCTGAGAGACCCCGACCGCGGCCAGAGTCGCCTTCGTGTCCCATTTGTCGTCGGCGCCCGGGCAGAAAAGTAGCTCCTTGGTGTTGGCAAGGTGGCTGCCCAGCAGGAGTCCCAGGCCCACCGGGGAACCATTTTCCAGCGATATCAGCGAGGTCACGTTTCCGGTGTGCGGATAGAAATTTGTGGCGGAAGGAGGAGGGGCCTTGGGGCCGTAGGGCAAGGATCCGTCATTCTCCAAAGCATAGGAGGACATGGCCACGCTGATTTGCCGCAAGTTTGAAAGGCAGACGGCCTGAGTCGCGAGCTGCCTTCCATGGCCCAGAGCAGGAAGCAAGGCTCCGATCAAAACGGCGATGATGGCGATCACCACCAGGACTTCGATCAGTGTGAAGCCACACCGAGTTGGGCACTCGGGGGAGCGCCGTGAGAGCGCAGCCGCAAGCATGATGCGCTCCGCGGGGTCTCGTCGGGGTTTCGCGCGGTCTGATTCCGTCGTATTGCGAGGAATGCCAAACCCGGACGAACCCATGGGCCGGTCAACCTCTGGTGGCCCATGCGGCTCGACGACGAAGTACCATCACCCCCGCGGCGACCAAACCCAATGCAACAACGGTCATCGCCAAAGCCGAAAGGGCCGGTATGCGGGCGTCGGTAGCTTCCAGCCGTACATGATCCGCATCCCAAAACCCTTCGCCGAGTGAATCGTCCGCGTCGGTAGTCGACGGGCGGATCAAAATGCCGATGGGTTGATCGGCCCAGGGTGCGTCCGCATCCACGGGTGGCAGGCTCACCGTAACATCGATTAAAGACGTCGCGTTGACCTCGCTTCCGGCCACCAGAGTCGACGCGATAACTTGTTCGACACCGCCGTCGAAATAGAACAGCGCAATCTCAAGTTCCTCTCCCGCGCCCACTGGGAAGGTAAAACTTGTGGCAACGGCCACGGTGAGTTCGTAGGTCCAACCGGGGGTGAAGGTGGCCGAGAGCTCTTGACGAACATCGTTGCCGATGAGGGAACTGATGAAGGCCAACCGGTCGAGATGGGAGTTGGTGATGTGATCGGGGGCCGGTGCGTCGGTGTTGAGAAAGACGCCGGTATTCTGGTCCAATTCGTCGGCGGGACCCACGGCGGTTTCATCCCAATCGTCGATAAACGGCAACGCGCCGAACGGATTCTGCTCGTCACGCATGACCGGAGGAGATTCAAACGAGAAATTCGGAACCGTGACGGGTTCACCCGCCGCCGGAGCGGCGACGATCATCATCAATGCCATTCGTTTGCTGTGGGATTGCACGTTCTCTGCTCCTTTCCTGGGGCACGGTATCGGGGTTTCGCTGTTTGCGAAGTTATCGTAAGGCTTGGGGTGTCCGCACTGCAACAGGCGGCGAAACGAAATTCTGTCCGAACTTGTAAACGGCACTTGAGAGGTGGTTGGGTTGATCGGGGGAGTTCCCCGAATTGATCGAAAAGATTACGAGAATTGGAAAACCGTCTTGGCGGCACCGGAGGAATGGGTGTCGAGAGCGGCGCGGAACGCAGCGCGGAACGCAGTAAGGGGTAACGGGGCGCCGACGAGCGTAACGAGACGGGGGGCCAGAGTGCGCATCCAGTCGATGGCGACCGTGAACGTATCCTTTCCCTCGGCCCGCGGCTCCGGCCCATAGGCGTATGATGCAAGAAGCTTGAGTTCCTTGAACCAAAGGGGAGTCCAGTCAATCCCTTTGGGGATTCCCGGCATTCCGACGAGGACGAAAGTGCCGCCGCTTCGTGTGAAACGAATTCCATCGTCGATCGATTCGGATGAGGCGACGCAGTCGAAGGTGGCGGCGGCCCCGCCGATGACCGCGGGTTTGCCAAGCTCGGGATCAATCATCTCGGCGTCGAGCGCTTGGCCCCACCGGCGATAACGATCGATGGTCGGGCCGCGGGACGAAAGGGCTTCGTCGGCGCCGACCGCGGCCGCGAGGTTCCGTTGATGTTCATGGCGGGCAACGGCGACGAGGCGGGCTCGGCAGCCGGACGCACGGAGAGCGGCGATGGTGAGGAGTCCGATCGCGCCGCAACCCATAACGAGGACCGTATCTTTCTCGACTACGGACACTCGCAACGCCGCATGAATCGCACAGGCAAAGGGCTCGAGGAGGACGGCCGCCCGGTCGTCGATCTCTGCCGGAACCGGGTAAAGCTGCGACTCATGGGCCACGAAGTTCTCGCTGAAACCCCCGCCCGTGTCTCGGCAGTATCCCGTTTGGATGCCGCTGGAGATAACACCTCGGGTCACGTTGCGGCAAAGGGCGTCGCATTGGCCGGCACACGGCTCGCAGGGCGGGTCAATGCCACGGACCTTGCAACCCAGCGCCGGATGAAGCACGACACGGTCGCCGATCGAGAAGCTCTTCACGTCGCGTCCGGCTTCGATCACGTTTCCGACCACTTCGTGACCCATGACGAAAGGCATGGAGGTCAATGGGGCGAGGTACGGGCTGCCCTTGGCCGTGAGGGTGGCGAGATCGGAGCCGCAGATTCCGGACAGGCGCGGGGCCACGCGCAGCCATTGAGAGCCGGGGAGCTTGGGTTCGGGCACGTTGCATAGGCGCAACGGTGCAATGTGGACGGAGTAGCGCCGTCGCGTGCGAACGGTCAGCAGCTTTAGGAGAACGTATCTGGGGACGCTCTTGAAGAATTGAAGGGCCCGCATGAATCGATTGTCGATTGACGATTGCTGAGCTGCAAGCGATGACTTGGCATACCGAGCCCGTTTCGCTTTCCCTAGCCTATTGGCTCCACCCCGTACTTGGAGTGTGGAAAACAGGTTTCGGTCACCGCCGGCGCCCGGCGAGCCATACTGGGAAACGGCGAATCCACATACTTTTTTTCTCGGATTCTTCGACCACCGAAACGATGACGTGAGGTTTGATCACGACGTATGATGCCTGCGGACCTTGTTCTCACGACATCCCTAACTTCGTACGCGATTTTCACGCCGGCGGAGAAGAATCGCCCCAATCGTCACATTGAGGAAAGCAAAACCCAGCAATCCGCCGGTAGACACGGCCGGAACCGGGAAACCCGGGCCCGCGGTCGTGCTGGTCGTGTATATCCTGTCTCCGGTGTTTATGGAGTTGTTATTGATGGCATTGCCTGCTGCCCAGAAAGTAATGGGGCCGACATCGGATGCAGGCGACTGCCAACCCAGGTTGTATTCCGCAAACCCGTTCCAGTTCGCTACGGAGTTGTCCACACCCGTGTCGGTGTGATTAATGAAGTTGTCGTCGCCGCCGTTCAATTGTGTATTCACCGCGTCTGAAGCAATCAGTGTGCCGACATGCGTACCGGCAACATCCTCGACGCTGAGCTGGAAACCAGCGCCAACCTGGACCGGATCACTGATGCGAACCGTGAGGTTGTAAAGCTGATCGAACTGATACATCGCAGGTGCGCCGAGAATTTGAACCGACCCCAGGCCTCCCGTCGCCCCGGAGTGACAGATGGTGCAGTTGTTGCCGTTGCTGGCGGTGCTACCGGTTACCCCCGGTATGGGGCCGAAACGGCTGGCCATCACCAAATCCGAAGATACCAAAAGGGCTATCGCCACGATCAGGCCATGCTCCAAATCAAACCGCCGCATGTTCCCATCTCCAAACTGAACTACCCAATAACCATAATTTCCAAAAACCCGCCTCGGCGATCCGCCGCTGGAGGACTGAAGTTCAAAGATAGCGAATTCTGGTCTGGGAGTCAACCAGAATCCATGTGTTACGTGCTGGGATTCTTGTCGATTTCAGGACCATAAGTGAAGTCCCATCGCACGACAGTCGGTCTGCGTTTGTCAAACCGGGCAGGATCTCGCCGATACTCAAGCTCTGGTCCAGCGGTGAACGATCCAGTTCCGCGATTTTGCGAGACGAGACAGACGCCGGTCCGGATTGACGACGTTGGCGTGCCCCACAAGGTCGAGCATCGGAAGGTCGGCCAGGCTGTCGCCATAGGCGAAGGACCGAGCAAGGTCGATGCGATGTTGAGCCGCGAACTCGCGGACTCGCCGGGCTTTCTCCTCCTGACCGATGGGTGCGGTCGAGAGTTCACCGGTGAAGCGGCCGTCGGATTCGACGAGCGTGGCCGCAATCGCATGATCCATTCGCAGGTCCTCGACGAGCGGGCGGACAAGAAAATCGAGCGAGCCGGTCACAAGCACCGGTTCTCGACCAGCGTCGCGATGTTGCTGAAGGCAGGCCGCGACTTGTTGGAAGCACCGCGGGCGGATGACGTCTCGATAACAGTCGGCCGCAAGGGCTTTTATTTCCTCGGCGGGAAGCCCGCGATAATCATCATAGAAGGCGAGATTGAACCGCGTGCGATCGATTCGATCCAGAAGGAGGTAACCAAGGCACTTAATGAGGTAGGCTTTCTTCCAGAGCGCCGCGCGGACTGGCGACATCATCCGCGTGCGAATATAAACGTAGTATTCGACGATGTTGCAATCGACCAGCGTTCCGTCCATGTCGAAGAAGGCCGCCGACGAAGTGGAAGGCGGTGACGAAGATTGTTTCACCGCCCGACCTCGACGGACGTCGTGGCCACGGCACGTTCGATGCGCCGGGCGAATTCATGAAAGATCGGGTATGGATCGGCGTCTTGAACGATGTCCGGCGGCACCAGAGTAGGAAGGAAAGTGACTCGGATGGTTCCCGGCCGCGGCAGCCGTCGCCCCTTGCGCATCAGCTTGAAGGCGTGATCGATCCGAACGGGCACGACGGGAATTCGGCGCTGGATGGCGAGCACGGCCGCTCCGATTTTAAAGGGTTGCAGACGACCGTCCAAGGATCGTGTTCCTTCGGGGAACATGAGCACGCCATCGCCTCGGGCGAGGATTTCGCTGCAGCGAAGGAGCCCTTGTACACCGTCGGCCTGGCGATCGAAGGCCACGGCGTCGAAGCAGCGTCCCATGACGAACCGCCGCCAGCGAGAGCGGTAGAAGTAGTCCTCGGCGGCGGCGACCCAAACGCGTCTCCGACCGGCGATCGCGGTGAGGATCGCGGGGGCGTCCAAATGCGAAGCGTGATTGGGAGCGAGCAGGAACGGGCCCTCGATCGGGATATTCTCGCGCCCGACGACTTGCACGCGAACGTAACTGTGCATGAAGAGCCCCATTCCGCCGCGGGCGAGCCAGCGCAGGGGGGAGGATCGATGGTTGGACGCTCCGTTGGTCGCGGCGAGGACTTCGTTCGTGCGAAACCACCGTGTCCACCGGGACTCAACTCGCGATTCGCATTTGAGGGGGGCACCATCGCCGATGATTCGGAGGAGATCGGAAACACGGGAGATTCCGGCTGCGGTGGGATCGTCAATGGATATTCGGAAATGCGATTCGACCGCCGTAATGACGTCGATTTTTCCAAGACTGTCGATCCCCAGATCGAGCATCAGGTGAGTTTCGGGTTGAATGGTTTGCGGCGCTCTCCGGGTGATGCGGGCGAGGATGGCTTGAACCGCGGCCAACGCGGCGTGAACCGGAGTTGGCGAAGTCGCGGGGGTCGGCGGCACGCCTGGGACACCCGGATGATCCAAACGAGTTTCCGACTCGCCGTGAATCAACATCTCGCGAACAAGCCCGCGCTTGGCTTTCAGGGTCGAGGTCTTGGGGAGCTCCCGCTGCCAGAAATGAAGAGTTTGTATGCGCTGATGAGTCGGCAGAGTCTCGGCGATTCGTTCGGCGGCCCGTCGAATCTCGCGCTCGATGGAAGACCGGTCCGATTCGGGAACCACTTGCATGTCGATGACCACGACCGCATGAACTTCGTCTCCGGCGCCGTTTTTCGGAGGCATCCCGATCGCGCAGATTTCCTTGACGTTTGGCAAACCGCGGTAGTGAAGCTCGACCTCGTCTGGATAGACGTTTTTTCCCGCGGCCGTCACGATCAGGTCTTTGGTCCGTCCCGTGAGGTGCAGGAAGCCAACCTCGTCGAACCGGCCCAAATCTCCGGTCCGTAGCCACCCGTCGGTGAAGACTTCTGCCGTGGCCTCGGGGTTTTGCAGGTAACCGGACATCACATTGGGGCCGCGGACCCAGACCTCGCCGACGCCGTCGAGACCAGCATTGTGTATTTGCATTTCCACGTTGGGAAGCGGAGGCCCGACCGAACCGGGCTTGGCGGAGCCGGGGGGAGTAACGCAAAGCACGGGGGCCGTTTCGGTCAAGCCGTATCCCTCGTGAACGACGAAACCCAATCGTCGAAAGGCATGCCATAAGACCGGGTCTAGACCCGAGCCGCCGGAAACAAACATGCGCAGGCGTCCGCCGAACTTTTTGTGCACGGGCCTGAACAGCGGTCGGGCCCAACGGCCGGCGCTGAGGTCGGATAGAATCCCAAGCGTCGCGAACATCCCGCGGCGCACGGCGCCGGCAGAAGCCACCTGCCGTTCGATCGAATCGTGAAAGAGTTGCAGAAGCCGTGGGACCACCATCATCACGGTCGTGCCCGTTTCCTGCATGGCGGAAAGGATTTCCGGTCCCTTGAGTTGTTCCACGTAGGTGATCGTCGATCCGCTGCAAAGCGGGACCACAAAACCGGCCGTGAACTCGAATACGTGATAAAGCGGCAGGACGGAGAGGAATTCGTCGGTGGCCAGAATCGGGTGCGTTTGAACCATCGCCTGGGCATTGCTGATCAGATTGCGATGGGTCAGCGGCACGGCACGCGGAGCAATGGTCGTGCCCGAGGTAAAGAGGATAGAGGCGATGTCGGTAGCGCTGACATCCGCCGCGTCACGCAGGGTATCCTGGGATGCGCCCGGCGGTGGGACAAACGGCGGTTCCATCACAACGCAGGGGATGGCCCTGAAGTCGGAATCGGTTACCGAATTCCATTTGGCGGCGGTGGCGCTCGAAGCGCAAACCAGCTTGGCATCGACAAACCTTGCCGCGGCAATAGCGTCTTGGGCGGACAGTTGAGGGTCGAGGGGTACCGCGGTAAATCCGGAGCGCATGGCCGCGAGATAGGTCAAACCCCATTCAGGACCGTTCTCCGCCCATACGATGACGCGATCCCCGCGGTGTAGGCCGCACTCCTCGAAGCGCAGCGCGATTGATCCGGCGGCTCGAACAGCCTCGTCGTAGGAATAACGCATCCACCGACCCTGACGGCGAATCTGTAGAGCGGGTTTGTTCGGCTGAAGCTGCGCGGCCCGGCGAAACACGTCAAAGAGATGATCGCCCTTAAGGCTCTCGTCCGAAATCAGGGGAAGCGAGGTTGTCGCTTCGACTGCACGGATGCGCGGGGTGGGGTCCTGTGCCGAGCCGAGAACAAAGGACCGCAGACCGGGAATGTGCCGATTCACCAGATAATCATTCCAATCGAATGAATCCGGTAGGAATTGGAACTCGTCCCGGTCCGCGGGGTGAAGTCGCTGGTGTAGGGCGCGGAGTCCGTCGTCGGCAAAGCGCACGTCAAGATGCGTATAAGGGGCGTAGATCTTGGCGAAGTAAAGGATTTGATCGACCTGCCGGGCGGCCGCCGCCAGACGCCGCGAACGCCGGCCCAATGCCCGTAGCTTCTTCATGAGTGAAAGCCCCAATTCGATCCGTTGTTTCTTGCGGGCCCAGGTTTTCAGAAACGAATTGACGCTGACAAAACGCAACGGAGTCGGGACGATGGGTCGTCCGGAATCGTCGGCCATCGGGCGCTGACGGAATGCCTGCTCGAGTGACGATGCGAGATCCCGCAGCGTCAGCGGACAACACCCGCTTGTGGCGGATTGATACACCGAAAGTGTATTGCCATCGGATTCCTTCACCGGAAGTGTTGCGATCATGGCATTGGCGACCAGATCCACGGGGATGAAATCGATGGGGACGTCGGAGCGGCCGGGAAAATCGCGAATCCTGCCCTTCCCATAGGCGACGATCACGGGATCGGCCATTCGAAGACCGTCGATCCAACCGGGCAACGGTTCGTTCAAACTTCCCTCGATAATTGCAGGGCGCAAAATGACCATCGGGACGTTTCCCCGGTCGCGAACGAGGAGCTGTTCACCAAGCCATTTCGTGAAGGTATAGGTGTCGTTCCAGCCGGCGCGCCGAGCCTGGCTCATGCCCTCGGCGATGAGCGCCCCGCGAAACGCGTCCGAGTCCGGACCGACATTCGCTCGTGTTTTCGCGACCGCCGCCTCGAGGGAATTCACCGTGGCATCGAGGTCGAAGTTGCCGGTACGCCTGTCATACGGAAGCGACTCGCGGGCGGACTCCGGTGCCGAGAAATCCTCGACGATGACGCCGTCTCTGGTACCACAGACGTAGCAGGTCGAGACGTGCAGGAACGGAACGTCTCCACAATCCTTGGCGAACTGCAAGAGGCGTTGAGGCCCGCGCGTGTTTAGATCGACCGCCCAGTCAAGTCGTTCGTCAAAGGTCACGGTGGCGGCACTGTTGACCACCAGGTTAATTTGTCGCGCAACGGTCTTGTAATCTTCCGTGGATAGCCCCATCCGCGGCCGGCCAAGGTCACCCGGAACGACATGGAGCTTCTCGCGACAGAGGGAATCGAAGGCGCTGCCTCGCGCAGCGCGAAGCCGATCAAACGCCGGAGTGGACAACAAGTCTCTTTTCAGGCGGTCGTGGGGCGAAAGTCCGTCTTTTCCGGGGCGGATGAGCAGATGGATTCCGCCGACGGTATCGACGGCGCGCAACAATTTCTCCACGAATGCCCGGGCAAGAAAACCTGTGGCCCCGGTCACCAATAGGTGACGACCGGCGAGCAATTCGCGAATCCGCACGGGGCCGGGTGACTCACTCTGGTTCACGTCATACGCTCGATCGCGCCAACGCGGGTTCCGCGAGTTCCGCCTCCCTACCTCTGTCGTTGAGGTGGGAAAGGATGACCGCGCGAATCCGGTCGTGAAGTTCAACGGGAGACATCTGCGCTGCTTCTTCAGCGGGGATCGGCTGGCCGAAAGTCAACCGGACCGATCCGGGCCGGACGGCGAACATTCGGTCGCGATGGGCGACGTCAATCGCCCCGCGGATCGAGAAGGGGACGACGGGGAAACCCCAACGCTGACAGATTTTCACGGTGCCCATTCGAAAAGACCCCAGACGGCCGTCGCGGCTGCGCGTGCCCTCTGGGAACACCGCGAAGGAAACGGGGTTTCGGCGAGCGCGCTCCAAGGCCCGATTGATATCCGCCACGGTCACGCGGGCGCTGCTACGATCAATCGCCACGTAGCCGTAACGCGCAATAATCCAACCAAAGATGGGGATAAAAAACAGCGACTTTTTGGCCATGAACCGCACGTCGCCGTGCAACGCGGCGAGCACGATCGGGATATCCAACGCGCTTTGGTGATTGCCGATGAAAAACCTGGGCGTGCCGTCGGTGACGGCGTCGGCCCCGCAAACTGACAAGCGGACGCCGCAGACCCAGAGCATGGCTTTGGCCCAGACCCTTGTCCCGAAGGCCCCGACCGTGCGCGACGGATAAACCAATCCCGCGAGCAGGACGGGAATACCCACCACAATCAGCAAGAAAGCCCAAAGAAGAATCGCAAGAATCGCTCGGAGCATGTTGGGCAAATCTTCGCCGGAATATCGGCATTCCTCGACGAGCGCCGTCACCGCATCGATCGCGCCGGTTTACGCCTTTCGGGATGGTCACGATGTACGCTCTCGGGGATCGTGCCCTACGGGACCGGCGGTGTCAAGCACGATGCAAACCCCGGCGCCGCGGGGCGACTTCGAAGCGGAAACTGGGCTTTTTTAGGGCCGATCGGGCATTTGCTTGTAATACTTTGTCACGTCAGGTGGACAGGAATGCCCCAAGGAAATGTCGTTCGTTCCGGCCTCGCGGATGTTCCGATGGAAGCGTTATCTCGTGATCCGAGTGCCTACACGGCCGGCGACGGCGTCGGCCGCACGATCCAACGGTCCAATCACACAGAATGCACCGGGTTTCGCGGAGTCTTGAACGAAGCGAACCGCACTCTCGATTTTCGGCCCCATGGAGCCGGCGGGGAATTGGCCCTCCGCCAGCCATCGTTTTGCGTCGTCGAGGTTCATCCTTTCAATAGGCCGCTGGGTGGGTTTTCCAAAGTCCACGCAGACTCGGTCGACGGCCGTAAGGATCAGAAAGACATTCGCGTCAAGTTCGCACGCGAGCAGGGCGCCGGCGAAGTCCTTGTCGATCACCGCTTTGGTTCCACTCAATCCTGATTTCGGGTCGCGGAGGACGGGAATCCCGCCGCCTCCACAGACGATCAAGAGATCGCCTTCGACGACGGCGCGACGAATGGTGTTGATTTCCATGATGTGTTTCGGCTCGGGCGAGGCAACGACCCTCCTGAACTTTCCGGGCGCGGTTTCCTTCATCGGCCACCCTTCCGTTCGTGCAAGCTCGTCGGCCAGTTCACGCGTCAAGATCCTTCCGACCGGCTTGGTAGGATTGCCGAACGCGGGGTCGTCGGCATCCACCAGCACGGTGGTGACGATGGTGGTAACGATGCGGCGGTCGCCTCGGCGGTGGAGTTCGTTGTTGAGGGCCTGTCCGATCATGAAACCCATTCCGCCCTGCACATGGGCCACGGCCACTTCCATCGGCAAGGGGTAAATCTGCCCTGCGGCGGCCTCGTTGCGAAGGAGAAAGTTGCCGATCTGCGGGCCGTTGCCGTGCGTAACGACCATCCGCCAGCTGTCTAGAATGAGGTCGGCAAGCTGACGGGCCGTCGCCCGCGAATTGGCGAACTGCTGATCGACGTTGCCCTCTTCATTTTCGCGGGAAATGGCGTTGCCACCGAGTGCGACGACGATGAGGCCTTTTGTGGACATTCTTGACGCCGGCAAATCGCCCATTGCCAATTACCGTCTACCGATCAAGAAAACGAGGTCCCTGCAATTGGCAATTGGCAATTGGAAATCGGCAATTGGCAATCCGAACTGTGGGATTACGTCAACAGGTGCACCAGCAAGGCTTTCTGGGCGTGCAGGCGGTTTTCGGCCTGATCGAATATCGCCGAATTCGGAAGTCGAGAGGCCTCGTACTCAATTTCGTCTCCGTAATGTGCGGGCAGACAGTGGAGTATCACCGCGTCTCGGTCGGCTTTTTTCACCAGATCGCCGTCGATACGGTAATCCCTGAATATCTTCTTTCGTGCTTCGGCCTCGGCTTCCTGCCCCATCGACGCCCAGACATCGGTATAAAGCACATCCGCCCCGGCGGCGGCATCCAAATCCGGAGTGACATGAACCTTGGCCCCGGTTGCGGCCCCGATCCCCTTGGCCTTGTTGACGACGTCAGCCTGAGGCTCGTAGCCGGGGGGGGTAATGGCGATGGCGGTCATTCCCAGGCGGGCGGCGGCGTAAATGAGAGAATGACACACGTTGTTGCCATCGCCCACGTAACAGAGCTTCAGCCCCTCGAGCCGATTTTTTCGCTCTTGGATGGTCTGCAAGTCCGCGAGAATCTGGCACGGGTGTTCAAAATCGCTCAGGCCGTTGATCACCGGTACGCCGGAGGATTTAGCGAGGTCTTCCACAATCTTGTGACCGAAGACGCGGGCCATCACCGCGTCGGCGTAGCGCGAAAGCACAAGGGCTATGTCCTCTGTCGTTTCTCGTTCGCCAAGTTTGATATCCGTGGGAGCAAGATAGATGGCGTGTCCGCCGAGCTGGGTCATGCCCACTTCAAAGGAGACCCGCGTGCGAAGCGATGGTTTTTGAAAAATCATCGCCAACGTCTTGTTGGGAAGCGGAGGCGGCTTGTGGACACCCTTTTGGTCCTTCAGCTTTCGGGCGGTTTTGAGAACTTCCAGAATCTCCTCGGTGGAGAAATCCAGAATGGAAAGAAAATGGCGACTTTTGAGATTCATACTCACGGATTTGACCCCAGGCTCCCAAGGTTGTTCCCGCACGCGCGTGCGAAGACACCATCTTTCTTCACGGTGCGAACTCATCCGTTTTCGTGTACCCCTCCGGGACGGCGAGCTGAAACGGGTCCTTATCGAATTTGGGATTCACCGAAAGATTGGAAAGGACCATCGAAAACCCGCCCATCTGCCCTTCCCGAGCGGGAAACGTGAGTTCTAGGCGTCGAGGTAGAAAGTCCCGGGCGGAAAGAAACCAAGTCGAACTGCCTTCACCGCCTGCGCGGCCGACGCGCAGCTCGTAGCATTCCTCGTCGCCGACCCTCGTCATGCCCTTCAGTTCCTTGACCGCGGACTTCTTCTCTTCCTCGAAGGCTTCCGGATTGACATAGTACATCATCATGCTTTGACGAACGAAACGCATTTTCGCGCCGAGGACGGCCGGATCCATGTCGGCGTAGACCTTTTTGTTTTTCGCATCGACGAGGTAAACCACGTTTCCGTCGGAGCCGGCGACGACTTCGGTTGGCTCAGGTTCACCGGGACGAGTTACCTTGGCATCGACGCGGAATTTCTGCACCCAGGTCTGGGCCCAACCGCTGTAGACGGACGTCCCCTCGATCCGCGGGGACTTGCCCTCGTCGGAGAGAATCCCCTGTCGAACGAAAGAAAAGCGTACGGCCTTGACCTGACGAACGGCCTCCTGGGCACGCTTGAGGATTTCAACCGGGTCGGAGAGCTTGCCGGCGCTCGATGCCGATTCCGTCGCCCAGGCGGGCGAAACGCAACACCACAGCACTATCCATGCCTTCCGTTTGACCATGATTCACTTCTCTCCTCAACTTGGTTTCCGGGTCGAGTGCTCAGACCCACACAATCCACCACGCCCACCTACGGGGCAAAATCATCCGTCCGGGTGAACCCCTCGGGGACCACAAGCTTGAAAACATCCGGCGGAAGCGAGGGGTTCCGCTGCAAGTCCCGAATCACCGTCGACTTGCCCTCCATCTTGCCCTCGGGTGTCTTGAAAACCCAATCCACTCTGCGCGGCAGCGAGTCCTTCTTTCCGAAGAACCAAACAATCTCGCCCCAGCCACCACCGATCACGAAACCGACCGAATCGCATTCCTCTTTTTCAACCGGAACCCTTCCGCGATATTCGATCTTTTCGGCCTTCTTTTCATACTCGAACGGGTCGGGAGAAACCAGCCCCGCCAGCATCAAATCGCCGATGACCTTGTATTGCGATCCCATCACGGCCGGGTCCATGTCGGCATAGACCTTCTTGTTGGGCACATCGAAGAGATAGACGATACTCCCATCGGCACCGGCCTTGAGAACGGACTCTTCCTTGTCGGGTGGGCGCACCTTGACGTCCAAACGGAACTTTTCCACCAGGAAATTTCTGTAGCCGCTCAGAATGACCTCCCCATCGACGCGGGGAACCTGGTCGTCCTCGGGCGTGCGGCCGCGCTGCTCAAACCGGTACCGCACCGTTTGGGTGTCCTTTAGGGCCGCTTCGGCTTTCTTGATGATCTCCGCGGGCTCAAGCGCGGCACTGAACTCGGCGCCGTTACCCTGCGCCGGTGCCGTGCCAAACAACAAAGCAATCCAAGCAATGCAATTCATGGGACTCTCCAATGAACTCATCGTAGTCCGAAACGTACTCCACCGTTTAACACTTGCCGGCGGGAATCCCTTCATTTTCACAATTTCGGCCTACGTCGTCGCGGCGTCATCCTCCATCGTCGGGTTCCGTTCGTGAAATCCAGCGACGAAACCAGCAACCCGTCGACGACGGAATAGTCCTCTCCTCGCTCCACAACTACAAACGTCCGTGTGGCATCCGGTCCGATTCGAGACAAACTCCGGATGCCGCACGTGAAATGACCGACCGTCGGCCAATGAGATCGTGAACGGCTTGAATGGCTGCGCACGGATGGCCTTTCTTAATTGGTCTATGGTCATTGAGAAGATACCTTGCAGGTTCAACGCCCCCTAAAGTCCACACGAACACGTTCTTCGGTCTCGTTAGGGCCTTGGCAATACTTCGCCGCTGAAGCACGCGTATGTAACGCCAATCCACGCTTCACCGCTCTCGCCAATATCCAGGACTTCACCTTGCGTGAGCGATGGCAACAAGTTCGATGAACGCTCCGTTCTCGCGGAAGACCACCAAGTAAGGAAATCGCTGTAACAGATACGTTCGAGTCTTGTGCAGGTACACGGGATTCAGTTCCGGCGACTCGAGAATACGATCGAGTGACTTCTCAAACCCGCGTCGGAAAGCATGGGCACCGCGAGTTCCTTGCCGGGCGTACCAAAGCGTCGCGTCCGCGGCCTTCTTCAGGGCCGCCGGGTGAATGTGAATCGTACGCGATGCCTTCGGCGCGATCACGCAAGACCTTGCGTGCATCATTCCAAGCAATCAACTTAACGGCGCCGCTGTCAATTTCGGCGATCCTCCGGTCGATTTCCGCTTCCCAAGCCTCCTCCGAATCGGAATTCGTGTCCGAGTCCAAGCTGTCGATCAACCGGGCGGCCAAATCCGCACGATCTTCGGGCGTGAGCTCCAGTGCGTCTTCGAGCAACTCAACGGCCTTTTTGGTCATCAATCCACTCTACATATTGGCGCCCTACATCCATTGAATCTGGCGATTGCCTTTTCCCATTGTGCGCTCCCACGTCAACTCAACACCTTCCTCAACCGGGCAAACGCCCAATCGATTTCGTCCTTGGTGATGCACAACGGCGGCGCGAGCCGGATCACCTGCTCGTGCGTGTCCTTGCAAAGCAGTCCATCGTGTATCAATTGTTCGCAATAGGGGCGGGCCTTTCCCGCGGACACGTGCAACTCGATGCCGACCCAAAGACCCCGTCCGCGGACCTCCTTGATTTTCTTTGTCGAAAGGGTTCCGAACAATCCGAACAGATACGCTCCCATCTCGCGTGCGTTTCGTTGAAACTCGCCGGTTTCCAGGATTTCGATGACTTTGCGGGCCACCGCACAGGCCAATGGATTGCCGCCGAACGTGCTGCCGTGATCGCCGGGCTTGAACACGTCGAGGATCTCTTTCGTGGAAACCACCGCGGAGATGGGCATGATCCCCCCGCCCAGGGCTTTGCCGAGAATGAACATGTCGGGGTGAATCCCGTCCAGTTCGCAGCAAAACGTCGTCCCCACTCGGCCGAGTCCGGACTGAATCTCGTCGGCGATGAACAGCACCTTGTTCTTCCGGCAGAGGTCAAACGCCTGCTTGAGATAGCCTTGCGGAGGGACGACAATCCCCGCTTCGCCTTGAATAGGCTCCACAAGAAATGCCACCGTGTTGGCATCGATCGCTTTGCGCAGCGATTCGATATCTCCGTACCGAACGACTTCAAAACCCGGCGTGAACGGACCGTAATCTTTGCTGGCTTGCGGGTCGGTGCTGAAGCTGACGATGGTGGTGGTTCGCCCGTGAAAGTTTTCGGTGCAGGTGATGATCTTGGCTTGGTTCTCGGGAACGCCCTTCTTCAGATAGCCCCATTTGCGGGCGGTTTTCAGGGCCGTTTCCACCCCTTCGGCCCCCGTATTCATCGGGAGCACCATCTCCATTCGGCAAAGTCGAGCCAGGTCTTCGCAGAACGGCCCCAATTGGTCGTTGTGAAACGCCCGCGAGGTCAGCGTGACGCGATCAAGTTGCTCTTTGGCCACCGCGACAAGTTCCGGGTGCCGATGTCCGAAATTCATGGCGGAGTAGGCGGCCAGCATATCCATGAAGCGGTTGCCTTCGACGTCTTCGACCCAGATGCCCTCGGCTTCACGAACCACAACCGGCAAAGGGTGGTAATTATGAGCGGCGTACAACTCGACCTTTTCGATATGGTCCTCGGTACTAATGGCCTTTGGAGTTGGTTTTGTTGCCAGCGTCATCATTCAATTCGTCCCGAGAATTGCCGGAAAAGCACTTTACCTGTGACGGCATAACGCACCGCCCGACCACGTGCGCTTCCAGCCACCCAATACCTCAAATCCAGTATATGGATATTGGATGTAATGAACCAGTTGGCCGGTAAAGCTGAAATGAAGAAGTGAGTAGGGGCCTGCATGCCCTGCTCGATCGGGACCACCTTCAGCCGCGTTGCTCCTCGTTATGAACGGGAGTGGATGGGAATCGAACCCACCAGGGATTGCGCTAACAACCCCTCGACGGCTTTGAAGGCTGCGTGACGCAAGACGGAAGTTGTTGTAGACATTGGAGTTACGTGCGAGGCAGAAAACGACTGCACAACCCACTGCACAAGTCCTCCCCATTCTGACCTTGACCTGGCGAAGATCGCCGAAGACCTGGCCGGGATTCCAGAAAGTCTCAGAGGGTGTGTGAGAAGGGGTTTCATCCCGGTTTCAGTCGATGAACCATCAGATTGATCATGGTGAGATAGACCATATTCTCGCTGCTTTCCGTGAGCACCTCGTAGTCTTTGCTCATAC
>Ga0187893_10003435_pt1 | contig 32152 bp, 29 predicted proteins | sample MA1701074metaG_FD_139574 | JGI IMG/M metagenome (GOLD analysis project Ga0187893, IMG submission 139574) | White microbial mat communities from a basaltic lava cave in the Kipuka Kanohina Cave System on the Island of Hawaii, USA - MA170107-4 metaG ...
ACCAGCTCTCCGGCGGCATGCGCCAGCGCGTGATGATCGCCATCGCGCTCGCCTGCAACCCGCAGGTGCTGATCGCCGATGAACCGACCACGGCCTTGGACGTCACCATCCAGGCGCAGATCCTGAACCTGATGCTCGAACTGAAGCAGCGGCTCGGCACCGCGATCGTCCTGATCACGCATGACCTGGGCGTCGTTGCGGAAACGGCGCAGCGCGCGATCGTCATGTATGCCGGCCGCAAGGTCGAGGAGGCGCCGGTCGCGGAACTGTTCCGCAATCCCCTGCACCCGTATACGCGCGGCCTGCTCAATTCCATACCGCGCCGCACTGCCGCGGGCCGGCGCACCAATATCCGCGGCCGCCTGCAGGAGATCTCCGGCATCGTGCCCTCGCTGCGCGAAGACATCGCCGGCTGCGCCTTCGCGCCGCGCTGCAGCTTCGCGGTCGAGCGCTGCTCGAGCGAGAGACCCGGGCTCGATTCTCACGGTCCAGCGCATATCGCGGCATGTTGGGAAACAGCTCGTTTGAGATCGCGATGAACTCGACTCCCCTGCTTCGCGTGACGGATCTGAAAAAGCACTTTCCAGTGCACCGCGGGCTGCTGTCGCGCGTCGTCGGCCAGGTCTACGCCGTCGACGGCGTGTCGTTCGACATTGCGCGCGGCGAGACGCTGTGCCTGGTCGGCGAGTCGGGTTGCGGCAAGTCGACCGTGGCGAAGACCGTGATGCGGCTCCTCGCGCCCACCGCCGGCACGGTGGCGCTGGATGGCGTGGACATCTCCAGCATGGGCGAAAGCGAACTGCGCGCGCACCGGCGGCAGATGCAGATCGTTTTCCAGGACCCCTACTCCTCGCTCAACCCGCATCTTTCTGCGGGGGCCATTGTCAGCGAGCCCCTGACCAACTTCGAACTCGCCTCGGGCCAGGAGCTCGAACAGCGCGTGGCCGCGCTTTTCGAGCGTGTCGGCCTGCGCGCCGATGCGGTGAAGAAGTATCCGCACGAATTCTCCGGCGGCCAGCGCCAGCGCCTCGGCATCGCGCGCGCGCTGGCGGTCAAGCCGAGCCTAATCGTCGCCGACGAGCCGGTGTCGGCCCTCGACGTCTCGGTCCAGGCGCAGGTGCTCAACCTGCTCATCGACCTGCAGGAGGAATTCGGCCTCGCCTACCTCTTCGTCTCCCACGACCTCGCAGTGGTGGAGCACATCGGCCACCGCGTCGCGGTGATGTACCTGGGCAGAATCGTCGAGCTGGCGGACAACGCGCAGCTGTTCGGCAATTCGCTGCATCCCTATAGCGAGGCCTTGCTCGCCGCCGCACCGGTGCCTGACCCGGAACTGCGGCGCGAGCGTCTCGTCCTGCAAGGCGACGTGCCCAGCCCGATGACGCCGCCGCCGGGCTGTCATTTCCACACGCGATGCCCCTATGCGCAGGAGCGCTGCCGCGTCGAGACGCCGAAGCTGCTGGAAGTGAAACCCAACCACTGGGTTGCCTGCCACCTGAGGCCCGTGGGCGGGCCCTTCGATCGATTGGCGCACTGAAATGCCCACGACCCCGCCCCGCATCGCCATCCTCGGCTTCGCGATCGAATGCAACCGCTTCTCGCCCGTGACCACGGCTGCGGACTTCGCACGCAAGGTCGACATTCGTGGCGAGGAAATCATCCGCCAGGCGCGGGGAACTTGCCGCACGACGCAGGACCTTCCCGGCTTCGTCGGGCAAATGGATGCGAGCGGCCCGTGGACGCCGGTGCCGCTGCGGATGGCGCTTGCCCAGCCCGGCGGACCGGCGCACCAGGGCTACTACGATGAATTCCTCGCCGAGATCGACGCCGGACTCAAGAGCGCGGGCAAGCTCGACGGCGTCTTCGTGGTCAGCCACGGCGCCGCACTCAGCACCGGGTCGGATGATCCCGACGGCGACCTCTTCGAACTGATCCGCAAGCGCGTAGGGCCGGAGATTCCGGTCATTGGTGTATTCGACCTGCACGCCAACGTCTCGCGCAGGATGACCGACAATCTCGACGTCTTCGTCGGTTACCTCGAAAACCCCCACACCGATATTCGCGAGCGCGGCGCCGAGGCGGCGCAGCATATGCGCGAGCTGCTCGCAGGGGCAAGGACCGCCGTCGTCATGGTCAAGCTGCCGCTGACGCCGCCTTCGATCACGCTGCTTACCGCCAGCGGCCCTTACAGCGACATGATCCGTTATGGGCAGACGCAGGTCGGCGGCGACATCATGAACGTCTCGATCATGGCGGGCTTCGTCTTCAGCGACTGCCCGAAGAACGGCTACACTGCGGTGGTGACCGCGCGCAACGGCAACCGCCGCGCCGCGTTCGATCTCGCGCTCGATCTCGCCAGGCGCACCTGGGCCATGCGCGAACGATTCACGAAGAAGATGACCAGTCTCGCCGACGCAGTGACGCTCGCCGTCGAGGCGGGAAAGAATCGCGCGGCGCCTGCCGTGTTGCTGGCCGATGTTGCCGACAATCCGGGCGGCGGCGGACGCGGCAATACCACCTGGCTGCTGCGCGCACTGGTCGAGGCGAAAGCGGAGGGCGTGGTCGTCGGCGTGTTCAACGATGCGGCCCTTGCCGCCGAAGCGCACCGGTGCGGCCCGGGTGAGGACATTCTCGCGCGCTTCAACACCGCCGAGGACAACGAGTTCTCCGCGCCCTTCGAGGCCGAGGCGAGGGTCGTGTCGCTATCCGACGGGGCATTCGTCGGGCGCCGCGGCGGCATGAAGGGCACGGCGGCTTCGATGGGGCCCTCGGCATTGCTCCAAATCGGGGGCGTCTCGGTTGCCGTCATCTCCAACCGCCAGCAATGCATGGATCCCAAGCAACTCGAAATCCTCGGCGTCGATATCGGGTCAGCCCGCACGGTGGTGCTCAAGAGCCGCGGCCATTTCCGCGCCGGCTTCGACGAGTTCTTTCCGCCTGAGCGCATCCACGAGGTCGACTGCCCCGGCCTGACCTCTCCCGCGCTGCACACGTTCACCTGGACGCGCCTGCCGCGCCCGGTGTACCCGCTCGACGAAACGACCGCCTGGGCACCGCCAGCGTTCGAAAATTAAGAGATTTCATGCGCCTGTTCTCGGCGACCATCGCCACCGAAACCAACACCTTCTCGCCGCTGCCCACCAGCATCGAAGCGTTCAAGGAGACCGTTTACCTGCGCCCGGGCGAGCATCCGGACGACGCGCCGCGCATGTGCACGGCGCCGCTCTTCGTCGCGCGCCGGCGCGCCAGGAGCGACGGCTTCACCCTGATCGAAGGCAGCTGTTTCGCCGCCAGCCCGGCCGGCACCGTCAACCAGGCCGACTATGAGTCGATGCGCGACGAGGTGCTCGGCCAGTTGCGCGCCGCAATGCCGCTCGATGGCGTGCTGTTCGGGCTGCACGGCGCGATGGTCGCGCACGGCTACGACGATGTCGAAGGCGACCTCCTCGAGCGGACGCGCGCCATCGTCGGCAAGAAGTGCGTGATCGGCGTCGAGCACGACCCGCATTGCCACATGACGCTAAAGCGCTTGCGCAATTGCGACATCATGATCTGCTACAAGGAGTTCCCGCACACCGACGTCGTCGACCGCGCGGTGGATGTGCTCAACCTGGTGCTGCGCACGCTGCGCGGCGAGATCCGGCCGGTGATGTCGCTCTACGACTGCCGGCAGATCGGCAGCTATCCGACCACGCTGCCGCTGATGCGCGGCTTCGTCGACCGCATGATGGCGCTCGAAGGCAAGGACGGCATCCTCTCGGTTTCCGCGGTGCACTGCTTCCCCTATGCCGATGTCGAGGAACTCGGCAGCCGCCTCCTCGTCGTCGCCGACGGCGACAAGAAGAAGGCGGATGCGCTGGCGACGCGGCTGGGCGAGGAATTCGTCTCGATGCGCGGCCGCACCACGCCGGAGTTCCTCAGCGTTGCCGCTGGGGTCAAGGCCGGCATGGTGTTCGATGGCGCACCGGTGGTCATCGCCGATCCGGCCGACAACGCCGGCGGCGGCGCGCCTTCGGACAACACCACGATCCTGCGCCAGCTCATGGAGAGCGGCGCGACCAGCACCGCCATTGCTCCGATCTGGGACCCGATCGCGGTGAAGCTGTGCTTCGATGCCGGCGTCGGCGCCCGCTTCCCGCTGCGCTTCGGCGGCAAGACCGGCCCGGCCTCGGGCCAGCCGGTCGACGCATCAGTCGAAGTGACGGCGCTCAAGCGCGGCTGCTGGCAGAGATTCGGGCCGACCCGGGTGCCGCTGGGCGACTGCGCGGCGATTCGCATCGGCGGCATCGAGGTGGTGCTGATCACCAAGCGCACGCAGGCGCTCGGGCTGGAGCTGTTCTCCAACCTGGGTATCGATCCGCTGCAGCGCAAGCTGCTGGTGGTCAAATCCACCAATCACTTCATGGCCGCCTTCGGTCCGATCGCGAAGAAAGTCATTTACATCGATTCGGATGGACCGCTTTCGCGCGACCACCGCAAGCTGCCCTATACCAAGCTCAAGCGCCCGATCTGGCCTCTCGACGCGGTGGCCAAGTCCGGATTGATTTTCTGAAACCGTCCCTGACCGCGCTGCCGGCGACCGAGTTGCGGCGCCTGATCGGCGCCAGGGCGATCTCGCCCGTTGAATTGCTCGAAGCCTGCGTCGCACGCATCGAGGCCATCAATCCGGCAGTCAATGCGATCGCAGCCAGGGCCTACGGGCGCGCGCGCAGCGAAGCCAAGGCGGCAGAGTCGGCCGTGCTGAAAGGCGCCCCGCTTGGCCGCCTGCACGGGCTGCCGATCGGCGTCAAGGATCTGCAGGACACCGGCGGCCTCCTTACCACCCAGGGCTCGCCGCTGTACCGCAACCACGTGCCGGCGCAGGATTCTGCGCAGGTGGCTCTGGTGCGCGCCGCCGGCGCGATCGTCGCCGCAAAAACCAACGTGCCGGAATTCGGCGCCGGCGCCAATACGCGCAACCCGGTGTGGGGCGCCACCGGCAACCCCTTCGACCCTTCGCGCATCGCCGGCGGCTCTTCCGGCGGTTCGGCGGCGGCGCTCGCCTGCGACATGCTGCCGCTGTGCACCGGTTCCGATACCGGCGGCTCGCTGCGCATCCCGGCGGCGATCTGCGGCATCGTCGGCTTCCGGCCTTCGCCCGGCCTGGTGCCGATGAACGGCCGGCCGCTCGGCTGGACGCCGCTCTCGGTCCTGGGCCCCATGGCGCGCAGCGTCGCCGATGCGCGCATGCTGTTCGCCGCCCAGCTGGGCGTGGACAACCGCGATCCGCTGTCGCACGCGCTCGACCCCGAAGCCGCCGCCGCTGGACGCCTTGCCGACCTCGGCCGGCTGCGCATCGCCTGGACGGCGGATTTCGGCCAATGCCCGGTTGCCACGGAGATTCGCGCCCTGATGCGCGAGCGCATGACGGCGATGCGGCATCTGTTTCGTTCTTCTGACGAAGTCAGCTTCGATCTGGGCGAAGCCGACCGCTGCTTCGACGTCATCCGCGCGCAGAACTTCCTCGCCAGCTACAAGGAGAGGTACGACCGGGATCCGGCCCAGCTCGGGCCGAACATCCGCGCCAACTATGAAATCGGCAGCAAGATGAGCCTCGGCGACGCAGCCTGGGCCCACGCCGAACAGACCCGGATCTTCCGACGGTTCCAGGCGAATTTCGACGACTACGACCTGGTGATGGCGCCGACCACGCCGGTGTCGCCCTTCCCCTGGACCCAGCTCTACCTCGAAGAGCTCGAAGGCAGGAAGCTGCGGAACTACTACCACTGGCTCGCGCTGACTTACGTCATGACGCTGGTGACCAACCCGTCGATCGCGCTGCCCTGCGGCGTCGACGCGCAGGGCATGCCGTTCGGATTGCAGGTGGTGGGACGTTTCGGCGGCGACGTCGAACTGCTGGACAGCGCCGAAGCGCTCGAGCGCGCCTTTGCCGGCATCAGCGGACTCGGCCGGCCGGTGCCGGAGGCGGCGAAGCTCTCGAAACCGCGGCCAGAACTGAAATCGATCGTCACTGCGGCGCCGGATGCGCCGGACATCTAGCTCAACGCCCTCACGATCAGGGAAGTTCCGCTCGCGAGCAGCATCAGCGTCACCGCGCGCATCAGCGCCTCGCGCGAAATGCGCCGGAACAGATGGCTCGCGGCCCACAGTCCCACCAGCCCTGCGGGAATCACCGCCGCGGCGTAAAGCCACACCTTCAGGTCGAGCAGGATTCCGGTCGCAAGAAACGCGAGCGTGCGCAGGGAAATGCTGGTCAGCGTCGCGAAGCCCATCGTCGCGCGGTACTGCTCCTTGGCGAGGCCGCGGTGCGAGAGGTACATCGCATAGGGCGGCCCGCCGGCGCCGAAAAGGGTGCTGGTGATGCCGCCCGCGACGCCCGCCAGGTAGGCCCAGCGCGTCGATACGATGCGGCGCGCGTCGGCGCCGCTCATGAGGCTGTAGATGGCGAACGCGCTGACGAAAATGCCGAGCGCGAGGGTCGCAGCCTGGCGCGGCAGGTTGACCAGCAGGGTCACGCCGGCGACCGTGCCGAGAAGGATGGTCGGCACCATGCGCATCCATTCGGACCTGACGGCGTTCTTCGGGTTCTCGAAGCCGATGCGAAAGGCGTTGGCAAGGTCCATCAGGACGAAAAGCGCGAGCGCAAACGGCAGCGGCACGAAATGCGTCGCGAGCGGCACGGTGACCAGCGCCGCGCCGAAGCCGGTGATGCCGAACACCACCGAGCCGGCAAAGGCGGCGGCGGTGAGCATCGCAAGCTCGGCCGGATCGAGCGCCATCTCAGGCTCCGTCCGGCTGCGGCACGATGAGCAGCTCTTCGCCGTTCCAGCGGTTCATCTTGCGCAACCGCTCGACGTAGCGCGAAAACGGCAGGTCGTAGCGCTTCTCGAGCGCCGCCGCCCGCGCGCGCAGCACGTTCCATTCGATCGCGGCCGGCGCGCCTTTCAGGCCGATGACGACGATGTTCGGATCGCGCAGCGACTGGAACGCGATCACCGCGCCGCCGAAGGCGCGCTCGATGCGCTGCAGGTTGCGATCGAAGTCCGGATCGTCGTCCATGAAATTCACCACCAGGGCGCCGGGTTCCTCCAGCGCCCACCAGGCAGCGTCGAAGAACGCCTGCGACACCATCGCCGCGGGCGTCGCCTCGTCCTCGAAGCCGTCCACCACCAGCAGGTCGCAGCATTCGGGCGAGAGCGCCTCGACCCCGTCGCCGTGCTCGATCGAGAGCCGCGCATCGTCCGCCGGCACATGGAACAGCGCGCGCGCGGTGGCGATCACGCGTTCGTCGTACTCGAGCACATGGGTGCGCAGGCCGGCCAGGCGCCGGTGGAAGAACTTGGCGAGCGAACCGCCGCCCAGGCCGATCATGAGCGCGCGGCGCGGCTCCGCGTGGAACAGCAGGAAGGCCATCATGCAGCGCGTGTAGTCGAGTTCGAGCGCGAACGGCGCCTCCAGGCGCATGGCGCTCTGGATCGCCTCGCCGCCGACGTGCAGGTGGCGCACGCCGCGCTCTTCGCTGACCACCAGATCGGGCCGTTTTCGCTTTCGGATCGAGTTCAATGTCTGCTAGCGCCGTGCGTGCAGCAATCTCACGCCGGCAGCGCCGATCAGGGCGAGCGCCGCGGCGCCGAGGATCGGCAGGCTGTAGCTGCCGGTCGCATCGAAGGCCGCGCCCGCGAGCGGCGGGCCGAAGAGCGTGCCGATGCCCGCCGCCGTGTAGATACAGCCAATGATGCCCGAAACCGAGCGTGCACCGAACAGTTCCATCACCACCGAAGGGAAAGTGGCGACGAAGCCGCCGTAGCAGATGCCGAAACCGACGGCCATCGCGGCCAGAGGAGCCGCAGATGTCGACGACCACCAAAGCAGCAGCATGAGCGCCATGCCGAGGTAGAAGAGCGCGAGCGAGCGCAGGCTGCCCACGCGGTCGGCGATGCCGCCGCTCGCGAAGCGCCCCACCAGGCTGCCCAGGCCGATCAGGCTGACGAGCCATACGCCGAAGCTCTCCGCGTGGCCCGCGTCCACCGCATAGGGAGCGACATGCACCAGCGGCACAAAGCAACCGAAGCCCGCCAGCGCGAGCGTCACGTACAGGACCCAGAAGTTGCGGCTGCGCAGCGCGGCGTGCAGCGTCATGCCGTCGGACGAACGGGCCTGCCCGGCCGGGCGATTGCGGATCGCCGTTGCCGCGGCACCGCCAAGCACCAGGGTGCAGGCGGCGAGCGCGAGGTACGCGCCGCGCCAGCCGAAGGCATCGATCCACCAGGCCGCAAGCGGCGGTGCGAGCAGGTTGGCCGCGCCGATCCCCGAAACCGCGATGCCGGAAGCAAGCACCCTGCGCTTTTCGAACCAGGGCTGGACGGCGCCGACCGAGGGGACATAGCTCAGTCCGATGCCGATACCCAGGCCGATCGAGTAGGTCAGGTAGAGCACCTCCACCGATGGCGCATGGCTTGCCGCCACCAGGCCCGCGACGAGGAACGCGACGCCGGTGAGCGCGACCCGGCGCGTGCCATAGCGGTCTGCGAGCATGCCGCCGGGCGCGCCGAGCAGGAAATAGAGGAACGCACAGAGGGAAAACACCAGCGAAACCTGCGCGCGCGAAGCACCGAACTCGGCCTGGAAGGCGCGAAAAAATGCCGCGAAGGAATACGCCGCGCCGAAACCGACAAACATGAGGGTGAAGGCGCACAACACCACCACCCAGCCATAGGACGCCCGCGGCGACGCCTGCGCCTTCACCTCTTCTTCTTTTTGGGCTTCCGCGGCGCCGCGTCTTCCGCGACCGCCGCGATCACCTCCACCTCCAGCAGCAGGTCTTCGTGCACCAGGCGCTTCACCCCGACCAGGGTGCTCGCCGGCAGGCGCTTCGGATCGAGGAAGCGGGAACGCACTTCGCGATACAGGTTCAGGGCGTCGGTGTTCATCTTCACCATGTAGCCATTCAGCTTGACGACGTCGCTCCAGGTCGCGCCTGCAGCTTTCAGGTTGTGCGTGAGACACTTGAACACCTGCTCGGTCTGCGCGCGCATGTCGTCCTTGCCGATGACAAAGCCGTCGCGGTCGTAACTCACCTGGCCCGACACGTAAACGAGCTTCGCCGGCCCGGACACCGTGGTGGTGTGGGTGAAAAACGGCGAATGGAAGATCTGCTTCGGATTGAGATATTGCTTGCGCATGCTTCCCCCTCGATTCGTTGCTAGTAGAGTGCGCCCCTTGCGGTGATCGGCCAGAGAGCTTCGACCACGCCCCCGCGAACGCAAACATACCAGTCGTAAAGGTTGATGGTCGGGTCGCAGTGGCCGGGAACCAGCAGCAATTTATCTCCGAGTCCCGGCGCCGCGGCGCTCAACGCAATTTCCACCCAGCCGTGCTCGTCCGAGGCGCGCGTGTAGGTCAGCCCCGGGCGCTCCCACACCGCCGGCATGCCTGAATCGACGCTCGAAGCCTTGAGGCCCGCGTCGACGATCGCGAGCTGCGGCCCCGGACGGCTCATGACGGCGGCGAGGACGAACAGCGCGTGCTCGAAACGCGGCATCGGCGGCGCCCATTCATTGCGCGCGTAGTCCCAGTCCATGAAGGCGTAGGAGCCGGGCTGGATCTCGTCCCAGACGCCGAGCTCCATTTCGAACACGAAGGTGCCGGTGCCGGCGCCGGTGACGATCGGACAGGCAATGCCCGCCTCCAGCAGCAGGGTCTTCGTGTGCTTGACCTGCAAGGCGACATTCTTGATCACGGCGCGGCGCTCTTCGACCGCCCTGATGTGCTGCGCGCGGCCGTGATAAGCGTGAATCCCGGCGAAACGCAGGCTGGGGCAGGTTGCGATCACGCGCGCGAGCGCCAGCGCCGGTTCGCCCGGCGCGACACCGCAGCGGCGCATGCCGGTTTCGATCTCCACGTAGACATCGATACGCGCGCCCGCTTTCTGCATCGCCGCTTCGAGGGCCCGCACGTTGTCCGCGTCGTCGACGCAAACGCCGAGATGCGCGCGCCTGGCCAGCGCGGCGAGGCGCTCGAGCTTGCGCGCGCCGATGACCTCGTTGCTGACCAGGACGTCGGCGATCCCGCCCTCGACCATCGCCTCGGCCTCCGACACTTTCTGGCAGCACAGGCCGACCGCGCCCGCAGCGATCTGGCGCTTGCCGATTTCCGGGCACTTGTGGGTCTTGGCGTGCGCGCGCACGCGCACGCGCCCGCGCGCCGCATCCGCCAGGCGCTTCAGGTTGCCTTCGAAGGCGTCCAGGTCGAGGATCAGCGCCGGCGTGTCCACGTCCTCGATGCGCATGCCTGCTTCCGCGGGAGCTCGCATCATGACGTAGCGCTCTTTTTCATTTGCACGAAGAGATACACCAGGGCCAGGATCACCACCGCGATCAATGGCGCGGCGGCATGGTTGACTCTTTCCCAGCCGGCGTTGGTCACGATCATGCCGGAACTCAGCGACGAAATCGCCATCATGGCGAAGATCGCGAACTCGTTCGCCCCCTGCGCCTTGGCCCGTTCCTCGGGCCGGTAGCTCTCGGTGAGCAGCGCCGTGGCCCCGACGTAGAGGAAATTCCAGCCCACCCCGAGCAGCACCAGCGCCCACCAGAAATTGGCCACGGCGACACCGGCCAGCGCCACGAAGATGCACAGAATATTCAGGGCGGCGCCCGCCAGCATCACCGGGATCGTGCCGAAGCGCTGAATCAGGGTTCCGGTCACGAAAGAAGGCGCGAACATGGCGATCACGTGCGCGGAGATCACGAAGGCGGCATCGCCGAAGGGATGTCCGCAGATGCCCATCGCGATCGGCGTCGAGGTCATGAGGAAATTCATGACGCCATAGCTAAGCGCGCCACAGAGGACGGCGACAACGTATTTCGGCTGCTTTGCTATTTCGGCGAGCGGCCGGCCGCTTGCCGCCTGCTCCGCGGCGCTGAGGTCGGGGATCCGGATCTTCGTCAGGATCACCATCGTGATCAGCACGAAAGCGATCAGCACGAGGTAGGCGCCGGTATAGCGCGGACTGACGAGGTCCACCGAGACCTGGCTCGTGGCCGGTCCGAGGATGCCACCCACCAGACCGCCTGCGAGCACCAGCGACACCGCCGTGGCGCGGAATTCCGGCGGCGCGACCTCGGTCGCGACGAAGCGGTAGTACTGGCCGAAGGCGTTGAAGCCGCCGAATACCAGCGCGCCGAAACACAGCAGCCAGAAGCTTGCCTCCCAGGTGGCGGCGGCGCAGATGAGCGCGCCGGCGATTCCGATCGATGCCCCGCGGATGAGCCCGCGCTGGCGGCCTACCCGCTTCATGTACTGCGAGGCCGACATGGTCGCGACGCCGCCGCCGACCACCCAGCAGGTCACCGGCAGTGTCGCGAGCGCCGGATTCGGCGCCAGCGCCAGGCCGGCCAGCCCATTGACCGCGATCAGGGTGGAATTGTTGGTCATCAGCAGCGCCTGGCATGCGGCGAGCAGGCCGACGTTGCGGTGGGTATCGCTGAGAGGAAGGCTATTGCCGTGGCTACTGTTCATCTATACAGTATCGGAAGCGGATGGCAATTCTAGAACGAATGTCCAAGCTTCGCGGCGCACTTTCACAGATCCAGGGACGCTTCGAGCCCGAGGCGCGCTCGCCCGTCGACGACGGCTGGCCCCTCGACGACGGGCCGGCGCCGGAATTCCGCACCACCGTCACCGAAGAGCGTGCGCGCTCGATCATTGCCCGCAACGATTCGCCCGATATCCCCTTCGAGCAGTCGATCAATCCCTACCGCGGTTGCGAGCACGGCTGCATCTACTGCTATGCGCGCCCGAGCCACGCCTATCTCGAACTCTCCCCCGGCCTGGATTTCGAGACCAGGCTGTACGCCAAGACCAACGCCGTGGAGTTGCTCAAGGCGGAGCTTTCGCGCAAGGCCTACGTGGTCAAGCCGATCGCATTCGGCACCAACACCGACTGCTACCAGCCGATCGAGCGCCGCTACAAGCTCATGCGCGGACTGCTGGAGGTGCTTGCCGGTTGCGAGCATCCGCTCACCATCGTCACCAAGTCGGCGCAGATCGAACGCGACATCGACATCCTGGCGCCCATGGCGAAAAAGAATCTGGTCAAGGCGTACATCTCGATCACCACGCTGGATCACCGGCTGGCGCGGACCCTCGAACCGCGCGCCGCGAGCCCGCAACGGCGCGTCGATGCTCTGCGCGCACTTGCGAACGCGGGAATCCCCTGCGGCGTGATGGTCGCGCCGCTGATTCCGGCGCTCACCGACAAATCGCTCGAAGACGTGCTCGCCGCGGCAGCTGATGCGGGCGCAAAAAGAGCGGGCTGGATCCTGCTGCGGCTGCCCAACGAGGTGCGGCCGCTATTCAAGGAATGGCTTGCGGCGCACCAGCCGCAGCGCGCGGATCACGTCATCAGCATCATCAAGCAGTCGCGTGGCGGGCGCGAGAACGATCCGAACTTCGGCAGCCGCATGAGCGGTTCGGGCAATTTCGCCGAACTCGTCGCCAGGCGCTTCGATCTCGCCTGCCGGCGCCTGGGCCTGAACGGCGAGGACAACCACATGGCCTCGCGCGGCGGCCTCGACTGCTCCCTGTTTCGACCACCGACGGCTAGTGGACAACTTGGGCTTTTTTGACAGCTGGATAATTTGGGGAAACGTACGTGCTAGCATCTCGCTAGGCGGTCGGAAGCCCCATGGAGGCAAAGAATGAGGCGCGACAGCACATTAGACAGCTACTACTTCCTGGCCGATCTCCCGGACAGCGACAACACTCCTGCGTCGCTCCGGAAGTATCGAGAGATCAACGCAACCCTGCGTACAGTACCGTGGCCAGCACCGTATGACCTTACGACCCATCGATTGCATCTCGGTGATGCGCGAAATCTCTCTTGGATCGAGGACGAATCAGTCCATCTCGTCGTAACGTCGCCACCCTATTGGACGCTCAAGGAGTATCGACGCCACGAAGGGCAGATGGGGCATATCGAAGATTATGAGGATTTTCTCGACCAACTGGACATGGTTTGGAAAGAATGCGAGAGGATTCTTGCTCCCGGTGGCCGAATTTGCTGCGTAGTGGGTGACGTTTGTCTTTCGCGAAAGAATGCGGGAAGGCACCATGTCGTTCCGTTGCATGCAGACATTCAGGTACGCGCCCGCCAGTTGGGACTTGATTGTCTCTCACCCATCTACTGGAACAAGATTGCGAATGGTGTTACGGAAGCGAAGGGAAACGGGGCAGGCTTCTACGGCAAACCTTACCAACCTGGCGCGATAGTTAAGAACGACGTGGAGTTCATCTTATTCTTGAGGAAGGGCGGTGAATACAGAAAACCAAAGCCGCTGCAGAAAGCGTTGTCGATGCTCACGAAAGAGGAAATGCAGACTTGGTGGCAACCCATCTGGTCTGACATTCGCGGGGCCTCCACCCGCAACGGCCATCCGGCTCCCTATCCGACAAAGTTGGCTGAACGGCTCATTCGGATGTTCTCGTTCGCAGGAGATATCGTGCTCGACCCATTTTCTGGGACTTGCGCGACGGCTGTTGCTGCTTTTAAGGCCGGACGAAATTCGATTAGTAATGAAATCGACCCGACTTACTACGAGATCGGCTTGGAGAATATCGACGCAGCGGTAAAAGAGCGGTCGCTATTTGGTTCAATGCAAGGAAAAATGATCGAAGATCGCCAATCAAAGCGACAATCATCCCGAGAATAAAACTTGCCGTACAAACTGCTTACAGAGTTCGAGAATCTCTTTAGGAAGAAAAAGTATCTCCACCGAGATTCCTCGCAAGGCGATCGGGTTGCTACATTCATGTACGAAGATCTATTCGATCTGGGATTGTCGAAGAAATTTGTCGCTGCTGTTTCAACCCGAAGTAGCGTATTGAATACGGCAAATCGTGCTGTCGGAAAAAGCGCGCGCCGGGGAGATGCGACCTTTGGAGCTCGCGTTCCTCATGACGTAGCTACTGAGATGCCGGGAATCGCTGTCGCGTTTGGTAAAGTCGCTACAATCGAAATTGGGACTGAAGTCAAAATTCTTGCAAAGGCGATGCGAAAGCAGCTCGATCGGGTCTGTTCGGACCTCGAAAAACAAATATCCGAGAGAGATCTTGTCGATCGTGTGAAGACCAGTTTCGACGAGCTTATTCTGTTGCGGTTTCGCGCAAAGAATATCAAGCCGTTTGATTTTTCCTGGGTAGACAAGAAGAAAACAGAAGATCTCTACGCGGCAGCGCTAGTACGTATTTCTAGAGAATACGAATCTCGGTTCTAAAAAGTCAGTTCGCTGGCTCTGCGTCGGAGCAGGATGGGCGCTCGCCGGCGCAATCGTCTGGCTGTCGCTCACCCCGTCGCCGCCGAAAATCGACATCGAACAGGGCGACAAGCTCGGGCACTTCCTCGCCTACGGCGCGCTGATGTACTGGTTTTGCCTGCTGTACGTGCGCCGCAACGAGCGGCTCGCCTACGCGGCGCTTTGGATCACCATGGGCGTCGGTCTTGAATTCATCCAGGGACAACTCGGTTACCGGACCTACGAGGTATTCGACATGTTCGCAAATACTCTGGGCGTCCTGATCGGCTGGGCGCTGTCGCTGGTGTTTCGAATTACCTTGCCTGGAATTGAAAAAGCGAAGCGGTAGCTGCGGCGACTGCAAATTATTTGACAGGCGAGAAGTCCGACACGTGCGCCGAAACAATGCGCCAGCCTTCCGGCATGCGCGCCCAGGTCTGGCTCTGGCGGCTTACTCCCTGGAATCCGGGACGGCTGTACTCGGCGTCGGCGACTGCGAAGTCCTCACCGAAGGTCGTGATCACCAGGCGCCCGCGCGTACGCTCGACGCCCTTGATATTGCGGCCGCGGCGAAACGCCGAAATCGCAGCGTGGCCGTAGAGGCTCCCATTCGGGCCGTAGCGTAGCGTCTTGTCGCTGCGCCAGAACATCGCGTCGAGCGCATCGAGATCGTTGATCGCGATGGCGCGGTCGTAACGATCGAGTATTGCGGTGATTTCTGCCACGACCAGAGAATCGTCGATCTTCATTGCCGCGCATTCCGCGTCATGATGGATATTTCCCACAATTTCCCGGTTCCGGCAAGCGCGGCCACGCCGAGGAAACGGGTAGCATCGACTCGATGAGCATCAGCCGAGCGCAAAGCATGTTGGAGGCGCCCATCGTGCCTATGTTGGTGCGCCTCGCGACGCCCGGCATTGCGCTGGCGCTTTTTCAGATCGCCGTTTCCGTTGCTGACACGCACTTCATCGGACGCCTCGGCACCGACGCCCTTGCGGGACTTGCGCTGGTCTTTCCGATGCTGATGCTGCTGCAAATGACCTCGGCAGGCGCCATGGGCGGCGGCGTCTCCTCGGCGATCGCGCGCGCGCTCGGCGCCGGCAACCGCGATGCTGCGCGCACCCTGGTCGCGCACGCGCTGATCATCGGTGTCGGCGGCGGACTCGTCTTCACCCTGCTCCTGCTCGGCCTGGGGCGCGGGCTCTACAGCCTGCTCGGCGGCCGCGGCGCGGCGCTGGAGCAGGCGCTTGCCTATTCGCAGGTCGTGTTCGCCGGCGCGGTGCTGGTCTGGATCTCCAACACGCTCGCCAGCCTGCTGCGCGGCAGCGGCAACACGCTCGCGCCGGCGCTTGCCTTTGCCGGCACGGCGCTGGTGCAGATCCCGCTCTCGGGTGCGCTCACGCTGGGCTGGGGGCCCTTCCCGCCGCTGGGCATCAGCGGCGCTGCATACGCCTACGTGATCGCGTTCGCCCTCGCGAGTATCGTGATGGCGATCCTGGTGTGGCGCAGCGCGCTGCGCCCGCAGCGCGCCCACCTGCGGCTCGAGGGACGCATGTTCCGCGAGATATTGCGCGTCGGCGCGATCTCGTCCCTCAGCGCGCTGCAGACCGTGCTGACCGCGGTGATCCTGACCGGCTTCGTCGCGCGCTTCGGCACCGCGGCACTCGCGGGCTACGGCGTCGGCGTGCGTCTCGAGCTGCTGCAGGTGCCGATCGTGTTCGCGATCGCGCAGGCACTCGTGGTGATGGTGGGCACCAACATCGGCGCCGGACAGGGCGCGCGCGCGAAGCAGATCGCCTGGGCCGGCACTGCCGCCTCGGCGCTCGTCTGCATGGCGATCGGCTGGACGGTGGCGATCTATCCGCCGCTCTGGATCCACCTTTTCAGCGACGATCCCGCCGTGATCGGGATCGGCAGCCTCTACATGCGCATCGTGGCGCCGTTCTACCCGCTTTTCGGCGCCGGACTGGCGTTGTATTTCGCCTCTCAGGGCGCGGGACAGATGCTCAAACCCGTGCTCGCCGGGACCGCGCGCCTGCTGCTGGTGGTCGCGGGCGGCGTGCTGGTGATGCAGCTGGAAGGCCCGCTCGCTGCGCTCTTCGCCGTGATCGCGCTCGGCCTGGCAGTACTGGGCGGACTCACCGCCTATTCGGTCTACAAGGCGCGCTGGGCGCGCGGCTGAGACGCTAAGCGAGAAACTCGATCAGCGCATCGAGCGTCGCGTCTGGCGCTTCCGCCATCAGCGAATGGCCGGAAACCGCAACGCGGGTGCTGCGCGACTTCTCTATTTTCCTGATCAACTCCTCCGCGCCGCGCGGCGGCGTCATCATGTCGCGCGCGCCGAGGACGAACTGCACCGGGCACTGCAGCCTTGCGGCAGCGTCCATGCCGCCCGCGTAGGCGTTGCAGGCGAGCAGGTCCGTGTGCAGCACGCCGGGAGCGAGCCGGCCCAGGCGCGCGAGCGTATCGCCGTACATCCACATGCCGGGGTTCGGATTGCCCGCCAGCGGCACCTGCGGCGCGTGGCCCCAGATCGTTTCCATGTCATAGGCAGCCTGGTCGTTGCGGCGCGCTGCATCAAGGAACGCCTCCGACACCTTCATCGGATAGGCAACCCCGATGAGCGCGATCTTCTGCGTGCTTTCCGGATAGCGCGCGGCGAACTCCAGCGCGATGAGCGCGCCCATCGAATGGCCGACCACGGCGGCAGCCTTGATCTTGTTTTCCTCCAGCAGCTTCTTCACCCAGCCGGCCATCTCGCCGACGGAGCCCAGCGCCGGGCCCGCGGAGCGCCCGTGCGCGGGCAGGTCGAGCGCGAGCACGTTTTGGCCGTGGTAGCCGAAGTAGCGGCTCTGCAGTCCCCACCAGGAATGGTCGAGGCCCGCGCCATGCACGAACACGATCGTGGGCCTGGCGGGATCGATGGCATGCGCAGCCGTGTAGGCGAAGGCCGGCTTGCCGTCGATCTGCAGCTGCACTACTTCGCCTTCGCCGCGACCGCGAGCGAGCGCTCGAGGTCCTGGATCAGGTCCGCGGCGTCCTCGAGGCCGATCGAGAGCCGGATCGTGCCCGGGCCGATGCCGGCTTTCTTCAGGTCCGCGTCCGCCATGCGGTAGTGCGTAGTGCTCGCCGGGTGGATGACGAGCGATTTCGCATCGCCCACATTGGCGAGGTGCGAGAACACGCGCAGCGATTCGATGAATTTGCGCCCCGCCTCGCGCCCGCCCTTGAGGTCGAAGGAGAACACGGCGCCACAGCCGCTCGGCAGCAGCTTTTTCGCCAGCCTGTGGTCGGGATGGTCCGGGAGCTCCGGGTAAAGTACTTTTTCCACCGCAGAATTCGCCGACAGGAACGCCACCACTTTCCTGGCGCTCTCCACGTGCCGCGGCATGCGCAGGTGCAGCGTTTCGATGCCCTGCAGGATGTGGAAGGCCGTCATCGGCGCCATGCAGGCGCCGAAATCGCGCAGGCCTTCGCGCCGCGCACGCAGCAGGAAGGCGCGCGTGCCGGATTCCTCCTCGAAATCCATGTCATGGAATCCCGCATAGGGCGCCGTGAGCTGGGCGAATTTGCCGCTTTTCTCCCAGTCAAAGCGCCCGGCGTCCACCAGCACGCCACCGATCGCGACACCGTGGCCGCCGAGGAACTTGGTCGCCGAGTGATACAGCAGGTCCGCACCCAGCTCGAACGGCTTCACGAGGAACGGGGTGGTGAAGGTCGCATCGACCAGCAGCGGCAAGCCCGCGTCGTGCGCGATCTTCGCCACCGCCGGGATGTCCAGGACGTCCAGACCGGGATTGCCGAGCGTCTCGCCGAACAGCAGCCGGGTATTGGGTTTGATGGCCTTCTGGAAGTCCCCGGGACTTCTTGGCGCAACAAACGTCGTCTCGATCCCGAACCGCTTCAGGGTATAGCCGAGCAGGTTGTGCGAGCCGCCGTAGAGCGCCGCCGAGGCCACGATATGGCTGCCGGCGTCCATGAGCGTCGCGATCGCCAGGTGCAGCGCTGCCTGTCCGCTCGCGGTCGCGATGGCACCCACGCCACCCTCGAGCGCCGCCATTCGCTCCTCGAGCACCGCGACCGTGGGATTCGATATGCGCGAGTAAACGTGCCCCGCGCGCTCCATATTGAATAGCGACGCCGCGTGCGCGGCGTCGCGAAACACGTAAGAGGTCGTCTGATAGATCGGTACCGCGCGGGCACCGTGAGCCGGGTCGGGCGACTGCCCGGCGTGCAAAGCCAGCGTATCGAAACCTGGATACTTAGGACCTGCCACCGCCAAATCTTAATGCAGATGCTTGCGGGAGGGCCGCGTCGCGGTTTCGAAGGCGCGCTCGGGTTTCTTCACCTCGGCGGCGTGTTCTTTCCAGTCCTGCTCGAAGAGGTTGTCCACTACCGCGACCACCTCGGCGACGCGCTCCTTGCTGAACTGGCGCGCGAGCAGCGCGCTCATGTCCTCGATCATGCAGCGGCGCTGCGCCTCGTGGATGGCGTGCGCCGTCGGGCCGACGAACAGCAGCCGCGACTCCTGCTCGCCGTTGTCCAGGTAGAGCGTGAGTTCGACTTCGACCGCCTCGTAGCACAGCGGCCCGAGGTTCTCGAGCGCCGCATCGAGCGCGGGATGGAAACTGCGGCCGATCTCCCCGGTCCAGCACATGAGGAACATGAGTTCCTTTTCGTCGAAGCGCAGGCCGGGCTCCTCCTGCTCCAGGCTTTTCACGTCGGCGAGGCCCTCCGCATCGAGGTACTCGAGCAGGGGCGCGAGCGCCTGCTCGATCTGCTTGCGCGAGACGCCTTCGAGCATCGGGATGTCAGCGTGCAGGTGCACTTCCATGCGCATGGCGGCTTTTCCCGGGGGCTATGGATGCGCATTTTATCACGCGCGCAACGCCAAAATCCGACCGCCGGGGCCCGTCAACTGACCTGCGGCCTCGCGCGTTCATAGTCACAGCCCGAGAATAGGTTCATAGCGCACAGCTACCTGTGGAGGTGGCCATGTACGTGATGTACAACAGCGAGAACTACTGCGTGGTCGAATTCGCGGGCCGCCACGGCATCGAGCTGGTGGACAAGACCACTGGGCGGAACGGGTTTCTCGAAGGCGAAATGGAAGTGAGGATCCGCGCCTCGATGGCGGACTTCGCCGCCGGCGAGCCGAACGTCGAGCAGGTGGACGAGTTTCTCGGCCACTACGATTCCCTGCTGACAAACGCCGTCGCCTTGCACTGAAAATCCGCTTCGAATTCCGCGCATAGATTTCCGGTTAACATCGGGCCGATGGTCAGGCCCGCGCATTTTCCAGACTACCTGGGAAACGGATTTGTAAACCTGATTGCTTCCTTCGTGGAGGCGGGCGGCGGCGCACCGCGCCATCCGCCGCTTGCTGGCCTGCCGGTCTCCGAACTCCGGAGCGCGCGGAACGTCGTCTTTGTCATCGTCGACGGCCTGGGCGACAACTACCTGCAGGCCAACGGCGCCGGCGGGCACATCGCGCGGCAACGCCGCGGTGCGATCAGCGCCGTCTTCCCCTCCACGACCGCGAGCGCGATCACGACCTCGTTTACCGGCGCCACGCCGCTGGAGCACGGCCTGACCGGCTGGTTCACCTACTTTTCCGCGGCCGCCTGCGTCGGCGCGCCGCTGCCCTTCAGGCGCCGCGGCGAGAAGGCCTCCCTCGGCGTTGCGCCGGAGCGAATCTTCCTCGAACGCTCGATCTTCGGCGGCCTCGCGGTGCGCAGCATCGTCGTTTCCCACCGGACGATCATCGACTCGCAGTACAACGTGCACCACTGCGGCGGCGCCGAACGGCGCGCCTATGATGACCTGGCGGGCTTCCTCGACGCGACGGTGAACGCGGTGAAATCCGGCACGCAGCGCAAGTTCATCTATGCCTACTGGCCGCAGTTCGATGCGCTCGCGCACCAATACGGCGTCGCAAGCGCCGAAGTCCGCACGCATTTCGGCCAGCTCGATGCGATGTACGGCGAGCTGCTGGCGCGCCTCATTGGCACCGATACCCTCGTTGTCCTAAGCGCGGACCATGGCTTCATGGACAGCCCCGATGACGAATCGGTCGAACTGCCGTCAAATCTCGCCGCCCTGCTGCGTTTTCCGCTCTGCGGCGAACGGCGAGTCGCCTTCTGCCACGTCTACGACAAGAGCGCATTCGTCGAGAAGGCGCAGGCCGTGCTCGGCGCCCGTGCGCAGGTGCGTCCCAGCAGCGAACTCGTGGACGAGGGCTGGTTCGGCACCGGCCGCGCGCACCCGCATTTCGCGGAGCGAATCGGCGACGTGGCGCTCGTCATGCAGGCCCGCGGCACGGTAAAAGACTGGGTGAGCGGCGAGCCGCGGCACCTGCACATCGGCAATCACGGCGGCACGAGCGAGGACGAAATGCGTATTCCCCTGGTAGTGGCGAAAGCATGAAAACGCGCGCGAACGGCATCGAGATCAATTACGAGATCCACGGCAAGGAGAGTGCGCCCTGGCTGGTGCTGAGCCATTCGCTCGCCTGCAGCGTGCGCATGTGGGATCCGCAGATCGCGGCCCTCAAGAGCGATTACCGGATCCTCGCCTTCGACACGCGCGGTCATGGCGCGACCGAGGCGCCCCAGGGCGCCTACACGCTGGAGATGCTGGCAGACGATCTTTTCGCCCTGTTAAAGCATCTCAAGATCGAACAGACCCATTTCTGCGGACTTTCGATGGGCGGGATGATCGGCCAAACCTTTGCGCTCAAGTACCCCGGCATATTCAAGACGCTTGCGCTCGCCGATACCACCAGCCGCTATCCTGCGGAAGCAGCACCCGTGTGGATGGACCGGATCAAGACAGCGGAAACGAAGGGCATGGAGCCGCTCGCGCAGGGCACGCTGGAGCGCTGGTTCACCGAACCCTTCCGCAAAAACCAGCCGGCGGTGGTGGATTCGGTCCGCAAGCTGATCCTCTCGACGCCCGTGGCCGGCTACGCTGGCTGCTGCCATGCGCTGCCGAAAATCGACGTCACGGCGCGCCTGAAGGAGATCAAGTGCCCGATCCTGGTGATCGTGGGGGAGCAGGATCCGGGCACGCCGGTCGCGATGGCGCAGGAGATCCACGCCAAAGCGCCGGGTTCGAAGCTGGTGGTCCTGCCTTCCGCGGCACACATCGCCAACCTGGAGCAGCCCGAGGCGTTCACGCGCGCGCTGCGCGCGTTCCTCAGCTCGAACTGATCCCCGCGACGCCGCGGCCGATGAATTCCTGCGACTGCTCGAGCACCGCCTTGCGCCACTCCGGCGCCGCAGGATAGAAAGCCGCTTCATATTCTCGCCGCACCTTGGCGGCGAGTACCGGATCGCGCGGCCCTTCGAAACGCATCCAGCGCTGCGCAAGCCCCGCGCGCTGCATGTCGCGTCGCGGCAGCGTGCCGAATTCCACCACGATGCTGGTGACCTCGGCACTGGGCAGCATCTCGGCGAAGGCATCGATGATGGTGCCGCTGTAGGTTGCGAGCTTCTTGTGCGTCACGCCCTGCAGGTTCACCGCGCGCTCGCCCCACCAGGCGCGCGCCCGTTCGCGCGCGGGCGAGCCTTCGGCGTGAAAGCAGATGTAGATGTGCTCGCACCACGGACCGATGCCCGTGTGCATGTCGAGGAACGCCACCTTGCGTGCGTTCTGGAGATGCGTTTCCACCGCGGCGCGGAACGCGCCGTTGGCCCACTGCGGCCGCGCGCCGCCGAAGAAGACGCCGTCCTGACGCGTGTACTGGCCGCCGTTGAAGGCATCCGAGAACGCTTTTTCGCCGGCTTCCTCGCGATAGGCGTCCAGCTTCGCGAACGCGGCGGCGATCGACGCTTCGTTCCAGTCCCGCATCGCAATTGCCGGGTGCAGCGCGTCGTATCCCGGGTTCGCGGGCGGCGGCTTCGCAAAGTCGATGAAATTCCGGTTCAGGTCGACGTTTTCCTCGGTCACGCGCGTCTTGTGCGCGAAGCCCCATGGATTGTGGGCATGAAAGAAGATGACCGCGGTGTCCTTGGGCAGGCGCGGCCTGCCGCGCAGCCAGGCGCGCTGCGCAGCGGAGCCCGAATAGCCCTCGATGCCGTGCGTGCCGCTGCCGGCAACGAATACGCGCGAAGCGTCACCTGGCCCCAACACCGAAACGTCCAGGTACAGCGCTTCACCGCCGGGGCCACGCTCTTCGGGGTGCTGGTAGCTTGTCAGCTTGGCGCCGGCACGGCGCGCAGCCTCGACGAACTTGCGGCGCGCCTCGGCGTAGGAATCGGAGAAAGCGGCCAGTTCAACCATCGGGCGTAGCGTACCCGATTCGACTATCGGTACCAACGCAGCGAGGGGCGCCCTGCTGAAAGCCTCTCCCAGCGGTGGTATCGTTGACGTCTCTATGGCATCGCACAACATGGCGAAGCGTGCCGTTTGTGGCATGGCATTGCTGGCTGCCCTCGCCGCCGCAGCCGATGCCGATGCCCAGAGCCGGCGCTTGCCGGTGCGCACCGACCCGATCCCCGATACCGAGTCGGGGCGCCCCGCAGCCAGTGCCGAGAAACCCACGTTCAAAGGCCGAATGATCATCTACGGCCCGCCGGTGTTGCCGCTCGGGGCACCGCCGGAGCATAGCAAGCCGGCGCCCGGGATCGAGCCGGTCGCCGAGCCCAAGCCGGATCCCGCTTCGGCACCAAGCGCGGCTTCGACGCCGGTTGTCGCGCCGCCGCCGGTTCCGGTAGCGATACCTAAGCCCGTGCCTGCGCCACAGCCTGCTCCGATCGCCGTCCCGGTACCGGCGCCCACGCCACCACCTGCCCCGGCGGTGGTCGTGCCGCCACCGACGCCGCCGCCTGCCCACATCGCCGCACCGGCGCCAGCGCCGGCACCAACTCCTCCTCTGGTCGCCGTCCCGGCGCCCGCACCCGCGCCAGCGCCGGCGCCCGTGGTAGTTGTGCCTGCGCCCACCCCGCCGCCTGCGCCGGCAGCCGCCGCACCCGCGGCACTGCCGCGTCAGGACGTTGCGCTCGCCGCGCCCTCGAGCGCGCCCGCTGCCCCTGTAGCCATAGATGCCAAATTGATCGAGAGCATCTTCTTCTGCCTGTCCCCCGGGCTGCCGCAGGACTGGAAAAGGGCCTGGGTCGAGATCACCGATCAGGGCAGCGGCAAGGAGAAAAACGCCAGATTCCGCGTCTCCAACATACTTGACAGCATCGACGACGGCGAGCCTCTGGTGCCGTGCAATGCACGGGAGCTGACGGGGCGTATCGTCAGCCTGAACGACAGGCTGCCCGCCGATCGCCGCGCCTGGACGCGCGCACTGTTGGTGATCGACAGCGATGGGGAATACGAACTGACCTACGAATACGCCAAGTGAGACGAACCGCTCCGTAACTGCGCGGCCGTCAGGCTTTTCTGAGGAAATCGAAGTCGCAGCCGTCTTCGGCCTGCAGCACGTGGTCCATATACAGCTTCGCGTAGCCGCGCGCAGGCACTTCCACCGGCGGTTTCCAGTTCGCCCTTCTCTTCGCCAGTTCCGCATCGGGCACGAGCAGGTCGATTTTCCTCGCCTTCACGGAGAGCTTGATCCGGTCGCCGTTGCGCACCAGCGCGAGCGGCCCACCGGCGGCGGCCTCGGGCGAGACGTGCAGCACGATGGTGCCGTAGGCAGTGCCGCTCATGCGCGCATCCGATATCCGCACCATGTCCTTCAGGCCCGCGCGCGCCAGCTTCTGCGGGATCGGCAGGTAGCCCGCTTCGGGCATCGCGTAGCCGGACTTCGGCCCGGCGTTCTGCAGCACCATGAAATCGTCCGCAGCGATATCGAGCGCCGCATCGTCGACGCGCGCCGCGAGATCGTCGAGCGAGCTGAACACCACCGCCCTGCCCTCGCGCTCGAACAGGCCGGCGTCAGCCGCGGAGCGCTTGAGAATTGCGCCGTTGGGCGCAAGCGAGCCGAACAGCGCCACCAGTCCACCCTCCTTCGCCAGCGGTTCGGCCAGCGGCCGCACCACCGCGCGATCTACCCAGGCGCCTTCCTCGTGCGTCAGGCGCTCGCCGAGCGTCTCGCCGGTGACCGTCATGCAATCCAGGTGCAGCAGGGGTTTGAGCTCCCGCAGCACCGCGCCGACGCCGCCTGCAGCGTACAGATCCGACATGTAGAACTGGCCGGTGGGCTTCAGGTCCACCAGCACCGGGGTCGAATCCGATACTTCATTCAGGCGATGCAGATCGACTTTCACGCCAACGCGGCCGGCGATGGCGGTGAGATGCACGATGGCGTTGGTCGAGCCGCCGATCGCAAGCAGCACGCGGATCGCGTTTTCTACCGATCTTTCCGTGAGGATCTGCGACGGACGGATCGGCTTCGCCGCCAGTTCAACGGCACGGCGGCCACTCGCTTCGCCGGCGCGCAGGCGATCGGCGTGCACGGCGGGGATCGCCGCGCTGCCCGGCAGCGCCATGCCGAGCGCTTCGGCGAGCGCGGCCATGGTGGACGCCGTTCCCATCACCGCGCAGGTGCCCGCCGTAGTCGCCAGGTTCCCTTCGACCGCTTCGATTGCCGCCGCATTCACGGTTCCCGCGCGATGCATGGCCCAGAAGCGGCGGCAATCGGTGCAGGCGCCCAGGCGCTCGCCCCGGTAGGACATCGGCATCATCGGCCCTGCGAGCAGCTGCACTGCGGGAACGCCGGCGCTTGCCGCGCCCATCAACTGCGCCGGTACGGTCTTGTCGCAACCGCCGACCAGCACCACCGCATCCATCGGCTGCGCGCGGACCATTTCCTCCACGTCGATCGACATAAGGTTGCGGAACATCATCGAGGTGGGACTCAAGAACACCTCGCCCAACGACGTCGTCGGAAATTCGACCGGCAGCCCGCCAGAGGCGATCACGCCGCGCTTCACCGCCTCGATAAGCTCCGGGAAATGGCGGTGGCAGTTGTTGAAGCCGCTACGTGAGTCGGCGATGCCGACCACCGGGCGCGCCAGCATCTCGCTCGAGTAACCCATGCTCTTGGCGAACGAGCGCCGCAGGTACAACGAGAACGCCGGATCGCCATAGTTGGTGAGGCCTCGCGCAAGACCATGCTCCGAAGTGTTCTTCATTCATAAGCCTTTGATTTATATAAGTGGGTAGCATCCCACCATTTTCGTGCGCTGAGTTGTGGTTGCGTTCCCACAAACCCGGCCGTACTGTCCGGCAAGGAGGAAGGGTTGCATGGAAGCGGTCGCGGAGCAAGGCAGCACCCTGCTCGAGAGCATCTCGGTTTTCTGCCGCCACAGCGGTATCGCGGAGTCGACCTTCGGCCGCCGCGCGGTGAACGACGGCAAGTTCGTCGCGCGCCTGCGCGACGGCGCGCGCATCACGCCGGAAACGCTTGAGCGCGTCACCACCTTTCTCGAACGCCATGGTGCGAGCGCGCCCGCCGCGCCACCGGAACTCCGGAAGCTGATCCGCGTCGCCGAGCGCGCCACGCCCCCATCCGTCCCGCGCGCGCCGGCCGAAGCTGCGCCATCGCGCAATTTCCGTTTCTTCGACAACCGGCAGAAGTACCTGCTCTTCGTCAACACCTGCGGCGAGAAGGAAACCGTGGCGCGCCGCGTCGGCATGGAACTCGCGCACATCCATCCGCAGCCGCCGGCGGTGCGCGTGTTCGATGCCGGCATGGGCGACGGCACGGTGCTCACGCGGGTGATGCGCGAAATGCACCGGCGCTTTCCGACGCGGCCGTTCTATTTCGTCGGCAAGGAAATCAGCCTCGAGGACGTGCGCTTGTCGCTCGAGAAGATGCCCGACCGCTTCTATGAGCATCCGGCCACCGTGATGGTGGTCACCAACATGTACTACACCGAAGCGCCATGGCTCACGCCCAGGGCGCTAAGCGCCGCCACCTCCCTGATCTGGCACCAGGTCGGGCTGACCGGCACCACCGCGCACGAGTTCAGCGAGCAGATCGCCGCGCTGGAGCCGTTCCTCGCGAAAAACTGGCAGGCGCGCCACAGCGCGAAAACCGGCAACCCGGTCTATGAGCGCCCGGTGGCCCTCGTCCTCTACCGCGACGATTTCCGCTTCATGCTCGATGAGACGATCCCGCGGCAGGGCAAGGCGCGCGCCGGCTACGACCTGGTGATCGCCTCGCAGCCCTACCGCGCGCGCGTGCCGGTGGAATTCAAGGCGGCGAAGGTCATCGGCCCTCTCGCCCGAGCGCTCGGGCCCGGCGGGCGCCTCCTCGGCATCCATTCCTGCGGCCGCGACCCTGGGCTGGAGATCGTGCGCAGAATCTGGCCGGAAGAAAACCCCTTCAGCACCGGCCGGCACGATGTGCTGCGCGCGGTGCGCACGGAACTCGGCAAGGACGCGCGCCACTACAATTTCAATTCGTATTCGGATGCACGCGCCGTATTCCGCTACGCCATGCATACCCTGCCCACCGAAATCGCCGAGAGCATCGGCACCTCGACGCTGTTCGCCGCCTGGAACGCTGCGGTGTACGTCGCCCAGATCGACGACGAACGCCTCGCACAGGTGGTGGGCGAGCGCAAATACCTCGATGCCACGCGCGCGGTGCTTCAGCACCACGGCGCACTCTGGTTCCTGGATGAATCCTATGTCGTCTCCCGCAAGCGCGGTTGATTCGCCCGGCATCGCCGCCGAACTCGTTTCCGGCGGCTCGCTTGAAATGGGCGCGCACCGCCCGCAGGACGCGCGCGACATCGCCGCGCTGCTGCCGGCGGGCACGCCGGTCTACGTCAACCACCTGCCGCGCCACAAGCTGCTCGACACGCTGCCGACGCTGGTCGCGGTGCGCGAAGCGGGGCTCGAGCCGGTGCCGCACATCGCGGCGCGGCGCGTCAAGGATCGCGCCGAACTGCAGAACTTCCTCAAGCGCGCAGTCGGCGATGCGGGCGTGCGCAAGGCATTGATCCTTGGCGGCGACGAGTCCGAGGCGCTCGGCGCCTACGCCGACGGCGCGGCGCTCATCAGGGAGGGTTTGCTCGCTGCCACGGGCCTGCGCGAGATCGGCCTGCCCGGTTACCCGGAAGGTCACCCGCGCATCCCGCGCGCCGCCCTCGAGGTGGCGTTTGCCGAAAAGATGGCGCTTGCCGCCGCACAGGGCCTGGGCACTTACGTCGTTACGCAGTTCTCCTTCGCGCCGGCGCGCATCATCGAGTACTGCGCCGGAATGGCGCGCAGTGCGCCCGGCGTGCCAATCTACGTTGGGCTGGCAGGACCGGCCAGTCCGGTCGCCCTGCTGCGGTTCGCGCAGCGTTGCGGCGTGAGCGCCTCACTGCGAGCCCTGCGCACGCAGGGAATGGATGCGGTGCGGCTGGTCACGCATACTGATCCCAAGGAGCAGCTCTCGGCGCTCTCGCATTACTGCGCAGTGCACGCCGATTGCAATGTCGTGGGCGTGCACCTGTTCACCTTCGGCGGCGTGACCGCGTCGGCTGACTGGATGAACCGCTACATCGCTTCGCTGGGCAAGCCGGCCTAGGCGAACAGTCCCTCGAGCGGTCGCACGCCGGCGCTTGCCGGGAAAACATGCGTCTCGAGCGCAGCCTCGTCGAGCGCCATTTGCGAGATAAGCGCCGCCTTGAACAGCGCGCGCTGGTCGAGCGTCGGCCGCAGGTCGCGGCCTTCGTGCAGCGCGCCCTCGCCAAGTCCCGGCCAGTCCGCGATCACGCGTCCGCCGCGCACCGCGCCGCCGACGACAAACGCCGCGCCGCCGGTGCCGTGATCGGTGCCGTTCGAGCCGTTCGGCGCGACGGTGCGGCCGAACTCGCTGACCATCACCACCGCCGTCTGCCGCCAGGCCGCGCCGAGCGATTCCTTGAGCGTCGCGACCATGCGGTCGAGCAACCTTAGATTCCGCGTCAGCGGACCGTATTCGCCGAGCTGGCCGATGTGCGTGTCCCAGCCGCCGAAGTCGATGCTCGCCACCCGCGGGCCTTCGCGCTTGCCGAGGATTTCCCCCGCCGCCTTGGCGAGCGCCACGACGGGCTGCTGTCCGCCGACCATGCCGTTGCGCCCTTCTATCATTTTCTGCGCTTCGAGCGCCGTCTCGAAGGACTGCGCCAGGAGCTTGTCGCCGCGGTAGAGCTCACCCAAGCGCTCGAGCAGCGCCGCGTCCGGCACCGGCATACGCGAGGGCGACCAGGAGCCGACCTGCGCCGGCCCGCGCAGCACCAGCGGGATGCTCTGTCCGAGCGCGAAGGCCGCCGGGCCGGTGGTGCCGGGCCTGGTCGCGAGCGCAGCATTGAGCCAGCCGGTCTCGCGGCCGAAAGGCTTCGCGGTGCCGTTCTCGACCAGGTTCTGGCCGTCGAAGTGCGAGCGCTCGCGGTACGGCGAGGCGATGGCGTGCACCACGGCCAGCTCGCGGGCCGCGTAGAGCTTGTGCATCTCGGCAAGATAGGGGTTGAGGCCAAAGTGGCCATCGAGGTCGAGCGCGCCGCCCGGCGTGCCCGGTGCGCCGACAGACAGGATTCCGCGCCGAGCCGCGTATTGCGGATCGCCGTAGGCGGGCACTGCCGAGAGCGCGTCCATGCCGCCCCGCAGGAACACGAACACGAGCCGACGCTCGCCGGAGGAAGGCGCCGCAAACGCCAGGCGCGGCAGCCCGCCGAGCGCGGCGATGCCGCCAAGAAGTTGCAGCGCTTCGCGACGGGTGGTCATCCTCACCTGCGCTGGAATTCCGGGCTCGCCAGCCAGAGCGCAAGCCCTTGCTGACGGCTTTCGGCGCGCTCGATCGCGCGCCGCGTGTCTGCGCCCAGTGCCGCGCCGTAGCTGTCGCCGGCCAGGTGCAGAGGATCCACCCCGGAACCGGTGCGCGCCGCGAGGATCCCGGCCCATTCGATGCGCTTCCAGAGCGAATCGGCGCCCGCCCAGGCGCCGGCGGTATCGGGCCAGCCCTGCGGCGAGGGAGCGAAGAACGGCCGCTGCCCCATTCCGCGCAAGCTGAAGTACAGGCCCTGCGGCTGCGCCGCGCGCGCCGCCGGCAGCGCCCGCAGGCAGGACACGATGTACTCGATCGGCGTCTTCATCTTGGCGAGCGGGCGCTCCCAGGCCTCAGGGCAATCGAGCAGCGCGCCGTAGACCGCCGGCAGGTGGCCGCCGGAGTCGCGGAACGCGCGCTCGATGCGCGCAACCGCGCCGGGCGGCGGCTCGTCGGCGATGAAGTGGCGCGCGAGCTTCGTCGCCACGAACCTGGCCGTTGCCGGATGCGCCGCAAGATCGCGCAGTACCGCCTCGCCCTGCGCAACGCCGTCCTCCGCGTAGGTCTTGCCCAGCAACTGGCGCGCGCCCGGCTCATGCCGCGCCGGATCGAAGCTGAACCCGCGCGGGCTTTCCACCCCGGGAACGTTCATGATCGGACGCACGGTCCAGCCGGTGAGCACGCGCGCGAACTCGGTGACATCGGCCTGCGAATAGCCGCCGTTCACGCCCAGGGTATGCAACTCGAGGATCTCGCGTGCCAGGTTCTCGTTCAAGCCGCTCGGCGGCGGGAAAGCGGAGCTGCGCGCGAACTGCCGCGGCTGCCAGCCCTTGCGCACCGACAAGTGGTTGTCCAGGTACATGATCATTGCGGGGTGCCTGGAGGAGGCGAGCAGCATGTCGGTGAAGGTCCCGCTGACGTGCGGCCGGATGGCTTCGCGCTCGAAGCTGCCGACCAGGCCGAAGATGAGCGCCTTCTCGGCCGAGACCGTGAAATGATTCGACCAGAACCACACCAGGCGCTCGTGGAAGGGCGCCGGGGTCGCCGCCGCTACGGCGAGCCGCGCGCTGAATTCCTCGAGCATGATCGGTCCGAAATGCTCGCGGAACGTGCCCTCGACGCTGCGCTGCGATTCCGGGGCCTGCATCTGCGTCTCGGCGCGCGCCTTGCCCAGCTTCGCGAGCCAGCGCGGGTATTCCTTCAGCGCTTCACTCGAATGCGCCAGCCGCTCGAACTGCGGGTAGGCGGGCGCGGGCTGGCCGGCCTGGCTCGCCAGCCAGCCCCGGACATCGCTTCCGGCGGCGGCCAGCTCGCCCGGGGCGGCGCCCAGCCCGAAGCGGTTGACGGCGATGACCGGTCGTACGCTCATGCGCCGAATTCTAGCCTTGTAAGCGACGTTGCCGCTGCGACCAGATGTAACAGGGCATTTCGGTCACCCCCAGATCGCTCGCGCCGCATCGACGCAAAGGCGCAGCTTCGCGCGCTCATCCGCCTCGGTCACCGGGTTGCCGCCCATGGTGCTGGCGAAGCCGCACTGCGGGCTGATCGCGAGCTGGGAGGCATCGATGTGGTTCGATGCCTCGTCCACTCGTCTTTTCAGCAGGTCCATCGGCTCGAGCTGGGGGAGTTTCGAGCTCACCAGCCCGAGCACCACGCCCTTCGTCTTCGGCATCATCGCCAGCGGCGCGAAGTCGCCCGCCCGAGGAGTATCGAACTCGAGCAGGAAATGGTTCACCCGCGCGCGGTTGAAGAGTCGCTCGGCGATCGAGGTATAGCCGCCCTGGGAAAGATACATGCCCTTGTAGTTGCCGCGGCACATGTGGATGCCGACCACCATGTCCGCGGGCCTGCCCTTCACCGCCTCGTTGATCGCGCCCACGTAGAGATCCACCAGCTGGTCGGGATCACCGCCCGCTGTGCGCACCTTGGCCTGCGCCTTCGGATCGCACAGCACTGCAAGCGCGACTTCGTCGAGCTGCACGTAGCGGCAGCCGGCCTTGTGCAGGTCCGCGATCTCGCCCTGGTAGACCTTGCCGAGGTCGCTGAAGAACTCCGCCGGGTCCCGGTACGCCTTGCTCCAATCCGTGAAGCGGTAGAAATGCATGGTCGAGGGCGCCGGCATCGTCACCTTCGGCGTCGCCCTGGTGAGCGGCGCCACGAACACGAATTCATCCAACGTGATCGGCTCGGCGCGTCCGATCCTTCCCTCGGCGTAGGGAGCGGTGAACTCGCGTTCATGCCCATGCTCGTCGTGGAACGTGAAGATCGCCTCCTTGACCACGAGCCCGCGCGTCAGCCGGACGAACTTCTCCCAGTAGGAGATGCGACGGAACTCGCCGTCGGTGACCACCTGAAGTCCGGCTTCCTCCTGCAGCTTCACTACGTCCCGAATAGCCGCGTCTTGTGCGGCGCGGAAATCCGCGTCCGCAATGCTCCTGGCCGCATGCGCGCGAAAGGCTTGCCGCAGGCTCTGGGGCCGCAGCAGGCTGCCGATATGGTCCGCGCGAAACGGCGGCTGTCCGGACATGGTTCCTCCCTTTTCTATAAGCCTATAGAATACCGCGCATGCAGTTCCGTGTCGCCAGCAATCGCAAGCGCCGGTCCGCTGAAATCGTCGCCGCGGCGGCCCAGGTGTTCGCGCGGCGCGGCTACCACGGCGCGTCCACGCAGGATATTGCCGACGTGCTCGGCATGCGCCAGGCCAGCCTCTACTACTACTTCGAGTCCAAGGACGCGGCGCTGGAAGCCGTCTGCGCGGCGGGGGTCGAGGACTACGCGGAGCGGGCGCAGGCGATCCTGCGCGGGGAGGGGCGCGCCTCGGACAAGGTCGCGAAGCTCGTGTTCCAGCACCTCGCGCCGCTGGCGGACCGGCTGGAGTTCACGCTGGTATTCCTGCGCGAGCGGCGCTTCCTGCCCGCGCCCGCGCGCAAGCGGATCCGCGACATCGAGCGGCGCTATGAGCGCATCATCGAGCGCGTGATCGAGCAGGGCGTGGCACAGGGTGAATTCCGCGCCGACCTCGATCCCCGGATGGCGACGCTCGCCCTGCTCGGCCTGGGCAACTCGGCTGCGGCCTGGTACGGCCGGGAGCCGGGCGCGACGCTGGAGCGCATCACCTCGGACTACGTGGACCTGCTGGTGCGCGCCTTCCGCAAAGGCGCCGCGC
>Ga0187893_10003436_pt1 | contig 32149 bp, 21 predicted proteins | sample MA1701074metaG_FD_139574 | JGI IMG/M metagenome (GOLD analysis project Ga0187893, IMG submission 139574) | White microbial mat communities from a basaltic lava cave in the Kipuka Kanohina Cave System on the Island of Hawaii, USA - MA170107-4 metaG ...
GGGACCCGGTCCGAACGGCCCGGGTCCGGATCGCCCCGCACCGGGGGGCCCGTAGGTGCGGGGGGCCTAGAGCCCCCGATCCCCCATTGCCGGCCCCGGCCGGGCCGGTCAGGATCGTGCCCGGGGGTGGCGACGGCGTCGCCCGGCGAGATCACGAGGAGCGGGGGCACATGGCCAGGAGCGGGGACCGCAACCACACACGGACCGGGCCGGGACATCGGCGGGGACATCGGCGAGCGCTGGCCGTGGCTGGGGCGGCGGCGGTCGTCGCCTCCCTCGTCGCCGCCACCGCCCCGTCCCAGGCCGTGGTCCCCGGCCCCACCGGGCGCATCGTCTTCGAGTCGAACCGCACCGGCGACCCCGAGATCTGGGTCATGAACCCCGACGGCTCGGTGCCCCTCAACCTCACCCGGGCCCCCAAGGCCCTCGACGTCTACCCGGCCTGGAGCCCCGACAGCTCGATGATCACGTTCTCGAGCGACCGCCACGAGCGGGGCAACCTCGACGTCTACAAGATGGACGCCTTCGGAGCCAACCTCGTGCAGCTCACCGACTCGCCGGGCGAGGACCGGGGCACGAGCTGGACCAGCGACGGCCGCAAGATCGTGTTCCACAGCGCCCGGGACCGCGACGAGTTCCACACCTTCGACGTGTGGATCATGGACGCCGACGGTTCGAACCAGCAGAAGCTCTTCGTCAACGGCTCGGCGGCCTACGTCTGCGGCGACAGCGTGACCGGCAAGATCGTCTTCAACAGCAACCGCGACGGCAACTTCGAGATCTACACGATGAACGTCGACGGCACCGGCCTCTTCCAGGTAACGACCACGAAGGCGCCTCGGCTCAACAGCGGGCCCAAGTGGTCACCCGACTGCTCGACGATCTCCTACAACCGCACCGACGCCGGGGGCAGCCTCGACGTCCTGCGGGTGAACGCCGACGGCACGAACATCGTGAACCTCACCAACGCCCCCGGGGTGTTCGACGCCTTCTCGGCCTGGTCCCCGGCCGGCGACCGCATCGTCTTCTCCAGCAACCGGGACGTGAACTTCGAGATCTACACCATGGACGCCTCCGACGGGGGCAACGTGCAGCGAATCACGTTCACCGACTTCGGCGAGGCCGACCTGCGGTCGGACTGGGGCACCTACCCGCCCTACTACGGCCCCCCGTTCGACCGCGTCCACTGCGCCGACGGGGTCTGGGCCCAGTTCACCGTACCCACCACCTTCGCCAACCAGGGCAAGTGCGTGAAGTACGTGGAGGGCCGCAGCCGCTAGCAGAACCTCCCCCCGGCCGGCCGCGCCCCGCGGCCGGCCGCTCCCCGGGCCAGGCCCCCGGCTGATCCGGATCAGATGGCGGCCCGGCCCAGGCCGGTGCCCACGTAGGTGAGGTGGAGGGGCACGCCCGGGGCGGACCCGAAGGGCCACAGCCGGCCGCTGTCGTCGAGCACCCAGCCGCCATTGCCGTCGGCGGTGAGCACGAGGTCCCGAGCCACGCTGGCGTTCGGCGACCACAGGCTGGACCGCACCGGCGGGGCGCTGCCGAAGGGGTGGAGGGAGCCCAGCCCGGTGAGGACGTAGCCGCTGCGCCCGTCGGGACGCAGGGCCACGGCCTTGGCGATGTCCCAGCCCGGCCAGTAGCCGGTGCCGGCCACCGGCGGGGCGTCGCCGAAGGGGTGCAGGGACCCCCAGCCGGTGAGCACGTAGCCGCCCGTCCCCCGGGCGTTCAGGGCCACCGAGCGAGCGATGTCCCAGCCCGGCCAGTAGCCGCTGGCGGACACCGGCGGGGCGTCGCCGAAGGGGTGCAGGGATCCCCAGCCGGTGAGCACGTAGCCGGCCCTCGTGCCCTGGGGGGTGGTGAGCCCGACGACGTCGCGGGCGATGTCCCAGCCCGGCCAGTAGGAGAGCTTCGTGATCGGGGCCGCCCCCCCGAAGGGGTGGAGCCCGCCCCACATGTCGAGCACGTAGCCCCCGGCGCCGAAGCGCACCGCGCTGCGAGCCGGGTTCCACCCCGGCCACATGGCCGACTGGGGCACGGCGGGCTGCGACCCGGCCGGCGTGACCCGGCCCTGGAGATCGACGGTGGCCAGGGCCTGCCCCCCGCCCGGGGCCCACCCGGCCAGCGGGTAGGTGGGCGTGCGGACCTGGAGGGCCGAGAGCTCGTCGCGCAGGGTGGGCAGGAGGGCGGCAGCCTGGTTCCCAGGGCAGACGGTGGAGTTGACGTCGCGGTGGCCGACGAGGCCGGGGCGCACCACGACCGTGCCCGGGGGGATGGCGGGGTTGCCGGAGTTGCCGGACACGATGGCCACCGGGCCCCGGGGGTCGATGCCGTGGTGGAAGGTCATCCACAACAGCGCCTGCTTCAGGCCGTCGTAGGCAGCGGCGGGCACGACGTCGTCCTGGAACCGGCCGAGCACGGCCACCCCCTGGCTGCCGGTGTTGAAGCCGGCGGCGTGAGCGCCGATGACGGCCTTGTCGAGGCCACCGGCCCTGCCCTCCCAGGCCCGGCCGAACCGGTCGACGACGAGGTTGTAGCCGATGTCGCACCAGCCGTTGGAGAACACGTGGAAGGAGTAGATCGCCCGGAGGATGGCGGGGACGTCCTCGGGGGCGTAGTCGTTGGCCGTGTCGGTGTGGTGGATGACCACGTAGCGGGCCTTGGGGGCGATCTCGGGGTTGCCGTCGCAGCCGGGGGAGCGGGTCCGCCACGACTCGTCCGCGCCCCAGCGGTCCCGGCCCAGGATGGGGGGCAGGGGGGCATCGGCCCCGGCGGCCGGGACGTTGGTGCCCCGGGCCCGCCCCGGGTCGAGGGCGTGGACCCGCAGCTCCCGCAGGGGGCCGTCGAGCACCTTGACGTCGACGTCGCGGCTGGCCTCACCCACCCAGACGGGCCCGGCCGAGGTGCGGCCCCGGTACTCCGGGGCGTCGTGGTCGGGACCCTCGACCGGGTCGCCCTCGACCCGCTGCCAGCCGCTCCAGGCACCGTCGGCCTGGCGCACCCGGAAGGCCACCGCCCCCGCCGTCGCCCCCGACCAGGTGAAGCCCACGGCCTCGGCGTCCACCGCCGTCCTCACCTGGCGCTCGACGCCAGCCGCCAGCTCGCCGGGATCGAGGAGGGTGACGGCTCGGGCCACCGGGGGGGTGGGGTCGGGCGCCGGGGCCACGATCCCGGTGGTGACGCCGGTGAGCAGCACCGTGGCCAGCATCGCCCTGGTGGCGACCCGCCGCGCCGGAGTGGTCCTGGCCACGCGCCTACCTCCGCTCGTCGGGGCCACCGGCTCGCCGGTGCCGTGGTGGCCGTCTGCCTCGTCGTCGTGATCCGGCCCCATGGGGCCCGGAGGTCACCATCAGCCAACCACACCCCGGGGCGCCGACCGTGGCACCACGGGCCGGGGCCCGGGGGCGTGGAGCTGCGACCCTGGCGGGCACCGGGCCAGAATCCCCCGGTGGCCGGCCCCGACCCCGTACCTACCGACGCCGTTGCCGGCGGGGGCCCTACCGACGCCGTTGCCGGCGGGGGCCCTACCGACGCCGTTGCCGGCGGGGGCCCTGCCGATTCCGTTGCCGGCGGGGGCCCGGCCGACGCCGTTGCCGGCGGGGGCCCTGCCGATTCCGTTGCCGGCGGGGGCCCGGCCGACGCCGTTGCCGGCGGGGGCCCTACCGACGCCGTTGCCGGCGGGGGCCCTACCGACGCCGTTGCCGGCGGTGTGCTCGCCGTGGCCGTGGACGCCACGCCCCTGCTCGGGCACCGCACCGGGGTGGGGACGTTCGTGGCCGCGGCCCTGGCCGCCGCCGCCCGGGACCCGGGCCTGGCCCTGCGGGGCTACGCCCTGAGCTGGCTCGGCTTCCGGGCCCTGGCCCAGGCCCTGCCCCCGGGCGTGGTCCCGCTGCGGGCGCCCATGCCCCCCCAGCCGCTGCGCTGGGCCTGGGGCCGGTGGGAGGGCCCGGCCGCTGAGTGGTGGACGGGGCGCTCGGCCGTCGTGCACGGGACGAACTACGTCGTGCCTCCCACCCGGCGGGCCGCCCGGGTGTCGAGCATCTACGACCTCACGCCCGTGCGCTACCCCGAGCTCACCGCCGGCGACCCGCTCGGCTACCCCCGGCTCCTCCGCCGGGCCCTGGCTGGGGGGGCCTGGGTCCACACCATGTCGAGCTTCGTGGCCGACGAGGTGGTCGAGGAGCTGGGAGCCGACCCCGAGCGGGTGCGGGTCGTGGCCGGGGGGATCCCCCCGGTGGCCGAGGTCGACCCCGCCCGGGGCCGGGCCCTGGCGGGGACCGACCGCTACCTCCTCTGCCTCAGCACGGTCGAGCCCCGCAAGGACCACCCGGCGGCGGTGCGGGCCTTCGATCGCCTGGCCGGCGACGACCCCGAGCTGCGCCTCGTCGTGGCCGGGCTCGAGGCCTGGGGCTCGGGTGCCCTCGACGAGGCGGTGGCCGCCGCCCGCCATCGCCACCGCATCGTCCGCCTCGGCTACGTGGCCAGCGACGACCGGGCCGGGCTCCTCCGGGGGGCCCGGGCCCTCGTGTTCCCATCGCGCTACGAGGGCTTCGGGCTCCCCCCCCTCGAGGCCATGAGCGTGGGGGTGCCGGTGGTGGCGACGAGGGCCGGCTCCCTGCCCGGGGTGCTGGGCGACGCCGCCCTGCTCGTGGACGTGGGCGACGACGACGCCCTGACCGAGGCGGTGGCCGCCGCCCTCGGCGACGACGGCGTCCGCCGCCGGCTCGTGGCCGCCGGCCACGAGCGGGCCGGCCGGTTCTCGTGGTCGCGCTGCGGCCGCGAGCTCGCCGCCCTCTACCGGGAGGCGGCCCGTGCCGCCAGCTAGGACGGGCGACGCCCGGCGGGCCGGGCCGGTGGGCCTCGGCCGCCACCCCCGCAGGTGCGATCCCCCCCCGCCCCGAGCCGGGACGGGCGACGACCGGCAGGCCACACCCCGCGGCCAAGGGCGGCGACAGTCGTGATCCGCGTGGTCCTCGTCGCCGAGCAGCTGCGCCGCCGGGTGCCGGGGGGCATCGGCACCTGCGTCCGGGGCCTCGTCGCCGGGTGGCACGAGCTCGGCGGCGCCGGCCCCCGCCTCACGCTCTGGGCCAGCCGGGCGCCGGGACGGGGTCCCGACCCCTTGGCCAGCCTGGGCCCCGTGCAAGCCTCGGCCCTGCCCGGCCCCGCCCTCGTGCGGGCCTGGGACCGGGGCCTCGTCCGGCCCCCCCGGGGCCACGACGTGGTCCTGGCCCCGTCGCTGGCCACCCCGCCGGCTCGCGAGCCCCTCGTCACCTGCGTCTGGGACCTCACCTGGCGCCGCCTGCCCGGCGCCTTCCCCTCCCGGGGCCGGCGGTGGCACGAGGCCGCCCTGGGCCGGGCCCTGGCCCGCTCCCGGCTCCTCGTCGTGCCCTCGGCGGCCACCGCCGACGACCTCCTCGGCGCCGGGGCTGCCCCCGACCGGGTGGTGGTGGTGGAGCCGGGCGCCGACCACCTCCCGCCGCCCGACGAGGAGCGGGCCGGCGCCCTGCTCGACGAGCTCGGCGTCGAGGGCCCGTTCGTGCTCACGGTGTCGACCCTCGAGCCCCGCAAGAACCTCGGCCGCCTCGTGGCCGCCCACGAGCAGGCCCGGTCCCGCCTCGGGGGCTGGCCGCTCCTCGTCGTGGGGCCGGCCGGCTGGGGCCCGCCATCCTCGGCCCGGCCCGGGGTGGCCTCCACGGGGTGGGTCGAGGGCGCCGTGCTCGCCGGCCTGTACCGCCGGGCCGGCGTGGTCGCTAGCGTGCCCCTCGTGGAGGGGTACGGGATGCCGGTGGCCGAAGCCATGCGCGCCGGCGTGCCGGTCGTCTCCAGCCCCGTCCCCGCCGCCGGCCCCGCCGCTGGCGCCGCCACCCTCGTCGTCGACCCCACGGACGTGGGCGCCCTGGCCGAGGCCCTCGTGGTGGCGGCCACCGACGAGGGGCGCCGCACCCAGCTCGTGGCCGCCGGGCGAGCCCGGACCGAGGCAGCCACCTGGCGCCGGGCCGGCGAGGCCTACCTCGAGGTCCTCGCCTCGGCCCTCGACCGGCCCCCGACCAACCCTGACCCCACCGCCGGGCCCCGCCCGGCGGGCCCCCGGCCCCCCCGGCCGCGCCGACGGCCACCGGCAGGCGGGGGGTGAGGACGAGGGCCGGCCCCGAGCCGGTGGCCGCCACGCCCACGGCCCCCGCGGCCGTGCCCACGCTGCGCCTCTCGGTGGACGCCAGCGCCGTTCCCGTCCAGCCCACTGGCGCCGGTCGCTACGTCATCGAGCTCGTGCGGGCCCTCAACGCCCTCCCCGGCGTCGACCTCACGCTCTTCTGCCGCCGGGGCGACGGCGACCGCTGGCGCCGGGGGGAGGCCACCGTCGTCGAGCGGGCCCCGGTCCACCGGCCGGTGCGCCTGGCCTGGGAGCAGGTCGAGCTCCCCCGCCTCCTGGGCGACCTGCCCATCGACGTCCACCACTGCCCCCACTACACGATGCCCGAGCGGGCCCGGGTGCCCCGGGTGGTCACCGTCCACGACATGACGTTCTTCGACCACCCCGAGTGGCACGAGCGGCCCAAGGTCCTCTACTTCCGCCGGGCCATCCGGGCCGCAACCACGAAGGCCGACGCCCTCATCACCCCCAGCGAGCGGGCGGCCGAGCGCATCGCCGATGCCCTCGATCTCCGAGCTCCCCTCCACGTGGTGCCCCACGGGGTCGACCACCGGCGCTTCACCCCCCCGGGGGCCTCGGCGGCCGACGACGACGCGGTCCTCGCCCGCCTCGGCATCGAGCGCCCCTACGTCGCCTTCGTCGGCACCCTCGAGCCCCGCAAGGACGTGCCCACCCTGGTGCGGGCCTTCGACCGCCTCGCCGGGGGCCACCCCGGGCTCGGCCTCGTGCTCGCCGGGGGCGACGGCTGGGGCACGGCCGCCGTCGACGAGGCCATCGCCGGCTCCGCCCACCCCGAGCGCATCCGCCGCGTCGGCTACCTGCCCGAGGCCGAGAAGCCGGCCCTGCTCCGGCGGGCCGACACCGTGAGCTACCCCTCCCAGGAGGAGGGCTTCGGCCTCCCGGTGCTCGAGGCCCTGGCCTGCGGGGCGCCGCTCGTCACCACCGAGGGTTCGGCCATGGCGGCCATGGCCGGCGGCAGCGCCCTGCTCGCCGCCGCCGGGAACGTCGACAGCCTCGCCCAGGCGCTCGAGGCGTCACTGGCCGGCGGGCCCGAGGTGGCCGAGCGGCGCCGGCTGGGGATCGAGGTGGCCGGGCGCTACACGTGGGCGGCGGCCGCCGCCCGCCACCTGGAGGTGTTCCGAACCGTGGTCTGATCGCCGGGCCCGGTACCCGGTCCGGGCCCGGGTGGCGAGGACCGCTCAGGCCGGGCGGGAGGAAGCGGGGGGATCGACGAGGTCGAGGACCGAGTCGCCCACGGCGTTGGCCAGGCTGCGGGTGCAGCGCAGGGCCCGCCGGGCGGGCTCGGGCACGCGGCCCTCGGCGGCGTCGAGCACGGGGTCGGCCACGCCCCGCGCCGCCACCCGCCAGTGGCGAAGGGCCGGCCCGGCTGCGGCCCGGGCCTCGTCCGCCCACCGCTCGAGCGCCCGTCGGCGCACCTGGGCCCGCTGCACCCCGAGGATGCCAAGGCCCAGGGCGGTGTGGACCGCTCCCCGGCACGCCTCGGCGGCGGCGGGGGCGGCTCGGGGGTCGGAGCCGGCGGTGGCCATCGGCCACCAGCCTAGGACCTCCTGGCCGGGCCTGGGTGGCCGCGTCGGCCCCCGCCCGTGCCGGTAGCCTCCCCCCCACATGGATCGACCCCCCGCCGCCCCCCCGGTCGTGATCGTGGTGGTGAGCCGGCACCGCGGGAGGTGGTTCACCGACGCCCTCCGGGCCCTGTCCATCCAGGACTACCCCAACCTCGCCGTGCTCATCGTGGCCGCCGGGGGCAGCCCCGACCCCAGCCCCGACGTGGCCACCGTGGCGCCCGAGGCCTACGTACGGCTCACGCCGGCGATGACCTACGGCGAGGCCGCCAACGACGTCCTCAGCTCGGTGGAGGGCGCCGCCTACCTCCTCTTCTGCCACGACGACGTAGCGCCCGAGCCCCGGGCCGTGCGCCGGCTCGTGGAGGAGGCCATCCGCTCCAACGCCGGCGTCGTCGCCCCCAAGGTGGTGGGCTGGGACCAGCCCGAGCACATCCTCGAGGTCGGCCTGGCGGTGGACAAGTCGGGGGCGACCGAGGGCCGGGCCGAGCCCGGCGAGCTCGACCAGGAGCAGCACGACGCCGTGCGGGACGTCTTCGCCGTGTCGAGCACCTGCCTGCTCGTGCGGGGCGACCTCTTCGCCGACCTCGGGGGCTTCGACGCCGTCATGGACGATGCCGGCGCCGGGGTCGACCTCTGCTGGCGGGCCCAGGTGGCGGGGGCCCGGGTGCTCGTGGCCCCGTCGAGCCGGTTCCGCCACGCCGTGCAGCCCGGGGAGGACCCCGAGCTCGATCCCGAGCTCGGCTTCCTCGAGCGCCGCGACCACCTCCGGACCATGGCGAAGTGCTACTCGGTCCTCCACCTGGCCCGCGTCCTCCCCCAGGCCGCGCTCCTGGCCACGGCCGAGACGGCCCACGCCCTGGCCACCGGCCGGCGCCGGGAGGCGGCCCAGGTGGCGAGGGCGTGGACGTGGAACCTCCGCCACGCGGGCGAGACCCGAGCCATGCGGGCCGGCGTCCAGGCCCGCCGGGCCGTGCCCGATGCCGACCTGCGCCGGCTCCAGGCCCGGGGCAGCGTGCGCTTCGCCCGGTTCCTCCAGCGACGACTGGACGACGACGGGCACGGGGGGGGGCTCGGGGCGTCCCCGGCGGCTCCCTCGACCTCCCGGGCCCGAGCCCAGCGGGGCTCGCGCCCGGCCCGCCTGCTCGCCGCCGTCCTCGGCCTGGTCGTCCTGGCCGGCCTCGTGGGCAGCCGCGACCTCCTGCTCGGGCGCCTGCCGGCGGTGGGCGAGCTCGCGCCCTTCCCCGCCGCCCTCGACCTCCTCGGGAGCTACCTCCACGGGTGGCGCACCACCGGCCTGGGGGCCGACGCCCCCACCCCGCCGCTCTTCGCCGCCCTCGGCCTGGCCGGGCTCGTGAGCCTCGGCAAGATGGCCCTGCTCCAGACGCTGCTCGTGGTCGGCACCCTGCCCCTGGGGGCCTGGGGCGTCTGGCGGGCGACCCGGGCCCTGGGCTCCCGCCTGGCCCGGTTGGTGGCCGTGGTCGTCTACCTGGCCGTTCCCCTCCCCTACGACGCCCTGGCCCGGGGCCGCTGGGGTGCCCTCGTGGCCTACGGGGCCGCACCGTTCCTCCTCGGCGCCCTGCTCCGCCTGACCCGGCTGGCACCCTTCGACGAGCTCGACCGGCGGCCCCACCTCGCCGCCGTCCTCACCCTTGGCCTCGGCCTGGCCGTCGGCGCCCTCGTGGCCCCGGGGTTGGTCGTGGCCCTCGTCGTGGCCGCCGCCGGCCTGGCCGTGGGCACCGTGGTCGGCGGGGGGGTGGCGGGGGGAGCGAGAGCCCTGGGCGCGGCCGCCGGCGCCGCTGGCCTGGCCTTCATACTCCTGCTCCCGTGGTCGCTGGAGGTGCTGGGCCCCGGGGGCCTGGCCTCGGTGCTCGGGGTGGCGCCCGACCCGGCCCTCGCCCCGTCCCTGGCCGACCTCGCCCGGTTCGAGGTGGGACCCCTCGGGGCCGGGCCCCTCGGGTGGGCCTTCCTCGTGGCCGCCGCCCTCCCCCTGGCCGTGGGCCGGGGGTGGCGCCTGGCGTGGGCGGTGCGCCTCTGGTTCGTGGCCCTCACGTGCACGCTCGTCGTCTGGGCCGGGGCCCGGGGCTGGTCGCCGGTGGCCTTCGAGTCACCCGACCTCCTGCTCGCCTTCGCCGCCCTCAGCCTCGCCCTGGCCGCCGCCCTCGGGGCCCTGGCCTTCGAGGTCGACCTCCCCGGGTACCGCTTCGGATGGCGCCAGGTGGCCTCGATCGTCGGGGGGGCGGCCGTGGTCGTCGGCACGCTGCCGGTGGTGGCCGCCGCCCGCGACGGTCGCTGGGAGCTACCCGCCGACGGGGTGGCCGACTCCCTCGTGTGGATGAGGGAGGAGGCGGCGGCCGGCGACTTCCGCACCCTGTGGATCGGGGCGCCCGAGGCCCTGCCCCTCGACGGCTGGCGGTTGGCCGACGGCGTGGCCTTCGCCACCTCGGACAACGGGCCGCCGGTGGCCACCGACCTCCTCCCCGGTGCGACGTCGGCGGGCACCGAAGCCCTCGGCGACGTCCTGGCCGCCACCGTCGCCGGGGAGACGGCCCGCCTCGGTGCCCTGCTCGCCCCCATGGGGGTGCGCTACCTCGTGCTGCCCGAGGAGCTCTCGGTCAGCGGGGGGCCGCCGCCCGGTCCCGAGCCGAGCGGGGGCGGCGGGGACCTCGTGGCCCCGCCCGCCGAGCGCAGCTACCCCCTCCCGGCCACCCTGACCTCGGCCCTCGGCTCCCAGATCGACCTGCGGCTCCTGCCCGCCGACACCGGCCTCACCGTCTACGAGAACACGGCCTGGGGTCCGAGCCCGGGCCTGCTGGGAGGGGCCGAGCCTGCCGCACCGGGGCCGGCAACGCCGGTGCCGGGCGAGCTCGGCGATGGCGCCGACCTGTCCGACGCGGCTCGCGCCCTCGAGCCCGACGGGCGGTTGCGGTGGACCGGCGAGGTCCCCGGGGGCGGTGAGGTCCTGCTCGCCCAGTCACCCTCGGCCCGGTGGTCGCTCTCGGCCGGTGGGCGCCGGGCCGACCGGGCCACCGCCTACGGCGTCGCCAACCGGTTCACCCTGCCCCCCGAGGGCGGGGCGGCGACCCTGGGCTACCGAACCTCGCTGCTCCACTACGGGGGCGTGGCCCTCCAGCTCGCCCTCTGGGCGGCGGCCCTCGGGCTGTGGCGAGCCAGCCGCCGGCGGCTGGCAGTCACCCCGGCGGCCCCACCCGGTCCGCCCGCGGCCTCCCCCGCCCCCCGGCCTCGGGCCAGCGCGCCGGGGCCGGGCCCGGCACCGCCCACGAGCCCGGCCGGCCGGGCGCCGCCCACGGGCCCGGGTCCCGCGCCCCGGGGGCCCGAGGGCCCGAGGCCCCGCCCCAACGGTCGGGCGCCGGCCGAGCGTGACCCCACCGACCACTGGGGACCGGCGCCCACGTGAGCCGCACCCGCCGAGCCGCCAGCCTCGTGGCCATCCTCACCGTGGCCGCCGTGGCCGCCCTCGTCGACCGCCGGGTCGAGCGCCCGCCCCTCGACGTGGCCGCCGAGGTCCGGGTCCCGGCCCAGGCCCGGGCCGAGGCCGGGTCCTCGGCCTGGTACTGCGTGGGGGCGAACGCCGACGAGGGCGGGCTGGCCCGGGGCACGGTGGTGGTAGCCAACGCCGGGGATGGCGAGGTGACCGCCACCGTCACCGCCATCTCCGACAGCCAGGCGCCGACCACCGCCACCCTCGCCGTGCCGGCCCGAGGGCGAGCCGAGCTCGCCCTCGCCGACCTCGTCACCGCCTCCCACGTCTCGGCCGTGGTGGAGCTCGACCGGGGCTCGGCCGTGGTGGAGATGGCGGCCGAGGGCTCGCTGGGCGAGACCGTGACGCCCTGCGCCTCCGCCGCCTCGAGCGAGTGGTACTTCGCCGACGGGGTGACGGCCCGGGACGCCCGGGAGGTCCTCACCCTGCTCAACCCCTTCCCCGACGACGCCCTCGTCGACCTCCGCTTCGCCACCGAGGACGGCACCGTGACCCCCGAGGCCCTCACCGGGGTGACGGTGCGGGGCCGCAGCCTGCTGGCCCTCGAGATCGGGGAGTTCGTCCCCCGACGGGAGTCGGTGGCGGCCTCGGTGTCGACCCGGACCGGCCGCCTCGTCGTCGGCCGCCGCCAGAGCTTCGACGGCAGCATCGACCGGCGGGGCATGGCCCTGTCCCTGGGGGCGACGTCGGTGGCCGAGGGGTGGTACCTCCCCGAGGGCCTGGCCCTCGACGGCCTGGAGGAGCGGTTCCAGATCTTCAACCCCGGGAGGGAGGAGGCCCGGGTGGAGCTCGACGTCGTGCTCGACGAGGGCGAGGCCGAGCCCATCCTCCTCTCGGTGCCCCCCGAGTCCCAGGTGAGCGTGGTGGCCAACAACGAGGCCCGCATCCCGCCGGGGATCGGCCACGCCCTCCACCTCACCGCCACGAACGGGGTGGGGGTGGTGGTCGAGCGCCGCATCGTCGGCGCCGGCGGGGTCGGGCGCCAGGGCCTGGCCATCACCGCCGGGGCGGTGGTGGCCACCGAGCGCTGGGTGGCCGCCGCCGGGAGCATCGATCCCGACCACGACCACGCCGTGGCCGTCCAGAACCCGGGGACTCGGGCGGCCACCGTGTCCTTCACCGCCCTCGTGGGCCGGGCGGCCCTCGTCCCCGGGCTCGAGGCGGTGGAGGTGCCCCCCGGGGCACGGCGGGTCGTGCGGCTCGGTGACCACGGCGTGGCCGGGCCCACCGCCGTGCTCGTGGAGGCCGACGAGCCCGTGGTGGTCGAGCGCGACGTCTTCCGCCGCCAGGAGCTGGGCCTGGCCATGGCCATGGCCGTGCCCCTCGAGGCCTCGGGGGGGTGAGCACCGGGGTGGACGGTGGCGCCGGGGTGGACGGTGGCGCCGGGGTGGACGGTGGCGCCGGGGCGAGCAGGGCCAAGGGGGGGCCGGGGGCCGGCGAGGGCGGAGAAGGGCGCAGGGGGGCGTCCGCCCGGCGATCGGCCCGCACCACCGCGATCACCGCACCCGGGCCTGCGGCCCTTCCCCCCACTTGTTCCGCCGCCCGGAACCCGAAGGCCGGTCGGGAGGGGTACCCGCACCGGCGCTCGCAGGCATCGTCGCGGCAGGTTCATCTGGGGTCAATACGTGTCTTCTGCACTTACGTGACGCCGTCAGGACGAGCGTGACCCGCCTGCTCGTGGCCGCGGCCATCGTCGTGGTGGTGGCCCTGGTGGCCCTGGCCCTCGAGCGCCGGCGGCCTCAGCCCCCCACCCAGGCCCGGCCGGCCGGCGCCTACCCGGTGCCCACCCAGCTCGACCGGGACGATTTCGACCACACCGGGGCCGACTGGCTCGTCGTGGTCTTCACCTCGGCCACGTGCGAGAGCTGCGCCGAGGCGGTGGCCAAGGCCCAGCCCCTGGCCTCGGGCCCGGTGGCGGTGACCGAGGTGGAGGTGGGAGCACGGCCCCGCCTCCACCGCCGCTACGGCATCGAGGCCGTGCCCACCATCGTGCTGACCGATGCCGAGGGGGTGGTGCGGGCCTCCTTCGTGGGCAACCCGCCGGCCGCCGAGCTGTGGGCGGCGGTCGCCGAGGTCCGGACGTCGGCCCCCGGTGACGCGCCGGCGGCGGGCTCGGGCGGCGACGGCACCTGACCCACGCCCGGGGATCCGGGGCCCTAGGCGAGCGGAATGCTACGGTCGACCACCAGATGGGGCTCGGGACCAAGCCTTCCCCTGGGGCCCGGCCGTCGCCGCGACGGCCGCCCCACCGATGGCCGCAGCACCGATGGCCAGCCTCGCGGTGGTCCCGCAACCCGTGGGTCCGCCGCCGGGCCGGCCAGCTGAAGCTGCCGGCCGAGCCCCGGCCGGCGCCCCCGCCCCCGCCCGCCCTCTTCGGGCGCCGGCCCAGCGCCGCCCGAGCCCGGGCCCGGCGGGCCGGGGCGTGGGCCACGCGGCGGCACCGGCCCCTGGCCCTCGGCGGGATCGCCGTCGCCGTCGTCGCCTTCAGCGGGCTCTGGCCCGGCGACCTCGTCCTCGACGGCCCGGGGGTCGCCCTCTATGTCCAGCTCGTCACCGACCAGCTCGGCGAGCTCGGCCGGGTCTCGGCCTGGCTCCCCGACCTCTGGGCCGGCACCCCGGCCTGGATCCTGGCCCCGTCGCTGCCCGTCACCATGCTCGCCCCCCTGGGCATGGTCCTGGGGGCCGATGCTGCGGTGAAGGTCGCCGTGCTCGCCGCCCAGGTCGTCGGGGGGTGGGGCGCCCTGGTGCTGGCCGAGTCCCTCTGGGGCCGCCGGCCCCCACTGCCCTTCGTGGCCGGGCTCCTCTACGCCCTCCACCCCATGTTCGTGTCCCACGGCGCCCTCTTCGGTCACGAGACCTCCGTGTGGGTCATGGCCGCCACGCCGTGGCTGGCCTGGGCCCTGCGCCTCGCCCTCCGGGGCCAGGGAGCCCGCTACGGCGTCCTCGCCGGCTTCCTCGCCGGCTTCGCCGTGCTCCAGCAGGCCGAGCACGCCTACGGCCTCGCCCTCCTCAGCGCCGGCCAGGTGGCCATCGAGCTGGCCCGGGCCGCCCGCTCCCCCCGGCGCTCGATGGGCGAGGTCGCCGCCCGGGCCGGTCTCGTGGGGGCGGTGGCCCTGGGGGCGACGGCCTTCTGGCTCGTGCCCTTCGCGACCCACAGCGACGAGTTCATCCTCACCCCGCCGGAGACGGTGCGGGCCGTCCTCGACGAGGGCGTGGGCTCGGAGATCGGCCGGGAGCCGGGGACCTTCCTCGCTCGCAGCGCGCCCCTGGAAGGCTCGGTAACCTTCGAGCGCGACCTCCTGCGGGGCTCGGTCTACCTCGGGTGGGTGGCCGTGGGCCTCACCGGCGCCACGCTGGCCGTGCTGAGCCGGCGGGACCGCGACGGGCACCTCACCGCCATCCTCGTGTGCGGGGCCCTGGGCCTGTGGATGTCGACCGCCGGGGTGCCGCTGGCCTCGAGCGGGCCGGCGGAGCGGGCCGAGACCCTGCCCTTCCTCGTCATCGGCGCCATGACCGGCCTGCTCGTGGGCAGCTTCATGCGTCGGGTCGTGCGCTCCCGCACGCTGCTCTGGGGCGGCCTGGCCGTGGCCTTCGTCCTCGCCCTCCCCTACCTCACCCCCTTCCTCTCGCTCCAGCGGTTCGTCCCCTTCCTGGCCAGCATCCGCTTCCCCCGCCTCTACCCCCTGGGAGCCCTGGCCGTGTCGCTGGGGGCGGCCTACCCCCTTCGCCTGGCCGTCGAGTGGGCCAGCCGCCACCAGCCCCGCCACGAGGCCCTCGTCGCCGGGGCGCTGAGCCTGGTCCTCGTGGGCGCCTTCCTCCTCGACGCCCGGCCCTACCGGTCCTACTACCGGGCGTCGGGACCGGACGACGCCGCCGCCTACGAGCGCCTCGACGCCGCCCTGGCCGCCGCCGCCCCCGAGGGCCGGGTGGCCACGGCGTCCTTCGGCGAACCCCGCCTCGTGCGGGGTCTGGTCGCCACCGGCGTGCCCCTCTCGGTGGGCTGGCCCCACCCCATCGCCGGGCGCCAGGTCTGGCGCCTCACCGGCGAGGCGGTCATCGCCCCGCCGGGCTACCAGCGGGCCGCCCTGGGCCTGGCCGGCACCGAGTACCTGGCCGTCGAGAGCCGCCGGGCCCGCGCCGATGGCACGGTGACCGTGGCCAGCGTGAACCTCCGCCGCAACCCCCGGGCCCTGCCCCTGGTGCGGGCCTACAACGACGTCGTCGTCGTGGCCGACCGGTCCGTGACCCCCGAGCTCGCGACCGCGCTGAGCGCCCGCCACGTGGGGGTGGTCCAGGGCGACGCCGGCACCGCCGAGCGCCTGGGCCCGGCCGTCCGGGGCAGGATCGGCTCCGATGCCTGCGACGAGGCCGGCGCCGGGGACCTGGCCCAGGAGCTGGCCATGGCCTGCACCCTCCACAACTGGCTCGGGGTGTTCGCCGGCTACGACGGCGTCCCCATCGGCGACGCCACCGGAGCCGTGGTGCGCTCCCGGGCCGACGGCCTCGAGGGGGTGGCGGTGTGGCTCGACCGGGCGCCCGCGGGCAGCGAGCTCGTGATCTACGACCTCGGCCCCGATGGGCGTACCCTCTCCTCGGAGGTCAGGCGCAGCCGGCTCGTGGCCGGCGCCGTCGATGCCAACGGCATGGCCCTGTTCCGCTTCGACCCCATCGACGACTCCGCCGGGAGGGACTACGCCTTCGTGCTGTCGTGTGAGGACTGCGAGCCGGCGGCCGAGCCCCGGCTCGTGACGAGCCGGGAATCCCGCCTGGGCGGGACCCTCGTCACCGCCGAGGGCCTCGACGCCGACCGCAGCCCGGCCTATGCCCTCCTCTACCCCGGCGCCGCCGACGCCCCCCCGCCGTCGACCACGGTCGACGGCCGCCGGGCCGGCCCCGGGCGCTGGGAGGTCGCCGTGTCGGGGTCGGCTCCCGCCCTGGTGGTCGTGGCCGAGGCGGCCGGCTTCGACGGCTGGACGGCGCGGGTCGACGGTCGCCCGGCGCCGGTGCTCGAGGCCGACGGCGCCTTCCTCGGGGTGGCCGTGGGCCCCGGCGACCACACGGTCGAGCTCGCCTACCACCGGCCGGCGGCCACGACCGTGGGCCGGGCCATCACCGCCCTCACCCTGCTCACCCTGGCCGGGGCGGGCCTCGTGACCTGGGCCCGCCGGGGCGACGGGGCCCCTGACCAGGCGCCGAGCCCGTGACCATCACCTCCGAGCCCGTACGCAGCCGGCGCCGGACCCGCCCGGTGATCCCCACCCCGGCCCGCCGGCCGCCGCCCCGCTACCAGCGCCCACCCACCCGGCTCCGGCCCGCCTCCGGGACGGCCGGGCCCGGGACGCCCACCCGCCGGGTCGTCGGCGAGGCGCGGCCGCCTTGGTCGGGCCGGTCGAGGGCCGTGGCGCCGACCTCGGGAGCCCTGGCCTGGATCGAGCGCAACTGCGCCGTCGTGCTCGTCCTCGCCGCCGCCGTGCTCGCCTTCTCCGGCGGCTGGCGCTACGGCGACCTCGTGTTCGACGGCCCCGGGGTGGCCATGTACGTGCGCCTGGCGCTCGACCACTGGAGCGGGCTGGGCGTGCCCTACTGGCTGCCCGACATGTGGGCCGGCGCACCGGTGTGGGCCTTCGCCCCCTCGTTCCCCGTGCTCTTCGTGGCCCCCCTGGGCGCCGTGCTCGGGCCCGAGGGAGCAGTGAAGGCGGTGAGCCTCATGGCCCAGGTGGTCGGCGGCTGGGGCGCCTGGACGCTGGCCCGCTCGCTTTGGGGCCGGGGCAGCGCCGCCCTGCTCGCCGGGTTCGTCTACGCCCTCCACCCGCTCTTCGCCAGCCACGTGTTCTTCGGTCACGAGACCTCGGTGTGGGTCATGGCCGCCACGCCGTGGCTCGTGTGGAGCCTCCGCCTGGCCCTGCGGGGCAAGGGGATCCGCTACGTCGTGGGAGCCGGGCTCATCGCCGCCTTCGCCGTGCTCCAGCAACCCGAGCACGTCTACGGCCTGGCCATCCTCTGCGGAGCCCTCCTCGTCGTCGAGCTCGCCCGGGCCCGCACCACCGGCACCGGGCCCACCGGCTGGGGCGGCGTGCTCGTGCGGGCCGGGGTGGTGGTGGCCGTCGGCCTCGGGGCCGTGGCCCACTGGCTCGTACCCTTCGCCTCGCTCAGCCGGGAGTTCGTGCTCACCCCCCCCGAGGCGGTCCGCTCGGTGCTCGTCGACGGGGTGGCGGCCGACGTGGGCCGGGAGATGGGCGTGTTCCTCGACCGCGCCGACGGGGTGTCGGGCACGATCGGCTTCGTCGGGCGGGACTTCCTGCCCGGCACCCTCTACCTGAGCTGGGTGGGCTTCGGGCTCACCCTCGTCACCGTCGCCCTGCTGTCCCGCCGGGACCGCGACGGCTGCCTCACCGCCGTGCTCTTCGCCTCGGCCGTGGGCGTGTGGATGTCGACGGCGGGGGTCAGCCTGGCCGACAGCGGGCCGGTGGAGCGGGGCCAGCTCGTGCCCTTCGTGGTCGTAGGGGCCGTGGCCGGCCTGCTCGTCGGCAGCTTCCTGCGCCGCCTCCGGCTCCCCACCGCCCTGGCCTCGGTGGGGGGCCTGCTCACCGCCGGGCTGCTCCTCCTGCTCCCCTACGCCACCCCCTTCGTCACCCTCCAGCGCATCGTGCCGTTCATGGCCAGCATCCGCTTCCCCCGCCTCTACCCCATCGCCATGCTCGGCATCGCCCTGGGCACGGCCTACCCGCTCACCCTCGTGAAGGACTGGGCCATGCGGCGCCAGCCCCGCGCCGCCTCCCTGCTCGCCGCCGCCGCCGCCCTGGCCGTGGCCGGCCTCTTCGTCGCCGACATCTGGCCCTACCGCAGCTACTACGAGGTGCGCCGACCGCCACGCGACGACGCCTACGCCACCGCCGAGGAGCAGCTCGCCGCCTTCGGCGGCAACGGCCGGGTGGCCACCCAGAGCTTCGGCGACCCCGAGCCGGTGGACCGCCTCCTCGAGGGCGGCCGCCAGGTGACGAGCGGCTGGCCCCACGCCTTGGCCTCCAAGTCGGTGTGGCGGGTCACAGGCGAGGCCTTCCTCGCCCCCCGGCCGCTCGGTGACGCCGCCCTCGGCCTCTCGGGGACCACGCACGTGGCCGGCGAGGCCATTGCCTTCGCCCAGCCCGACGTGGCCGTGACCTCCGAGGTCGAGCTGCGCCTCAACGAGCGGGCCCTGCCCCTGGCCCGGGCCTACGACGAGGCCGTGGTGCTGGGCGACGAGGAGCTCGCCCCCATGCTGGCCACCGTGCTGGCCCAGCGCAACGTGGGCGTGGTGGACGGCACCGCCCTCACCGCCCAGCAGCTCGGCGACGCCGCCTTCGCCCTCCTCGACGGATCCGACGCCTGCGGGTCCCGGCCCGAGGCGGCCCTGCCTCCCGGGGTGGCCGGCCAGGTGGCCACCGTGTGCTCGCTCGACCGCTGGGTGGGCGTGTTCGCCGGCGTCGGCGGGCGCTCGGTCGAGGACCGCCCCGGAGCCGTGTTCACCTCGACCATGCCCGGCCTGCGGGGCATCAGCGTGTGGCTCGACCGGCCACCGGAGGACCTCGAGCTCGTGCTCTACGAGCTCGACGGCGAGGGCGGCGAGCCCGGCCGGGAGATCCTGCGGGCCCGGTCCTCGGGCCTCGACGAGCGCGGTCTCTACGAGTTCGCCTGGGACCCCCTCCCGGGCTCGGGGGGCGTGGCCTACGGCTTCGAGCTCCTCTGCGGGGACTGCGGCGCCGTGGCGCCGAGGATGGCGGTCACGGGCACCGAGCGGGCCCCGGCCAACCTCATCGCCGATCGCACCCGCATCCCCGGCCGGGTGGCGGCCTTCACCCTCGACTACGACGGCATCCCGCCCGTGCCCCCCTCTTCGACCTCGGTGCGGGCCTTCCGGCCCGGAGAGGGCCGCTGGGAGCTCACCACCAGCGGGTCGAAGGCCTCGCTGCTCGTGGTGGCCGAGGCCTGGTTCCCGGGCTGGAAGGGTTGGGTCGACGGCGAGGAGGTGCCGGTGCGCAAGGCCGACGGCGCCTTCCTCGGCGTCGTCCTGCCGCCCGGGGACCACGAGGTCCGCCTCGCCTACCAGCTGCCCCGGGCGGCGGTGGTGGGCCGGGGGATCACCCTCGTCACCCTCGTGGCGTCGGGGTTGCTCCTCTGGGCCCCCCGGGTCCTACGCCGCCGCCGCGACCGGCGCCGGGCGGGCCACGAGCTCGACGTGGGCCCCGAACCGTCGGGTCCACGCCGGTAGGCGCTCCTCGGCCCGGCTCAGCCAGCCCCACGCCCGCCGGCGGGCGCCGGGCAGGGCCCAGGCGGCGAAGGAGACGAGGCTGTGCTGGCGCTCGTCGACCACATCGAGGCCAGCCTCGGCCACGAGCCCGAGGAGGGTGGAGGCCGTGAAGCGAGCCTTGATCTCCACGCCGTCCCAGGTGGGGTGCAGGCGGCGGCCGACGCGGATCACCGGGTTGTCCTCCACCGTCTCGGCCAGGACGAGGTGGCCCCCGGGGCGCAGCACCCGGCGCACCTCGGCCAGCACCGCCGGGGGATCGTCGAGGTGGTGGAGCACGTGGATGCACCACACGAGCGAGCAGGACCCGTCGGCCAGGGGGATGGCGGCCCCGTCGGCCACCGCCACCCGGGCCGGGGCGGTCGAAGCCCGGGCAAGCTCGGCCACCTCCCCGTAGTGCGGCTCCAGCCCCACGACGGCGTGACCGGCAGCCATCATCCGCAGCGTCCAGAACCCGTTGCCGCAGCCCAGGTCGAGGACCGGTCCCTCGCCCGCCACCCGGGCGAGCCAACCCTCCACGAAGGGGTTCAGCACGTCGCCCTGGCCCACGGGGACCGGGGCGCCGGGCCGCAGCCGGCTCACCCGACCGTCGCCGGGTGCCGCACCCCCGGGCCGGGGGGAGCCACGCCGAGCTGAGCCCTTGGTTCGGCTCGGATGCCCCTCACAGGATCTCCACCACGTCGCGGCGGGGGTTCGGGCCGAGGTCCTCGACCGGGGCCCGGCGGCGGAGGCCCCGGCCCCTCCCGGCCCCCCGACCGGAGGTCGCCTCGTCCCTGGTGACGACGCCGGGGTAGGGGCGGGGGTCACCACCCCCGAGGTCGTCGTCGCCCCCGAGGTCGTCCTCGAGGTCGCCGTCGGGGTCGTCGTAGAGGTCATCGTCGAGGTCGTCGTCGGACCGGGAAGCGGCCCGGCGCCGAGCCGCCGAGGCCACGAGCCCGAGGGCCCCGGAGAGCCCCACGACGAGCCCGACCCACAGGGGGCTCTCGTCGGTGTCGCTCGACTGGCCCTCGGAGAGCACGAGGGGCCGCTCCCGATCGGGTGCCGCCTCGGGCGCCGACGAGGCCGGGGCTTCGACGGGGAGGGGCCCGACGACCCCGGGATCGGCCTGGGCCGTCGTCGTGGGAGGCGCCGCTCGCTGCGGTGCGCCGGCGTCGGGAGCGGCGACCTCAGGGGTGGCACCGGTGGTGGGGGGCGAGGCCGGCGGCCGGGTCGTGCTGGCGGCCGGGCTCGTGGACGGCGGGGCGGGCTGGACCGTGACCGTCACGTCGTCCACGGCCGAGGCCGTGAGCCCGAAGAGGGCACAGGCCACCACCTGCACCTCGACCTTGCCCCGGGGCAGGTCCCCGGCGGCCACGGTGAAGGAGAAGGGCACCCGGGAGGCGGGGGCCTCCAGGCGCCGGGAGGCTACGGGCTTGCCGCCCACGAGGAGCTCGACCTGGTCGAGGCCCACGGCGTCGGACTGGGCGACGCCCGACACCACGAGGTCGCCGCTGACCACCTCACCGGGGGCGGGGGTGTCGATGGCGACCTTGGCGCTGCCCAGGGCGTCCACCGGCAGTGGGCACGCCGCCGCCCCGGCGGGCGGGGCGAACCCGACGAGCCCCCCGAGGACCACGACGACGAAGGCGGCCGCCAGCCGGCGGGGTCGGCGACGGTGGGCGGGGTCGCTCGTCACCGTGCCATCATCGCGGACCCGACGTCCCCGCGACATGCGCGCCACTGGCCGGACGCCGGCCCCGGCGTGAGGGCTCGGCGAGACCCGGGGCCGGTTCGACGACCGGTTGGGCACGGCTGGTTTGGCACGACTCGTTTGGCACGGCTGGTGGGCACGGTTGGTGGGCACGGTTGGTGGGCACGGCTGGTGGGCACGGTTGGTGGGCACGGTTCGGCGTCGGGTCGGTCAGGCGCGGAGGGCTCCGGGACCGGACCTCCGAGGGGTGCTGGACTATGCTCCGCGCACCTAACTGTAACCACGGGCACGCAGCGGCGGCAGGTTGGGGGGCAGATGATGCACGACAGCCGGACGGCGGTCCGAGGGGTTGACCCCCGCCGGTTGGCGCGCCGGGCGGGCTGGCACCGCCAGATCGAGCTGGCCGACGCCGTGCTCGCCTCACCCCGGCCGGGCCCTTCTTCGACCGGCGCCGCCCACCCCGGCACCGTGGGGGTCATCGTCCCCACCCACAACGACGGCGCCAACCTGGCACCGCTCCTGGGCCGGCTGCTCGACGAGCCCGAGGTGGCCGAGGTCATCGTCGTGGCCAGCGCCTGCACCGACGACTCCGTGCCCGCCGTGCTCGAGGTGGCCGCCGCCCACGAGGGGCGGGTTCGCCTCTACGTCGAGGCCCAGCGCTCGGGCAAGGCGGCGGCGGTGAACCTCGGCATCCAGGAGTCGGCCACCCCGCTCGTGGTGATCGTCTCGGGCGACGTCCTCCCCGACCCCGGGGCCGTAGGCAAGCTGGCCGCCGCCTTCGCCTCGGCCGAGGTGGGCCTGGCCGGGGGGCGGCCCCGTCCCGTCGACGACCCCGACACGCCCATCGGCCATGCCGTGCAGCTCCTGTGGCGCCTCCACCACCGCCTCGCCCTCCACCAGCCCAAGCTCGGGGAGATGATCGCCCTGCGGGCCGAGGCCGTGGTGGGCCTGCCCCGCACCTCGGTCGACGAGGCCTGCTTCCAGGCCATCCTCGAGGCCGAGGGCTGGCGCTCGGTCTACGTGCCCGACGCCGTGGTGGTGAACAAGGGCCCGGGCACCCGGGCCGACTTCCTCAAGCAGCGGCGCCAGATCCACGCCGGCCACCTCTGGCTGCGGCACCGCCAGCACTACACTGTCCCCAGCCTCCAACCCCGGCTCCTGGCCCAGGAGCTGTGGCGCGACCTCCTGGACGACCCCACCCGCCTCCGACCGCGCCGGCTGGGCTGGACGGCCGGTACCGTGGCCATGGAGACCTGGGCCCGCCTGCGGGCCCGGGTCGACTTCGTGCGGGGAAGGGAGAACCATGTCTGGGAGATGGTCCAGAGCACCAAAGCTCCGGCGCTTGACGCAGACCGGGTACTCGCTGGCGGCGGCGAGCTCGTGGCGGGCCAAGGGATGGCCCCGGCTCCTGCCCATCAACGTCGTCATCAGCACGAACTTCCGCTGTAACTTCCGCTGCCAGACCTGCAACGTCTACGACCGCAAGGTCACCGAGCTCACCGCCGAGGAGTGGGAGCGGGTCTTCGCGTCGATGGGCCAGGCCCCGACGTGGATGACCTTCAGCGGGGGCGAGCCCTTCCTGCGAGGCGACCTCGGGACCATCATCTGCTCGGCCATCGAGCACTGTCGCCCCGCCATCGTGAACATCCCCACCAACGGGTGGTTCACCGACCGGGTCCTCGCCGGGGTGGAGGAGATCTGCACCACCCACCCCGACACCCAGCTCGTCATCAACCTCTCCTTCGACCACCACGTGCCGGAGCGCCACGACACCATCCGGGGGGCGCCGGGCTCGTGGGTTCGCCTCATGGACACCTTCGCCGGCCTGCGGGCCCTCGACCTGCCCAACCTCACCGTGGGCGTGCACACCGTGGTGTCGGACCGCAACGAGGACGACTTCCCGGCCGTGGCCCGGGGCCTGGCCGAGCTGGGCGCCGATTCCTACATCGCCGAGCCGGCCGAGGAGCGGGTGGAGCTCCAGACCCTCGACACCGGCATCACCCCCCGATCGGCGCGCTTCGCCGCCGCCGCCGAGGCCGTGCTCGAGGCCGAGCAGGCCGCGTCGGGCACGGTGGCGGGCATGGCCCGGTCGCTGCGCACCGAGTACTACGAGCGGGTCACCCGCCTCCTCGGCGGCGAGGCCGACGCCATGCCCGTGTGCCACGCCGGGTTCCTCTCGGTGCACGTCGTGGCCGACGGCGACGTGTGGTCGTGCTGCGTGCTCGCCCGCTCCTTCGGCAACCTCCGGGACGCCGACTTCGACTTCCCCACGGTGTGGTTCTCGGAGGCGGCCGAGGAGTTCCGGGCCTGGATGCGCGAGCGGCGCTGCGCCTGCCCCCTGGCCAACGCCGCCTACACGAGCCTCCTGGCCGAACCGGGCGCCGCCGGGCGCATCGCCGCCGGGGTGGTGCGGGGCGAACGGGCGCCGAGGCGCCCCCGGCCCGTGACCGTCGCCACCCGGTGAGGGGGCCTCGGCCCTGCACCGGGCCGCCGCCGACCCCGCCCCGGTGAGCGCCGACCGCGGCGCGCCACCCCGTGCCGGGCGGGACGACGGTGCCGGCGGCCCGGTGCAGGGCATCTCGGCCCGGGCCCGGGAGGAGGTGCCCTCGGGCAGGGGACCAGGCCCCGAGGCCCCCCCGGCGCCCGAGGGCCCGGCGCCCGAGGGCCCGGAGGTGGCGGGCGGGGACGCGGCGGTAGCCGTGGCTGCCCCCCGGCGCCGGCGCCGCCAACCCGAGCTCGGCACCGCCACCCTCGTCACCGGGGCATCGGGGTTCATCGGAAGCCACCTGCTGGCCGCGCTGGCCAGCGGGGGCCACGAGGTCAGGGCCCTGGCCCGCTCCGAGGAGGCTGCGGCCCGCATCGGGGCCGTGGCCGCCGGGGCCGGGGCCGGGTCGGTGGAGGTGGTGCGGGGCGACCTCGCCGACCCCGCCAGCCTGGAGGCGGCGGCCGCCGGCTGCCGGCTCGCCTACCACCTGGCCGGCGCCTACCGGGGCACCCCCGCCGAGCTCTCGAGCTCGCACGTGGCCGGGACCGCCCGACTCGTCCGGACCCTGCACCCCGAGGCCCGTCTCGTGGCCGTGAGCTCCACCTCGGTCTACGGCTGGGACCAGCGCTGGCCGGCCGACCACGCCAGCCCCCCGGCCCCCGTCGGCGCCTACGGCTCGGCCAAGCTCGCCGCCGAGCGCCTCGTGCTGGCCCGGGCCACGGGCTCGGCGGTGGTCGTGCGACCCACCATCACCTACGGGATGGGCGACCGCCACGGCATGCTCGCCCGGTGCCTGGCGCTGCTGGCCCGGCGCCGGCCCTTCCCCGGGGACGGCTGCAACCGCATCCACCTCATCCACGTCGACGACCTCGTTGCCGCCCTGGTCCGGGCGGGCGGCGCCGGCGACGGCGCCTACGTCGTGGGCGGCCCGACGGCCACTCCCCTACGCCGGATCCTCGAGCTCCTCGCCGAGGGGGCGGGAGCGCCCCCGCCTCGCTTCGGCCTCCCCCCGGCCCTGCTACGCCCGGCGGCCCGGGTCCTCGAGGCGGCCTGGTCGGCCACCGGGCGGCGAGGTGAGGCCCCGGTCTCGGTCCACTCGGTGGACGTGGCCACCCGGGACCGGGCCTACGACTGGCGCCGGGCCGCCGACGACCTGGGCTGGGAGCCGGCCGTCGACGTGGCGCAGGGCATCCCCCCGGTGGGGGCGTGGCTGGCGGCCGAGACCGGCCTCGGCTCCCGCCCTCGGACCCGGGCGGCGACCCCGGGTGGGGGGTCGGACGCGGCCGCGCCGGTGGCGTCGCCGTCCCCGTCCGCCGCCGCCGTGGTCTCGGGCAACGCCTCGGGCCACGAGGACGAGCTCGGCTTCGACTGGCGCAGCTACGTGAGCGATCCCGACGAGGGGCTGGGGACGGTCTACGAGCGCTTCGCCCTCGACGACGTGCTCGCTGCCGCCGTGGAGCGCACGGGGGCCACGAGCGTGCTCCACGCCCCCGCCTTCGGCATGATGGGGTTCCCGGGCATCGACGCCGTGTTCCTGGCCCGCCGGGGCCTGCGGGTGGGCCTCGTCGACTTCGCCGAGGAGCGCCTCGAGGCCGTCGTCGCCACCTGGCGGGCCCTGGGCCTGGAGCCCGAGGCCCACCTCGTGGAGGGCGCCGACCCCGCCGGCTGGCCCGAGCGGCTCCCCGCCGCCTACGACCTGGCCTTCACCTTCGCCGCCCTGTGGTGGTTCGAGGACCCGTGGGCCGTGCTCGCCGCCAACGCCCGGTGGGCGGGCAAGGGCGTGGTCACCTGCGTGCCCAACCGCAACGTCTTCCTGTGGGCCCGGGCCCGCCTCTGGCACAGCGACCTCTTCGACCGCCTCAACGAGGGGGCCCTCGACCGCAAGGACCTCGTGGCCGCCGGCGAGCGCCTGGGCCTGGCCGCCGTCGACACCGGGCTCTTCGACATCCCTCCCTTCCCCGACACCTGCGTGCCCATCGCCAAGGTGCTGCGGGCCGCCCTGGGCCGGGGCCCGGCCGAGGGCGCCGAGGCTCCCACCGAGGGCGCCTGGCGCTGGTCGATCATGCCCTACCTCGAGGGCGACCAGCCCGACCTCGAGGAGCGGGTGCGACGGATGGGCCTCCTCGAGCGCTGGGTGCCCCAGGCGGTGGCCCCGGTGTGGGCCCACCACCGCTACACCCTCTTCGTGCCCCGGGCCTCCGAGGCCGCCCGGGCGTGAGGAGGCGACGCCGGGATCAGCAGAGAGGCGATCCCGACTCCGGGCCGACCAGGATGGCGGCCTGCTGCGGAGCGAGCTGAGCCCGCCGGCCCGGACGGGCCTCGGGCTACCGGCCCGTCACCTGGGCGACGGCGCGGATCTTGTTGGCGGCGTCGAGGGCGGCCACCTTGTAGGCCTCGGTGAGCGTGGGGTAGTTCACCACCGCGTTGATGAGGTAGTCGATCGTGCCCCCCAGGGCCATGACCGCCTGCCCGGTGTGGATGATCTCGGCCGACCCGGCCCCGAAGGCGTGCACCCCCAGGAGCTGGCGGCTCTCGGGGGCGACGAGGAGCTTGAGCATCCCGTGGGAGTCGCCGATGAGCTGACCCCGGGCCAGCTCCCGGTAGCGGGCCACGCCGACCTCGTAGCCGACGGCCTCGGCGGTGAGGTCGTCCTCGGTCCGGCCCACGTAGCTGAGCTCGGGGATCGAGTAGACGGCGATGGGCATGACCTCGGTCATGGGCAGCACCGGCTCGCCCATGGCGTGGTAGGCGGCGATGCGGCCCTGCTCCATCGAGGTGGCAGCCAGGGCCGGGAACCCGATGACGTCACCCACGGCGTAGACATGGTCGACCGAGGTCTGGAAGTACTCGTTCACCTGGATCCGTCCCCGGGGATCGGCGGTGAGCCCGGCGTTGTCGAGCTCGAGGGCCTCGGTAGCGCCCTGGCGGCCGGCGGAGTAGAGCACGACGTCGGCGGCGATGCGCTTGCCGCTGGCCAGCGTGGCGATGGCCCGGCCCTCGTGAGGGTCGACGGAGGCCACGTGCTCCCCGAAGCGGAACACCGTGCCCAGGTCCCGCAGGTGGTAGCGGAGCCCGTCGACGATCTCCCGGTCGCAGAACTCGAGCATCTGCTGGCGCCGCTCCACCACGGTGACGTCGGTGCCCAGGGCGGCGAACATCGAGGCGTACTCGATGCCGATGACCCCGGCCCCGACCACGACGAGGGAGCTGGGGATGTGGTCGAGCCGCAGCAGGCCGTCGGCATCGATGACGGTGCGGTCGTCGAAGGTCACCTCCGGGGGCCGGACCGGCCGGGTACCGGTGGCGACGACCACCCGGTCGGCGTGGTAGCGCAGCTCCTCACCGTCGGCCCGGAGCACGGCCACGGTGTGGGGGTCGACGAAGCGCCCGGTGCCGGCGAGCACCTCCACCCGGTTGCGAGCGAGCTGGTGGGTCACCACGTCGGTCTCCCGGTTCACCACGTGGGAGGTGCGGGCGGTGAGGTCGGCGATGGTGATGTCGCCCTTGACCCGGTAGCTCTGGCCGTAGAGCTCGCGCTGGAAGAACCCGGTGAGGTAGACGACCGCCTCGCGCATGGTCTTCGACGGGATGGTGCCGCTGTGCAGGCAGACGCCACCGAGCGTGGGCGATCGCTCGACCACGGCGACGCGAGCACCGAGCTTGGCGGCGGCGATGGCCGCCTTCTGGCCGCCGGGGCCGCTGCCGAGGACGACGAGATCGAAGGAGGGGTACGACGCCATGAGCTGACTCGGCCCCACGCTAACCGGGACCTCGCCGCCAGTTCGCCGGGAAGCCCGAGGTAGCGTGCACGGTCGTGGTGCCGGCCGAGGCGGTCGGGGGCCGATCGGTGGTCGGCCCTGACCCGGGGGCGGGTGGGTCGGGCCCCTCCCGGCGCCACCTGGCGGTGCTCGTGGTCATCGTGGCGGGGTCGTCGGGGCTCGTCTTCGCCCTGGGCCGGGTGACTGGCTTCATCCTCACCGACTTCCGCAGCTTCGCCGACGCCCGGGCCCTCGGCCTGTCGAGCGAGCTCCTGCTCACCCCCGTCGCCGGCCACTTCGTCCCCGGCCACCGCTTCGTGAACTGGCTGGCCTACTCCCTGGCCCCCATGAGCCTGACCTTCACGTCGCTCTACCTGGCCGTGGTGCTCGCCCTCACGCTCGTGCTCCTCCACCGGACCCTCGTCGAGCTGCTGGGTCCGGGCGGACCGGCCCTCGCCGCCCTCGCCTTCTTCGCCGCCTCCACCGTTCAGGTCGGCACCTCGCTGTGGTGGGCAGCCGGCCTGAGCCGGATGACCGCCAACCTCTTCGTCGTCGCCGCCCTCCTCGCCTACCTCCTCCACCGGCGCCCCGGCCCCCGCAGCCGCCGGCACCGGTGGGGCTGGCTGGCGGCCTCGGTGGCCGCCACCGCCCTCGCCCTGGCCTTTGCCGAGGACGGCATGCTCGTGCTGCCCATCCTCCTGGCCCTGCGGGTGCTCGTCCTCGACCCCGGGGTCCCGGTGACGACCAACCTGGGCCGGGCGGCACGGGAGTGGCGCACGTGGCTGGGTTACCTCGTGCCCATGGGCCTCGCCTACCTGGGGTCGGCGAGCCAGACCTCCACCCTCAGCGCCATCCACTCCCCGGCGCTGCTGGGCGAGTACCTCGTCCTGGGCTGGACCCGGCTCTTCGCCCCCACCCTCGTCGGCCAGTACGTCGACGTGGGCCCCCTCTCGGCCGGCGAGGTGGTGGTGGTGGTCGGGGCCCAGGTGGCGGTGGCGGCCGCCGTGGTGGTCACGGTCCGCCGGCGCCCGGCTGCAGCGCGAGCCTGGGCCTTCCTGGGGGTGGGCTACCTCCTCACCGAGGTCCCCATCGGCCTCCTGCGCACCGGCTCCTTCGGCACCGCCCTGCTGGCCCAGAGCCACCGCTACTACTCGGTCACGATGGTCGTGGCCACCATCGCCCTGGGGGCGGCGGTGTTCGGCGTGCCCGGCGGGACCGGGCTGGGCCGCCCGTGGACGGGGCGAGCGGCCTCGGGCCGGATCCCGGGGGGCGATCCCCGGCGACGACCGGGCCCGGCAGTGGTGGCCGGCGCCGTCGTGGCCGCCACCGCCTACCTCGGGGGCTCGGTGGCCAGCTCGGTCCGCCTCACCGCCACCTGGCCCGGCGTCCCCGCTCGCACCTGGCTCGAGGGCATCGACGCCGGCATCGAGGCCCTCGAGGCCGCCGGCACCGGGTACACCCTGGTGGACCTGTCCGTCCCCGACTACGTCGTGCCCCCCTTCCTCTTCGGGCTCGACCGCCTCAGCGACGTCGTGCCCCTGCTCCACCCCGAGGTCGAGCTCTCCAGCCGCTCGGTGGCTCCCTACCGGGTGGTGGGACCGGAGGGGGCGCTGGTCCCCGTGGAGGTCGAGGTGGCGGCGGGCGGTGACGCCCGCACCCTCCTGGGGACCGGGCGCCTCGTCACCACGCCGGCCCGCGGTACCGGGCCCTCCGGTGGTTCCGGGCCGGCCGGTGGTGCTCCGCAGGTCCGGGGCGGCGGCCTGTGCTTCGCCGGGGCCGAGCCCGGGGCCGGGGCCGGGGCCATCCTCACCGTGGTGCCCCCGCTGCCCGAGCGCCGGTGGTACCTGCGGCTCGTCTACGAGCCCGACGGGGTGGGTGACGGGACCGGGGTGGCTGCGGTGGCCGTGGACCCGGGGACGGGCTATCGGGGAGCCGAGGAGCCGGCCGCGGCCCTCGGGGACGGCGAGCGGGAGGCCGTGGTCGCCCTCGGCACCACTCCGGTGGCCAGGGTCGCCGTGGGCTTCCCCCAGCCGGCGCCGGTCTGCCTCACCGAGGTGGCCGTGATCGCGCTGCGCCCCGCCGACCCGTGAGGCGGCGGGGCACGACTCGGCCGGGCAGGGGCCGGGCGGTCAGTAGTAGCGCACCGGCCGGCGTCCCCGGGTGACGAGGGCCACGATGGCCAGGGCACCGAGCACCGAGGCGATGAGCCCGGGCGCGTAGGTGGGACCGAAGAGCAGCCGGCCGACGATGCCGCCGAGCAGCGCCCCGCCGATGCCGGCGCCGATGGTCCCGAGGATGCTCATGGGCGTCGGTCCGGGGATGAGGAGCCGGGCGATGGCCCCCACGATGAGCCCGGTGACGGCCATCACGATGAGGTACCAGATGAGGGCTTCAGCAGTCATGCCCGGGGTGTTCCCCGCCCCCGGGGGATCCACACCTGGGAGCTACCGGGAGTTGCTCGGGGTGGGTCCTCGACGACGCCCAGAGCGGAGGTCGCCGACAGGAGCGGTAGAGTCGGTGCCGGTGGACGATCGACCTGCCGCCACCGACGGGCGAACCCCCGGGCGGGTGCGCACCCCGGTTCGCTCGAGGCTCCCGTTCCGCCTGGGGGCCGTGGCGGGAGCCACGCGTTAGCCCCGTGCTCACGACGGACCACCTCCTCCAGGCCTTCGCCGCCGCCGGGGCCTCCGCCGGCATCCTCTACGTGAGCGTCCCCATCACCTCCGGACGGCGAGAGGTCACGCTGCTCGACGAGCTCGGGACCGACGTGGGCAGCCTCCGCCGGGAGCATCGGCGGCGCTGGCTCGAGGAGGTCGTCGCGCCGAACACCCGGGAGGCTCGGGCCCTGGCCGAGCGGTTGCGAGCCGAGCACCGGGGCACCCTCGTCGTGGATCCCGCCGAGATGGCGGTCGAGGGCTGGGCCCAGGACGACTACAACGCCTTCTGGGTCGTGCTCATGGAGCGCCACGCAAGCCTGCTTGCCGCTGGGACCGGCTGGGAGCTCAGCCGGGGGGCGCGAGGGGAGATCGGCTTCGGGGTGGCTCTCGGGCTGCCGATCGTCGACGCCAACGGTCACGCCCTGGACATCGAGGACCTGCGGGCGATGGACCGGGCGGCACACGACGAGCTGGCGGCGCGGGGATGGCCGCGATCACGCATCCAGGCCTACTTACCTGCCCTTCGGTTCGAGGACAAGCCCCACCTCGAGCCCAGCGCGGCGAGCCAGGTGTTCGAGTGGCTCATCCGGGAGCGGGAGTACCAGGTCCAGAAGTTCGGGACAGAGCTCGACGACGAACACACCCGGGAGGGCCTTGGAGAGGCGAGCTGGTGGTGGCGCCAGCTCACGACCTACTACCACCGTGCTCACGTGCTCACCCTGGAGACCCCCGTCGGTCGCCAAGCGCTCGCCAAGTTCACGGCCACGGCCTGCGGGTTGCTCGAGAGCGTGGTCCGCAGGTTCGGGCCATTGCCCCCCCCGGGGGTGTCGAGCGGCGAGCTCCATGGGCGCTCCTGAGGAGCCATCGGCTCAAGAGCTGGCCCGACGACTCCAGCTGGCGCACCTCGGCTACGGCGAGGTGCTCGACGCCACCAAGCACCAGGACGACAAGGTCGGCCGGTTCCTCACCGGCGTAGCGTTCCTGACCACGGCGGCGGTGGCCTATACCGCCGGTTTCGACCTCGCCTCCACCCGGTACCGCTTCGGCGAATGGGAGGTTCCTCTTCCCGCCCTCCTCGCCTTGGGGTACCTGCTCCTCGTGGTCGTCACGGTGATCCTGCTGGTCATGGCCCTGGGCCCCAACGTGCGCCTCCCCAGCAGCGATGGGTCCGGACGCGCCGCCCGGTGCGACCCCGGGTCGAACCTCTTCTTCATGGACATCGCCGACAAGCCGCGCGACAAGTTCGCGACGCAGTGGGGTCGAGGGGTTGCCGTCGCCGACATCCAGCGGCGCACGATCGACAACCTGCTGAGGGAGACCCGCAACATCGCCACGAAGGTGGTGTTCAAGTACGAGCGGACCAACGAGGCGAGGGCGGCGTTCTCGTTCGCGCTGCTCCTCCTCGGTCTTGCCGTCGTGCTCGGGGGCTATCCGGCGCTGGCTGCGAGGCCAGCGGCACCGATCACGGTGGGCTGGACGGTGGCACCGGGGCTGGGCGCCGCCCTGGTGGCGGCGATGGTCACGCTCCTCCTGGGGTACGACGCCATCCGCCTCGAGCGGGGTGAGGAGCCCAAGGACCGCGCCAAGGCGCTGTGGCGGCTCACGCTCGGAGCCGTCGTGTTCGTCGTTGCCACCACGGGCCTCACGGCGGCCGCCCGGCCCTGGGCCTTCGTCAGCCTGGTTGCCCAAATCGAGGCTCTGGTGGTCGCTGAGGCCGCGGTGCTGAAGCTGGAGACCTCGCCCACGGTCCGCCGCACGTTGCAGGCCGGCATGACCACGATGGGGCTGACCGGGCTCGGGTTCACCGTTGCCGTAGCCGCCGGCTGGGCCGAAGGACGACTCGTCCTCCTCGGCCTCGCCCTGACCGTCGTCCTCTCGCTCGAGCTGCCTCGGGTGCTGCGGCCCTGGCTGAAGGGGCGCGCTCGCCCCTAACCGGAGGCCGCGCTACGGGGCGCGGGGCGCCGTGGTCCAGACGATGTAGCTGGCCAGGGGGCCGAGGCGGCGGGTGAGGGCCTCGTCGAGGCGGGTCACCGACCCGA